>Ga0172371_10000085_pt1 | contig 119622 bp, 112 predicted proteins | sample Lak12m_FD_114543 | JGI IMG/M metagenome (GOLD analysis project Ga0172371, IMG submission 114543) | Freshwater microbial communities from Kabuno Bay, South-Kivu, Congo - kab_022012_12m | ecosystem: Environmental > Aquatic > Freshwater > Lake | place: Democratic Republic of the Congo...
CCCGGGGGAGGTGCTGATCCTCACCAAACCGATCGGCACCGGCACGCTGTTTGCGGCCCACGCGCGGCTTGCCGCCCGCGGCCGCTGGATCGACGCGGCCCTGGTCTCGATGTGCCAGTCGAACCGCCTGGGTGCGCAGTGCCTGCGCGAGCACGGCGCGACCGCCTGCACCGACCTGACCGGCTTCGGTCTGCTCGGACACCTCGTTGAGATGACCCGGCCCTCGGGCGTGGACGCGGAATTGAACCTTGCGGCATTGCCGATCCTGGAAGGCGCCGAGGAGACGAGCGCGGCGGGCATCCTGAGTTCGCTGCAGCCGGCCAATGTGCGGCTGCGCCGCGCGCTGCGCAACCAGCCCGAGGCGCTCGGCCATCCGCGCTATGCGCTGATCTTCGACCCGCAGACCGCGGGCGGGCTGCTCGCCAGCGTTCCGGAAGGCCGCGCCGCGGCCTGTCTGAAAGCGCTGCGCGCTCTCGGGTATGAGCATGCCGTGGCCATAGGCCGGATACTGCCGCAGGGAAAAGACCTGGAGCCGATAGTCCTCACGCCGGTCTGATTCTTTTGCGCTTGCTCCCGCGTCAAAGCAAATGTGCGACGCCGAACAAGCCGTCAAGTAAGTAAAGCCATTGCCAGCAGATCAAACACTGGCGCGGCTCTCCGGCTTGTTGCAGTCGCGTTGCTTGCCGACTACCGCGCAATTTTGGGCAAGTTCTGCGCCTGTACTGTCTGCGCCGCCACGGCAAACATTCCCGCGCCCAGATGATGCAGAGTGTGCAACAAGGCGTTGTCAACCGTCACGTGCCAGCGGCCATTGGAAAAAATGCGTTCATCGGCTTGCGCGGAGACCACTTCGACAAAAAAGGTATCGTACTTCGTTTCCGCGCTCGGCTCGCTGAGCACTTTGCACTCCATCCAGGCGATGCAGCCTTCGACAAGCGGCAGACCCAGCACCGGCCCGGCGAAGTGGCCGATGCCGTACTCGTCGAATTTATCGTGCCCACTGGCGCAATCTCGACCGCTAACTGAGCCGACGGTGAAAGCTACATCAGCATTGGCGCGACATGGCAGGCTAAGTGCGAGCTGGCCGCTGGCGGTGATCAGCTCACGTGTATAGGTACTCTTGTCGATCACCACGGCGATGCGGGGTGGCGTGAATTCGACCGGCATCGACCACGCGGCGGCCATGACGTTGCGTTTGCCACCGTGTGCACTGCTAACCAGCACGGTTGGGCCGTGATTGACGAGGCGGCTTGCATGTTCGAGTTTTACGTCCTGACGCATCGCGTTCTCCACTGAGCAATGCACGATTATCGCCTGACACGACTCCGTGTTGCACCTGCCCATTCAGGCCAGACCTGGTTGCGCCCAACGATCCCGAATTGGGCCCGATAGTTCCCGTGCGGCAGCTTGCCGACCCGGATATCTACTTACCTTTTCGGCCCGTTCCTGACGGTGGTCACTTGCGCATAGAAGCAAATTGAACGGCTGGTCCTCTCGGAAAACTGCCAGACAGGCTACGCGTGCAACTCGGCCTGAGCTGCCGGTAGCTTCTCAGCACGCTAACGTCAGGAATCCATTCCTCAGCGATCACCTCATTTGCTAAGTCCAGGAATGCTCCACATTGACGATAGAGCCTCAGCCTGCAGCAGTACCGTCTGTACCGCCGCATCCTGCAAATCGGGCGGGTACTGGGCTACCCACTCCCTACTTGCGAAACTGGAAGCACCGCCAGACTTGCGTCTCGCACGCGCTTGGGTTTCTAAGGATCTGCCGGCCCCAGAATGTCAGCACGGCCCAGCCTTGACCCTGCAACGTGTTGCGCTTGCGCGAGTCGCTCTCCAAGGCTTCCTTATCGCCGTGGTACGCAAAGCCATCACAGTAGATCGCAATCTTCCGGTCCGGGTAGGCGAAATCTGGAATCGTCAGAAGCTCCCCAGATTCCCCGCGGATTTCGAACTGCGCAATCGGTTCGGGAAGGCGACCGGCCTTTTGAATGGCATGGAGCAGCTCCTGCTCAATCACCGTTCCCGATGTCGGAACGGGCGGCGGGGACGCCTGCACGCTGACGAGCCACTTCGCCGACAGCTCTTTCGCATCTCCGGCGCGACCCGCTCGGGGGGCGTCAGTCGCTCGCGCTTCGCTCAACTGGAAGAGCAGGCTTCGCACCAGTTCCTTGTCCAGCATTGCATGATCGAATTGATTGCGCGCGGACTTGAGGCAGCGGTAGCAGGCGCGCTCGCAATCGTGATTGAAGAGGCGCTCCTGCGCCGCAAGAGCCCATGCGCCGAGGTTCCTCGCGAGTTGCTCAAGGTACCCGGCGCCTCCCGGCGCTGTTTCATAGAACACCAACGTCCAGCCCCCGGCGCCGTCAGGATGCTGGAAATACGCGACCTCGTCGGCTTCGATTTCGAGCACCTCTTGCGCGCCGACTACGAGCGCCTTGCCCAGCGTGCGGCAGAACGCGCGTCCCACGTCCTTGTCCGTCGGCGCTATCCCCGCCGGAATCGGGAGCACCAGCACGTCGGCCGAGAACTCGTAGCCCAGGATGAATGGCTTGGGCGTGCCGGTGCAGATGCCGCGGTGATTCTCCTCCCAGGCATCGCGCTTCTTGTCCGCCAGCCCGTGCGGCCGGTGGCGCCCGCAGTTCGGGCAGAGGTCGAAGCGATCGCTGTCGCCGCGGCGCGTCTGCCTGCCCCAGTTGGTGACGAGCAGACGCGCTCTCGACCTGAATTCCAGCGCGGCGATCTCGTAGGGGTAGAGCGTCGCTTTCGCCTCCTCGGCGTCGAGAAGATGCTCCTCGCGCTTGAAGCTCAGTCGCTGGCGGCTGTCCTCGGCCGAGGTGATCTGCGTGTTCTCCTCGGCTTCGAACGAATCGATCAGCGCCACCTCGGCCTGATTGTCAATCAGGCTGCCGCAGCGCGGGCAGTTGTTCCGTGTCTCGCGCGCGGCGAATCCGCACTGATTGCAGAAGCAGAAGCGCTCGACCTGGCCGGACTGGTCGGCGCCGCGGTCGGCCGGCCCGCCGTGGCGGCTGCCCTCGAAGAACGCGCGGATACTCTTCAGCTTGTGGCCGTTCGCGTAAACCATGTTGCCGGGCGCGAACTCGAAGAGCGCGATCCACGCCGGCCGACGCAGCGTCGGCGTGTCGCCCACGCCAGGGTCGAGCGAAAAGGTATCAGTCGGGAACTGGTAGGAGGGCAGTATTCCCGTCTCGGAGAGATACGAGAGGACGAAGGCCTTCTCGCGGTCGGTAGTCAGTTCACGGTAGGCGCGCTGCCGCGCCCGCGCCTTCTGGTCGCTCTCTCGGGTGCGCACGATCTGCGAGTACTGGTGGAACTCTTCATGCAGGCGCATCACCAGCGCGTGCCAGTCGCGGATCGTCGTTTCGAGATCCGCCGGGAAAGAAGCAATCACCTCGCCGACCGACTCTCTTCCTCGAAAAACTTGCGAGGCCTTGGCGGCGAACTCCGGTCCCTTCGACCGGAGCACTTCGACGAGGGGTGCGTAGAGGTCGTTTTTCAGCGTGGCTGGGTTCTGCGCGTCTTCCAGCAGGTCACCCATCAGCCACGAGAAGTCCTGGTTCAGCTCCTCGAGCGCGAACGAACGCACATGGCGGGCGAGAATCTTATCGTTCGCAAGGCGCACGATCGGCGGGCGGAACTCGCCCCGCACGAGCCACGCCGGGTCCTCGAAGCAGTGCCGGTCGTGAGGTCCGGTGCTGCAGAAGGTCGTGACGAAGCCGATCCGCAGCCGCCGGCCTGCGCGGCCCGCCCGTTGGACGTAGTTCGCGGGGCCGTGCGGCGCGTTGCGCAGGAGCACGCTGTAGAGACTGCCAATGTCGACGCCGAGCTCCAGCGTCGGGCTGCACACCAGGGTTTCGACGTAGCCGGCCTTGAAGCTCTGCTCGCGCTTCGCGCGCTCCTCCTGGTCGATCTGCGCGGTGTGTTCCAGTGACCGCAGCCGCCGCGGGCGGTCGGCGGTGTAGAGATCGACGTAGTAGTTTTCCCTGTCCGCCTTGCTTTCCCGGATGTCGTCGCCGCAGCCAGAGCAGCCGGTCGAGGCGAGGCAGGCCTCCGCATGATAGGGGCGCCAAATCGTGCACTTGCGGCAGCGCCAGCCCAAGTCGGCTTTCGTCAGGCGGATGACGCGCTTCGACAGCTGCATCGGCCGCGCCGCGGAAAGGTGCCGGCGCACGTTGTCCGGCAGGCTCTGCGGTGTTTCGACCAGCTCGTACTCGCGCAGCAGATCGAAGATGCTGCGCGTCCATTCCTGCCCGACCATGTCGCCGAGGCCCATCTTGTCGCAGACGAGCTTCGTAATGCCGCCAGACGCGCCGCGCTCGACATCTTTCGCGAGGGGATCGAACTTGATTCCAGACACCGCGCGGCTGCGCAGTGCCTCAGGCCGATCAAACATGAAGAAGGTGGCGCCGCGCTCGTGCTCGCCCACGGAGAGGTTGTACGGCTCCACCGTGAGGTAGCTCCACGGCACCCGGCGCGGATCGAGGTATCGTTGATAGAACTCGAACGACACCGCCCGCCGCCGCCTCATGAAGTCGAGGATCGCGCGCACCAGGATCGCGCCCTTTTCCACCGTGATGCGGGCGCGCTGGCAGCGCTCGGCGAAGCGCCGGTCGGCGAGGAGCTTGTCCAGGAACTCGTACTGCACCTCGACCAGCGCCAGGTTCTCCAGCGCGATCCGCTGGTGCGTCGCGCGGCAGAACTCCGCCGCGACCTCGTACTCCAGCGTGTGCCGCCAGTACTTCTCCTCGTCGCGCGTCAGGTTGCGCTTGGCGAGACCGATGTTCTTGAAGATTTCCAGCACCTGGACCGGCAGGTCCTGCAGCGCGATGCCGGCGGCGCCCGCTTGCGCGACTGCGGCCTCGATTGCGTGGCGCAGGGCGAACTGGCGGTGGCGGTCGCTCATGTAGCCGGCCTGATGCGCCGCGTCTTGCCGGTTGTCCGCGAAGACGAGAAGCTTGCGTTCGCTCTCCGGCACCCGGTCCAGGTGGTGAGTCCCGAGCACCGAAACGCTCGAGGCGACGCCCGTACGCAGAAGCGAGAGGACATCCCCGCGCGGGTAGCGGGTATTGCAGACCGGGCAGGTCGTGCCGCGCCCGCGCAGGACGTGCTGCAGGCTCAGGTTCTCCGCCGGGACGCCATCGGGGGGCTGCTCATAGACCGCGCCCTTCACGTGATCGACGTGCTGGCGCTGCAACCGACGCTGCGCCGCGGTGGCGCGACGGCGCCGAGGAGGCGGCGCTTCGTCGGTGTTCTCGCCTAGGTCCTCCTCCGCGCCGTCGTCGCGCTCTCCCACGAGCTCTGGCGTGATGAACGCCGTTTCCTCGTCGCTCATGAAGTCGTCGTTGGCGATCGTCTGCTCCGGGTGCTCTGGCTCGAAGCGTACCTTGACGAAGTCCTGGCCGCAGGTGCGGCAGAGCACCGCGGGCCGCACCGCGGCGCCGCACTTGCAGCGCTCGGCGCCGTCGGTCGAAAGCGTTCGGCACGACGGGTTCATGCACAGGCCCACGTCGTAGACGCCGTGAAAGAAGGTATGGAGCTTCGGCCGCAGCACCGGCGGCTCGGCGTCATCGCCGAAGCTGCCCACGAGCAGGTAGGCCTCGAGAAGCCGTGTGATCTCGCCAACGGGCGCTTCGCCCAGCGCGGGGATTAGGCCACGAAGCTCCTGTGCGAGTTCGTCCAGCGACCGTGGCATGACAGCGACTTCGGTGAGCACCTCGACGAACCGGTTGCCGTCGAGTAGCGCGCGCAGCTTCGCGTTCGTGCTGCCGGTCTCAGGCGCCTTTCGACCGGAGAGCCTCTCCGCGAGGCGGATCAGCGCCGCTTCGTCCTCGTGGCGGTAGAAGCCGGCTTCCGCGTCCGAGAGCGATACCGCGGGTGGATCGTAGGGCGCCTGCGATTTCGGCGCCTCGACGTAGCGCTCGCCGATGATGTCGCGCGCCTCGAAGGGCTCATCGAAGAGTTCCGATGCGAAGCTCGCCAGCGCCTCGTCGCCGCCGGCGTCCTGCGACACCGTGGCGGAGGTACCGATCGCGCGCAGCTCACCCGCCTTCAGGCCGCAGCGCGCCTTGAGCCGCCGCAAGAGGCACGCGACTTCCGTGGCGAGCGCCCCGCGGTAGCTGTGGATCTCGTCCAGCACGACATGGCGCAGCGCTGGGGTAAAGAGTGCCCGGTCTGCCTTGCGCACCAGCAGAAACTCGAGCTGCTTGTAGTTCGTGAGCAGGATATCGGGCGGGTTGCGGCGGATGGCGTCGCGCTGCGTGATCTCGTTCCCGGCGACCGGCTCGCCGAGTGCGGCGGTCACCGTCTGGCTGTCGCCCGTGTAGAGCGCGAACGTGATTCCGGTCCCCGAGTCGCGGATCAGCTCGCGCAGACGCACGAGCTGGTCGTTTGCGAGCGCGTTCATGGGGTAGAGCAAGATCGCCTTGGTCCCCTGCACGCCCTGGTCACGCTGCTTGAGGACCGCTGAGAGCACGGGAAGGAGGAACGACTCCGTCTTGCCACTGCCGGTGCCCGTCTTGACGATCACGTTCCGGCCGCCCTCGGCCGCGCGCAGCGCAGCCTCCTGATGCGCGAACAGCGGCTCCTCGCCGAAGGCCCACTTGAGCCGACTCAGATTCGCATGCCCGGCACCTATTGCGACGATCTCGCGCAGCCGCTGGCCGTGCGCGAAGTCGCGGGCCAAGGTGACGTAAGGCCCCTTGACCAGCACCTCCGCCCGGTTGACGTGGTCCTCGAACTGAGCGCGCAGCTTCGGGTCCGCAAGGCGGTAGGAGCTGAGGATGAAGCGCCGGTACTGCGCGATCAGGTGCCGGACGCTTTCGACGACCGAGAAGCGCGTCACTTGAGCCCCCGCTTGAGGAGCGCCGCCGTGCGCCAGGCCGAGAGGCGCTTTGTTCCGAACTGATCCTCAAGCTTGCCGACCGCGGGATTCGCGCCCGCCGCCCGCGCCAGCTCCTCCAGCGACTTGAGCCGGTCCTCCCAGCCAAGCCTGACAGCCGCGTGCACCGCAGCGTTATCACAACACGAGGCGATCCATGCATCGCGTCGCGTAAGCGCGTGCGCCCAAAGCTGCAGTTCCCCCGCATCCAGTCGTCTCGAGTCGGGATCGCGCGCGACGAGTGCCGCGATCTCATGCGGTGCGACCTTCTGGATCTTCAGCCTCTCGCGCAACGCCCCTTCCTCGATGACGACGTAACCGCGGCGACGCAAATCGCCCGTACGGGCCTCCTCGCAGCACTTCTCCACGGTCTCCAGTCCGAAGTGCGCCTTCAGCGCGCCCCAGCAGCCTACGCGAACGCATTCGATGATGATGTTGGTATCCACGAGCAGGGGCTGCACGGCACACGCCCTGCATCAGAAGTCGAATGGGACGGGAAGCGAGTAGTCCCGGAACAGGTCCGCGAGGTCCTCGATTGTGAATTCCAGCAGCGACGCCGCGCGGCGCACGGAGATATCGCCGCGCTCGATCGCGATTTGCATGCGTCTGACGAAATCTTCGTTGAACAGGCGCGGTTTCTGCTGCTCCGCCTCGGGACGGCCGTTCGCAATCAGCTTCGAATCCTGGATGTCCAGGTGGTCCGCCTTCGAGAGCCAGCCCAGATTGATCAGGCGCCACTTAAGGGCTTTCGCCGTTACTAGGAACGCGCTCGCCGTCTGATTCAGCCAGTCGTTGACATCCTGTTCCCCACGAGCGTCCCAATGCGGCTTCAGGGAACGCGTGGGCATCAGCAGTGCGGCGGCGAAATTGTCGGCAAGCTGCTCGATCCGTTTCTGTGTGCCCTTGCCGCGGTAGTTGCCTTCGATCGGCTCGGTGTGTTCCGGAGGCATCTGCTCCCAGGTCAGCAGGTGAAAGCACTCGTGGGCTAGATCGTAGTAGCGCCGCCCTTCCGGCTCGTTCCGGTTGATGAGGATCGTGTTCAATCCTGGAAGCTGGCAAGCGGCGCCGGATATTCCCTTCGGCGCTTCCACGTAGAGGACCAGCGCTCCAAGCTCCCGCTGAACCGCGCGCTCCAGCTCCTGCGCCGGTCTGTGGCCCAGTTTCCATTCGGCTCCCAGCGCTTCCGCTGCGTCCAGCGCGTCCTCGAACGTATTGCGGACGTTCAATGGCAGGGTCTTGTGGAGCAGCGTCGCCTTGATTCCCTGATCCTCCCCTAGGCGGCGATAGGTTGCGATCCAGTTGCCCGCGGTTCGCTCGAATCGCTCGAGCAGGCTCGGCGTCACCCGCCTGTCGGCACGAAAGTTGAAGCTTCCCTCGCCCACGAGGCGAAAGCCGTCCGTCAGGAAATCGAGATCGACGCTCAGGACCTGCATCGCCCGCAGCAGTTCCTCGGCCGAAACCTTTCGTTGCCCCGCCTCGATCGCGGCGAGCGTCTGGCGGTCCTTGAAGCCGAGCTTCTCCGTGAGCTGCGCCTGCGTGAGGCCGCGCTGCTCGCGGGCGTATTTGAGGCGGCGGCCAATTAGGTCGGTCATCTTTGACTCTTTCAATTGATCTTCACGGAGAGATACGGCTTTTGGAGATCGCGTCCGACGTTGATATCAACGTACCCGTCCGTTCGTGTGGTCACGCAATACCTTGTCTCAGAGCCACTACCGTTCCGCGAGTGCACAAGCCACCCCTTTGCCTGAGCAGTGTAGTTGCCCGTTGCATCGGTATCCTGGGCTCGCCCGTCACTGATAGCACAGAGGTTGGGCTTCCCTATGCCCAGCGTCTCCTCAAAAAGATCAGAGCAATACCCCGATGCGCGCCCGTGATGGCTCGCCATTACCACGTTGGCACTGCGCGCTGCTTGTACGAACCGCGGGTTTTGCAAGAGGCATCTCCAGGAAGGTGGCTCATTGTCGCCTGGCACCAGAATCTTGACACCTTGGTATTCGAAGACGACTACGCCTGAATGATTGTTGATATTGCTTCGTCCACATGTATCAGCGGCAAACTTTTCAATGGTAACGCCGCCGGAAACGACGGGATCGCCTACCAATTCGCCATCGGGAATCGGTGCCGAGAAACGGTCGGACATACTGAGGTAACACTCAACATTCTCTTCATCGGCCGCTTGGTTTGCGGCAATCACATCTTGGCGCGTGAGCCACTTCGGTCTCCACAGCTGGCGAACGTTAAATCCCAACTGTTGGAGTTTGCGGATCTCGTCGATGTGATCTCCGTGTGGATGCGTGATTACAAGACTATCTATAGTCCGCGTTTGACGTTGAAGCCATTCGAGGGGCGAAAAGTCGTCCGAACATCCGAGGTCGATGACTACGGCCTGACCGGCAGGAGTGAACGCATGAATCGCCTGCCCATGACCCACGTTGTGTATCAAAATCCGGAGGGTCATTCGGTGTCCCCTTTTACGCGATGCACGCTCCGGTCCGCGTTGCTGCGGCCGTTCATGTGCAAATAGACTGCTGAAAGGACGAAAGCCACCACAGTGAAGGAAGTGCCAACTAAGAGCGCCGAATGAATTGAGCCGAGCATGTTACCCGCGTCAATGTTTAACGCGAGCCAAGAGACCCCGACAAAAACGCCCACTTGGGCCGCTACAAGCGCATTCATGAGCGAGTGCAAGCTCAAGAACTTGAAAGCTCGAACCGCGCTCGATAAGTACATCTGGTTGTCGACGAACTCCGATGCCACCTTAGTCAGCATGGCGCGGCGTATCGCGTTTACCTGTCGAACCGGATAGACGAAGTACAGTCGGTTCTGAACCATTGCAACGAAGATGACTAGAAGACCGAGCGCCGCCACGCCGCTCAGAGCAGCCGCAAAACTCCAGAAATGGGTATGGGCCTCGGCACCGAATGTGCGAAAACCGAAGATTAATGAAGTTACCGAACTGCTGATGGCGGTCGAGAACTTAACTAGCGATTGGTGCCGTTCGTCGTAATAGCGGACAAGGCCAAGACAGCTCTCGTACTCCACTTTCAGGAAGGCTTCCATCAAATGACCCTCGATCAGGCATCGAAGATGGATATTATCATTGCATAGTTCAATATGCAAGTAATAATTGCATAATCGTTAATCAATCCCTCCAATCGCGTAATCGCTCTAGAAAAAATGCCATGAAATTCTGCCACTTACGAGCGCACACTGGAAAATTAGCAAGGATGTGCGCCAAGTCGTCTGCGGTCAAGCCATAGGCGATCGCAACTGCACTGTTGGCTTCCCAAAGAGATGGCCAGGACGATTCGTCCTGCGTCAGGTGCTCGATACCCGACCCCAGCGCCAGCCGAGTCTGAATCACGGGCAATTGGTTGACTGCGGCAGCGGTCGGAACTGGCATCGGCAAAACGTAGGTGAAACTGACACTGGTTCCGGCCGTACGGAGGCGCAAGGCAAAGTCAAAACAAAACGAATTGAAGACAGTAAGTGCCCTGTGCGGATCCACATATTCGACGAGCACCCCGGTGAGCTTGTGAGAACCCGCGGAGAATTGCGGAAGCACAGCCGCGATGCAGGTCCGCTCGTTCGTATTGCTCGCGGTCTCCCGAAACACCAATGTTGATTCGGAGCGCGGCTCCTTACCGTACTTTTCCTTCGCTTGGGCGACCGATAGCCACCAGCGGATTGGCTTCACGCCGACGAGGAACTGGTCGATGTGCTTCCCCTCGTAAATCGGCCAGAATCCGCGGCTGCGCATTTGTTCAATTGCTTCGTGCTCACTCCTAGGATCATCGCCGAGCACAGATTTCGGCGAGTAGAGTTTGCCGGTGGCGGGATCGGTGAAGAGATCCTTGTCCCATGTTGCGTTGTAGAGGTTCTCGTGCGCGAGATAGTCAAATAGCCGCGCGCCCCACGAGCCCGGCCTTCGGCCCCCAAGCGTAGGCCGACCTTGGTACATCTTCCTAATGATCTCCTGGTCACGTGGTCCGCGAAACTCGAGCAGCGCAAGGGTCTCCGGAGAGAGCTGCTCGATTTCCTCCCGCGTGACTTGCACTTGCCACGGTTTGGATGCCGAGCCCTCAAGTTCCTCCAAGTCGTGCCTCATGAATGCCACAGTGAATCGACCAGCTGTCTGCTTGGTCTTTCTTGCAACGAGATTTATGAACTTGTAGCGCGAATCGATCGAAAAGACTTTCTTGCGATTCTCGAAGCCGTAGAAACGATCGATCCAAGCGTCGTTGAGGAGAAAGCGCCGAATCCCGACGCATGCATCCCCGTTGTAGACAATAGACGGCATTACCATTCCGACGGCTCCATCCTGCCGGCAAATATGAATGGCTCGATCCAGAAATGACTTGGATACGTCTACACGCGACAACTGGGATCTCGCCTCCGACAGTGGGAAATCGACCTCTTGCCTTAGCAATCTCCTCATGACACCGATTCGCTCGGAATACTTCTGAAACTCGTCTTCCAAGCCGGGGACTTGTCGATGTAACTCGTTGATGCGGTGTTCGAGCTCGTGTCCCTTGAACGCACGAATTAGGACATCCCGCTGTCCATAAAACTCATACTTCTTTGGACGCACCTCGTCCCAAGGCGGATTGCCGAGGACCGCGTCGAAGCCGGGCCGTTCGGTGTCGAGGAACACCTCCGGAAATTCCAGCTCCCAGTGAAAGAACCGCTCGCGACTCCGCATCTCGTCGAACTGTTTCCACCACGGCCGCTGCCGCGCGTCGGTGTCGAGGTCAAACGAGGACATGAGCATCGGCAGTTCCTTCCAGACCGCGGGAAGGAAGGGCGATGCGCTGCGCAGGTCGAGCAGCAGCTTCGCCTGGGTGATCGCGGCTTCGGCGCGGCGCAAGCGGTCATCCTTGTAGGCGTACTCCTCGGGCGTGTCGCGCCGGATTTCCGGCGGCATCGGCGCGTCGATGAGGCGCCGCTCGGCGAGCGCGTGATCGAGCGTGCCGCGCAATTCGGTTTCGAATAGCCCGCGCGTCATGCGGTCTGTAGGCTTGCCAAGCTGGGGATCGGGCGGAGCGTCGAAGCGCGCAAGCGAGCTGCCGAGGAGCGAGTTGCCGCAGCGGATGTGGTGCGAGAAGAAAGACAGGGGCCGGTCGCCGGCGAGCGATTCGATCCAGAGCGCCACCTGCGCAAGCTGCACCGCGGCGGGGTTCAGGTCCACGCCGAAGAGGCACTTCTCGACGATGCGCCGCCGGCACCAGTCCTGACCTTCGGCCTCCCAGCGCGCCCTCACCTCGCCCGAAAGCGCCCTGTCCGGATGGAAATCAGGCGGCGGATTCCCGCCGTGCTCGCGCCGATAGGCCTCAAAGAGCTTCGGGCCGAGGAACCGGGCCGTCCCGACCAGGAAGTGGCCCGAGCCGCAGGCGATGTCGATGACGCGTAGCCGCTCGATCTCCGCTGCGCTGCGGTTCTCCACCAGAGGTCGCAACGCATGCCGCGCGAGGTCGTCCACCATGGCGGTCGGCGTGTAGTACGAGCCGCTCGACTTGCGCGCCGCACCGGGCTTGAAGAAAAACTCGCCCGGTTCGATCCGGCGCAGGAGCTTCAAAGACGCGCCGCGCTCGATGCCCGGCTCTTCCTCCTCCGCGTCTTCGGAGGACTCGTCCTCGCCCTCACCTTCGTCCCTCGCCTCGTCCTCTTCGTCGTCAGGTGCGAGCTCGGGGTGAAGTTCCGCCGCGACCGTGCCTTCGACGTGGGCGGAATCGCCGCGCAAATGCAGCTGCTTTTGTGCGCAAAGGCGGACGATCTCATCCGGCGTCAGCGCCAAATCCCGGCCGCCGACGCTCACCTCAATCATCAACTGGCTCGCCTCCCCCGGCTCGTATTCGAGCAGGCCCTCGTACACGTGGCCGAGCTGCTCGATCTCGAGCTCGCGGAACGACACCCGCTCGCGACCGACGCCCCGGCGCGGACGGGTGGTGGCGAGGGCGAGGAGGATCGCGGCGGTGTCGCGGTCGTGCAGGCGCAGCGAATGCAGCAGGCGGCCTTCGGCCGTTTCCTCGCTGAAGAGGCGCCCACCGCGCGGCGGGATGTTCTCCAACTCGGGCAGGTTGGGCGCCATGCCTTCGTTGAAGATGCGGAAGATCGCCTGCAGGTGCGACCAGAGGGCGTTGCGGTTTGCGGCGATGCGTTCCGGCGGCGTCCGCAGCAGCTTCGCGACGATGCTGTCGAGCGAGTAGCTGCGCTGGTAGAGCGTGTGGCCGATGAGGCGCGTGTCGCGTGCCTCGGCGTAGAGGATGAAGAGCAAGCGGTAGAGGGCGAGGAAGCCCGCGTCGCGCAGTTCCGACACCGGCGGGGGCGAGGTGAAGTCGCCCGGTCGCGAGCGCACGTCCGCGAGGAAGCCGCCGACGATTCGCTCGGCCGCTTCGAATACTGCGTCCTTCAAGTCGTTGGAGACCTTGGCGCTGTGGCGCCGGCTCTCCAGCTCCAGCGTGTCGATGGGCCGCTTGCCGGAGGCGTCCGGGGCGAAGTTCTGCGCCGCGAGCACGCGATAGGCCGCCGCCAGGGAGTCGACATCTTCCGAATCCGCAATGGAGGCGAGGCTGACGTCGAACGAGGCGCCGCGCGGCGCATGCCTTGGGTTGCGCACGAGGCGCAGGGCCTGGGGCGTGAGCATCAGGCCGTAGTCGAGGTTCTGCGCGATGAGCCCGGCCTCGAGCTGGCGCCGTGCCTTGGCGGAGTCGAGGTCCTCGGCCTCAGGGAGGAGCCAGGCGAGGGCCACCGGCGGGCCGCCATTGCCGTCACCCGCCTTGAGCGGGCGCAGACGCGGTTCCTCGGCGTTCTCCAGCAACGCGTAGCCGAGAATCTCTTCGAGAACCGGGCGGACAAACTGCTCGCGAAACCGCGTCAGATCCGGCGTTTCGGAATTGTCGAAGGCGTCGACCAGGCGGCTCACGCGCCAGAGGGCTTTTCGCGCCTGCGCCGTCGTGAGCCGCGCGCCGCTGGCGCCACGCGCGGAGAGGAGCGACCCCAGCCAGTAGTCGGAGAAGAATCCCTTGCGGTTCTGTATCGAGGCGAGCGCCATGGTCAGGCCGGCGGGAAGACGAGCAGCGCGCCGAGCGGCTGCGGCTCGGGCGGCGCGGGAAGCTCGGTGAACCGCTCGATCTCGACAAGTCGCCGAGTGTAAAGGGTCTCGACCGCGGCGCGGCGCGCCTGCCAGTTGGTCGCCGCCTCCCGAAAGAGCTCCATCTGCTCGCGGGTCCCGGCGCGCTCGGCGCGTTCCTCCTCGTCGATTTCCGCGACCCGGTCGACCTTGTAGAGCGATGCCTCCTCGCGCAAGACTGAGGCGAGTGCAGCGCGCTCGGTACGCAGATTCTCCAGGACCTTCTCGACCTCGCCGCGCGCGGCCGCGGCAGCCTTCGATTGAAAAGCCGGGAATTCCTTGGTGAACGCCCGCTCGCAATCCTTCCAGTCCACCTCGCCCGGTGCCGAGCCATCGTCGCAGAGCACCGCATCCACGACCTTCCGCTCGAGCACGTTTCCTTTTGCGTCGATGGCGATTCCGAAGACGACGCCCGACGGATGGCTCTGACGCTCGAGGAAGGTGAACAGGGCAAACGGTAGCTTTTGCGCCGCCGCGTGGCGGCGGACCGCGATGCGCGAAGCGAGGTTGTTGCGCGCAGGCTCCAGGGTGAGCTGGCCGAGCGCGTGCATGCCCAGTTCGCGGGCGAGTGGGTGCAGGCGATGGATGAACTCGACGTCCGACGCGGGAAGCCGCGCCGCCACCGAGCGGCGAAAGGTCGCGCAGGCGTAGCGCGGCGCGACGCCTGCGCCCTGCAGGTGGCGCGGCACATCGATCTTCCAGGTGTCCGCGAGCGGCGCCGGGCGCGTGCCGCCGCGCAGCGCATCGAGCATGACGCGCTCGAATGCGAGATCGTCCTCGATCATGGGATCGGCGGTGACGGCGTTCGCGTAGGGCAGGGTCGAGTCGCCCTTCGCGCCGGCGACGAGGAAAGGCGCGATCTGGTAGGCGAACTCCTCTTGGCGCGCCTCGAAAAGCCGCATCAGCGACTGGCTCTGCGCCTCGCCGTCCTGATCGGACTCGATGCGCCCGAGCGCCTCCTGCAGCCGGCTGCCTTCGAGGATGCCGAGGATGTCGGGCGTCGACACGCGATCGTCGTGCATGGTCGCAATGCGCTGCACGAGGCGGTCGAGCACCCGGTCTTCAGGCGAGTCCGGGTAGAAGAGGTAGCGGATGACCGGCGAGCGCGTCTGCCCATGACGATCGATCCGCCCGTTGCGCTGCTCAAGGCGATTGGGGTTCCATGGCAGCTCGAAGTGGTAAAGCCGGCAGCACTGATGCTGCAGGTTCAGTCCCTCGCTCGCCGCGTCGGTCGCAAGCAGCACGCGGCAGTCCGCTTCATGAAACCGCGCGATGCGCGTCTTGCGCTGCCGCGGCGAGAGGCCTCCGGTAAGCTCGCAGTAGCTCTCGCGAAGCTGCGGCTGTGCGCCAAAAGCCTCGCGAAGGGCCGATAGCGTGTCCCGGTACTCCGTGAAGACGATGGCTTTTTCCCCTGGCTTCGACAGGACGTCGCGCTCGATGTCGGCAACCAGCGCGGAGACCTTGGGATCCGGACGGCCGGCGACCCGGTCGATGAGCGCTTGAATGGCCTTGAGCTGCTTCTTCTCCGAGGCTCTTCTTTTTGCATCGCGCGCCACCGCCGCGCGCAACACCCGGTGGGCCGTCCGCTCGGCGACCGCCTCGGTCAACTGAAGGTCTCCCTGAAGCTCGCGCAGCTCGGCGCGCGGCGGCGGCTCCTCGGCCTGCCGGCTGGAAACCGCATCGAGCCGGTTCTTCACCGTCTCCTTGAGGGCGTTGCGGCTGGAGAGCATGCGCTTCTTGACGATCTGCATCGCGAATAACACGAGGTCCGATTCCTGCGTGCCGGTCGCGGCCTTGATAGTCTTCGAGCAATACTCTGTGACGAGGCTGAAGATCTCCCGCTCGTCTGCGCTCAGTCCGGCCACCTCGATCCGTTGCACCGGCTCGCGCAGCGGAAATGCCGGCGTCGGGTTGCCGTCGGCGGCCGATTTCACGATCTGCGGTTTCAAGCGCCGGATCATCGAGCGCGAAACGCGGCGCTGAATGTCCTCGTTGCGCCCGTGCAGGGTGGCGTTCGTCGGCTCCACCAGCTCGAGCAGCGAGCGGAAACTGTGCCGGAAGCCGTTGTGCGGCGTGGCGGTCAGGAGAATCAGCGCCCGCGATACCTCGCGCAGTTTCGGACCAAGGCGCGTGCGCGCCGTGGAATACGGATTCGCGGCGGTGCCCGATTCGGCAAGGTAATGCGCTTCGTCCACGACGATGACATCCCAGGGGTGCACCAGCGCAGCGGCGTTGATCTCGCGTCGCTTGAGATACTCGGTCGAAGTGATCACGCGGTCGAAGTAGGCCCACGGCTGGAGTCCCTCGGAGAGGTCAGTTTGCGCTCTGTCGAGTGCAGCGGAATTCTCGATCGGCCGGAACTCGAGGCCGAACTTGTCGTGCATCTCGTCGATCCACTGCGGGATCAATCCTGGCGGAACCACGATCAGGATGCGGTTCCCGACGCCGCGCGCGATCAACTCCAGAAGGCAGATTCCAGCTTCGACTGTCTTGCCGAGCCCCACGTCGTCGGCGATGAGGAGGCTGCGCCGCGGTCCAGTCAGAAGTCGCGCAAGCGGAGCGAACTGATATGGCTCGGGCGAGATCCGTCCAGAAACAAAAGCGGCATAGCGACCCTCGGGAGGCGTCTGAATCCGCAGCGCCGCGTGCTGGAACTGCCAAACGCCATAGGGCGTCAGCGACCGTTTGTCGAGCGAGGGTGCCGGTTCCGGAAACGGGAGAAACTCATCTGGCGGGCAAAGCGCCTCGATCGTCTCGCCGCTCGCCGGATCTTCCAGCACAAAGCGCGTGCGAGGGCCAAGCGCCGCCTTCTCGCGGACCCGCCAGACCTGGCCTCGAAGCTGAATGTGATTCAAGGCCACGCGACGCTCTCAACGTTGCCACCTTGGTGGGCGTCGCCCTCCAGGCCGCGGATAGAAAGGTTCATCTTGGCCAAGTGCCGGGTGGTGTAAAGCGACTCTTGGTTGTAGGTCGAGATGTCGGGCCGGTTGCCGTCATTGCCGGAGGCGTGCGCGCGGATGAACGCCACCGACGGCACGAATCTTCCCGAGGAGCCGCAGCACGGGTCACGGACGCGGCCGAGCACGTCCTTGGCGCGGCTGGCCTCGTCGCCGACCCGGATGTTGCTGATCATGTCGATCAGCTGGCCGCAGCGGACTTTGTCCAGCGCGGGGCGGGGATAGTCCTTGGGCAGGACGCCCTTCAACACCGGGTTGTCACGCTCGATGCCGGCCATCGTGTCGTCCACGAGCTGGCCGATGGTGGGTTGGCGTGCCTGCGCCTTCGGATGCGCCCAGCGCGTCTCGGGCGGCGCCCAGAAGATGCTATGGGCGCGGTACTCGTCGAAGTCTTCCGGGTCAGCGCCTTGCGCCTTTTCGGCAAGCAGCGCGCCGTATCTCTCCTCGAAAGTGTCGGAGATGTATTTCCGAAAGATGAGACCCAACGCGACGTGCTTGAAGTCGCCGGGTTCCATGTTGCCGCGCAGTTTGTCGGCGGCCGTGAACAGTTCCGCCTCGAAGCCGCGATTGCCGCCATTCTTGTTCAACTCGTTTTGACCCATGTTCTGATCCATGATTGATATTTTGTATGGTAGCCGCATGGCAACGGCGCTATACGCCGATTTCTATTCTGATGCGGTTTTTATTCTAGCCGCTTCAGAAAATCATCAAAAGCAGCTAATTGGCGTGATTCTCCCACGACTGCTGACATATCTAAACCAGCCAGTTAAGAATTAAGGAATCAATGGCCCCTTCAGCCGATCAAGAGCCATAACGTCTTCCCACCGAATGTCGGCTGCCGAACGCAGACCGGACGCGCCAGGCGACAACTCTCCTGACTACCAGTGTCTCTTCATGACCGGATGCGAGCCCTGATTCACGCTCGGACCCTACGGCTGTGTCGTCGCACCGGGGCCAAGGGCGCGCTGCATCATCACGATGTCGAGCCAGCGGCCGAACTTGTAGCCTACGCTCTCGGCGGTGCCGATCATACGAAAGCCCGCGGCGCGATGCAGTTCGATTGAGGCGGTTTGCGCGGAATCGCCAATGACCGCGATCATCTGGCGGAAGCCCAGCCTGGTCGATTCGGCGATTAGTTGATCGAGCAGCGCCCGGCCCACGCCGCGCCGTTGTGCCTTGGGATCGACATAGATCGAGTCCTCGACGGTGAAACGATACGCCGGCCGCAGGCGATAGGGTCCGGCATAAGCGTAGCCTTGCAGCGTGCCGTCGAGTTCGGCCGCAATATAGGGAAAGCCGCCATCACTCAGCGCACGCTGGCGCCGCATCATTTCAGGCTGATCCGGTGCTTCGATTTCGAACGAGGCGGTGCCGTGCGCGACTGCATGGGCATAGATGCGCGTGATGGCGGGTATGTCTGCGGGTGTGGAGGGACGGATCAAGAGGTGCGTCATCGCTCGAATACTATCAAAGAAGCACGCCTGGTCGCGCGCCGCGCCACATCAGGTCGGCGATAGACGGTTCGTCGGCGACAAATTCGCGGCCCGAGAGGCGCTGATCGAGCAGCGAGAATGATCTGGCATGCGCCTGGTCTACTACGATGGTGGATACGACGCCGGCTACGACAACAGCTACTACCCCGGCTATCATCCGAGCCATTACCCGGTTTACTCCTATCCCGTAGTGCGTTCGTATGCTTACGCCGCCTACCCCGCGAGGGCGTTCATCAGCCGGCCCGCATACACGCGCTCGCACGTTGGGTACGCTCACAGCCGGGGCGGTCACGGCGGCGGGCGTGGAGGCGGACATGGAGGAAGGCGATAGGCAGGCATAGCCACCGAGCATTCCGCCTGCACCCGAATAGATCCTGCCTTTGCCTGCGCGGCGGCGCAATCATTTCCCGACCGATATCCTTCTCAAGGGGCGAGTACACCTCGTTGCACCCTCAACAATACCGAGCGGGGTATCGATGGCAGGTGGCGGCGCCTTTTGATCTGTTAGACTTTGTGAGGTCGAAACCGGATTAGCGACAGAATATTGACGATGCATCGGCATGTGCGCACGCAGGTGTCCGCAGCGGGTCCGCGCCGTGCCGTAACGGCCTTGTTGAGCGCGCTTCTGCTCGCGCAGGCGGCAGCCGCGGCCGAAACGCTCAAGATCGGTTCCAAGCGCTTCACCGAGTCCTACATACTGGGCGAGCTGCTGGTGCAGGCCGCGACGCCCCACGGGCCGGCGGAGCACAAGGCGGGCTTAGGCAACACCGGCATTCTTTACGCCGCGCTGCGCTCGGGCTCGATCGACGTCTATCCCGAATACAGCGGCACCATCGCGCGCGAGATCCTCAAGCTCGGCGGAAATCCCGGGCTGACTGAACTGAATCGCGCGCTTGCCCCCCTGGGCCTGGTGGCCTCGATTCCGCTGGGGTTCAGCAACAGCTATGCGCTCGGGGTGCGCGAGGAACTGGCGGCGCGCATGGGTCTGAAATCCATCACCGACCTGGCCGCACATCCAGAACTGCGCCTGGGCTTGTCGCAGGAATTCATCGCGCGCAAGGACGGCTGGCCCGGCTTGGCGAACGCCTATGGCCTCGCGACGTTCTCGCCGACCGGACTGGATCATGGCCTTGCCTACGAGGCTCTCGCAGGCGGTCGCGTGGACGTGATCGACACCTACTCGACCGATGCCAAAATCGCGCGCTATGGCATTCGCCTGCTCGCCGATGAGCACGGCTACTTCCCGCGCTACGACACGCTGCTGCTGCACCGGACGGACACGCCGCAGCGTTTCCAGCGGCAGTGGCAGGCTTTGGGCGCGCTGCAAGGCACGATCGACGCGCGCAGCATGATGCGCATGAACGCGGCCGCGGAAACCGAAGGCCGGAGCTTCGCCCAGGCGGCTGCGCTGTACTTCCAGAAGCCGGCGGAGCGCACGGCGCGCGCGCCGCAGCGGGGCTTTTCCGAGGTCCTGTTCGCGCCCGACCTCGCGCGCCTGACGCGCGAGCATCTGCTGCTCGTGTTCGGATCGCTCGCCGCGAGCATCGTCGCCGGCGTGCCTCTGGGCGTCGCGGCGGCGAGAAATCCGCGCCTCGCGCAGCCGATCTTCGCGCTGGTCGGCGTGGTGCAGACGATACCTTCGCTCGCGCTGCTCGCTTTTCTCATCGCCCTGATGGGCACCATCGGCACGCTGCCTGCGGCGATCGCGCTGTTTCTTTACGCCCTGCTTCCCATCGTCCGCAACACTCACACCGGGATGCTCGGCGTAGGCGACGGTTTGCGCCAGGCGGCGCTCGCCCTGGGACTCTCCCGAGGGGACCAGTTGCTGTCGATCGAACTGCCGCTCGCGCGCCCCTCGATACTCGCCGGCATAAAGACTTCGGCGGTCATCAACGTCGGCACGGCAACCATCGCCGCCTTCATCGGCGCCGGCGGCTACGGCGAGCGGATTGCCGCGGGGCTCGCCGTGAACGACAATCTGCTGCTGCTCGCCGGCGCCGTGCCCGCAGCCGCGCTGGCCCTGCTGATACAAGGCCTGTTCGATCTCATCGAACGCTTTTCCGACCCGCCGCGAAAATCATGACGTCATATTCCAGCCCGACATTCTTTTCCTTTCCCGCCGATGAACTCGCCGGCGTCCCCGAGCGGTCCTCGGTCATCGCCGGGCTGATGGCGGACCCGCCCTGGGCATCGCCCAAGTATCTTTACGGGCCCCTGGGTTCGCGCCTCTTCGATGCGATCACCGAATTGCCGGAATACTATCCGACCCGCACCGAGAGAACCGTGCTGGAGAGGTGCCGCGACAGCATCGCGCGCGCAGCGGGCGCCGGGCCGACGCTGATCGATCTGGGCGCGGGCAACTGCGAGAAGGCGCGCAGCCTGTTTCAATCGCTCAGGCCGCGCCAGTACGTGGCCGTGGACATGTCGGTCGAATTCCTGCGGCAATCGATGTCGCATCTGCAGCGCGATTATCCGCATCTGGAAATGCTCGGCATCGGCGTCGATTTTTCCGCGGGGCTGCGCCTGCCCGATGCCGTTCGCCGCGAGAACCGGCTGTTTTTCTATCCGGGATCCTCGATCGGAAATTTCACGCCGGAGGGGGCGCTGGCCTTTATCGCCGGAATCCGGGAGCAATGCCAAGGCGGCGGCCTGCTGATCGGCGTCGACCTGATCAAGGACGCGTCCACCCTGCAGGCTGCCTACGACGACGCTCTCGGGGTCACCGCGGCATTCAACCTCAATCTGCTCAATAATCTCAATGCACTGATCGGCAGCGATTTCGCCGTGGGCGACTGGCGCCACTACGCGGTGTTCAACACCGCGCTGTCGCGCATCGAAATGCACCTGGAGGCAAGGTGCGACACCGTGGTGCGCTGGCCGGGCGGCGGGCGCACCTTTTCCGGCGGGCAGCGGATCCACACGGAAAACAGCTATAAGTATGCGCTCGGGGAATTCAAGGCGCTGCTCGGCCGCGCCGGGTTTTCCGAGGTGAATGCATGGACCGATCCGGACGATTGGTTCGCGCTGTGCCACGCCAGGTCGTAGTCGCCGCGATCAGCCCCCCGGGCGCATCTGGCGGCGGCGCACCCAGGCGCTGACTGCATCCACGACCACCACCAGCGCCAGCATGGCGACGATGACGGTACAAGCCTGGGGTTCGTGCAGCAGCGAGAGTTCGTAGTAGAGCATTTGCCCCAGCCCTCCGGCGCCGACGAAGCCAAGCACTGCGGCCATGCGGATGTTCATCTCCCAGCGGTACAGGCTATAGGCGACTAACTGCGGCGTGATCAGCGGAAGCGTCGCATACAAGAACGCGAGACCGGGCGCCGCGCCGCTTTCCGACAAGACTCGCGCCGGCTCGGGCGGCGCGTTTTCCAGGCTTTCCGCAAACAGGCGGCCGAGGACACCCGCGGTATGCAACGCCAGCGCGAGCGTGCCGGCAAACGGCCCCAAGCCCGCAGCCAGAACCATGAGCGCAGCCCAAACCAGTTCTGGAACCGAGCGCAGGAAATTCAGCAAAAACCGGACGACCGCCTTGAAGAACGGCCCGAGGCGGCCCGATGCCGGCAGCGCGAACAGCAATCCAGCCAGCGCGGCGAGCAGGGTTCCCAACGCGGAAATGGCCAGCGTCTCCAGCGTGCCCTTCGCGATCCTGCGCATGAATTCGGCGCTCAGGTCCGGCGGGAAGAAGCGTGCGATGAAATCGAGCATGTATCCGCCGGACTCGCGCGTGAACAGGCGCGAAACATCGAGCGACAGGTAGGCGAAACTCGCCCATATCACGGCGATCAGGCAGGCGATGCCGCCCCAGCAATGGATGCAAAAGCCCAATGCGCGGCGCCGCTCGGCAGGCGTGGTCGCGCTCATGCCAGCGTTCTCCTGACCGCACCGCTGATCGCATCCGCGAGCAGCACCAGCAGCAGGAAGATGATCAGAATCGTCGAAACTTCTCCGCCGTTGAGCATTTTCATCGACTGGTCCATGAGCTGCCCGAGGCCGCCGGCGCCGACAAAGCCCATGATGACCGAAGCGCGGACCGCGCACTCCCAGCGATAAACGGTATAGGACGCCAGTTCCTGCGCCGAGCCCGGCAGCAGGCCATAGAAAAAAGCCATCAGGCGGCCGCTGCCGGACTCGATCAGCACGCGCGCCGGACGCGTGTCGCCGGACTCCAGGATCTCCGCATACACTTTCCCCAACATGCCCCCGTAGGTAAGGGCAATCGCCAGCACCCCCGCCGCCGGCCCGAGTCCGAAGGCGCGCACCAGCAGCAGCGCCCAGACGATCTCCGGAATGCCGCGCAACAGCAGGAGCAGCAGCCGCGTCAGGGCGCGCAGCGCCTCCCCCAGACCCCGTCCCGGGCCCGGCCCGATGCGCGATATCGACAGGCTGTGCGAAAGCGCGAGCCCGAGCGGCGCGGCGAGCAGCAGCGCGAGCGCGATCCCCGCAGTCGCCATGGCCAGCGTTTCCACCGTTGCCCTGAGCGCCATGCCGAGGAATTCGCCGCTCAAATTGGGTGGGAAGAACTGCCCGAGGAACCCGCCCATCACCTTGAGGTTGCGCGCGTCGAGCAGGTCGGCGGGCCTGAATTCCGCGATGAGCAGCAGCGGCCACAGCGCCGCCACCGCGACCAGTGCCCAGGTGGCGCGGGCGAGCGCATCGGGGTCGCGCAAGCCCTGCTGCTTCGCAAAGGGGGGCATCGCGTCAGATTGCGCGCGGTGGCGGGATGAACTTCAGCACGGGCCCTTCAGCCGGCGCGGCGGGTCCGATATCGAGCGGTTGGTTGTCCTGGGTCGGGAGCGTGCCGGTTTCGGAGGCGTACAGTTCGCGCAACACGCTGTCGCTCACCTTTGCCGCCGGCAGGTCGAAGAAAATCTCCCCCGCCCTGAGCCCGATTACGCGCGGAAACCAGCGCAACGCGATGTCGACCACGTGCAGGCTTGCCACCAAAGTCACGCCACGGGTGGCGGCCTCGCTATGCAGCTGATTGACGGTGAGCTCCGCGAGGGCCGGATCCATGGCCGATACCGGCTCGTCAGCGAGCAGCAAGTCGGGGCGCTGATAGAGCACGCGCGCCACGCCGACGCGCTGCAGTTGCCCTCCCGATAGCCGGTCACAGCGTTCGAACAGGCGATCGGACAGATCGAGCCGCGCCAGCTGCTCGCGCGGCCCGGCGATATCCGCGGGGTAGAGCAGGGACAGCGCCGACTTCCACCACGGCCACTGCCCCAGACGGCCGGCGATGACCGCGGTGATGGCGCGCTGGCGCGGCGGCAGCGGGGGGGCCTGATGCACCACGCCGATGCGGCAACGCAGGCGCCTGAGTTCCGCGCCCGAGAGCTGCCAGGGGTTGCGATCGAGAACCGCCATGCGACCTTCGGTCGGCCGCAACGACGTGGCGAGTACGCGCAGCAGCGAACTCTTGCCGGCACCCGAGGGGCCGATGATCGCCAGACGCTCTCCGCGCGCAGCGGTCAGCGACACGGCACGCAATGCGCGCTGGCCGTTTGCGTGAACCAGGCCGATCTGCGCGAGTTCGAAGCTCATGCCGTCCGCTCCCAGGATGTGGATTCCACCCGTTGCCCGCCTGCGCTTCGCGTTTCGCCTGCTTACTTGATCAGTCCCGCCGACCTGGCTGCGTTTTCGATGCCGTCGTAGTTGGACGCCCTGGTCGGAATGAATTTCGAAGCGCGCTGCAGCGACATGATTTCCTTGTGCGCCGGATTGTTCGGATCGAGCTTGAGAAAGGCGGCGGTGAGTTTCCTGACCAGCGCCGCATCGAGATCGCCGCGCACGGTCCAGTTGTAGTCGTAGTACGGCGTCGTCGTGGCCAGCACCCTGACCTTGAGCGCACTGGCGTTTTTGCTCTCCACCAGCTTGTCCCATACCGACGCATTGAGCACGCCCGCCTCGGCCTTGCCTCCGGCCACGAAAGCCACGGTCGCATCGTGCGCGCCGGAGAACGCGACGTTCCTGAAATCCTTCTCCGGATTGATCCCCGCCTGGAGCAGGAAATAGCGCGGCATGAGGTGCCCCGAGGTCGACGACGGCGAACCGAAGGCGAAGGACTTGCCCTTGAGGTCGGCAAGCGTTCTGGCGTGACTGTCCGCCGGCACGATGAAGCGGCTGATGAACTTCTCGTCTTCGGCGCGTTGCGCGATCGGGATCGCCGTGCCGCCGGTGCGCAGCCTGGTCTGCACGAACGTAAACCCGCCGAGCCAGGCCAGGTCGAGCTTCCTGGTGGCCAGCGACTCCACCACCGCGGCATAGTCGGTCACCGGCGTGAATTCGACTTTCATGCCGGTCTCCCGCGCCAGATAGTCTCCGAGCGGTTTGAATTTGCGCTGCAGCTCGGTCGGCGCTTCGTCCGGAATGGCCGACACCCTGAGCACGCCCTGCGCCACGGCGCCCGGTGTCAGGGTCAGGCCGGCAAGCGCAATGGCCAGGAGTCGAAATAGTGCAGTCATTGGAATCCTCCGAAACAGTCAGTGAAAAAAGGAACCACCCACGCCATCGCTTCGGCGCCCCCGGATTGCTTGTGGTGCAAGTCCCGTGTTGCGGGCGTTGCCGCGCGCCGTCCGGCTATCCCCAGCCGGGCCAACCCGGCAAATCTATCATATTGCGCAGGTCCGAAAACCACAGAACAGGTCGGCACGCTCGGGCTTGTAGAAATTGCGCCACGTCGGACGCAGCAGGCGCGGCGGCGTGGCAAAGCTGCCGCCGCGCAGCACGCGATGTTCCTCGGCAAACCAGGGCGCCGAGTATTCCCTGTAGGGATCGGGGGCAAAACCCGGATAGGGCCCGAAACGGGTCGACGTCCATTCCCATACCCGGCCGCTATCCAGGCGCTGCGTGCCTGCGCCGGCGGCGCATTCCCATTCCGCCTCGCTCGGCAGGCGCCGGCCGGCCCAGGCGCAATAGGCTTCGGCCTCGCGGCAACTCACATGCCTGACCGGTTCGTCCGCCGCGAGCGGCAACCAGCGTTCGAAACGCCGCAGCGACCAGGCATCGGCATCGCGCCGCCAGTAGCGCGGATGCGCGAGCGCGAGCCGCTCGCGCATGGCCCAACCCGCGTCGCTCCAGAATTCGCGCCGGGCATAACCGCCGGCTTCTACGAAAGCGCGAAACTGCGCGTTGCTCACGGCGCTGCGCGCGATGCTGAAACCGGGCAGGCTGAGCTCGTGCGCCCATTTTTCGTTGTCGAAGACGAAACCGCTGCCGGGCCTCGCCCCGAGCGAAATCGTGCTCGCGGGAAATTCGATATCCCCCGCGAACGACGCATCCGGCTGCGGATAGGACAGCGGCAGGGGATAAGCCAGGGTCTGCCACATGTAGGAAAACGCTTCGTTGTGCATGTCCTGGTGAAAAACCGCGAGCTGCGCGAAATACGCGCGCGCATCGGTCGGTGGTTCGCGCTCAAGAAGCGACAAAGAGCGCTCGAGAACCGCCTCGAAATAGGCGCGCGTCGCCTGCCAGTCGGGCAGGTCAAGGGTCCAGCGCGTATCGTGAGCAACGCGCGCGGAGTCGTACCACCGGTCGGCGTGGCGCAGGATCGAAGGGGTGTCGAAATTACCGCCGCGATGCAGCCAGAACTCCTGGAACCAGGCGACGTGGCCGAGTTCCCACAGCGGCGGATTGACGATCTGAAGCAGGGGAACGGCGGGACTATCGTTCCCCAGAAACCGCGTCAACACCCGGGTCACGGTCGCTGTCTCGGCCAGCCAACGACGCAAAACGGCTGAGGAAGGATGCGGCCGGTAGAGCGAAAAATCCGGCCAGCCGGCGCGCGGCGGCGGCTCTGCTATATTGTCCATGGCTCCGCCATTCCATCCACTCCATGCATAAGCCTGATTCCGCTTTGCCCGCCCGCAGGTCTGCGCTCGCGACCAAGCGCTTGCGCATCCTCATTGTAACGCCCGCCGCGCCCGGTTCGCGCAGCGGCAATCGCACGACCGCGGAGCGCTGGGCGCGGCATTTGCGCGCGCTCGGCCACGAGGCGCAGGTCGCGCTCGAATGGGATGGCCGCGATGGCGATGTCCTCATTGCATTGCACGCGCGCCGCAGCCACGCCGCGATCAAGGCGTGGAAAACCGTGCATTCCGAACGCCCGCTCGCCCTGGTGCTCACCGGCACCGACCTGTACCGCGATATCCGACACGATGCGCAGGCGCGCGCGTCCCTGCGCCTCGCCGATCGCCTGGTTGTCCTGCAGGCCAGGGGTCTTGACGAACTCAGCGCGGCGCAACGCGCCAGGACGCGCGTTATTTTCCAATCGGTGCGCGCGGCGCGGCGGCAGGCAACGCCGCGAAGCTATTTCCTCGCGACCGTCATCGGTCATCTGCGCGAGGAGAAAGACCCGTTTCGCGCCGCCCGGGCGCTCGCGCATCTGCCCGGGAACAGGATTCGCGTCGTGCACCTGGGCCAAGCGCTGACCCCTGAAATGGGCCGGCAGGCGCGCGCGCTCATGCGCGCGGAGCCGCGCTACCGCTGGCTCGGCGAACTCAGCCATGCGGGAACGATGCGCTGGCTGGCGCGCAGCCACGTGATGGTGATTTCGAGCCGGATGGAGGGCGGCGCGCACGTGGTCTCCGAGGCGATCGGCATCGGCGTGCCGGTCATCGCCTCCGCGATTGCGGGAAATATCGGCCTGCTTGGCGAACGCTATCCCGCGTATTTCCCGTTCGCGAACGAGACCGCGCTGGCCGCCCGTCTGGCGCGCGCGCAGAGTGACCCCGTCTGGCTGGCCGCGCTGGAGTCCGCGGTCAAAGCGCGGCGTCACCAGGTCGATCCGGCAACGGAACGCGCTGCCATTGCCCGCTTGCTCGACGATTTACTGGGCGTCGGCGCCGGCAGCGGGAAAGGTGATGGCAAATCGGGTCGATCCTTCGGATGAGGATGCCTGGATCGTTCCCCGGTGCGCTGCCACGATCGATCGGGTGATCGCCAGGCCGAGTCCGGCGCCCTCGCTCGCTTTATGGCGGGAAGGATCGACGCGATAGAAGCGGTCGAACAGCCGCGGCAGGTGCTCGGGCGGAATCGCCGCGCCCGGATTCTCCACGCTCAGCAGGATTTCTCCGCCCGTGCCCTGTTCGACGAGCACCTTGACCGAACCGTCGCGCGGCGTGTGCCGTATGGCATTCGAAAGCAAATTGCTCAATGCCCGGCGCAGCATCAACTTGTCTCCCCGGACGCTGCCTGCGCCCGCAACAACCAGGCGGATGCCCTGTTCCTCTGCGAACGCGTCGTAAAATCCGAACAGCTCGCGCGCCTCCGCCGCCAGATCCACCATTTCGCTGCTCGGTACGATCAACCCGTTGTCGGCTTTCGCCAGGAACAGCATGTCCGCAATCATGCGCGCCAGGCGCTCGTATTCCTCCAGGTTGGAATACAGGACCTCGCGATATTGGTCCGCCGACCGCGCTTTGGAAATCGCCACCTGGGTCTGGGTCATCAGGTTGCTGATGGGCGTGCGCAGTTCGTGCGCGAGATCCGAGGAGAACTCCGACAGCCGCTGGAACGAGCCCTCCAGGCGGGCGAGCATGTCGTTGAAGGCCAGCGCCAGGTCGGCCAGTTCGGTCGGCACGGATTCGGGCGGCAGACGTTCGCCGAGGCGATGGGCGGAAATGCCCTGGGCCACATCCGCCAGCTCGCGTACCGGCGCCAGTCCGCGCCGCGCCGCGATCCAGCCGAGCAGCGCGGTCAGGGCGATGCTTGCAGCGATCGCCAGCCAGAGGCTGTTCTGGAACGCCTGCATGAACACGCGGTGATGCTCGGTGTTCACCGCGACCGCGACGGTCAGCTGCCGTTGCCCGGCAATCCCGGTGGCGACCGCGCCGGCGATGCCGCGGTATCCCTGCCCATCGTGCTTCCACACCATCGGTCTGGCGCGCCCTGATGGATCTTCCGCAGGCTTGCTCGCGAGCAGCGCGGGCGGAAACTCCGCGCCGGGCGACTTGAACAGCGGCGCGCGCTGCGGCCCGAGCACGGCGACCGATACTCCGTGATGTCCCACCAACGCGTCGGAAAGCTGCCCCGGCAGCGCGGCCATGCCGGCCGGGCCGCGCACCTTGGCCAGGCTGTGGCGCACGAGTTCGAGCTTTCCATTCAACTCCATCAGGTCGATGTCCTCGAAATGCGCTTCGACCAGGGTGCCGATCAGCGTGCCGACCACGAGCAGCACGGCCGTCGAAGCCGTGGAGAAAAACAAGGTGAGGCGGAAGGTGATCGACTTGGGTCGCATCATGCGGATGCCGGTATCTCGAGCACGTAGCCCATGCCTCTGACGGTGCGGATGAGTTTGAGGTCGAACGCGTCGTCTATTTTCGCGCGCAAACGGCGCACCGCGACCTCGATCACGTTGGTGTCGCTGTCGAAGTTCATGTCCCAGACCTGGGAAGCGATCAGCGATCGCGGCAGCACTTCGCCCTGGCGCCGCAGCAACAGTTCGAGCAGTGCGAATTCCTTGGCGGTCAGATCGATGCGTTTTCCCGCGCGCGTTACGCGGCGGCGCAGCAGATCGAGTTCCAGGTCGGCAACCTGGAGCAGTTCCGGCTCGCGGGCCTTGCCGCGGCGCAGCAGCGCGCGCACGCGCGCGAGCAGTTCCGAGAACGCGAACGGCTTGACCAGATAATCGTCCGCGCCGAATTCCAGGCCCTTCACCCGGTCTTCGACCTGGTCGCGCGCGGTCAGGAACAGCACCGGCAGGTGTTTGCCCTTCGCGCGGATTTCGCGCAGCACCTGCCACCCGTCCAGGCGCGGCAGCATGACATCGAGCACCACCAGATCGTAGTCGTCAGTCAGGGCCAGGTGCAGGCCGTCGACGCCGTCGCGCGCCAGGTCTGCGACGAAGCCGGCCTCGGACAGGCCCTGCTTCAGATAGTCGCCGGTCTTTTGCTCGTCTTCGACGATCAGGATTTTCATCGCACTTCCTCGTACCGGTGGTCACGGACGCCAATTGTGCGCGCAAGCCGCCCGGGTTTCCGAAGATTACAAACTTGTAATGGCGCTGTCAGCTATTTGTTGGGCGCAGGAAAGCAAAATGCTGCTTGCCGGCACCAGGGATTCAAACCAGGGCCATGCTCGATTTGCGAGGTTCCGCTATGCTGGCGGCCAATTCAACCATAGCCTTCAGGATGCGGATACATGGACGCCGGCGAGCCCCAGGCCCGGGATCATTCACCAGACAGCGCCTGGACCCTGGTGTTTATCGCCTGGCTGATCGCCAGCGCATCGACCCTCGGGGCCCTGTTTTTCAGCCAGGTCATGGGCATCGCTCCCTGCGTGCTGTGCTGGTACCAGCGCGTTTTCATGTTCCCGCTGGTCTTTGTCCTGGCGGCCGGATTGTTTCCCTTCGACGCGAGGCTCGTGCGCTACGCCCTTCCGCTCGCCGCGGTGGGCTGGATGATCGCCTTGTTCCATGTCCTCGTCGTCGCGGGCGTCGTTCCGGAAAATATCCGGCCCTGCGCGCAAGGCGTTCCCTGCAAGGAACAGGCAATCGAGTGGTTCGGTTTTCTGACGATACCCCTGCTTTCGCTGATCGCCTTTTCCCTCATCGGCTTGCTGCTCATATCGACTCACTTCAAGGCGTCCAAATGAAAAAACGTGTCCAGGTGAATAAGGAAATTCAAGCGAAGAAAGAGGGCATTCCAGTGAAAAAAGCCCTGTTCATCGGCTCCGCGGTCTTGCTGCTGCTCGTCTTCGCGGTCGGCATCTTCCTGTACGAAAGCGACAGACTTGACAAGTCGGCGCAGGCAGCTGGGCAGAACCTGGCTTTTCTCGCGCGCGAACATGCGCCCACGCTCGGCCCGGCGGAAGCCAGGGTGCATCTGGTCGAGTTTTTCGATCCGGCTTGCGGGACCTGCCGCGAGTTCTATCCCCTGGTCAAGGATCTGCTGAAGGCGAATCGCGACAAAATACGCCTTTCGCTGCGCTACGCGCCGTTTCACGCCGGGTCCGACAACGTGGTGAGGATACTCGAGGCCGCGCGCAAACAGGACAAATACTGGCAAACGCTGGAAACCGTGCTCGCCTCCCAGGCTTATTGGGCGCCGAACCACAAGGCGGAGCTGCAATATGTTTGGCCGCAATTGGGAAACCTGGGTCTGGACTTGGAGCGGATCAAGCGCGACATGTACGCGCCGGAGATCGACCGCATCATTGCGCAGGATCTGGCTGATGCCAAGGCGCTCGGCGTGACCATGACCCCGGAATTCTTCGTCAACGGCCGGCCCCTTCCGGAGTTCGGCTATGCGCAGTTGAAGAAACTGGTCGACGCTGCCGTGGCAAAAGCCTATTGAGAGAGGCCTCCCGCCTCCCCAAGGCGGGGCGCGATCCGTTTTGGGCTTCGGCCTGCCGCGCGTGGTTCAACCTGCGGCGTCGCGAAGATTACGCAAATGTAATGCTGGCGTCAGATTGCTGTCGGCCTCGGAATTGCATGATGCTGGCACACCGCGCTGTAGCCGGAAGGCCAGCAACACTGGCCCGGATGGCCGGCAATTCAGCTAACTACCCAAGGATACGGACCCATGATAGCCAGGATACTTATGCTTGCCGCGCTCGCGTCGATCCCGGTCGCGGCATGGGCGCACGACGATGCGCATCGGGCAATGATGCCGGGCGTGACGCGCACGCTGGCTCCGGGCAAATCCGGAGAGATGGTGTGGCAATTCACCAAGGCCGGCACGGTCGACTTCGCCTGCCTGCAACCGGGGCATTTCGAGGCCGGCATGATGGGCGCGGTCTCGGTCAAATAGGCGTTGAAGTACGGCGGATGACCGCTTAACCAGGAAAGGGAAACAACATGACTCGCTATTCGATCTTGATCGCAGCGTCGATGCTTGGGGTGGGATTTGCATTCCCGGCGGGCGCGGCCGACAGTCACACGCATCATGCGGCAAGCGCGGCGAAACCGGCCGCCGCAGCAAGCGCGGCCTTGACCGAGGGGGAGGTGCGCAAAGTCGACCAGGCCGCAGGCAAAATCACGATCAAACACGGTGCCATGTCCAAATTCGACATGCCGCCGATGACCATGGTGTACCGCGTCAAAGACAAGGCGATGCTGAATACCCTGAAGCCCGGCGACAAAATCAAATTCGATGCGGATGGCGTCGGCGGCGAATTCACCGTCTTGCGCCTGGAAAAGGCGAAATAGACGAGACGCAGGCGCATTCGTCCAAACGCGCGCGTTGCGCCGGGAAGGAAAGGGTGATGACCATGGCATGGAACAGATCCTTGGGGAGACGGCTTCCGGCTGCCGCGGCTGTGGCCGTGCTTGCGGCGATCGCGGTGGCGCCCGCGGGCGCGCAGAACCGGCTTGCGGACGCGGCTGCTGCGCCGGCCCTGGATTCGCTCATTGCCGAAGCGCTGCAAAATAGTCCGGAACTGCGCGCGGCGGCCAAGGAGACCGAGGCCGCGGGTGAGCGCGTGCGCCCAGCCGGCGCGCTCGAGGACCCGATGCTGGAAGCGGGTCTGCTCAATGTGCCGATCCAGCCCTTTCGCCTCAACCGCGAAGACATGACCATGAAGATGCTCGGGCTGTCGCAGAAACTGCCCTATCCGGGCAAGCGCGCATTGCGCGAGCAGGTGGCGGCGAAGGACGCGGAAAGCGTCAAATACGGCCTGCGCGAGACCGGCAATCGCATCGTGCGCGACGTCAAGCAAGCGTATTTCGATCTCGCGCTGACCGCGGAAACCGTCCGGCAACTGCAAAGCAACCGCCTCATCCTGGAGCAATTCCTGCGGATCGCCGAGAGCCGTTACGCGGTGGGACAGGCCACGCAGGCCGAAGTGCTGAAAGCGCACACCCAGCTAGGCCGCATGAGCGAGGAGTTGCTGCGCATGGAGCGCGAACGCCCGGTGATGGAAGCCGAGCTGGCGCGGCTGCTCGGCCGGCGCGGAAACGCCTTGCCGATCGCGGTGGAACTGCCGGGCCTGCGCGACACCGCCCTCAGCCTCGAATCGCTGCAGCAGACGGCGCTGCGCGAGCGCCCGCAGTTGCTCGGGCTGCAAAGCGCGATCGAGCGCAGCGCGAAAACGCTGGAACTCGCGCGCAAGGAAGCCCAGCCGGATTTCGACATTCGCTTTGCCTACGGCCAGCGGGAAAAAGACCTCGCCGGCATGCCGCGCGAGGATGTGGTGAGCCTTACCGTGGCGATGAACCTGCCGCTGTGGCGCCGCGACAAGGTCGAGCCGCGCATCGCCGAGGCGCAGGCGATGCGCGAGCAGACGCTGGAAATGCAGCAGGCACAGCAGAACGAGGCGCTGGCCAGGCTGCGGCAACAAGTGGCCATCGCCGAGCAAAGCCGCAAGTCGGTGGGCCTGTACGAGACCGGCATCCTGCCGCAGGCGCGGCTCGCGGTCGAGGCGACGCTCGCCGCCTACAAGGTGAGCCGCGTCGATCTGCTGATGCTGCTCGACAGCCAGATGACCGTGTTCGGCTACGAGATCAGCCGCGCCAGGGAATTGATCAACTTCAACAAGGCGCTGGCGGAGATCGAACTCCTGACCGGCAAGCGGATGTTCTAGAGCACTGCGAAGGGAAAACAGAATGAAGCGCATGGCATGGCTAGTCTGCACGGTGATCCTGATAGCCGCGTCGCTCGCTGCCGGTTACTGGTGGGGCGCCAGGCAATCCGCGCAGTCCGCGCCGCGGGCCGTCGAGGGCAAGGCCGCCGCCGCGCCGGATCCTGCCGCCGGCACGGCAGCGCCCGCTCCTGCGGCCGCCGCGAAACCCAGGATCCTGTATTACCGCAATCCCATGGGCCTGCCGGACACTTCGCCGGTGCCGAAAAAAGACCAGATGGGCATGGACTACATTGCGGTGTACGCGGACGAAGAACCCGCATCGGCCACGCCGCTGGTCAAGCTCAGCCTGGACAAGGTGCAAAAGCTCGGCGTGAAAACGGAGGCGGCCGTCCTGCGCGATCTTGCGGGCACCATCCGCGCAGTGGCAACGGTGCAGGCGAACGAGCGTTCGCTGCACACGGTCACCTCCAAATTCGACGGCTGGATCCAGAAGCTCTACGTCAATACCACCGGCCAGGCGGTGAGAAAAGGCGAGGCGCTGATGGACGTGTACAGCCCCGACCTGATCGCGGCGCAGCAGGAATACCTGATCGCGAAGAAGGGCGTGCAGACGCTCGCAGGCGCGAGCGCGGAAGTGCAGGCGGGCATGCAGCGGCTGGCGGACAGCGCGGTGCAGCGCCTGCGCAACTGGGACATTTCGGAAACGGAGTTGTTGCGCCTGACGCAGGACGGCAAAACCACCCAGTACCTGACGCTGCGCTCGCCCGCGAGCGGCGTGGTGCTGGAAAAACCCGCGATCCAGGGCAAGCGCTTCATGGCCGGGGAGGTGCTGTACCAGGTCGCCGACCTGTCGCAGGTGTGGCTGCTGGCGGAGGTGTTTGAGCAGGACCTCGGACAGGTGCGCATCGGCCAGGCGGTGAATATCAGGGTCGATGCCTATCCGGAGAAGGTTTTCGCGGGCAAGGTGGCGTTCATCTATCCCAGCGTCACTGCGGAGAGCCGCACCGCCCGCGTGCGGATCGAACTTGCCAACCGCGAAGCGCTGCTCAAGCCGTCCATGTACGCGCGCGCCGAATTCACTTCCTATCGCGGCAAAGCGCAGTCCTTGACCGTGCCCGATTCGGCGGTGCTCGATAGCGGCACGCGGCAACTGGTGCTGGTGCAGCGCGCCGCGGGGCGGTTCGAGCCGCGGCCGGTCAAATTGGGCGCGCGCGGCGACGGCTATATCGAAGTCCTGGAGGGCGTCAAAGCAGGTGAATTGGTGGTGGTCAGCGCGAACTTCCTGATTGACGCCGAGAGCAACCTCAAAGCGGCATTCAGCGGCTTCGGCCAGGGGGCGGAGGCCGCGAAGCCGCAACAGATAGGCGAGATCAAGCCCGCGGTGTCCGTTGCCGCGCCCGCGACGCATCGCGGATCGGGCACGGTCGAGGCGGTGGATGTGTCCAATGCCAGCGTGACGCTGGCGCACGGCCCGATCGCCAGCCTGAAGTGGCCGGCGATGAGCATGGATTTCAAGGTCGCCGATGCGGCGCTGCTGCGCACGCTCAAACCGGGTCAGAAAATCGACTTCGAGACGACCGCGGGCGCGCCCGGCGAATACCTGATCGTTCGCGCCCAGGCGGCCGCACAGCCGAAGCCGGCAAGCGCAACCAGGCCCGCCCCCGACGCCCACAAGGGACACTGAGATGCTCGGACGCATCATCGAGTGGTCGGTGCGCAACGTCTTCCTGGTGCTGCTCGCCACGCTCTTCGTGGTTGCCGCCGGCGTGTATTCGGTACTGCGCACGCCGCTGGATGCGATTCCGGATTTGTCGGATGTGCAGGTGATCATCTACACCGAGTATCCGGGGCAGGCGCCGCAGGTGGTGGAGGACCAGATCACTTACCCGTTGAGCACGGCGATGCTGGCCGTGCCCAAATCCAAGGTGGTGCGCGGGCTGTCGGCGTTCGGCGCCTCCTTCATCTACGTCATATTCGAGGACGGCACCGACATCTACTGGGCGCGCACGCGGGTGCTGGAATACCTCAACTTCGCCTCCGGGCGCATGCCGCGCGGCGTCACCCCGACCCTGGGGCCGGACGCCACCGGCGTGGGCTGGGTATTCCAGTACGCCGTGCTCGCGGCCAAGCGTTCGCTGGCGGAGCTGCGCGGCATCCAGGACTGGTTCGTGCGCTACCAGCTCACCAAGGCGCAGGGCGTGGCCGAAGTGGCGAGCGTGGGCGGTTTCGTCAAGACCTACCAGGTCACGGTGGAGCCGAGGAAGCTGCAGGCCTACGGCATATCGCTGATGAAGCTCTCCGAAGTGATCCGCGCGAGCAACCGCGACGTCGGCGGCCGGGTGATCGAAATGGCGGAGACCGAATTCGTGGTGCGCGGCCGCGGCTATCTGCGCGGCGCGTCCGACATCGAGAATCTGGTGGTGAAGGCGGACAAGGGCACGCCGGTGCTGATCCGCGACATCGCGCGCGTCGAACTGGTGCCGGACGAGCGCCGCGGTCTCACCGAGCTGAACGGTGAAGGCGAAGTGGTCGCGGGCATCGCCGTCGCGCGCTACGGCCAGAACGCGCTCGACGTCATCCACAACCTGAAAGCCAAGATGGCAGAGATCTCCAGCGGGCTGCCGCAGGGCGTGTCGCTGCAGGCGGTCTACGACCGTTCGGACCTGATCCATCGCGCCATCGACACTTTGAAACGCACCCTGATCGAGGAAAGCGCCATCGTGGCCCTGGTATGCGTGGTGTTCCTGATGCACGCACGCAGCGCGCTGGTGGCGATCGTCATGCTGCCCATCGGCGTGCTGATCGCGATGATCGTCATGCACCTGATGGGGCTCAACTCCAATATCATGAGCCTGGGCGGCATCGCCATCGCGATCGGCGCCATGGTGGATGCGGCCATCGTCATGATCGAGAACGCGCACAAGCATCTGGAGCGCGCGCCCCCGGGCGCGCGGCGCATGCAGATCGTGATCGACGCCTGCCGCGAGGTCGGGCCTGCGCTGTTCTTCAGCCTGCTGATCATCACCGTCTCTTTTCTGCCGGTGTTCACGCTCGAAGCCCAGGAAGGCCGGATGTTCACGCCGCTCGCCTACACCAAGACCTTTGCCATGGCGGGCGCCGCGCTGCTGTCGATCACCCTGGTGCCGGTGCTGATGCTGCTGTTCATCCGCGGCAACATCATGCCGGAGAAGAAAAACCCGATCAATCGCCTGCTCATCTGGATCTACCGCCCGCTGATCGCCTGGGTGATGCGCTGGAAGAAGCTCACCATCGCCGCCGCCGTGGTCGCGCTGGGCGTGTCGGCTTACCCTGCGATGCAACTGGGCACCGAGTTCATGCCGGTGCTGAACGAAGGATCGCTCTTGTTCATGCCCGCGACCCTGCCGTCCCTGTCGATCACCAAGTCGGCGGAGCTGCTGCAGACCCAGGACAAGATATTCAAGGGCTTTCCCGAGGTGGAATCGGTGTTCGGCAAGGCCGGGCGCGCCGCCACCGCCACCGATCCCGCGCCGGTGGAAATGTTCGAGACGGTGATCAACCTGAAGCCGGAGAGTCAATGGCGTGCGGGCATGACGGTGGACAAGCTGATCGCCGAAATGGACCAGGCAGTGCAGATTCCCGGCGTATCCAACGCCTGGACCATGCCGATCAAGGCGCGCATCGACATGCTCGCCACCGGCATCCGCACCCCCATCGGCATCAAGGTGTTCGGCAAGAGCCTGACCGAGATCGAGAAGCTGGCGAAAGCGATCGAGGCGGTGGTCAAGAACGTCCCCGGCACCACCAGCGCCTACGCCGAGCGCGTCACCGGCGGCTACTACCTCGACATCGAACCCGACCGCCTGGCGCTGGCGCGCTACGGCCTCGGCGTGGGCGAGCTGCAGGACGTGATCGGCACCGCGCTGGGCGGCGAGATGGTGACCACCACGGTCGAAGGGCTGGAGCGCTACGGCGTCAGCGTGCGTTATCCGCGCGAACTGCGCCAGGACCCGCAGGCCATCGCCAGCCAGGTGCTGGTGCCGGTCATGGGGGGCGCGATGATTCCGCTGGGTCAGCTCGCGCGCGTGAGCCTCGCGCAGGCGCCGCCGGCCATCCGCACCGAGAACGCGCTGCTCACGGCCTACATTTTCGTCGACATTCGCGATCGCGACATCGGCGGCTATGTGAACGACGCGCAGAAGGCGGTGCGCGAGCAGGTGAAATTCCCGCCGGGTTACTACGCCACCTGGAGCGGCCAGTTCGAATACATGGAGCGGGCGAAGGCCAAGCTCGCTATCGTCGTTCCGTTCACCTTGCTGATCATCTTCCTTCTGCTTTACCTCAACTTCAGGCGGCTCACCGAAACCGTCATCGTGATGCTGTCGGTGCCCTTCGCGCTGGTGGGCGGGGTGTGGCTGATGTGGCTGCTCGACTACAACATGAGCGTGGCGGTGGCGGTGGGCTTCATCGCGCTCGCCGGCGTCGCCGCCGAGACCGGCGTGGTGATGCTGATCTACCTCGATCACGCCTGGGAGGCGATCAGGGCCGGGCGCGCGGCCGAAGGCGGCAAGCCCACGCTGGCGGATCTCTACGCGGCGATCATGGAGGGCGCGGTGGAGCGCGTGCGGCCGAAAATGATGACCGTGGTCGCGATCATGGCCGGCCTCCTGCCGATCATGTGGGGCAGCGGCACCGGCTCGGAAGTCATGCGCCGGATCGCCGCGCCGATGGTGGGCGGGATGATTTCATCGACCATCCTCACGCTGATCGTGATCCCGGCGATCTACGGGCTGGTGAAGGAATTCGCAGTGCGCAAGGAAGGCGTGAGGGTTGGCCCTGCAACATAGAGGGAAAGCACAAACTGATGGCAAAATATGGGATGGCTATGGAACTCAGGCTGGTTGTCGCGATCATCCGGACGCTCGCATTGGAGGCGGCGGAAGAATCGCTCAAGGAACTGGGCGTGCGCGGGCTCACGGTAACCAGGGCAAAAGGCTTCGGCGCGTATGCCAATCTTTTTTCGGGCGATTGGCTGGTGGATCAGGTGAAAATCGAAATCTACGCGGAGCGGGACCGGGTCGAATCCATCGTCGCCGCCATATTGAACGCGGCGCACTCCAATTCTCCCGGTGACGGAATCGTCGCGGTTCTTCCCGTGGAGAAGGTGTACAGTGTACGCACCCGGTGCGAAGAGGCGCCCAATCGCATGCGCAGCTGAATTCCGGGCCGGGCGGTCATCAGAATCCCGCAACCGCATGATCAACGCGCCGTGAAGCCTGATGCGGAGCAAACCCGGCATGCTGCACTCAACCTGACCTTTGCGGAAGCCAGGCCCGATGCGGTCCGCCATCGTCCTTGTCCGGGCAATAAGGTTTGACAGGAGGCGCCGGTGAGTTCGTCGATTCAGGTGAATGTGGCGGCGCGCCTCGTACCGGCGTGGTTGATCCTGTCCCTGGTACTGGGCGCGCTGACCTACTGGATGGAAAGCCGCCGGGTGGACAACATCGTGTTCGATCTGGCGACTCAGGCTGCCGGACATTTCAATACGCCTGCGAATGCCGCCATGTTCGACGGAGATCCCGAGCTGCATCGGACGGCGTTGGGCGGGTTTCTGGCAAAAACCCAATTCGTCAGTATCAGGCTGTATTCCCCGGCACGAAGGCTGCTGCTCGAGGTCTGGGAGGACGGGAATCGCGATCTGGCGGTCGCCGTGGCCGGGCACCGCCACGATTTTCCGGCCGCGGGCGATCGCCATCACAACAAGATCCGGGTGGGCGATGCGCTTTACATCCAGGTCCTTGTTCCCTTGATTTCGCCCGAGCAGCGGATTTTTGGCTACTTCGAGGGCATCTACCAGGTCGCGCCGGCGACGCTCGCGGCAATCGCGCACCGGGTGCGTGATGCGCTGTTGCTCGTCCTGCTGGTGGTCGCGCTGACCAGTCTGGTGCTCTATCCGGTCATCGTGGCGCTCAACCGCGACACGCTACGGCTCTCCGACGCGCTGCTCGACGGCAACGTCGAACTGATGCGCACCCTGGGCAGCGCCATCGCCAAGCGCGATTCGGACACCGATGCGCATAACTATCGCGTTACGCTCTACGCAGTCAGGCTGGCGCAGGCCCTGCGGCGGCCGACGGGCGAAATTGCCGCGTTGATCGCGGGCGCGTTTCTGCACGATGTGGGCAAGATCGGTATCCCGGACGGCATCCTGCTCAAGCCGGGGAAGCTGAGCGCGGCCGAGTTCGAGACGATCAAGACCCATGTCTCCATGGGTGAAGACATCGTCGGCGAGTCGAAATGGCTCGCGCAGGCGCGCGACGTGGTCGCCTTTCATCATGAGAAATACGATGGCACCGGCTATTTGCGCGGATTGACCGGGGAGGCGATTCCATTCAACGCCAGGCTGTTCGCGATTGTCGATGTGTTCGACGCATTGACTTCGGAGCGACCCTATAAGCCGGCGCTGCCGCCGGATGAGACGATGCGCTTGTTGGCCGAAGGGCGGGCTGCGCATTTCGACCCGAACATCCTTGACGTCTTTTTGCCGCTGGCCCCGGAACTCATGCGCGAATATTCCGCGGCTGGGGAAAGCTATCTGAAGGCGTGCCTCGCCGAATTCGAGGGGCGCTATTTTTCCTGGTCGCATGCGATGCGCTGACCGCCGCCGGGCCCGCCGCGGGTACGTTGCCGAAAACGTCGTGCTATCCTGCATCCAATGAAAGCGGCCCCGGGATGGGGCCGCGAGGAAGAGCCGTTGCCGCGAATCGATCAGTAGACCGATCAGCCGCCGATAGTATGCACGCTGAGCAACTGGTCAAGGCGCGCGACTTCATTCCCGTTCATGACGATCTTTTTGCCGTCCTTGGTCTCCATGGCGTGGCCCGGCGCCATGTAAGTGGCGCGGCCGAACTTGTCTTCCATGGCCATCTTGCCATCGGCAAAAACGTGCACCGTCGAGCCATCCCTGAGTTGGATGGATTTCTCCACTTGGGTTGCGTCGAGCGCAAGGGCCGACAGTGTGAACAGGCTGCTTGCCGCAGCTACCAAGAGTTTCTTGAACATGGTGATTTCTCCTGAGATGAATTGACCATGATATGTTCCGTCATGGATTCGGCATGGTGTCCGGTTTGCTTCGTCCAACCATGACCTCATGTTAGGCGCAGCATGCCGACGGGAAGGTGACCGGGAAATTACGTTCCCGACACCCTCGCCAGGGATTAGGAGTACTCGTCCGGACTGGAACACCGCTCTTGCGCGGAGCGATACCCAAGTGTCCGGATAGCGAGCGACAGGAGTTTTCCCGCTAGCGGATGATCGGACGCTCGCCGGATGGCTCTACCGGGCGGAGCGTGGTACTTCGCTACGGCGACGGACGCGCCGGCGTCACCAGATCCCTGAGCGTCAGCTCTTGCACCTGTCCGTCGATCGCGAGATTCACCCTTGCCAGAATCGATTCGATCTCGTCCGGCACCGGCACCGCCTCCGGTCCCAGGTACTGCTCTTCGCCCGCCGCGCGCGCTGTGTGCAGCAGTTCCTCGAGCGTGATGGCGCCGATGTCGCGGCTGGGCAAATAGGCCGGCGGCTTCGCCGCCGTTCGCAGCAGCAGTCCGTCCTGCTCCAGCGCGGCGAGCACCGTCAGCAAGGCGTCGCTTGGAACGCCCAGGCGCTGCGCAAGGCGGGAAAGCGTCCATGCCGGTCCGCCGCTCTGATAGGTCTTGCCGATGAGATGCATGAGCATCAGCGCGACGCGCTCGCGCATGCGGTTGCTCAGGCGCGGTTCGCCCGAGTGCGGCACCAGGTATTCCGGATGCTGGCTGTAGAACGCGATGCTCGCGCCGAGCAGCAGGATCAGCCAGTTGAGATAGAGCCAGATCAGGAACAGCAGGAAGATCGCGAAACTCGAATAGATCGCGGCGTACTGGGTCGACATCCGGGCGAACTCGGCGAAGGCCCAGTTCGCCCCCTGCCACAGCAGTCCCGCGGCGATGCCGCCGGTCAGGGCGGAACTCAGCCGCACCTCGGCGTTGGGGGCGAAATAATAGGCGAAGACGAAAATGCCGATGACGAAGAAAACGGAGATCGCCTGGCCGAGGGCGTAGACGGCGCCGCCCACGGGCTCCAGGGCGAGCAGGGGCCGCAGCAGCGCCGCCCCCATGATTGTGGAGGTGATGCCGATCACCGAGAATATCAGTACCGGGCCGATCAGCAGCAGGCTCAGATAGCCGCTGAAGCGCCGCGCGAACCTGCGCAATTGCGCCACATGCCAGATGAAATTGACCGATTCCTCGATTTTCTCCATCAGCGAGATCACCGTATAGATCAGCAGCGCCAGGCCGATCGAACCGAGCACTTTGACGTCGAGGTTTTCAATGAACTTGATGATCCCCCGGCTCACATCGGCGCTCTTCTCGCCCAGCGGGGCGAGAAAGTTGAGCAGAACCGGATCGAGCTGGTTGTACACGCCGAAAGCCTTGAGCACCGAGAAGCTGAGCGCGAGCAGCGGCACCAGCGACAGCAGCGTGGTGTAGACGAGGCTGGTCGCGCGCAAAGTCAGCTGGCCATAGGCGAGGTCCCGGAGGAGCACCAGCAGCAGCCGCGCGAGAGTGGTGGGGACCGCCTTCCAGGCCGGCATGGCAGTCAGCCGGCCGCCCCAGATCGCCTTATGGGCGGCGGACTTCAGGCGGGCCGGTTTCCCGTTCACCACGGCTTACTCCTGTCCGGCAGGCGCAGGGATGCGCGCAAACCGGTCATGCTAGATATCCCCCCACAGCGCCTGCAGCACCGCCAGCGCCGCGACCGGCGCGGTTTCCGTGCGCAGGATGCGCGGCCCCAGGCTGACCGGCTCGAATCCGCTGGTCTCGGCGGCCTCGCGTTCGGATGGGGCGAAACCGCCCTCCGCGCCGACCAGCAGCACCACGCTGCTCGCGGGCAGGGCGCGCTTCAAAGGCGTGCGCGCATCCGGCGACAGCAGCAACAGCCGCTTTGCGCGGTCTACCGCAGCGAGATACGCGTATAGCTTCTGCACCGGCGCGACCGCGGGCACGCGGTTGCGTCCGCATTGCTCGCAGGCGGCTACGACCACATGCTGCCAGTGCTGCAGGCGCTTGTCGGCGCGCTCGCCGGCGAGTTTCACCACGCTGCGCTCCGTGGCGAGCGGTTGAATGGCGGTGACACCGAGTTCGGTGGCCTTTTGCAGGCTGTAATCCATGCGCTCGCCGGCCGAGATGCCGAGCGCCAGCGTGATCGCCAGCGGCGATTCGCGTTCCGCCGCATGGAACCCGGTCAGGCGCACGCGGGTTTCGCGCTTGTTCACGGCGACGAGGCTGGCGCTGTATTCCCCGCCCGCGCCGTTGAACAGGCAAAGCGCATCGCCCGCTTGCAGGCGCAACACCGTCACCGCATGGCGGGCGGCGGCTTCGGGCAGCACGATTTCCGCGCCGGGCGAGAGAGGGAGATCGCAGTAGAGGCGTGTTTCGGCGGCTCGGGGCAATGGCGGCCTCATTTCCGGAAAGGCACCGCGTTTGACATGCGCATCGCCTGCTCGCGCTTCAGCCAATCGAGCGTCGGCATAGGTCTTCAGGGCGCCGAGGCAGGCGGCTGCGCGCCGAGCTTGGCCGCGCGTCGCGCGAGCACTGTATCGAAGGTGAGGAACTTCGTCGCCCTTCCGGACAATGCCAGGTGGAGGGCGTCGGCCACGTCCATGCCCGCATCGACCCAGCCGAGCGCGATGCGCACGGCTTCCGCATGTTGCTGCCGCACATGCGGCAGTGCCAGTATCCCGCGCAGCGAAGCGAGAATCTCCTCGCGCGTCGTTTCCCTGGCTTTCAGTACCCACGCGAGTTCAAGCAGCACCGTGATCGGGATAAACACCTCCTCGTCGGCTTGCAGGGCGGCGACCGCGCGGCGGAATTGGGTTGGATCGTCCTTGAGCAGAAAGCGGGCGAGCAGATTGGTGTCGACGCTTATCATCGCCGCCGCCCGCGGCTCTTGGTGCGTTCATCGTCGGTCTGCACCGCTTCAAGAAGCGCAGCGGCTTCCTGCGCAGGCGTCATGCGCCGGGCACGATGGGCGAGCAAACCCGCCAGTCCGTGCACGCGCTCGACGTGATCGGTCGGCTTGATCGTGACCTTGAAACCCTTGCCGGGATCCAGTTCCACGTTCAGCTGCGTGCCGCTGCGGATGTCCAGTGCTTCGCGGATCGGCTTGGGAATGATCATCTGCCCTTTGCTCGACGCCCTGATCGATTCCATGATCACCTCTGGTAAGACAGTAAGGTAAGACGATACGCCACGCACGCGTTCAGGTCAACTGCGGTATCGTCCAGGAGCGCTTCGACTGCGTGGCCGGAAGGGGTGAGGGTTCCATCCCGGCCTCGTCGCTTGCCTGGAAAATCATCGGGAGACTCTGTGAATTCACCATTGCAGGGCGTCACCGTACTCGATTTCTCCGAGTACATCGCGGGACCGTACTGCGGCGTGTTGCTGGCCGACCTCGGCGCGCGCATCATCAAGGTGGAGCCGCCGGCATCGTGAAGTAGCGGGCGCAGCTTTCGCGCCTGGCGCAGCGAGTCTGATTACGCCTATTTTGTGCAGGCCCAGGCCTTCACTTCGCATGCTCCGGCCGCGCACAGGCGCAGCGCCTTGGTTTCGGCTTCCTGGCGCGTCGCACCGGTGGCAGGGAAATATTTCTTCGGTCCCCGCGCGAGGGCCCCGCAGGCGTTGCTGAATGCCGCGACCACTTCGCAGCGCGGATGGGCGCATTGATCCAGGGCTTCCATCTTGGCCGCGCGCGAAGTGGCGGCGTTGTAGGCGTAGCCGATCTGGCCCGTGTCGCGCTGCAGGGCGATGGCGCCGTAGACGCCTTTTTTCACCACGATCTTGGCCAAGGCCGGCTCCGCGGCGCAGGCAATGGCGGCGATCAATCCGAGACGAAGCACAGCGGCGCGCATGCTGGAACCCTCCCTTACATCGTTGCGCAGGGGGTTTTTCGAAGGCGCGCCCATTACATGGTCGCACCTAGGACCCAGGGCGCGAATTCGTCCTCGCCGTAGCCGAAAGCTTCGCTCTTGGTTTTTTCGCCCGAGGCGGTCCTGAGGATCAGCTCGAACAGTTTTTGCCCGACCTCGGCGATGCTCTCCTTGCCGTCGACGATGGTGCCGCAGTTCATGTCCATGTCCTCTTCCTGGTGCTCGTAGAGCCGCGTGTTGGTGGCGAGCTTGAGCGAGGGCGCAGGCTTGCAGCCGTAGGCCGAGCCGCGGCCGGTGGTGAAGCAAACGAGCTTGGCCCCGCCGGCGATCTGGCCGGTCGCCGATACCGGATCGTAGCCGGGCGTGTCCATGTAGACGAAACCCTTGGCCGTGACCGTTTCGGCGTATTCGTACACGTCGACCAGGTTGGTGGTGCCGCCCTTGGCCACGGCGCCGAGCGATTTTTCCAGAATGGTGCTGAGGCCGCCGGCCTTGTTTCCGGGCGAGGGGTTGTTGTTCATTTCGTTGCCGTTGCGCGCGGTATAGGCTTCCCACCATTTGATGCGGCGGACCAGCTTCTCGCCCACCTCGCGCGTGACCGCGCGGCGCGTGAGCAGATGCTCGGCGCCGTAGATCTCCGGCGTTTCCGACAGGATCGCGCTGCCGCCGTGGCGCACCAGGAGATCGACCGCGGCGCCCAGCGCCGGGTTGGCGGAGATGCCGGAATAGCCATCCGAGCCGCCGCATTGCAGGGCGAGCAGCAGATGGCTCGCCGGCACCGGTTCGCGTTTCACCCGGTTGGCTTCTGGCAGGATGGCCTCGATCCGCGCGATGCCTTCGCGCACCGCTTTCATGGTGCCGCCTTTTTCCTGAATGGTGTAGGCGGCGAATTTGTCGCTGCGCCTGAGATCCTGCGCGGCGAGCAGGCCCGCGATCTGGTTCGCCTCGCAGCCGAGGCCGACGATCTGCACGGCGCAGAAATTGACATGGCGCGCGTAGCCGGCCATGGTCCGGCGCAGCACGTCCATCGGCTCGCCTTCGGAGGCCATGCCGCAGCCGCTCTTGTGGGTGAGCGCGACCACGCCGTCCACGTTGGGCCAGGCATCCAGGCGCTTGTCGAAATGCCGCGCGATCATGCGCGCCACCGTGGCCGAGCAGTTGACGCTGGTGAGGATGCCGATGTAATTGCGCGTGGCCACGCGCCCGTCGGCGCGCACGATGCCCTGGAAAGTCGCCGGCTGCGCCAGGTAGTCGGTGGCCTTGGCGTCGGCGCAAAAAGCGTAATCCCGGTCGAAGTCGCCCATGGCGAGGTTGTGCACATGGACATGCCCGCCCGCATGGATGTCGCGCGTGGCGAAACCGATGATCTGGTTGTAGCGCCGTACCGGGCTGCCGGACTTGAGTTCGCGCACCGCGATCTTGTGCCCGGCCGGCACGCGGGCCGAAACGCGGACGCCCGCTTCCTTCGGCAGCGTTGTGCCCTCGGGAATGTCGACGCGGGCGATGACCACGTCGTCGGCGGGGTTGAGGCGTATGGTGGGATCAGCGGTCTGCAGCATGGCGTTACCTCAGCGTCGAAGCACGATAATTCTACCCCCGGGGCGGACTCTGCTACGGAAAAAACATCCGCGGCAGCCACATGGAGATTTCGGGAACGTAGGTGATCAGGATCAGGCTCCCCAGGAGCGGCACCAGCCAGGGCAGAATGGCCATGGTGGTGCGTTCGACCGACAGCCTGGCCACGCGCGCCAGCACGAACAGCACCATGCCCATGGGCGGGTGCAGCAGGCCGATCATCAGGTTCAGCACCATCACCAGGCCGAAGTGCACCGGGTCGATGCCGAGCTGGTGGCAGATCGGCAGCAGGATGGGCACCAGGATGGTGATCGCGGCGGTCGGTTCCAGAAAACAGCCGACGAACAGCATCAACAGGTTCGCCAGCAGCAGGAACATCGCCGGATTGTGGGTGTAGGCGAGCACCGCCGCCGCGACCGCGTCGGTGACCTTGGTGACGGTCAGCAGCCAGCCGAAAATCGAGGCCGCGGCGACGATCAGCAGCACCGTGGCGGTGGTCTCGACCGTGTCCATGCACACCTTGACCAACATTTTCCAGTCGAGCGTGCGGTACCACGCGAGGCCGAGAAACATCGCCCAGACGCAGGCGGCGATGGCGCCTTCGGTGGCGGTGAAAATGCCGCTGGTCATGCCGCCGATCAGCAGCACCGGCGTCATGATCGGCAGCACCGCATTGAAGCGGAAAGTGCGGTCTGCCACGAGCAGCAGCAGCATGGCGGCAAAAAAAGTCGGCGCCGGGTCGGTGCCCATTTCGGTCGCGCCCCAGATCGCGGTGGGGAAAACGACCACGACGGCGAGCTCCAGCAGGGCCTTGCCGATCTTGGACCACTTGAAAGCGACGTCGCGGCCCCAGTTGTTCTTGTGCGCAAAATAGGCGACGGTGCACATCATCAGGATCGCCATGACCACGCCGGGAACGATGCCCGCGAGGAACAACTGTCCCACCGACACGTTGGCGAACATGGCGTAGATGACGAACGGCAGCGAGGGCGGAATGATCGGCCCCAGGGTGGCGGAGGCCGCGGTTACGCCGACGGCGAACTCGGTCGAGTAGCCGTGGTCCTTCATCGCCTTGATCTCGATCGTGCCCAGGCCGGCGGCATCGGCGATCGCCGTGCCCGACATGCCGGCGAAAATCACCGAGCCGATGATGTTGACGTGGCCGAGGCCGCCTTTCATCCATCCGACCAGGGCCAGGGCGAAGTTGTAGATGCGGTTGGTGATGCCGGCGGAGTTCATCAGGTTGCCGGCCAGGATGAAAAACGGCACCGCCAGCAGCGGAAAGCTGTCGATGCCGTTCACCATGCGGTGGATCACCACGTAGTCGGGCACGGTGCCCGACAGCATGACGTAGAGCAGCGACGCGCCCGCCATCGCCAGCGCCACCGGCACGCCGCTCACCATCAGCACCAGGAAAGTGATCAGCAGCGCGGCGGTCATGCCTCCTCGCTCCCGGCAAACTCCGGCCGCTCGAGCACGCTGAATCCCTGGCGCCAGTGCTTCACCGCGGTGGTGACGGCGCGAAACGTCATCAGGGCGAAGCCGAACAGCACCACGGCGTAGATCAGGCCTATCGGCCAGTCGATGATCGACATCTGCTGCCGGCCGATCTTGCCCATCAGCGCATAGGTGAGGTAGACCATGTAGCCGAAAAACAGGATGCGGAGCAGGTCCACCAGGGTGGACATCACCCGCTTCACCGGCGCCGGCAGGAAACGGTAGAAAACGTCCACGTGGATGTGGGTGTTCTTGCGCACCGAACACGAGGCGCCGACGAATACCGTGCAGATCAGCAGGTAGCGCGCGATTTCCTCGGTCCAGGAGGCCGAGTCGTTGATCGCATAGCGGGTGAAGAACTGGTAGAACACGGTGCACGCCAGGATCCAGAAGAAACCGAATGCGATCCAGTCCTCGAAGTGGTAGCGCGACAGATCGATCGGCTCGTCGGTGACGTGAAATTCGCCGTCCACGCCGAGCACGTGTTCGGTCTGGTCGAGGATGTCCGGGGCGTGCGTCGACATGTCGTGGGTTCCGGCCGGCCTAATGATTGTCTTTGGGCACGCCGGCGCCGCTCGATCCGACGAGGAAATCGAGGTCGGCGCCTTTGTCGGCCTGCAGCACGTGATCGACGTAGAGTTTGGTGTAGCCGCGCGTCATCGGCGCCTTGGGCGGCATCCATTTCCTGCGCCGGCGCGCGAGTTCGCGCTCGGACACGTCCAGGTGCAATCGGCGCCTGGCGACGTCGAGCTCGATCAGGTCGCCGTTTTCCACCAGGGCCAAGTTGCCGCCGGCGGCGGCCTCGGGTGCGATGTGCAGCACCACCGTGCCGTAGGCGGTGCCGCTCATGCGCGCATCCGAGATGCGCACCATGTCGGTGATGCCTTTTTTCAGCACCTTCGGCGGCAGCGGCATATTGCCGACTTCGGCCATGCCCGGATAGCCTTTGGGCCCGCAGTTCTTCAGCACCATGACGCAGTTCTCGTCGATGTCGAGCTTGGGGTCGTCGATGCGGCGGTGAAATTCAAGGATGTCTTCGAACACCACCGCGCGGCCCTTGTGCTTCATCAGCCCGGGGGTCGCCGCCGAGGGCTTGATGATGGCGCCATCGGGACAGAGGTTGCCGCGCAGCACGGCGATGCCGGTGTTCTTCTTGAACGGCTTTTCGAACGGGGTGATGACCCCGCGCTGCCAGCACGCGGCCTTCTTGTTGTTGTCCCAGATGGTCTTGCCGTTGACGGTGAGCGCTTTCTTGTTCAGCAGGCCCCGTTCGCCCAGCTCGCGCAGCACCACCGGCAGCCCGCCGGCATAGTAGAAGTCTTCCATCAGGTACTTGCCCGAAGGCATCAGGTTGAGCACGGTGTTGACGCCGCGGCCGAGGCGGTCCCAGTCGTCGAGGTCGAGCTTCACCCCCACGCGACGCGCGAGCGCGATCAGATGGATCACGGCGTTGGTCGATCCGCCGATGGCGGCGTTGGCGCGTATCGCATTCTCAAATGCTTCGCGCCTGAGGATCTTGGATATCGTCAGGTCTTCGCGGACCATGTCCACGATGCGCCGGCCGGCCATGCGCGCGAGCACGTTGCGGCGCGCGTCCACCGCCGGAATCGCGGCGTTGCCCGGCATGCCCATGCCCAGGGCCTCGACCATGCAGGCCATGGTCGAGGCCGTGCCCATGGTCATGCAGTGGCCGTGCGAGCGGTGCATGCAGGATTCCGCCTCGTGGAATTCGTCCACGGTCATTTTCCCGGCGCGCACGTCCTCGGACATGGACCAGGTATTGGTGCCGGAGCCGATGTCGGTGCCGCGGTATTTGCCCGAGAGCATCGGCCCGCCGGAGACGGCGATGGCGGGAATATCCACGCTCGCCGCGCCCATCAGCAGCGATGGGGTGGTCTTGTCGCAGCCCATCAGCAGGATCACGCCATCGAGCGGATTGGCGCGGATCGATTCCTCCACGTCCATCGACGCCAGGTTGCGGTATATCATCGCGGTCGGCCGCATCAGCGTTTCGCCCAGCGACATCACCGGAAATTCCAGCGGGAAGCCGCCCGCTTCGAGAACGCCGTTGCGCACATGTTCGGCAATGACGCGGAAGTGGGAATTGCAGGGGGTGAGTTCGGACCAGGTGTTGCAGATGCCGATCACCGGCCGGCCGTCGAACTGGTCGTGCGGCACGCCGCGGTTCTTCACCCAGGAGCGGTAGATGAAGCCATAGATGTCTTCTCTTCCGAACCAGTCCTGGCTCCGAAGTTTCTTTGGTGATTTCTTGGCCATTTTCTTTCCTCTCAGTAAGTGGCGCGGCCGCCGGAGATGTCGAACACCCCGCCGGTGGTGAAGGAGCAATCCTCGGAGGCGAGCCAGCACGCCATCGCCGCGACTTCCTCGACCAGGACGAAGCGCCCCATGGGAATCTTGGCCAGCATGTAGTTGATGTGCTGCTCGGTCATCTGGTCGAAGATCGCCGTTTTCGCCGCCGCCGGAGTGATGCAGTTGACGCTCACGCCGTCTTTGGCCAGCTCCTTGCCCAGGGATTTGGTCAGCGAGATCACCCCCGCTTTCGAGGCGGAATAGGCGACGGCGTTGGGATTGCCTTCCTTGCCCGCGATCGAGGCGATATTGACGATGCGGCCGTAATTCTGTTTCACCATGTGCGGCGCCACGGCGCGGCAGGTGAGGAACTGGCTGGTGAGATTGACCCTGATGACCCGTTCCCATTCGTCCACCGGGTAGTCCACGGTGGGCGCGTTGGCGCCGGCGATGCCGGCGTTGTTCACCAGGATGTCGATTTTGCCCAGCGTCGCGATTGCGGCGGCGGTTCCCTGCGCCACCGATTTCTCCTCGGCCACATCGACGGCGTCGCCGCTCACCGCGCCGGGCAGGCCGGCGAGCGTCCGCTGCAGCAATTTCCGGTCGCGGTCCCAGATGCGCACGCTCGCGCCCGAGGCGAGCATGCGTTTGACGATGGCGAGCCCGATGCCCTGCGCGCCGCCGGTGACGATCGCGGCGCGGTTGTTCAAATCAAGCTTGTTCATTACCTTAACCTCCAAGACAGACTGCGCAGGGCTGCACGCCGCTACGCGTTTGAACCGCGCTTTTCGCGCATCTGGCGTTCATTCCTTCACGGCGCCGGTCATGCCGGAGACGTAGTGCTCGACAAAAAAAGAATACAGGACAGCCACTGGCAACGAACCAAGCAGCGCGCCCGCCATCAGCGCGCCCCAGTGATACACGTCGCCTTCGACGAGTTCGGTCACCACCCCGACCGGCACCGTCTTGTTCTCGGACGAGGAGATGAACGTGAGCGCATAGATGAACTCGTTCCAGGACAGCGTAAAGGCAAAGATCCCTGCCGAGATCAATCCGGGTATCGCCAGCGGCAGTATGATTTTGGTGAGCACCTGCCAGCGCGTCGCGCCGTCGATCAGCGCGCATTCCTCGAGCTCGTACGGGATGGAGCGGAAGTAGCCCATCAGCAGCCAGGTGCAAAACGGAATCAGGAACGTCGGGTAGGTCAGCATCAGCGCCCAGCGCGTGTCGAACAGGCCGAGATTCACCACGATCGCCGCCAGCGGGATGAACAGTATGCTCGGCGGCACCAGGTAAGCCAAAAAGATCGCGAGCCCGGTCTGCCTCGCGCCGCGAAAGCGCAACCGTTCTATCGCATACGCCGCAAACACGCTTGCGGCAAGCGAAACGACTGTCGACACCATCGAGATCAGAACGGTGTTCCACATCCACTGCGGATACTGCGTATGGAACAACAGCTTTTCGAAATTCGCCAGCGTCGGATGGATGATCCAGAACGGGTTGGCAGCTCTTGAAACCAGTTCCGCGTTCGGCTTGAACGACGTCATTCCCATCCAGTAGAACGGGAACAGCAGCACGAACAGAAACACGAGCAGGGGAATGTAGACGGTCATCCAGCGCCGCGGCAGCGACTCGAGGTAGTCCATGCCGCCCTCGGAAGCCTGCCTTTCGCTCATTTGTCCGATCCTCCCTGCTGCCAGGCGCGGCGCTGCAAGCCAAAGTAGGAAAACAATATCGCCGCCAGCAGGAACGGTACCATTGCGATGGCGAGCGCCGCGCCTTCGCCGAGCGCGCCACCCGGGATGCCGCGCTGGAACGCAAGCGTCGCCATCAGGTGGGTCGAGTTGAGCGGCCCGCCGCGGGTGAGAACGTAGATCAGCTGAAAGTCCGTGAAGGTGAACAGCACGGAGAATGTCATTACAACGGCGATGATCGGCGTCAGCATCGGCAGCGTGACGTACCAGAACTTCTGCCACTCGCTTGCGCCGTCGAGGGACGCCGCCTCATACAGCGATGGCGAGATCGTCTGCAGTCCGGCGAGCAAAGTGATCGCGACGAACGGTACGCCGCGCCAGACATTGGCGATGATCGTCGAGACCCGGGCAAGCCAGGGCTCGCCGAGGAAATTGATGTAGGAATCGATGATGCCGATCTTCACCAGGATCCAGCTTACGACCGAGAACTGCGCGTCGTAGATCCACCAGAAGGCAATCGCGGAGAGCGCGGTCGGCACGATGAAGGGCAGCAGCACGACCGCGCGAACGAACGACTTGAACGGAAGTTGCCGGTTGAGCAGGAGCGCGAGCCACAGCCCGAATCCGAACTTGAACACGCTCGCCACCGCCGTGTAGAACAGCGTGTTGAACAGCGACAGGCGCGCGACCGAATCACCGAAAAGGTATTCGAAGTTTTCCAGGCCGACCCACTGACCTGTCCGGCCTATCTTGGCGTCGGTAAAACCCAGCCACGTCCCCAGGCCGAGAGGGTAGGTGAGAAAGACGAGCAGCAGCGCCGCCGCGGGCAGCATGAACAGCAGCCCGAGGACGTTGCGGTTATCGAAGTAGCGGCTGAGCGACATGGACGCAAGTACAGTTCCGGGGCGAACGCCGGCTGGTGGCCGCGCGTTCGATCCCGGCGCTGGGTTCAAGCAGGCCGGAGCCTGCGCGAATCAGACCTTGTAATAGCGTTGCGCGCGTTTCTCGGCGCGCTCCGCGGCCTCCTTCGGCGTCTTAGCTCCGCTCGCTGCTTCCGCCACCATGTTGACCATGATGAAGTCCGCCATCGCCGCAGCCGACGCGTAGCCGAGCGTCCCGGCGTGGCTGTGCGGCGTCATGTTCCTGACGCAGTCGCGGTAGGGCGTGTGCTTCGGATCGACCGTCCAGATCGGGTTGGAGTCGTAGGCTTTCAGCGGGTGGGTGATGTAGCCGATTGCCGCTTGTTGCCACGGTTCGTACTGCTCCTTTTCCATCATGAAGGCGATGAACGCCTTCGCCGCGACCGGAAACTTCGAGTACTTGAACGCGAACGCCTGCGACATCAGGTGCAGTTCGGTCGGCTTGCCCGTCGGGCCGATCGGGTAGTTGGCATGGCCGATATCGGCGAGCATCTCCTTGACCTTCGCGTCGGTCGAGGTTTTCACCGCGTAATAGATCGAGATGCCGTTGTTGGTGATGCTCACCTGTCCGTCGACGAAAGCCTTGTTGTTGTTCGGGTCGAGCCAGGACAGAGTCCCCGGCACGAAGGTGGCGTACAGCTCTTTGGCGTACTCCAGCGCCTTGATGGTCTCGGGGCTGTTGATCACGACATTGTTCTTCTCGTCCACCATCTTGCCGCCATGCGCCCACACCAGCCAGTGCACCCAGGAGTTGCCGTCGCCGACTGCGTTGCCGAGCGCAAAGCCCGCAGGCGTATTCTTCGCCTTCATCGCTTTGCACAGCGCGAGGAAGCCTCCCAAGTCCTTCGGAAACTCCTTGAAGCCTGCGGCCTGCACATGGCTGATGCGGTGTACGAATGTCGCGCCGGCCGCACCGAGCGGAATGCCGATCCATTTGCCCGCGCGCTTGCCATAGGTTTCCGCCACCGGAAACCAGCCGCCGTACTTGGCGCCGAGGTAGTTGCCTATGTCCGATAGGTCGATCAGCTTCTCCGGGTACTGGTGCGGATCGTCGAACCAGCCGTAGATCACGTCCGGGCCGGAACCGACGTTGGCTGCGACGGCGGCCTTCGGCCGCACGTCCTCCCAGCCTTCGTTGTCGACGCGCACCTCCACGCCGAATTTCTCGCTGAAGCGTTTGGTGTGGGCCATGAACGCGTCCTCGTCGCCCTGTACAAAACGCTTCCAGCGCAGCACGCGCAGCTTGGCGCCTTTCTCGGGTTTCAGGTTGAGCGTCGGCGCGGCGCCCGCCTTCTTGCCCTGGGCGAGCACGTCGCCGGTGGCAACGCCGGCGGCGAGGCCGGCAGACATTTTCAGAAAATTACGACGATCGATGTTGCTCATGGTTGAACCTCCTTTGGTTGATGCTACAGCCTCGCCCCGCTTGAGGGATCAAACAGGAAGGTAAGTTCCGGATACAGCCGTATGGCCTCGCCGGGCTTGAATTCGTGGCGCTCGCGCACCACCACGATGATGTCGGTGCCGCCGATCTTGCAGAAGATCTGGGTGTCGGCGCCGGTGGGTTCCACCACGACCACCTCGGCATGCACTCCGTCGGATCGGATCAGGAAGTGCTCGGGCCGCACGCCCACGATCACCTCGCGCCCCTCCAGGGCGGTCGAACTCGGTGCCGGCAGCAGCAGGCCGTCGGCCATCCGCACCTGCATGCCGGCCGCGCCCCGGACCAGCTTGCCTTTAAGGAAATTCATCGACGGCGAACCGATGAAGCCGGCCACGAACAGGTTGGCCGGATTGTCGTAGAGTTCCAGCGGCGAGCCGATCTGCTCGGTCCTGCCGGCGTTCATCACCACGATCTTGTCGGCCATGGTCATGGCTTCGATCTGGTCGTGGGTGACGTAGATCGAGGTGGTGGTGAGCCGCTGGTGCAGTTCCTTGATTTCGGTGCGCATCTGCACCCGGAGTTTGGCGTCCAGATTGGACAGCGGCTCGTCGAACAGGAATACCTGCGGATCGCGCACGATCGCGCGGCCCATGGCCACGCGCTGGCGCTGGCCGCCGGAGAGTTGGCGCGGGTAACGATCCAGGTATTCCATCAGACCCAGGATGTTCGCCGCCACCTCGACGCGCTGGCGCATTTTTGCGCGGCTTTCGCCCGCGAGTTTCATCGAGAACGCCATGTTGTCGAACACGGTCATGTGTGGATAGAGCGCGTAATTCTGAAACACCATGGCGATGTCGCGCTCCTTCGGCGGCACCTGATTGACCACGCGTCCGCCGATCTCGATATCGCCGCCGGAGATTTCCTCCAGGCCGGCGATCATGCGCAACAGCGTGGACTTGCCGCAGCCCGAGGGGCCGACCAGCACGCAGAATTCGCCGTCGGCGATGCTGATGTCGACGCCGTGCACGACACGGGTGGAGCCGAAGGACTTGAATACCCCCCTGAGATTGACTGCCGCCATGATCAGTTACCTATGTTCCATTCCCTGATGTATCGATGGTGCGTACGGTCCATGTGCTGGCGCATCGCGCCGCGCGCCGCGCTCGGGTCGTGCCGCACGATTGCGCTGACGATCGCCTGATGTTCGCGCACCGTTTCCGCCGCCATTTTCGGATATTCGAGCTTGCGCTCGAGGCCCCGGTACAGCGGCCCCATGCGCTGGTCCCACAGGGTCTGGACCACCAGGACCAGCGCGCTGTTCCCGCTCGCTTCTGCAATTCTGACATGAAACAGCCGGTCCGCGTCGAGCGGATTGTGATGACGCTTGCTTTCCCTGACCATGCCGCTGTGGGCCTCGCGTATCGCGCGCAACTGTGCCGGGCCGGCGTTCTTCGCCGCCTGCGCCGCGCACTCGCCCTCGATCAGGCGGCGCGCGCGGATCACTTCGAACGGGCCGGAATCGCCCCGCAGCGCGTCGTTGCGGCTGCGTTTGCCCGGATGGCTTACATAGATGCCCGAGCCGACGCGCACGTCGAGCAGGCCTTCAACTTCCAGCGCGATCAGCGCTTCGCGCACCGAGGGCCGGGACACGCCGAGCTGCCGCGCCAGATCCCGCTCCGGCGGCAGGCGCGCGCCCGGGACGTATTCGCCGTCGCTGATCAACACGCTGATCTGATCGGCGATCTGGCGGTAAAGGCGGCGCGGCTCGAGCGCTTGTAGGGGCATGAATTATTTTGTTTCAGCGTGCGCGGAAGTGGACGGAAGCATAGCGGCCGCGCTACACTTTGGTCAAGTGGTCAGACCAATTTTCAGTCGAACAGGCGGGTTTTCCGGCGCGGCGGTCGATATTGCGGTGCAACATCCGCCGGCGTTTCCGCAGCGCGATTTTTTGCGGTTAAGATTTCGTCAACACCATACGCGAAGGGAGATTCGATGAGCGGCAGACTGGTGGGCAAGATTGCATTCATCACCGCGGCGGGGCAGGGCATGGGCAAAGCGGCGGCCATCGCTTTTGCCCGCGAGGGGGCGCGCGTCTGGGCGACCGACATCAAACCAGGACCGCTGGACGAACTCGCCGGCGTCGCCGGCGTCAGCGCGCGCCAGCTGGATGCCACCGACGAGCAGGCGATCGCGAAACTCGCAGCCGAGGTCGGCGTGATCGATGTGCTGCTCAACTGCGCCGGTTACGTGCACCATGGAGACATCCTCGACTGCACGCCGGCGGACTGGGACTTCAGCATGAGCGTGAACGTACGCTCCATGTACCTGGTGACCCGCGCGTTCCTGCCCGGCATGCTGGCGGGAAGAGGGGGCTCGATCATCAATACGGCCTCGATCGCGTCGAGCATCAAGGGATTGCCCAAGCGCCTGGTCTACGGGACGTCCAAGGCCGCGGTGATCGGGCTGACCAAGGCGATTGCGGCCGATTATGTCAAGCAGGGAATACGCTGCAATGCGGTGTGTCCGGGCACCATCGACACGCCCTCGCTCGCGGACCGCATCAATGCCTTTCCTGACCCGGCGCAGGCGCGCAAGGACTTCATCGCGCGCCAGCCGATGGGGCGGCTGGGCACGGTCGACGACATGGTGCCGTTGTTCGTCTACCTCGCCTCCGACGAATCGGCTTTCGCCACGGGGAACACGTTCACGGTGGATGGCGGGATGACGATTTAGGCCGGTGGCGCGGTTTTCGCCCCGCCGAAAGGGGACTTCCGGCCACCAAGGGGGTGAAATACGCCGGCCGGAGAGCGGCCGATGGCCGCGAAATTGCCGCGAATACGGGAAATCCATCGAAACAGTTGGGGATTTCGCAATTGCTAAGTAAAATAGCCCGAATTGAGTCCGGATCCCTTGAAACGGAGAAAACATGAAACTTTGTCGTTACGGTAAGAATGGCTTCGAGAAACCGGGCATGATCGATGCCCAGGGCAATATCCGCGACCTGTCGGCAGTGGTGGAGCAGATCGACCAGGCGACGATCTCGCCCGCGGGATTGGCGAAGCTCCGCAAGATCAAGGCCGAGACGCTGCCGCTGGTCAAGGGCGATCCGCGCCTGGGCGTGCCCTATGTCGGCATATCCAAGTTCATTGCCATCGGCCTCAATTTCGCCGACCATGCGCGCGAGGCGAACATGCCCATTCCGCCCGAGCCGGTCGTGTTCATGAAAGCCACCACTTCGATCACCGGCCCGAACGACAAAGTCATCCAGCCGCGGAATTCGACCAAGCTCGATTGGGAGGTCGAACTGGGCGTGGTGATCTGCAAGAAGGCGCAGTACGTGCCCGAGGACAAGGCGCTCGACTATGTCGCCGGCTATTGCATCGTCAACGACGTGTCGGAGCGCGCATTCCAGCTGCAGTCCAGCCAGTGGGACAAGGGCAAGGGCTGCGACACCTTCGGCCCGATCGGTCCCTGGCTGGTGACCACCGACGAGATCCGCGACCCGCAGAACCTCGACATGTGGCTGGACGTCAATGGCCGGCGCATGCAGAAAGGCAACACCCGCACCATGATTTTCGGCGTGGCCAAACTGGTGTCCTACTGCAGCCAGTACATGACGCTGCTGCCGGGGGATATCATTACCACCGGCACGCCGCCCGGAGTCGGCCTGGGCATGAAACCCGAGCCGGCATGGCTGCGGCCGGGGGATGTCATGAACCTGGGCATCCAGGGCCTGGGCGAGCAGCGCCAGGACGTGGTCGCCTATCAGGGATAAAAGCGCGGGGCCTCCGGCCCCGGTTCGTGGTGAACGGCCGGGCGGTCGATAACGGGCCCGGCGTATCGCCCAGCACAAAAACATGAAAATCGTTGTATTGGGCGCCGGCGTAATCGGCGTGACCAGCGCCTGGTATCTGGCCCGCGCCGGGCATGAGGTCACGGTCGTCGACCGCCAGGATGCGGCCGCGATGGAAACCAGCTTCGCCAACGGCGGCCAGATCTCGAGCAGCCACGCCGAGCCCTGGGCCAATCCCGGCACGCCGAAGCAGGTGTTCCGATGGCTGGGGCGCGAAGACTCGCCGATGCTGTTTCGCTTGCGCGCCGATCCCCGGCAATGGGTCTGGGGGCTCGCCTTCCTGCGCGAATGCCTGCCCGCGCGCACCCGCGCCAACGCGGCGCAGATCGCCGCGCTCAACCGCGACAGCCGCGCGCAGCTCATCGCGCTGCGCGCCGAAACCGGCATCCAGTACGACCAGCAGACGGGCGGCATCCTGCGCATTTACGAAAGTCGCCAGGCCCTGGACGAGGCGGTGGCGGCGACTGCGATCGAGCGGGAGCATGGCATCGATCTGCGCGTGCTGACCGCGGCGGAATGCGTGGCACTCGAGCCCGCGCTGGCGGCGCGCGCCGAACGCATTGCCGGCGGCGTGCATGCCCCCGGGGACGAGTCCGGCGACGCCCACAAGTTTACCCAGGCGCTGGCGCAGCTCGCCGCGGCGCGCGGCGTCAAGTTTCGCTATGGCAGCGGCGTGGCGCGGGTAATGGTCGCGGGCGGGCGCGCGGCAGGTGTCCTGTTGACCTCGGGCGACGTCGCGGAAGCCGACGCCTACGTGATGGCGCTCGGCAGCTACAGCCCGCTGCTGCTACGGGCGATCGGCATATCGATCCCGGTGTATCCGCTGAAAGGCTATTCGATCACCATCGCGCTCGAAGCAGGCGACGTGGCGCCTCACATCAGCCTGAGCGACGGCGCGCACAAGCTCGTCATGTCGCGCCTCGGCGACCGGCTGCGCGTGGCGGGCACGGCGGAATTGAACGGCTACGACACGGCGATCAACGAGGTCCGCTGCCGCGCCATCGTGCGCCGTACCTTCGAATTGTTCCCGAAGGCGGGCAAACCCGAAAACGCCGAGTTCTGGGCCGGGCTGCGCCCGGGTACCCCCGGCGGCGTGCCCTGCATCGGCCGCACCCGCTATCCCAATCTATACCTCAACACCGGCCATGGCACTCTGGGCTGGACCATGGCCTGCGGCTCGGGCGCGGCGATTGCGGATATCGTCAGCGGCAGGAAACCGGAAACCGATTTTCGCTTCATGGGCGCCTAGAGCGCTTGCAGCAGGCTGTGATCGCGAATCAGAACGTGTTCGAAGTGCTGATGGATGCGGTGCGCTGCTGCTCGCTCGGGCAGATCGTCAATGCGTTGTTCGAGGTCGGGGGGCAGTACCGGAGAAGCATGTAGCGATGACGTTCATCCGGACGCAAGCGCAAGCACAAGCCGGCGAGATCGTGTAAGAGTTATGGGCTCAGATGCCGTGACAGAATCAAAGCCCCGACGGACCTCTAGGCCATCGCCAACATCTCGGGCCACATGCCGGGCTAATTTCCGGCATTGATCATGTAAGTGATCGCAGATCGGATTTCTGAGTCGGTGGTGTCGGCCACGCCCCCGCGGGAAGGCATCGATCCGTGTCCGTTGATCGCGGAGCGGACCACGATGTCGAATCCCTGCCTCAATCTCGGGAGCCACGCAGCGCGATCGCCGATCTTCGGCGCGCCCCCTGCGCCATTTTCGTGGCATTTGGCGCACTGTGCCAGCACGACGTCTTCGCCACGACGCTTGGCGGGCGGTGCATTCTTGCTGATGGGTTCGATCCAGCGGCCCCCGGACTGATTGACCATGTGGGTGATGGCGCGAGCGATTTCCGTGTCGGTGAGACTGGAATTGCCGCCGTGCGGCGGCATTTTCCGTATTCCCTTGAGCGCAACATCGGTGAGGCTGGTGAGACCGCGAGAAGCGATATTCGCCCACGCTCTGAGATCGCCGATCTTCGGTGCGCCATTGGCACCGGTTCGATGGCAGGTGGAGCATACCGCTTCCACGACTTCCTTGCCGTCGCGCTCAGGAGCTTGCGCGCATGCGAACTGCGTCGCTACGGATGCGACGCAACAGCAAGCCAGCGCTGACAGCAGTCTCTTCGGCACGTTGCCGACAGACGGGCATCGATCGAGGCGCGCCGGCGCGTTGATCGCCCGGTTTCTCGTTTGATAATCGGCCGACATTGATCTAGCTCGATCTCATCTCAAGAGTACTGCCACGCCGGAATTGCGGGTTAACCAAGGCGCAGACGAGACCCCCGCCATTGGCGTCACGATACGCGTGGCGCGCGAGTATACGACAGATTGACCATGCGCGCGCACATCCCACGATCGCGAGCGTACTATTTTCTCGTGGTATCTTGGCGTGCCGCGAGCAGTGCCGCTTCGACGCGACTTCGCACATGCAACTTGCCCAGGATATTTGTCATGTAGTTCTTGACGGTCTTTTCCGCGAGATGCACGCGCTCGGCGATCTCGCGGTTGGTGAGCCCTCCTGCGAGCAGGCTCAGGACCTCGCGCTCGCGCTCCGACAGGTCGTCTAATGGATTCTGCGGCCGCTTGCCCGTCAACTCGCGCAGCATCCCGGCGGCAAGCGCAGGGGATACATATACTTCACCGGCTGCCACCATGCGCACGATGCTGGCCAGTTCGCGCGGTGGCACACCTTTCAGCACATAGCCACGCGCCCCAGCCTTGAAGGCGGCAAGCCAATGGTCTTCGTCGTCGAAGACGGTGAGCATCACCACCCGGGTGACTGGACAGACTTGCGATAATTTTTCCGCCGTCAGGATTCCGCCCCATCCGGGCATGCCGATGTCAAGCATGACGATGTCGGGAAGCAGATCGACGGCAAGTTGTAACGCCGTTTCCCCGCGATCGGCCTGACCCACGACGACCAGATCGGATTCCGCGCTGAGCGAATGAACAATTCCCTCCCGAATCAGCGGGTGATCGTCTGCGATTACAATGCGGATTTGTTCATTCATCGACGGACAGCGCGCGGCTCAAAGGCAGATCCGCGCGGACAATCGTTCCCTGGCCCGGGGCGCTCCATACGCTGAACGTTCCCCCTAGCATCTCGACGCGCTCCCGCATGCCTTCGAGGCCGAGGTGATCTTCACCGCTTGCACCTCGGGGATCAAAGCCCTTGCCCTCGTCGCGCACTTCAACTTGCACGCGCTGATCCGAGCTGTTCAGCAGCACACACTGATTCGCCGCACCGCCATGACGAAAGCCGTTGGCCAAGGACTCCTGCAGCAAACGAAACACGGTGATCTTCACAGGTAAGGACGCATCTTCGGGCAGGTTGCTCGCCGACATTTGGACTTTCACTCCAGAGGTGCGCTCGTAGTTGCGCACCACGCGACTCGCGATGTCAGCCAGCGAAAGTTCTTCAATGTGGGGCAGATGCAAGCCCTTCGAGATCGAGCGCATGTCCGCGAGCGTTGCGTTGAGCCCCTGCTGAACGGTCTTGATTTGCCCCGCCACCGTGTCACCGGTGCTGCCGACCGGCGTCGAGCAGGTTCCGCATACTTCCGCCAATTGGCCGAGGCGCATCATCGCCAGGACAAGTTCCTGGCCCGGCCCGTCGTGCATATCGACCGCCACGCGATGCAGGAAGCGTTCGCCGCGAGCGGTCGCACCTTCCGCCGCGCGGGCCACTCGCCTCTGTTGCTCCTCGTTCTGCGCAAGCTTGATCGTCAGTTCAGAGATCCTCTTTTGTGATTGCTGCTCCTGGGTGAGCATGGAGCGGCTCGCATGCCTGATCAAGGCGGCGAGCAGCAGGTACATGACCGTCGTCACCACGATGACGACGGTCCAGCTGCGTTGCTGGGCTGCTTTGATGGTCTGGTCCAGGACCTCGTTGGTTTGGGAAATCTGCGACACCGCGAGGATCGAATGGGTCCGCGCATCGCGCACCGGGGCGAAGGTTTCGATGACGGTCGAGCCGCCGGCGCCTTCGCCCCGGCGCTTTGCATCACCGGATTGATACGAGCGTGATTGCGTCGCGCCGTCCGCGGCGGCCGCCAGCGCCGGCACCATTGCAGGACGGGTACCGATCGTGGTGAGGTCGTTGCTATACAACACGCGACCGTCGCGCGACCAAAGTGCAAACGCGACCAGGCGATTGCCGAGACCGGTCTGATGCAGTAGTTTGTCCACGGCAACGATGTCGAGCTCATCCAGCCACCCGCCGTTGGCGATCGACTGAACGTTCTCCGAAAGAACGCTGTCGACGTACAGCGCGAACAGTTCGCCTTCATGATCGATCAGTCGTTGTTCGACGCCTCGACTGAGCCAGGCGCCCGCGAACAACATCCCGATCAGCAGGACGAGGAACTCGCCAAGCAGCATATGCCGGGTAAGGTTGACGCGAGCAAGAAGACCCATTGGGACCGCCCGATCGTTGGGAGTAGCACGAGACCACGCTATCACAAGTGAATTCTGGTTGCCAATACGGACCAGTTACCTGCGCCGAACTAGGACCAAGGTCCCGACTGTCCATGGCTTCCCGGCATTGTGAGGTCGGGCGTCTCGCCTCTGTTTGTGCCGCTGAATTCTGTGCATGATCATGCCGGGTAGGTCGGATAGGCGCTCGGCGGCTCTTGGACATCCTGCCGATCGCGACCGAGGTTCACCTCTTCGAATCGCTCTCGGCCTGCCCGGCTTCGGAGCGGAGCGTGGAGATGGAGGCCCCAGGCGAAAGCCGGGTTTGTTAGTCAGCTTCTACTCGAAGGAGGTTAGCGATGAGAATACGTCTTGGTAGCTCAATCGTTGGCGCTGGACTGGCGCTGCTTTCCCCCGTCGCATTTGCCGCGCAGATCGAAGGGGTGCAATTGCTGTTCAATCAGGCGGTCATGTACGGCGTCCTCATCATGACGCTGCTGTTCGCGGTAATTGTGTACTTCATGCGCGCGCCGCTGGACAAGCGCGACACCCCCTTGCGCACAGTGCTGGATGGAAGGTCTACGGTACATTCCGTCGCGGCCGACGTCCTGGTATCGGAGTGCACGCGCAAGATGACCGACAGGAAGATCGGCTCGGTGCTGGTCATGGATCAGGACACGCTTATCGGCATCTTCACGGAACGGGATGCCTTGAACCGGGTACTCGCCGCCGGCCGCAATCCCAGCACCACGAAAGTCTGCGAGGTGATGACGAGCAATCCGTACTGCCTCTCGCCCGCGAAGACGGTCGCCGAGGCCATGGCGGTCGTCACCAAGAGAAACTTCCGGCATCTGCCGATCGTGGAGCAAGGGAAAGTGAGTGCGGTCATGTCGAGCCGCGACCTGATCCATTGGTTGGCGAAGAACAAAGTGGCTGGCATCGAGGAGATCATCGAGCTCGCGTTCGGACACGCCGCGGCGTAGCCGCCGCGGCCCAGCGGTTTCGCGGTCCCTGTGGGGCCGGACGCCGTGTCCGTGTAAATGACCGCCACATCGGGAGAAGTCGTGCAAGAAGAAGAAAGGAAGCCGCTCGGGGAAATGAAGGGGGGGAAACAGGGCGAAAGGCCGCGAGGACCGGTGCAAGGGACCGCAGAGACCGTCAGGTCCTCGCGGCGCCGCTTTCTGAAGGACGCCGGCGGCCTCGGTATCGGTTCGCTGATGGGTGCCGCCGCGCTGCTCACCAACTCCGATGACGCGCAGGCGAAGATGGAGTGGGCGGAGTGGTTCCAGCGCAACTATCGCCTGATGACCGACGCAGAGAAGGCACAGGCCAAAGCCCGGCTGGAAAGACGCTACTCGGAGGAGTACGGCAAGCGCGTCACGGTCGACGTGTCGCCGGCAACGGAGGGCGTGCTGTTCGGCTACGCACTGAATATCCAGAAATGCATCGGTTGCCGTCGGTGCGTGAAAGCATGCGTGGAGGAAAACAACCAATCGCGCAGCCGCGCGCAGCAGATCGAATGGATACGTGTCGTCAAGATGGAGAAAGGCAAGTTCACCCCTGAGAAGATGAATCAGGGCTACCCGGACTCGGCGGGGATCCAAGTCGGTGGCAACGCCTACAGCGCTGCCGGCGTCACGCTCGAGGGCGAGCACTACTACGAACCGAGCGAAGTCCCAGAAAACGGCGCTTTCTATATGCCGATCGCGTGCATGCAGTGCGAGAAGCCGCCGTGCGTCAAGGTGTGTCCGGTGAGGACCACCTATCGCGAACCGGACGGCATCGTGGTGATCGACTACAACTGGTGCATCGGCTGCCGCCAGTGCATGGACGCCTGTCCTTACTGGGCGCGACGTTTCAACTGGAGTGCGCCGAATCTTCCCAAGGAGGAGATGAACCCGAAGACGCATTACCTCGGCAACCGGCCCCGCATGGTCGGCGTGGTCGAGAAGTGCACGTTCTGCATCCAGCGCACGCGCCAGGGGCGCTATCCCGCGTGCGTAGAAGTCTGTCCGGTCGGCGCGCGCAAGTTCGGCAACCTGCTGGATCCGGCGAGCGAAGTAAGCCGGATCCTGGAAAGAAAGCGCGTGTTCCGCCTGCGGGCGGAGCAGAACACGTATCCCAAGTTCTTCTATTTCATGGATTGACGGAAAGCGTTCGTGGACAAGCTCGCCAGCTTCGCTTGGGATTACCTCTCCTATGTCGTGAGGGGCGGCCCAAAGTTCTATGCCTGGATGGCCGGTCTCGGCGCGTTGACCTTGATCTGGGCCTATTGCTTCTTCGTGCAGGCGACCGAAGGCCTGGCCGTCACCGGCCTCACCGACCAGGTGAGCGATGGCCTGTACCTGGGCAACGTCATGTTCCTGGTCGGCGTCGCCGCCGCGGCGGTTACCGTGGTGTTCCCGGCTTACGCGTATCACCACCAGGCGCTGCACGAAGTCACGGTGCTCGGCGAAATGGTGGCGATCGCCGCCGTCACCCTGTGCAATCTGTTCGTGCTCTCGCACATGGGGCGGCCCGACCGGCTGTGGCACATGCTGCCGGTCGTCGGCATCTACAACATTCCCAATTCAATGATCACCTTCGACGTCTTGGTGTTGCAGGTGTACCTGACGCTCAACCTGGCGTGCGGATTCTATGCGCTCTACATGAAGTACACCGGCGGCAGCATCAACCGTCGCTTGTATCTGCCGCTCGTCTACGTTTCCATCGTTTGGGCCTTGAGCATCCATTCGGTGACGGCCTTATTTGTCAACACGATGCCGGCGCGTCCCTTCTGGCACAGTCCGGTCATGCCGATCCATTTCATCTCGACCGCGTTTGCGGCAGGACCGGGGCTGATCATTTTGATCTTCCTCGTCATCAGGAAAAACACGAAGCTGTGGATCGCCGACGAAGCGATCAACCTGCTCTCGACCATCATGACCTATTGTCTCGGGATCGCGTTGTTCCTGCTCTTGTCGGAAATTGCGACCGATCTGTACTTTCCGACGGAGCACACCCTGGGCCTCGAGTACCTGATGTTTGGCGTGCATGGTCTGAATGCGCTCGTGCCCTGGTTTTGGGCTTCGCTCAGCGCGAACTTCATCGCCTTCGGGATGCTCCTGATCCCCAGGGTGCGCAAGGATTTCCGCCTGCTTCCGGTGGCGTGCGTGCTGGCGTTCGCCGGCATCTGGGTGCAAAAAGGCATCGGATTGCTGGTGCCGGGATTCACGCCGTCACCCATCGGCGAGCTCACCAACTATGCGCCGACGCTGCTCGAAGCGTTGGTCACGCTGGGCAACTGGGCCATCGGTGCCGCCATGCTCACGGTCTTGCTGAAGGGCGCCATCGGCATTCTGCTCGGGGAAGTCAAGTACGCAGTGGCGCCATGGGAGGTCAGCGGCAACGTCGTGCCGCTCTACCGGGCGCCGCCCGAGCCCGCAACGATGCAGCCGTGGGCGCCCTCCAGTGATCCCGCTCGATACGAAGCGAGCAACGCGGGCCCGGGCAGCCGCGGGCGGCGACAGCGCCGCGGCGCCCTTGCTTGAAGGACGGCAGGCACTCGTGAAACGATACGCACTCACTGCACTGGCTGTGGCGCTTTTCTGGCTTGCGGCTTCATCCGTGTTCGCGGATGACAAACCCTGTTTCGAGAGCCGCAAGGACGCTTCGGAGCTGACGCCGCGCAAGCTGGGTGATGGCATGCCGAGCGCGAAGTGCTCGCCCAAGACAGGCGCGGTCCTTTGGTGGGGCGATCCCTTCGACGACACGATCAACATGGGCGAGATGCCCGCGCCGGGGGAGTATCCGGGAGCGCAAGCGGTAGTCCGGCCGCGCGAGGACAAACTCGGCCTCATTCCGGTCTGCGGGGTAGCCTGCCACAACGGCAGCGTCCCGCCGCCGCCGAAAGACAAGAACCCGCGACCGCTCGCGATGCACCAGGATATCGTCCCGGACGCGCTCGATCTTCAACATGGGCACGGTGCGATCTGGTGTCTGGATTGCCATCATCCCTCGCAGCGGAACAAACTGGCAGACAATTTCGGCAGGACCATCAGCTTCAACGAACCGCAGAAGCTATGCGGGAAATGTCACGGGCCGGTGCTCCGAGACTGGCGGGACGGCATCCACGGCAAGCGCACCGGCGAATGGGCGAGCAACGGCAAGAAGCGCTGGTTCGTGTGCACCGAATGCCATAACCCGCACGACGTTCAGCACGGCGCGAGAAACAGCGGATTCGCCCGGCTCGAGCCCGAGCCCGCGCCGGCGCTGCCCAAAGGATTGAGCAGCGCCGATCACGAGCGCCACGGCAATCATGAGGCGGCTGCCGCCGCCGCACCATTGCTCGAACGTTTGTCACGCTGGCTTCAGCGCTGGCGAGTGCCTGGCAGAACCGGCTCCGGCACGAGCCATGACGCGGGCGCGCTCCAGTGAAACGGCATTGCGACGCAGAACGGTCCGACTCGCCGCGCTTGCCTGCGGGAAAGGAAACGATTCCGGAAAAAGAGAACGCCAGTTCGCGCCGAGCTGGCGGCCTGCGGACGAACCGGAAGAACGGCGTTTTTTTCGGTCCGCCGCTCGCGCGCCTCACCAGTGCCGAAACCAACACAATGGGGATCAGCGGAAAGATCAACCGCACCGCGGAGCGCTATCTTGAAATAGTGCGCCGTCACGGCCTCGACTTATCCAAGGCCGAGCAAGCCTGCATTGCGCACGTGTGCGGCTTCGGCTTCATGTCCCCGCAGGAAATCCGCGAACTGCCGCTCGAGGTGAGACAGACCGCATTTCAGTGCGATCGACTGGATAAGGAAGACTTGGCGGCAAGACTGGAGGCCGCCAGTTATGCCGACTTGGTTGTGGTGATCGAAAAGCTGGGATTCTGAAAACACTGAACGAAGGAGACGAGCAATGGGCATGCATCCGATAATCATCGTTGTGGCTGTTGTCGTGCTGGTGCTTGGCGTCGTGGCGGGCATTGCACTTGATAACGCCGCGATCGCTACAGCCCTCATAGCCCTCGCGGTGTTGTTCTTTCTGGCTTTCCGCGTGGCACGCCAGTGGCAAAAAGCAGTGATTCTCAGGCTTGGCAAGTATCTGGACGTGAAGGGACCGGGCCTGTTCTTCATCATTCCATTTGCCGACACCGTTCCTTACTGGATCGACCTGAGAACGATTACCACGCCCTTCAACGCCGAAGAGACGCTCACCGAGGACAGCGTTCCCGTGGACGTGGATGCCGTTCTCTTCTGGCGCGTCATCGATCCCAAGAAGGCAGCCATCGAAGTTGAAAACTACCGCCACGCCATCGCCTGGGCCAGCCAGACCGCCCTGCGGGACGTCATCGGCAGAACCGACCTGGCGGAAATGCTCCGAGGCAGGGAAAAGATCGACAAGGATCTGTGCCAGATGATCGATCAAAGGACGGAGGCGTGGGGGATCAAGGCCCTTTCAGTGGAAATCCGCGACGTAAAAATACCGGAGGGTCTGCAAAATGCCATGTCCATGCAGGCGCAGGCGGACCGGGAGCGCCAGGCGAGAGTCATTCTGGCGGACTCCGAGCGTCAGGTTTCCAAGGTGTTCGAGGAGTCATCGAAGGCCTATCTTGGCAGCCCCGTCGCGCTTCATCTGCGGGCGATGAACATCCTGCTCGAGGGTATGCGTCAGAACTCGACGATCGTAGTCGTCCCGTCGAGCGCCGTGGAGACGATGGGTCTGGGCACCATGACTGGCCTCGCTTCGTTGGCGAGCGAATTCTCTGACAAACAAAGCCAGAAGATCCCTCCAACTGCATCGTAGAACGATGCGGCGGACGATGGGGACCAGGGCGTTTGCTGCCGTCGCATTGCCGCCGCAGTGGCGCTGTCTCGTTGGAAGATTGCTTCGCTGACACGCACAACCGCTTCAATCAGGCACATTTTCAACCCACGATGGAGTATTGACATGAAAAAACCCGTCCTCACGCTGAGCGTTCTTGCTTTCTGGGCGCTTTCCACTGCATCCGCGAGTGCAGCACTTGACAACACGAAGGCGCAGGAGCTATTGAAAAAGGGAACCTGCGCGGCATGTCACAACGTGGATAAGAAGGTGGTCGGTCCTTCATTCAAGGAGGTGGCGGCAAAGCACAAAGGCCAGAGCGACGCAGTGGCCAAGATTGAGAAGGTCATCCGGAACGGAAGCAAGGGGGCCTACGGCACCGTCGCCATGCCTGGCGTGGCAGCGTCAAAGTTGAGCGACGCGGAGGCGCATGATCTCGCGGAGTGGATCATGAGCAAATAGGCAATTCAGCGAACGAGGCAAAGCGCATAGCGCCTGACGGCCTGCGCCAGGCCGCTGAAATCGCGGAAGGTCTTGGGCGCAAGGAACGGCACGCGTAGTTGCCATGTGGCCGAACCCATCATTCCACCGGATCTGCGCGAAAAGCTGCGCAGGCCGGTGAATTCAGACGTTGACGCCGTGCAAAAACGCCCGATCAGCTGCCGTAATCAGGAACCAAGCATTTCTGCAATGACGCTATCGATCAAACGCCGCGCGACCGAGATCCGGTTCGGCAATTTCGGCAGGGCATCGAGCGCGAACCACTGCGCATCCTCGATTTCGTCCGGTGCGGGCCTGATTTCGCCGCCGGCGTAGTCGGCGACATAGGCGATCATGAGCGAATGCGGAAACGGCCAGGGCTGGCTGGCGAAATAGCGCGGATTGGCGATTTTGATCCGGGTTTCCTCCAGCACCTCGCGCGCGAGGCACTGCTCCAGGGATTCGCCCGGTTCGACGAAGCCGGCGAGGGCGCTGTACATGCCGGGCGGAAAATGCGGCGAGCGCGCGAGCAGGATCTCCTGCCCGCGCCGCACCAGGCACATGACCGCGGGCGCGATGCGCGGATAGGCGATGAGCGCGCAACTGGGGCATTCCCGCGCGCGTTCGTGCTCGCGCGACCGCGTGGCCGTGCCGCAGCGGCCGCAAAACTGGTGGGTGCGATCCCAGTCGATGTACTGCAGCGCGCGCCCGGCGAGCGCGAACAGGCTGTCGTCGAGTTTCCCGTACAGGGCGCGCAGGCTCTTCCATGCCAGGTCCTGCGATATCCTTGTGTCGGCGCCGTACTCGAAGGCGTAGCAGGCGCGCCCGTCCAGCGTGCCCAGGTACAGGCGCCGCAGGGGCGCCCCGCCCAGGCGCGCCAGGTCCCCGTGGCCGGGCAGGCCCGCACCCCCCGCAATCAGCAGCGAAGTCTGCTGGAACACGAAACACAGGCTGTCGGCGCCGGGCTCGCCGGCGTCTTTTACCGCGCCGAGATAGGACTCGGGCGCGGTAAAGGGCATGACGCCAAACGGTGCGTCGCGACTCATGGCTGGCTTCCCTCCGGCGTCAATTTCTTCTCAGGCGCCGGATCAGGCTGGAAGTATCCCAGCGCCCACCGCCCATTTGCTGCATTTCACCGTAATAGCCGTTGACGAGTTCGCTGACCGGCAGCGCCGCGCCGTTTTTCTTCGCCTCCTCCAGGCAGATGCGCAGGTCCTTGCGCATCCAGTCCACGGCGAAGCCGAAATCGAATTGGTCGTCCACCATGGTCTTGCCGCGGTGGTCCATCTGCCAGGACTGGGCCGCGCCCTTGCCGATGACCTCCAGCACCTGCTTCACGTCCAGTCCCGCCTTGAGGCCGAAGTGGATGCCTTCGGACAGGCCCTGCAGCAGACCGGCGATGCAGATCTGGTTGACCATTTTGGTGAGTTGGCCCGAGCCGGCGGGCCCGAGCAGCGTCACCGCCTTGGCGTAGTTTGCAATCACCGGCCTGGCGATCCCGAACGGTCCCGCCTCGCCGCCGCACATCACCGTCAGCGTGCCGTTCTCGGCGCCCGCCTGGCCGCCGGAGACCGGCGCGTCGATGAAATGGATGCCTTTTCTGGCGGCCGCGGCGAACAGTTCGCGCGCGATGTCGGCCGAAGCGGTGGTGTGATCGACGTAAATGCCGCCTGCGGCCATGCCCTCGAAAGCGCCATTTTCGCCTACGGTGACGACGCGCAAGTCCGGGTCGTCGCCGACGCAGGAAAATACGATGGATGCACCCCGGGCCGCCGCTTTGGGCGTATCGGCCGCCTTCCCGCCGTGCTGCGCCGCCCAGGCGCCGGCCTTGGCGCGCGTGCGGTTGTACACCGTGACCTCATGGCCGTTCCGGGCCAGATGGCCCGCCATCGGAAAGCCCATGATGCCCAGGCCGAGGAAAGCGACTTTCGCCATTGAATGTCTCCTGCGCGATAACGTGATGATAAATCCGGTTCAGGACGCGATTATAGAGGCTCGCGGCCGGCGCATCATTTTCGTGGATTGGAAAAATCGCCGCGCTTCGACGATAATCCCCTCTTCGCACAATCCCGCCCGCCATGAAAACCACCAACGCCGAACTTGCCGACGCGATCCGCGCCCTGTCCATGGACGCGGTGCAGGCCGCCAATTCCGGCCATCCGGGCATGCCCCTGGGCATGGCCGAAATCGCCGTCGCCCTGTGGACGCGCCACCTGCGCCACCATCCGGCCAAGCCGAAATGGGCGGATCGCGACCGCTTCGTGCTGTCCAACGGCCATGGCTCGATGCTGCTTTATTCGCTGCTGCATCTGACCGGCTACGACCTGCCCATGGACGAGCTGCGGCGCTTCCGCCAACTGCACTCGAAAACGCCGGGTCACCCGGAAGTCGGCGTGACGCCGGGGGTGGAAACCACCACCGGGCCGCTGGGCCAGGGCATCGCCAATGCGGTCGGCATGGCGCTCGCCGAGCGCCTGCTCGCCGCCGAATTCAACCGGCCGGGCCTCGCCATCGTCGACCATCACACCTATGTCTTTCTCGGCGACGGCTGCCTGATGGAAGGCATTTCGCACGAAGCCTGCTCGCTCGCCGGCACGCTCAGATTGGGCAAGCTGATCGCGCTCTACGACGACAACGGCATTTCCATCGACGGCAAGGTCGAGGGCTGGTTCACCGACGACACGCCGAAGCGCTTCGAGGCCTACGGCTGGCAGGTCATTGCCGCCGTGGACGGCCACGACGTCGACGCCGTGGATCGCGCCATCGCCGCGGCCAAGACGGTGACCGACCGGCCCAGCCTGATCTGCTGCAAGACGGTCATCGGCAGGGGTTCTCCGAACAAGGCCGGCTCGCACGACGCGCACGGCGCGGCGCTGGGCGAAAAGGAAGTCGCGGCCACGCGCGCGGCGATCGGCTGGAATCATCCGCCGTTCGAAGTGCCCAGGGAGGTCAACGAGGCCTGGGACGCGCGCACGCGCGGCGCGGCACTCGAGCGCGCATGGAACGAGCGCTTCGGCGCCTACGAGAAACAGCATCCGCAGCTCGCGCGCGAGTTCCGCCGCCGCATGGCGGGCGATCTGCCCGCGGACTGGAACGCGCGTTGCGATGCGCTGCTGGCGAAGATCGACAGCAAGGCCGAGACCATCGCCACGCGCAAGGCCTCGCAGAACGCGATCGAGGGCCTGGCGCCGGTGCTGCCCGAATTCGTCGGCGGCTCGGCCGACCTCACCGGCTCGAACCTCACCAACTGGTCCGGCGCGAAGGTTGTGGGCGCCGCGGGCGGCGGCAACTACGTATCCTACGGCGTGCGTGAATTCGGCATGGCCGCCATCACCAACGGCATCGCCCTGCACGGCGGCCTGATCCCCTTTTCCGGCACCTTCCTCACCTTCTCCGACTATGCCCGCAACGCGCTGCGCATGGCGGCGCTGATGAAGCTGCGCACTATCTTCGTGTTTACCCATGACTCGATCGGGCTGGGCGAGGACGGTCCGACGCACCAGTCGGTGGAGCACGTTTCGAGCCTGCGCCTGATGCCCAACCTGGATGTGTGGCGGCCCTGCGACAGCCTTGAATCGGCGCAGGCCTGGATCAGCGCGGTCGAACGCCGCGACGGTCCCAGCGCGCTGGTGTTCTCGCGCCAGAACCTGCCGTTCCAGAAGCGCAACGCGCAGGCGCGCGCGGAAAGCGCGCGCGGCGCTTACGTGCTTTCCGACTGCCCGGGCAAGCCGCAGGCGCTGCTGCTCGCCAGCGGCTCGGAAGTCCAGCTCGCCCTGGGCGCGCAGGCGAGGCTCGCCGAAGACGGCGTGCGCGTGCGCGTGGTCTCCATGCCCTCGACCAGCGTCTTCGACCGGCAGGATGGCACTTATCACGAAATGGTCCTGCCGCGCGGCCTGCCGCGGGTGGCGGTGGAGGCGGGCGTGTCCGACTACTGGCGCAAGTACGTGGGCCTGGACGGCGCGGTGATCGGCATCGACCGCTATGGCGAGTCCGCCCCGGGCCCCGAACTGTTCAAGCACTTCGGTTTCACCGTGGACAAGGTGGCGGCCGCGGTGAAAAGCGTGATTTGAAGCGGATCCGGGCCGGTACTCGCGCATTGATCTTTCTCAAATCGCGTTGCGGACGTTCCGTGTATACCTGCATCCATCCGGGTGAACCCGAGGTTTACTTTTCCTGCCAGGAGCAATCATGACTATCAAGGTCGCAATCAACGGCTACGGCCGCATCGGACGCAACATCGTGCGCGCACTCCATGAGAGCGGCAAGAAACACGACATCCAGATCGTCGCCGTCAACGACCTGGGAAATGCCCAGACCAACGCCCACCTCACCCGCTACGACACCACGCACGGAAAATTCCCGGGCACGGTGGCGGTGGAAGGCGACTTCATGGTGGTGAACGGCGACAAAATTCGCGTCTGCGCCGTGCGCAATCCGGCCGAACTGCCCTGGAAGGATCTCGGCGTGGACGTGGTGCTGGAGTGCACCGGCCTGTTCACCAGCAAGGAAAAATCGGGCCCCCACCTCAAGGCCGGCGCGAAGAAAGTCATCATCTCCGCCCCCGGCGGCAAGGACGTCGACGCCACCGTCGTCTACGGCGTGAACCACGGCGTGCTGAAGGCGGCGCACACGGTGATCTCGAATGCTTCCTGCACCACCAACTGCCTCGCGCCGATGGTCAAGCCCCTGCACGACAAAATAGGCCTGGTATGCGGCCTGATGACCACCATCCACGCCTACACCAACGACCAGGTGCTGACCGACGTCTATCACGAAGACCTGCGCCGCGCGCGCTCGGCCACCATGTCCATGATCCCGACCAAGACCGGGGCGGCGGCGGCCGTGGGCCTGGTGCTGCCGGAACTGAACGGCAAGCTCGACGGCTACGCCATGCGCGTGCCCACCATCAATGTTTCCGTCGTCGACCTGTCATTCGTCGCTGCGCGCGCGACCAGCGCGGAGGAAATCAACAAGATCATGCAGGAAGCGGCCGGAGGCAGCCTTAAAGGCATCCTCGCCTACAACAAGGAGCCGCTGGTGTCGGTGGACTTCAACCATAATCCGCATTCGAGCATATTCGATTCCACGCTCACCAAGGTATCGAACGGCACGCTGGTGAAAGTGTCCGCCTGGTACGACAACGAGTGGGGATTCAGCAACCGCATGCTCGATACCGCGGTTGCCTTCATGAACGCGAAATAGGCCCGGCTGCTTGCAGGGCCGGCGCGGCGCGGAGGCAATGACATGGGTTTCCTGAAAATGGCCGATCTCGACCTGCGCGGCAAGCGCGTGCTGATCCGCGTGGATTTCAACGTGCCCGCCAAGGACGGCAAGGTCACGGACGACACGCGCATCCGCGCGGCACTGCCGGGCATCCGCATGGCGCTAGTCGCGGGCGCGCGGGTGATGCTGGCGTCGCATTTCGGCCGGCCGAAGGAGGGCGAGTGGAGCGAGGCGGAATCGCTCGCGCCGGTGGCGCGTCACCTCTCCGGCCTGCTCGGCACCGAGGTCCCGCTCAAGCGCGACTGGCTGGATGGCGTAACGGCGGAGCCGGGAAGCGCGGTGCTGCTGGAGAACTGCCGCTTCAACAAGGGCGAGAAGAAGAACGACGACGCGCTGGCGCGGCGCATCGCGGCGCTGTGCGACATATATGTCAACGACGCGTTCGGCACCGCGCACCGCGCCGAGGCCACCACCCATGGGGTGGCAAAGTACGCGCCCGTCGCCTGCGCCGGCCCGCTGATGGCGGCGGAACTGGAGGCGTTGGGCAAGGCGCTGGCGCGTCCGGCGCGCCCCCTTGTCGCGATCGTCGCCGGATCCAAGGTGTCGACCAAGCTCACCATCCTCGCCGCGCTGGCAGCGAAAGTGGATCAACTGATCGTCGGCGGCGGCATCGCCAACACGTTCATGCTGGCCGCCGGTCTGCCGATCGGCAAATCGCTCGCCGAGGCCGAGTTGGTGGAAGAGGCGAGGGAAATCATGGCGGCGATGCGCTTGCGCGGCGCCTCGGTGCCGATTCCGACCGATGTCGTGGTGGCCAAAGAACTGGCGGCGGGCGCGGTCGCGACGGTGAAGCCGGCCGCGGCCGTTGCCGCCGACGAAATGATCCTGGACATCGGTCCGGAAACCGCGGCGCGCCTGGCCGATGGTCTGAAGCGCGCCGGCACCATCGTCTGGAACGGCCCGGTGGGCGTATTCGAGTTCGAACAGTTTGCCGAGGGCACGAAGACCCTGGCGCGCGCGATCGCCGCCTCCGGGGCGTTTTCGACCGCGGGCGGCGGCGATACCGTCGCCGCCATCAACCAATTCGGCATCGCCAAGGACATCGGCTATATTTCGACCGCTGGCGGCGCCTTCCTCGAGTTCCTCGAAGGCAAGAAACTGCCGGCGGTGGAAATTCTGGAGGCGCGCGCGGCCGGCTAGGCGGGCGAATTCGACCAGGCGCCAGCGCGGATGCGAACATTTGAAGATGGTTATGGAGGCGAAAGCATGATTCACTTTGTAGTCCATGACGAGCACGATTCGGTCGGCGTGGTCGTCGTCGAAGGCGTCAAGTCCGGGCAAAAGCTCACCGGCTGGATCATGGACCAGGACAAGGAAATCGAAGTCTGCGCGCAAAGCGACATTCCCATCGGCCACAAGCTGGCGATCCGCAAGCTCAAGGCGAAGGACACGGTGATCAAGTACGGCGTCGACATCGGCCGCGCGGTTGCGCCGATCAAGGTCGGCGAACATGCGCACGTGCACAACATCAAGACCAAACGCTGGTGATCGGGGAAACAATGAGTCTTTCCAAAGCGAAGTTCTGGGGTTACAAGCGCGAGAACGGCCGCATCGGCGTGCGCAACCACGTGATTATCTTGCCGGTCGATGATCTCGCCAACGCGGCGTGCGAAGCCGTCGCCAACAACATCAGGGGCGCGATGGCGCTGCCGCATCCTTACGGGCGCCTGCAGTTCGGCGCCGATCTGGAACTGCATTTCAACACCCTCATCGGCACCGGTTCCAACCCCAATGTTGCCGCGGTGGTGGTGATCGGCATCGAGGAGGAATGGACCCGGCGCGTGGTGGACGGCATCGCCAGGACGGGCAAGCCCGTCGCCGGTTTCGGCATCGAGCAGCACGGCGACCACGACACCATCATGCGCGCGTCCAAAGCGGCCAAACAGTACGTGCAGTGGGCCTCCGAGCTGCGCCGCGAAGAGCGGCCGCTGAAGGACCTGTGGGTCTCGACCAAATGCGGCGAATCCGACACCACTTCGGGCTGCGGCGCCAACCCCACCGTGGGCAATGCCTTCGACAAGCTCTATGCGCACAAGCTTACGCTGGTGTTCGGCGAGACCACCGAGCTCACCGGCGGCGAATACCTGGTCGCAGCGCGCTGCCGCACGCCCAAGGCGCGCAAACAATTCATGGCGATGTTCAAGCGCTACCAGGATGTGATCGACCTGCACCGGACCGGCGGCCTGATGGACTCGCAGCCGACCAAGGGCAATATTCTCGGCGGCCTCACCACCATCGAGGAGAAGGCGCTGGGCCATCGGGAGTTCGTGCTGACGCGGCTGTACGCAAGCGCCTGATGCGCACTTGCACGAGGGCGACGGTGAACTCCGCGGCGAAGGCCGCGGCGAGATGAGTTTTCCCTCGACCGAGAACCTGAACGTCGCCTCGTTCGAGGCGATGCCCTCGCCGCGGGATCTGCACGAGCGCGTCCCGCTTGCCGATGGGGGCGCGCAATTCGTCGCCGCGGCGCGCGCCACGCTGTGCCGGGTGCTTGACCGCACCGATCCGCGCCTGCTGGTGTTCGCGGGGCCCTGCTCGATCCACGACCCGGCCGCGGGCCTGGACTACGCGCGGCGCCTGCGCGCGCTCGCCGCGGAAGTCGTGGACAGCTTCTACCTGGTGATGCGCGTCTATTTCGAGAAACCCAGGACGGTCACCGGATGGAAGGGTTTCATCAACGATCCGCACATGGACGACTCCTTCCATATCGAGGAAGGCATGGAGCGCGCGCGCCGTTTCCTGATCGACCTGGCGCAACTGGGCGTGCCCGCGGCCACCGAGGCCCTGGATCCGGCATCGCCGCAGTACCTCGGCGACCTCATCGCCTGGTACGCGATCGGCGCCCGCACCAGCGAGTCGCAGACGCATCGCGAAATGGCGAGCGGTCTTTCGGCGCCGGTGGGATTCAAGAACGCCACCGACGGCAACATCGCCGTTGCGATCAACGCCATACGCTCGGCGCGCGAGCCGCACAGCTTTCTCGGCATCACCCCGGAAGGGAGCCCGGCCATCGTGCGCACGCGCGGCAACCGCTATGGGCATATCGTGTTGCGCGGAGGCGAAAGCCCGAACTACGACACCGCGCAAGTGGCGCTCACGGAACAGGACCTCGCGCGGGCGGGGCTGAGCCCCAACCTGGTGATCGATTGCGCGCACGCGAATTCGCGCAAGAAGCCGGAGCAGCAGCCGCTGGTTTTCAGGGATTGCATCCACCAGATCATCGAAGGCAACAACTCGATCGTCGGCCTGATGCTGGAGAGCAATATCGTCGCCGGCAACCAGCCGATCCCGGAGGATAAATCCCGGTTGATTTACGGCTGCTCCGTGACCGACCCGTGCATCGACTGGGACACCACGGCAAAGCTCATTCGCGAATCGGCCGCGGCCGCGGCCCCGGCACTGCGCGCGCGCGCCAGGCCGGCGTGATCGCCTGGCGCGGCGCGCAATTCCGCATCGATGCTCAGTTACCGCCATGCCTTTCACGCGGGCAATCATGCCGATGTGCTCAAGCACGTCGTCCTGGTGCATCTGTTGCGCTATCTCACGCAGAAGGACAAGCCGCTGTGGTTCGTCGACACCCATGCCGGGGCCGCGGTATACGCCCTGGATGAGGGCTATGCGACAAAGAATGCGGAATTCGCAAGCGGCATCGGCCGCTTGTGGGCGCGCACGGACCTGCCGCCGCCGCTGGCCGAGTACCTGGCACAGGTGCGCGCGCTCAATCCCGATGGCGCATTGCGCCGCTATCCAGGTTCTCCGCAACTCGCCATGCAGCTATTGCGCCGGCAGGACCGGCTGCGCCTGTTCGAGCTGCACAGCACCGAGAGCCGGGCGCTGCAGCAGTATTTTCGCGGCGACGGCCCGCGCGTCATAGCGCAGGCGGGCGACGGCTTTGCCGGGCTGCGGGCCCAATTGCCGCCGCCGTCGCGCCGCGCCCTGGTGTTGATCGATCCGTCCTACGAAGACAAAGGCGATTACCGGCAGGCGCTGGCGGCCCTGCGCGACGCGCACAAGCGTTTCGCCGCCGGCGTCTATGCGCTGTGGTATCCGCAGGTGCAGCGCCGCGAATCGCGCCAGTTTCCCGGGCAGCTCAAGCTGCTGCAGCCGAAGGACTGGCTGCACGTCACGCTCACGGTGAAGAATCCCGCGGCCAGCGGCTTCGGCCTGCACGGCAGCGGCATGTTCATTCTGAACCCGCCCTGGCTGCTGCCCCGGGCCCTGGGCGAGGTCATGGCCTATCTTGCCAGGGTCCTGGCGCAGGACGCGGCGGCCGGTTTCAGCCTGGAGTGCGACCTGGCATAAGCATCCGCGCCTAGACGACGTGGTCCGGAGCCAGCGCGCAGGGATGGCGTTCGTCGCCGGTTTCGACCTGTATCGTCGCGTGTCCGATGCCGAAGCGCTGGCGCAGCGCGTTCGCGGTCTCGGCAATGAAGCCGTCGCTGGGGTGTCCCGCGGGCATGACCAGGTGCACGGTCAGCGCGGTTTCAGTGGTGCTCATGCCCCAGATGTGCAGGTCGTGGATTTCGGCGACGCCGGCCAAGCCGCGAAGGTATTCCCGGATCAAGCCGGTGTCGATGCTCTCTGGAACGGCATGCAGCGAGAGCTTCAGGGAATCGCGCAACAGCCCCCAGGTACTGCCGACGATGACCACCGCAATCGCGAGGCTCGCCACCGGATCGAACCAGATCCAGCCGGTAAGCAGCATGGCCACGGCGGCGAGTGCCACCCCCAGCGAGACGGCCGCATCCGCGGCCATGTGCAGGAACGCGCCTTTTACATTCAGGTCATGCTCGCGGTCGCGCAGGAAGAACAGCGCGGTCACGCCGTTGACCGCGATTCCGCACAGCGCCACCCAGATGACGGTGGCGGTGGCGACCGGAACCGGGTTCATCAGGCGCTGCACCGCCTCCACGGCGATACCGCCGACCACCAGCATCAACAGCATGGCGTTGACCAGGGCCGCCAGGATGGTCGAACTGCCAAGTCCGTAGGTAAAGCGCAGGGACGGCTCGCGCCGCCCGAGAACGCTGGCTCCCCAGGCGAGGGCCAGCGCCAGGACGTCGCCCAGGTTATGGCCGGCGTCGGCCAGGAGGGCCATGGAATGCGCGAGCACGCCGTACACCGACTCGATCGCGACGAACCCGAGGTTGAGCGCGATGCCGACCGCGAATGCGCGGTCGTGCCCCCGATGCGCATGCGTATTGTCGCTGTGTGTCATGTTCTGCGCCCCAGCCGATGACTGACGAGGTGGCCCGCTTTGCGCCGGCTGTCCCCGCCGCGCGCAATTGCCCGCCGCGCGAGCCTGGCGCGTTCAGACATGCGCGGCCGAAAAACGAAAGCAATTCCCCGCCTGTTTGGCGCTGTACATGGCGGTATCCGCCGCCGTGACCAGCGCATCGGCGTCCCGGCCGTCCGTCGGGTAGCGCGCGATGCCGACGCTGGCTCCGATGGCGATGCTCTGCGTCCGGCTGCCGATCTGGAACGGCGCGGCGAGCGCGGCGATGATTTTCCCGGCGACGGTTTCCGCCTCCTCGCGCCGGGTGATGTCGGGCAGGATCACGGTGAATTCATCGCCGCCGACGCGGGCGACCGTGTCGGATTCACGCACTTCGCGCCGGATTCTCGCGGCGACGGCTTGCAGCAGCAGGTCGCCCGCGGCGTGCCCCAGGGTGTCGTTCACCGGCTTGAACCGGTCCAGGTCGAGGTACAGCAGCGCGAACTGGCGCGAGTCGCGCTTGGCGAGGCTCATCGCCTGCGCCAGCCGGTCGTTGAACAGCAATCGGTTCGGCAGGCCGGTGAGGCTGTCGTGATGCGCAACCCGCTGGATGCGTTCCTCCGCCAGCTTGTGTTCGGTAATGTCGGTCGTCACCGCAAAACAGCCCAGCACCTTTCCCTGGTCTCCGATATGCGGCAGCAGCTTGATCTCGAGGTAGCGAATTTCACCATCGTCGAGAACGCGCGTTCTTTCGTAAGTGACCGGACGACCCTGCAGCGCCAGACCAAGATGGCCTTCGATCTCCCCATACACATTTTCCCCCAGAATCTCCCGCACGTGCTTGCCGATAATGTCCTCGACGAGCACACCGTAGAACTCGGTAAACAGCTTGTTGGCGAAGCGGCAGCGCAGGTTCTCGTCCCAGGACACGGTCATAACCGGAACATTGTCGGCGAACAGGCGCAGCTTCTCCGCGCCGTCGCGCAAGGCCCGTTCGGCCCGCATGCGCGCGCTGATGTCGCTGCCGACGCCGCGGTAGCCCCCGAACGCGCCGGACTCGTTGAACACCGGATCACCGCTGATCGAGATATGCCGCTCTGTGCCGTCGGCGCCGAGGCGCGAAAACCCGAAGTCGCGGAACGGGCGGTGCGCGTCGAGCACCGCCTGGTGCGCTTGCCAGCCCGCCTCGTCGGGCGACAGATAAGGTATTTCCCAGCGGCGCTTGCCGATCAGCGAGCCCTGCTGCAACACCGGCACCCCCTTCGCATTGCCGCCCGAGCTGAGCAGCGTGAGCCGGTGTCCGGTGTCGCTTTCCCAGTAGAAGTCGGAGGACATCTCGGTCAGGCTGCGAAAGCGCAACTCGCTCTGGCGCAATCTGCGCCTGAGGGTGGTGATCTGCCCGCCGATGACGGTGAAGATCGGCAGGAATCCCGCCAGCCCCAGCCAGCTCATCCATTCGCCGGGCACGCTGTGGATAGCCTGCGGGCGCAGGTGCATCAGCAGGTTGATGACGAGCGCGTATGCCGCCAGCGTGTAGAGCGTGATCACCGTGAACCCGCGCGCATTGAGGCGGAAGACGCCGAACAGGAACACGAAGAAACAGGCGAACAAGGCGATGTCGCGGCCGGATTCCATGTGGTAGACGAGGTACATCAGCAGGGTGATCGCGGTCAGAATCTGGAAACGGGTCAGGCTGGGATCCTCGAAGCGGCGGTTGAAGCCCGAGCGAAAAACCAGATACAGACCCAGGTTGAGCGCAACTACCGCTGCCGCGGCGCTCAGCATGGCCGCCGCCGGAAGCACGCCGTACCTCCAGGCAAGTGCCACCAGCGCGACAGCCAGGGCATAGCCGAGCGCGGCAAGGCCGAAGCGGCGCAGGCGCAGCGCCTGCTCCGCTTCGAGCGTGGGTGGGATCAGAACAGCGGCAAAGTCCATATTCCGGATAGGGTGCGGGCGCAGGGTCGAAGTGGCCGTGATCAATGACCGAGCATTGTAGCCCGCCTGGCGGTTATGGCGGCAGGGTCCGGCCCGAGGCCAGCAGTTTCCCGAACTCATCCGCCGGCATCGGCTTGCCGAACAGATAGCCCTGCATTTCGTCGCATTGTTGCCGGCGCAGGAATGCGAGCTGCTCCGGGGTTTCCACGCCTTCCGCAATCACGCGCAAACCCAGGGTATGGCCGAGCGCGATCACCACTTGGGCAATCGCGGCGGCGTCGCTGTCGGCGCTGAGGTCGCGCTGACGCTGGATTCGATCGCGCGGTCCCTCAGCTTCAGGTCTTCTTCGGCGCTGGCGATTGCGGCCAGGGTGCGGTGGGCGAGCAGATACAGCAGCCATCCGGCAGCGATGACGAAAAGCCACCCGCTCAGGGTCTGCAGCCAGGTGACGCGCTCGATTTTCAGATCGAGCAAGAGGGCAAAGGGAATTCCGCTCTGGACGAATACCCAAAACGCGATGAGCAAGGTAAACAGCGACGCAATTCTGAAAATCAGGGTTCTTGCGGACGCCACCTTGGGCTTGGAATAGGATCCCACCGTTATCCTGAACTGGGTATCCGCAGGCTTTTTTTCGACCAAGTGGTCTATTATGCGCCGGCTGACTGTGCCGCGCAGTCGCCGGCTTTGTTGACCGAGGGCGCCAATCTGCTAAGCTCTCCGGCATGAGCGTGCCTAAGCGGATCGGCATCATCAGCCTGGGTGTCATGGGACAGCGCATGCTGGCGCGCCTCGTCGAGCATGCGCAGGCGCGCGCAGTCGTCGCGTGGGATCCGGATCCGGCGGCCGTGGCCGGGGTGCGCGCGCGCTTTCCCGGCTTGAGGATCGCCGCAACACCGGCGGATCTGATCGGTACGCCCGCGCTCGACTGCCTCTACATCGCTTCGCCGCCGGCCAGCCACCTCGCTTACGCCCATCTGGCATTCGACGCGGGGCTCGCGGTGTTTTCCGAAAAACCGCTCACCGTCGATTTCGCGGAAGGCCGCAGGACCATTGCCCGGATCGAAGCCGAGCGCCACCGCGCCGCGGTGAATTTCTCGCTCGCCTCCTCGCCCGGCCTTGCCGCGATGCAGGCGGCCGTCAGGGACGGCTCCATCGGCAAGCCGCTGCGAATCGAAATCGAGCTTGCCTTCGACCGATGGCCGCGCAGCTGGCAGTCGGCCGCCGGCCGCTGGCTGGCCGAACGCGCCGAGGGCGGTTTTTCGCGCGAGGTGCTGTCGCATTTTGTGTTCGTCCTGCAGCGCGCGCTGGGTCAGGCGGCGGTGGAGGAGGCCAGGCCGGACTATCCCGCCGACGGCGTCGGCGCGGAACGTGCGCTGCATGCGCGCCTCACAGCGGGCGGCGTGCCGGTGACGGTCGAGGCGCGGGTCGGCGGCAGCCTTCCCGATTTCAATCGCATGACGCTGGTGGGCGGCGCGGGCGCGATCGAGCTGCATGACTGGTTCGGCTTGCGCCGGCGCGGCAAGGACGGAGGCTGGATTGCCGAGGGGACCGCCCAGAGCAACCGGCAAATCGGCCAGGCGATGCAGCTCGATCAGCTGGCGGCGCTGATCGCCGGGCAGGCGCATACCCTGCCCAGCTTCGCCGAGGCCCTCGCGGTTCAGGAGACGATCGAACGCGTGCTCAAGGGGCCTTAGGGCAGCCTGCCGTCGAAGTCGGCCGCCATGTGCGGCGTTTCAGGCGCGCTCGCATGCGGCTTCGGACGTTGCGCGCTCGCGTGCGCCAACCCTGTTTTGTGCACGGCTGAATAGCGCAGCCGTGCACAAAACAGGGTTGTTGATAAAGACAAGGACAGCGCGGGCGTTTTTCGTCCGCGCAATAGATGGACAAATCCACGACGAGCAGAATTCTCAGCGCGCTCGAAGGCGTGAAGGACCATTACGGCCCGGGCAGCGCCGAGGCGAAGCTGGCCCTGCTGGTCCGGCTCGAGCGCGCTCAACTGCCCTCGGCGCGAGCGGTCTGGCGCCTGCACGAACTGCTGTGTTTTCTGCGCGCCTATCCGGACGATGCGCGCGTGCTCGCACGGGTCGAGCGCATGCTCGCGCGTTTTTCCGCGCGCGCCGATCTCAGGCGCCAATGCGAGGCGCTCGCCGATACGGGGATCGCGGGCACGGCAATCCGCTACCGTTTTTTCTGGTCCACGCTGCGCTGGCTCGCCCGGCGCTGGCCGGAACGGATCGAGATGGATCGCAATGAAAGCGACATCGCCGACAAGCTCGCCGCCGCGCTGCCGCTGCTCCTCACCTGGGCGGAAGCCGCCGCGCTGAGGGAACTCGAGCCGCCCGCGTTCGCGACGATGGACAGGCTGCGCGCGCGCGCGGAGGGCGATGCGGCGTTCTTCGCGCGCCGCATCGACGCCATGGCGGGAGACGGCTTTACGCGCGAAGCCTTCCACGACGCGATCGAGCCCACCTACGAACTCAAGCCCGGTGCGGACACGCCTTCGCGCACCCGGGCCAAACATGCCGCGGCGCCGATGGCCTGGCAGCGCGGACCGCTCGCTCGCTCGCGTCCCGCCCTGCGCGAGCAGCTGGGGCGGATCTATCGCGGCGTGCGCCTCATCTCGGCGCGCGAAGGCGGGCAACTGATCGAACTGGCGCGCAGCGCCATGGTGACGCGCTCGCGCGACCTCGATGCGTTCGCTTATGGCAATGCGCGTGACGTGCGCCTGGTCGACGACGGCGGCGGCCTGGGCTTCGTGCTGATCGGCGTCATCCCGGAGCGCCGCGCGCTCGTCCCCGCCACCTGCGGTTACCTGATCCTGCACAACGGCGTGCCGATCGGCTACGGCGAGGCCTTCGTGACCGGGCGCTCGGCCACGATGACCTTCAATATTTTCGCGAGCTTTCGCGGCGCCGAGGCGGCCTACACTTTCACCCGCGTCCTGGCGATGGTGCGGCATATGTTCGGCGCCGAATCGTTCAGCCTCGATCAGTACCAGCTCGGCCGCGGCAACGACGAGGCGATCGCCTCGGGCGCCTGGTGGTTCTACTACAAGCTGGGGTTCAGGCCTTTGACCGCGGGCGCGCGCCGCCTGATGCGGCAGGAACTGGCGCGTATGCGCGCCGACTCTGCGCACCGCTCGCAGGCAGCGACACTGCGCGCCCTGGCCGAGTCGCACATGGTATTCGATCTCGATCGCGCGCGCCGGCCCGGTCTGCCGCCGCTCGCCGAGCTGGGCCTGCGTGTAGGCGATGGCATTGCCCGCGCCGGCAGCGCGCGCGAGCGGGTGCTCGCGCAGTGCATCAAGACCAGCATGAAACTCACCGGCGTGCGCTCGCTGCGCGGCTTTTCCGCGGGGGAGCGGCTTGCCTGGGAGCGCTGGAGCCCGCTGGTGGTGTTCGCGCTGCCGGGGGTGTCGCGCTGGAGCCCGGCCGAGCGGCGCGCGCTGGCGCGGGTGATCCGCGCCAAGGGCGGCCGCGACGAAAGCGAGTTCATCGCGCGCTTTGCCGCGCACCCGAAACTGCAACGGGCGCTGTTCGGGAAGGGCTGAGCTTTCATGCCGGATGGGCGAGCATTGAGCCCATGCCATTGCCTGTGCGGCGAACTTGCGCGGACGGCGGCCCGTCCGCGCGGATCCTCGATTTCGGCACGGACAAAAAGCACGTCCGTACCGCAATCGGGGATCTTGTATAAAACCCCGGCACTGGTTTTGGGGGTTATCCATAACCGTGTTTTCCGTGCGGACATGCTTCTCGTCCGTTCGGAAAACACGGTTGGCGCGCGATAGCGCGCAAAGTCAATCGCTGCTGCCGGAATTCCTGAAATCTAAATCCGGAATTCGATCAGGAACGGCCCTTTGCGGCCGCAGGCCGACCGGAACACGTCGGCGAAGCCCTCGAGCGTGTCCACGCGCGCCGCCTCCATGCCCATGCCTGCGGCAAGCGTGACCCAGTCGAGCGCGGGGCGGGTCAGATCGAACAGCTCGTTCGAGGCGCGGCCGGGCTGCGCCCTCACCGAGACCAGTTCGCCGTAGAGTATTTTGTAGATCTGGTTGGCGAACACCACGTTGACGATATCGAGTTTTTCGCGCGCCTGGGTCCACAGCGATTGCAGCGAGTACATGCCCGCGCCGTCGGCCTGCAGGCAGATCACCTTGCGATCGGGACAGGCGATCGCGGCGCCGGTGGCGCAGGGAAACGCATGGCCGATCGCGCCGCCGGTGTTCTGCACCCAGTCCATGGGCGCGGCATTGAAAGTCGGCGCGAACAGGGCGCGGCCCGAAGTCACCCCGTCCTCGGCGACGATGCAGTTCTCGGGCAGCAGCGCGGCGAGCGTGGTGGCGAACGCGACGGGCTCGAACTTGCCGGTGAGCAGCTCCGGCTTGATCTCGCCTTTCGGGATCGGCACCCGCCGCGGGGCGCCGAGCTCGTCGGCGAGCAGGTCGAGGGCGCCGATCGCATCCTGTTCCGGCCGCGCGAGCACATGGGTCATCGCGTCCGGCGGCGCAATCAGGCTGGGCTTGCCCGGATAGGCGAAGAATCCCATCGGCGCCTTGGTGCCGACCAGGATCACCTGCTTCGTTCCCGCGAGCACCTTGAGCGCGGCGTCGACCGAGTACGGTATGCGGTCCACCGGCACGCGTCCGCGTCCGCGCGCCATGCGCGACAGCTGCGTGGGCGTGCGCAGTTTCGCGCCGCTGACATGGGCGACGCGATTGGCCGCGGCGAGGCCGGCCTCGGACAGGGCCTGGCCGTACAGGATCAGCATCGCCGGTTCCTTGCTGCGCAGCACCAGCGCAATGGTGCGCACGGTGTCCGGCGCGACGCTCGCGCGCGCGGGTACCGGCAGAGGCGCTGCAACCACGCCGCCTTCGTTCCAGGCGGTGTCCGCCGGCAGGATCAGCGTGGCGATCTGGCCCGGCGCGGTGTTCGCCGCCTGCACCGCGGCGGCGGCGTCGGCGCCGACGCTCGCCGAGGAGGCGCCGGTACGCACCCAGTGCGACGACGCGCGCGCGAGGCCCTCGGTGTCGGAGGTGAGGGGCGCGTCGTACGGCCGGTGGTAGCTCGCCTGGTCGCCGACGATATTCACCATCGGCGTATACGCGCGGCGCGCGTTGTGCACATTGGCGATGCTGTTGGCGAAGCCGGGCCCACAGTGCGTCAGCGTCGCGGCGGGTTTTCCGGCCATGCGCGCATAGCCGTCGGCGGCGCCGGTGACCACGGTTTCCGCCAGACCGAGGATGCAGCGCATGCCCTCGACCTTGTCGAGCGCGGCGACGAAATGCATTTCGGAGGTGCCGGGGTTGGCAAAACAGGTATCTACGCCGCTGGCGAGCAGCGTGCGGACCAGGCTTTCTGCGCCGTTCATGAGGAGAATCCGTTCGAATGAAGTTATTGGAAGACCATCCCCCGCGCGCGAACGCGGGTTGGGTGTGGCGCTAAAGTCCGCATAGACTACCCGCGCCCAACGCCAACATCAACCGGCGCAAAACCAGTAAACTACCGGTCCCCGTCCTTGGCCGCCGTTCAGGTACCGGCCTTCTAGCCCAGGCCCACGGCCCGGCGCATGGCCTGCTCGAGCGCGTCGGGGTCGGTTGGGGCGGCCTCCTCATCGACCGGCGCGGCGGCCGCCCTGGGCGCAACCTTGCGTATGAATTCGACGAAGTGCCCGTCGCTCTGCAGGAAATGACCGAGCATCCAGGTGCGCAGCCGCGGCACCAGCTCGTGCATCGCGTCCTTCCTGAGCACGACTTCTTCGAGATTGGCGACGCGTTCCAGAACGAAGCGATGTTCCGAGCGATGCGCGGATAACCTCGGGTACTGGAAAATCTGCATCAGGGACTCTTCGACCGCGAAATGAAACCTGGCGTATTCCTTGGCGCGGCTGACCAGCGGGTGAAGGTCGTTCCAGTGCATCTTCGCATTGACCGCGGCTTCGAATTCCGTGACCAGGCGTATGATCGTCTGGTGCTGGCGGTCGATTTCGGCTATGCCTGTTTCATACTCCGGCTTCCATTGCATGCGTCCCGCTCCCCCAATATTCTTTCGCCGCGTACCCTGCCGCTCGCGCGCACGCGTTTGGGGGCACAGACTAACCCAGCTTTGAACGGCAGTTCCAGGAAATTTTCGAGCAGACGGACAGTGCGCTTTGCCGGCAGCGCTTACTTACCTGTGACGCGAGTTAGCGACTGGCCCACCTGCCACCGAATAGCACTCGAAGCTCGACTCCGGTACTGCGTCTGGCAATTTCGCTTATCGTGGATACCCTCGGGAATTGCCCCCACGCCTTTCCTGTTGAAATAGCCCCTGGTCAAAATTCAACGCGCACAGCTGGTCAAAATTAGACGCGCACCGCCACGCAGCTCGCTGTGAGCGATATAATACCAGCTAGTCACGCCGGGGTTCGTCATGGGTAGCGCGCTTAAACTGGACGCCGAAACGCTGCAAGCACTCGAGAGGGTTGCGCGGCGTGCACGCAAGTCACCCGAGTCTCTCGCTCGATGCGCTTTGCGCGAGTTCATCGAGGACTACTGGGACATGCTCGAGGTGAAGCGCCGCGCTCGCTCCCGCGCCAAGCCCATTCCCTGGGCCGAGGTCAAGAAGCAGCTTGGCCTGGACCGTTGAATTTCACCCCGCGGCCGGGACGAGCTAAACGCGCTCGCTAGGCCGATCCAGCGCCGCATTCAGCGTTTCATCGACGATCGGCTTCTACGAGCTGATGATCCCCGCAAGCTCGGTCAAGTCTTGACCGGGGCTTGGGCCGGTCACTGGAAGTACCGCGTCGGCGACTGGCGCATGATCGCCCGCTTGCGCGACGGGCGTCTGATTGTCTACATCGTGCGCGTCGGCCACCGGCGAGAGGTTTACCGATAGCACCCGACCATCTGATTCAGGCTGTGGCGGATTTGTGCCATAAACGCATCATTTGTACCTTGAAATGGCCGGTGTGACCTTGGTTTTGAATTCGGCAAGCGTTGCAAACTGTTGATTTTGCAATCCCCCAATTCCTCGGGGGCCTTTTGTAATGCGACGGTCGAGGGTTCGAATCCTTTACCCGCACCATCATCCGCCCCGCCGCGGGCGCCCGGCTAACGGTAGACCAGCACCGGCAGCTTGCAGTGCGTGAGCACCTTTGTGGTTTCGCTGCCGATCAACAATCCGCTGATCCCGCTGCGGCCGTGCGACGCCATGAAAATCAGGTCGCACTTGTTCGCCTTCGCGGCCTTGATGATCGCCTGATAGGGCGAATCGCTGCTCACGTACGAGCCGGTGCAGCGAACCTTGCCCACCGCCGCCATTTTCGCCACCTGGCCGAGGTAGTTGTCCGCGGTTTCCTGGATATGCTTCTTGAATACCGCGGGCGTCACGAAATTCGCCGGCATGTAGTCGCCGGAAATGCTGGGGTGGTATTCCGGCGCGGCGTAAAACGCCGTGATCCGTGCGCTGTGGACCTTTGCGAGGCGAACGGCGTTCTTGGCCGCGCGCAGGGACAGAACCGAGCCGTCGGTCGGGACCAGGATGTGTTTGAACATGTCCGAACTCCTTTGCTTGCAGGGGCGCCACCCTGGCGCCAATCGCAGCGGGGCAGCGGAATTGCGCTATGCCGGGATCCTTACGCCACGGCGAACTGCCGCCAGGCAAATGCGGGCGGGAACTGCGAGCGCGGTTTCCTTGCGCGCTTGCCGCTGTTTGCGTCGGCGCGCACCGGGCTCGATCGCGGATGCGCTGCGTTGCCGGCCGCGATGCCGCCGGCCGGGTCGATCACGCCGCGCAAGGCGTCGGCATCGACGATGTCGATGCTTCTTTGATGCACCTGGATGACGCCGGCGGTGTTCAGCGCCGAAAGCGCCCGGCTCACCGTTTCGAGTTTCAGCCCGAGGTAACTGCCGATCTCCTGTCGCGTCATGCGCAGGTTGAAAGAGCAGCGCGAATACCCCAATGCGCCGAGCCGCGCGGAAAAAGTGAGCAGGAATGCCGCTACCCTGCCTTCCGCGCCGAGCGTACCCAGGGCCCAGGCCATGTTCTGCACGCGTACCAGTTCGCGGCTCAGCACGCGATAGAGCAGGGTTTCGAGTTTCGGGCATTCGTAGATCAGGCGCGCCAGACTTGCGAGCGGAACGATCACCGCCTCGCTGGTATCGAGCGCGATGGCGGTGGAGCTGTAATGGCCGCAGTCGATGCCGTCGGCCCCCATCAAATCCCCGCAGATCGGGAATCCCAGCACCTGTTCGCTGCCCGACAGGTCGGTGTAGACGGTCTTGAAGCAGCCGGAACGGACCACATAGAGCGAATGGAATTTGTCGCCGGCACGCACCAGCGAATCGCCTTCGCGCACGCGGCGCAGGGGAAATGCGGTTCGCGCAAGCCAGGTCTCGTCCGGACAGTCGATGTGCAGCAGGCGGGTAAGGTCGCGCACGGACAGATTGGCCGCCTCGTGGTCCTGTGCCCGCGTCGTGCCCTTGTCCATGGCGCCCGATTCGAGCGCGTCATAGTGAAACATTTCGGCGGTCATGTTGTGCTCCATTGTCGTGGTTGGCGAGTTCGCATCGGTCTAACGGCCAGGGGCGGCGCAGGCGGGCCGGGCCGCCCATTGCTGGACAATTTCCCGGATGCGCGGGAAATCCGAGGACTTGTCGAGAAAATACTCCGCCCCTGCGTCCAGACAGGCGCGGCGGTGCTGATCGGTGGCGTAATTGGTGAGCACTGCAACGTGCAGTTCGGGCGACGAAGGATGCACCGTCTTGAGCACTTCCAGACCGCTGCCGTCCTCCAGCTGCAGGTCGAGAATCACCGCGCCGGGATGGGTCGCGCGTATGCCGTCGATCGCTGCGCCGACCGCGCCCGCCTCACCGACGAGTTCGGCGCCCTCGATCTCGCGGATGGTCGTCGCCAGGCGTGCGCGGATGGCCAGGGAATCCTCAACCAGGAATACCATCAGTGGTGCGTCTTGCCGGGTCGATTCCATGCTTGTCGTCATTTGCTTTTGCGTTGTGCCGAGTATGGAACGGCGCACGCGCCAGCCGCCATAGGCACAGGCTGAAACTGGACTGGGAATTGCCGGTAGCAGTGTAGGGCGATGCCTACACGCGGGGAGGGGATTAGGCGTCCCGTCCGTCGACGAGCTGGTGCGCCACGGCGTAGCGCACCAGATCGGCTACGCTGTCCATGCCCATTTTTTCGAGTATGCGGGCCTTGTGGGTGCTCACGGTCTTGCCGCTCAGATGCAGCCGCGCGGCGATATCGGTGACGGTGCCGCCGGTCACCAGCAGGCTGAACACCTGGTATTCGCGGTCCGAAAGCGTTTGATGGGGCAGGTCGGTCGCGTGCGGCCTGAGCGTGAGCGCGAGTTGCTCGGCCACCCCGGGGCTGATGTACAGCCCGCCATCGGCGACCTTGCGGATCGCCGCGACGAGCAGCGCGGAGGCGCTTTCCTTGGTCACGTAGCCGGAGGCGCCGGCGCGGATCGCGCGTACCGCGTATTGCTCCTCCTGGTGCATCGACAGCACCAGAAGCACCAGTTCCGGCCGCGTCGCCTTCGCCCATTTGATCAGCTCGATGCCGCTTTTTCCGGGCATCGACATGTCGAGCAGCAGCAGGTCGAAGCCGCCCTCGCGCACCCGCAGCATGACCTCGTCGCCGCTCACCGCTTCGCCGGCAACCTCGATCCCCGGCGCGCTTTGGAGTATGCGGCGCAGGCCGTCGCGGACGATGGCATGATCGTCGGCGATGAGGATGCGCGTCATGCGGCGGCTCCGGCCGCGGCGGCGGCGAGCGGGATGCGCGCGCGCACCTCGCTGCCTTGCCCCGGCTCGCCCTTGATGGCGACTTCGCCGCCGAGCAGCGTGACGCGTTCGCGGATGCCCAGCAGCCCGAACGTGCCGCCCTTGTCCTGGTCCGCCGCCTCGATGCCGCGGCCGTTGTCGCGCACCAGGAGCTGGACCCAATCATCGTCGCGCTCCAGGCGGATCTCGGCTGTGGTGGCCTGCGCGTACTTGGCCACGTTGGTGAGCGATTCCTGGGTGATGCGGTACAGGGCCGAGGCGATCGGTTCGGGTACCTGGGCCACGCTGTCGTCGATGACCAGATCGGTGGCGATGCCGGTGTGCTTCGAAAAGTTGTGCGTCAGCCAGTCGAGCGCCGCGGCCAGCCCCAGGTCGTCCAGCATCAGGGGGCGCAGGTCGGCGGCGATGCGGCGCGTGGCCGCAATGGTGCCGTCGAGCAGCGCGTGCATCGCCAGGGCGCGTTCCCCGAGTTCCGGCTGGCCTGGCGGCAAGGCGGAACGCAGCGACTCCAGGTCCATCTTGAGCGCGGTGAGCGACTGGCCGAGTTCGTCATGCAGTTCGCGCGCGGTGCGGCGGCGCTCGGCCTCCAGGGCTTCGTTGGCCGCCTTGGACAGGCCGCGCAACTCCTGCTGCGTGCGCAGTATCTCCCGCTCCGCGCGCCTGCGCTCGGTGATGTCGCGATGAAATGCAAGCACATACAGTTTGCCGTCGATATCGATCGTCGACGACGCGACGTCCAGCGGCACGACATGGCCGTCCTTGTGGTAATGCTCCACTTCGAATCCCATCGATTCCCTCGCCTGTATCCGCGCGTATCTTTGCGGGAGCAGCGCCAGCGTTTCCGGGGTATCCAGGTCGTGCAGATTCATTCTGAGCAGTTCGTCGATGCTGTAGCCGTGCATGCGCGCGAACGAGTCGTTGACGTCGACGAGATTGCCCTCCATATCGAGCATCACGATCCCATCCATGGCCTTGCTGAACAGGGTTCGGTAGCGTTGCTCGTTCTCGCGCAGCGCCGCCTCGATCCGCTTGCGTTCGGTCACGTCGCGCAGGATCACGACATACATGCCCGCGCCGTGCAGTTGCACCTGCGATACCGAGGCGTCGATCGGGAACTCGGCGCCGCGCGGGCGCAATCCGGTGAGAGCGAGATGCTGCCCCATTTTGCGCACCGGCGCTCCGGCGGCGTCGAACTCGGCGCGGTACCCGGGCTGCGGCTCGAGCAACTGGCCGCGTATGAACCGGCCGATGTCGGCGCCGATCGCTTCGGCGCTCGGGCAGTGGAAAATCTGTTCCGCCGCGGCGTTGAACAGCACGACGCGCTGCTGTTCGTCCAGGGTGATGATCGCGTCCATGGCTGATTGAATGATGGCCTGCAGGCGCTCTTCAGATTCGATTACGACGGATTTCAGCTCCTCGTCGACGCGCAGCTGGTGCGCAAGCCACAAGGTGATCAGGCCGAAAAAGACGGCAGTCAGTGCGGCGATGGTCCCGAACTGCGCCGCGCTCCGGTACCAGCTCCGCAGGACGAAATCCATGGACACCGTCACCGCTACGACCAGCGGGTAGTCTTCGATCGGGCGAATCGCGCTCATGCGTTCGCCGCCGGCGGCCGCGCCGGCGTGGCGAATCAGCGCGCGGCCGGCCATGACGCCCTGGGTAAACAGCGCGCTATCGCGGTAGTTGCTGGTCGCCGCGGCGATCGCCATCGGGTAACCGGTCAGCAGCACGCCGTCGCGGCGCAGCAGCCGCACCGCGCCGTCGGGCCCGAGTTCGCGCAGGCCCTGCGGTCCGATGAAATAGGCCGGATCGACTACCGCGGTGGCGACGCCGAGAAAGCCCCCCTCCGGGGCATGGATCGCACGGCTCACGGTCAGGTCCCGCTCGCCGTCCAGTTTGCCGACAACCGGCAGCGACGGACTCGCCTGCGCCGGCCGGTGGTCGCGGTGCGCGCGGAAGAATTCGCTGTTGCCGTAATCGATCGGCGGCGGCGGAAACCCGGCGGTATGGGCGATCAGCCTGCCGCCCGCGTCGGACAGGATGAGTGCGCTTACGTAGGGCGTGTGCGCAATGATTTCGCGCAATTGCCGGTGCAGCTCTGCGGACGGCGCGAGCCGCTTGCGCCCTCCCGCTATTTGCGCGTCCTCCTCGGCAGCTCGAATGATGGCATCGACGGCGTGCGTCGACCTCAGCGTTTGCTCGCCCAGGATCTGCGCCAGGCCCAGCAGATGTTCCTCCGCCCCGCGGGTCACCTCTTCGCGCATGCGCCACAGGCTGAGTGCCGTGCCGGCGAGGACCGCCATCACCGCCAGGACGCCAAGACCGAGCACCAGCTGGCGCAGGCCCCGCGCGCGCTTCGGCGGCGGCACAGCGCCCGCATGCGGGTCAGGCCGGGTCGGCGGTTGCTGCAATTTGAACCCCCCTCGTTGCAGCGCCAGTATAGAAGAGATTGCGTCGCGATGAGTCGGATTATATGGAAATCGCCGCTTCCGGGCGGCCGGCGACCATCAGGGGAACCGCGGGCTTGTTCGAAGTCGCTGCGCAAATACGCAGAGGCGGGGTGCGCCGCCTGGTGGTCGTGGATGCCAGCGGCCATGTACTGGGCATCGTGGCCATGGATGACCTGATCCCGGTACTGGCCGAGGAGCTGTGGGTGCTCTCGCTGGCGATCCGGGCAAAGCAGCGGCGCGACACGCGGCTCCACCGCATCCGCGGACAAGCGGCATTTTTCTTGACCATTGTCAACAGCACTTCGACGATTGTGTTTACGCTGAACTGCAAGCCGTAACAGGAGGGCGCGATGGGTGCCAAATCGAAGTCCGGCAAAATCCGCAGCGTGGCGCGCCGGCGCGCCGGCAAGCCGCCAGGGAAGCCGGTGCGCGGGGCGGCCAAAGCCCCTGAGGCCTGGGAGCAAACCGCGCAAGTACCCGAAGAACGCAGTGACGAGATAGATTGTCAGCGCATCGTTCAGGGCGACGGCGGCAGAAGCCTGCCTTTTTACTACGACGACTACAACTGAGCTCCCGGAAGCTTCGAGGGGCGGGAGTCATGCGCAATCCCGTAGAGATCACTTTGCACGGCGTTTCTTCGTCCACCGCGCTGGAACGATACGTCGGTGAACAGGCGCGGGCGCTGGATCGGCAATGCGAGGGCATCCAGGCCTGCCATGTAGTGGTCGATGCGCTGTACATGCATCGGCAACAAGGCGCGCAGTTTGCGGTGTGGCTCAATATCACGCTGCCGGGGACCGAGGTGGTGGTAAACCGCGAACACGGCGAGGACGTCTACATTGCGCTGCGCGATGCATTCGAGGCGGCAAGGCCCCAGCTCAGGGATCGCATGCGCCGTCAGGGCGACGGCGAAAACCGCTCCCGCGGCCCAAGCTCGGGGCGGGGCCGCTAGCCCTGGCCCGGCCTGCGGCTGCCTGGAGCCCGGGCCGGACGAATCCATGATCGCGTTGGGGTCATTGTCAGCGCCGTTCCGACACCCAAAAAGGAGCTTTTCACCCTGACCCGCCAAGGGTAGAATCACGCCCTCGCTGCGCGGACCCGTGCCCGTTCCAATGTTGGTGGGCCTGGCCGGCGCCCGGAAGGAGCAGACTGATTGAAGCCGACAGATATAGGCGCGCCGGATTACTTTCACAAGGTCGTCGATTGTCAATGGGCCTGCCCCGCCCATACCCCGGTTCCCGAGTACATCCGCCTGATCGCGGCGGGCCGCTACGATGACGCCTACATGGTCAACTGGCAGTCCAACGTGTTTCCCGGAATACTTGGGCGCACCTGCGACCGCCCGTGCGAGCCGGCCTGCCGCCGCAGCCGCGTCGAGGAGGAAACAACGGATTCGGGCTCGCCCGCGGGCACCAGGGAACCGGTCGCGATCTGCCGCCTGAAGCGGGTGGCCGCCGACAACAAGGACGACATCCGCGCGCGCCTGCCCGTCGTGCCGAAGAAGAAAAACGGCAAGCGCATCGCCTGCGTCGGCGCCGGTCCGGCCTCGCTCACCGTCGCGCGCGATCTGGCGCCGCATGGTTACCATGTCGTCGTGTACGACGGCGAGGCCAAGGCGGGCGGCATGATCCGCAGCCAGATCCCGAGGTTTCGGCTGCCCGAGGAAGTGATCGACGAGGAAGTCGGCTACATCCTCGGCCTGGGCATCGAGTTTCGCGCCGGCAAGCGCGTGGACAGCATGACAGCCCTGATGAAAGAGGGCTATGACGCGATCTTCGTCGGTTCGGGCGCGCCGCGCGGCCGCGACCTCGACATCCCCGGGCGGAAGGAAGCGGCCAAGCACATCCACATCGGCATCGACTGGCTCTCCAGTGTCTCGTTCGGGCATATCGACAAAGTCGCCAGGCGCGTGATCGTGCTCGGCGGCGGCAACACCGCCATGGACTGCTGCCGCACCAGCAGGCGCCTGGGCGGCGAGGACGTGAAGGTGATCGTGCGTTCCGGCTTCGACGAAATGAAGGCCTCGCCCTGGGAGAAGGAGGACGCGATCCACGAGGGCATTCCCATCCTCAACTACCTCGTGCCCAAGGAATTCACCCACACAAAGGGCAAGCTTACCGGCATCACCTTCGAAAAGGTCGCGGCGACATTCGACGACGTGGGCAGGCGCCGCCTGAAACCCACGGGGGAGCCCGACCAGCACTTCGAATGCGACACGGTGCTCGTGGCCGTCGGCCAGGAAAACGCTTTTCCCTGGATCGAAAAGGACTGCGGCATCGAGTTCGACCAATGGGGCATGCCGGTGGTCGACAAGGTCACCCTGCAGTCCACTTCGCCGCAGGTGTTCTTCGGCGGCGATGCGGCCTTCGGGCCGAAGAACGTCATCTGGGCCGTCGCCCACGGCCACGAGGCCGCGGTGTCGATCGACAAACTGTGCCAGGGCGAGGACGTGTTCCAGCGCCCGCCGCCGATGGTCCATCTGCTGTCGCAGAAAATGGGCATCCACGAGTGGAGTTACGACAACGAGATCGCGCTCGACCGCCGTCACAACGTGCCCTGGCGCGACGCCAAGCAGACGCTGAAGAACATCAAGATCGAGGTCGAGATCGGCTTCGACCGCGCCACTGCGTGGAAGGAGGCGGAGCGCTGCCTCAACTGCGACGTGCAAACCGTGTTTTCCAACACCAAGTGCATCGAGTGCGACGCGTGCGTTGACATCTGCCCGATGGATTGCATCACGTTCACCGTGAACGGCGCGAACCTGCGCACGCGGCTCAACGCCCCGGCGACGAACCTCGCGCAGGATCTGTACGTTTCCAGCACGCTCAAGACCGGCCGCATCATGGCCAAGGACGAGGACGTGTGCCTGCATTGCGGCCTGTGCGCCGAGCGCTGCCCCACCGGGGCTTGGGACATGCAGAAATTCCTGCTCGAGATGACACCCGCCGGCCCCGGCTGCCGCGTCGGCGCGCCCAGGAAAGAGTTAGCACCAGCATGAAAGTGAAACGCATAGAGGCCGTCAACGACTTCGTCATCAAGTTCGCCAACATCAACGGCTCGGGTTCGGCCTCGGCCAACGAACTGTTCGCCCGCTCCATCCTGAGGATGGGCGTGCCGGTGAGCCCGCGCAACATCTTCCCGTCCAACATCCAGGGCCTGCCGACCTGGTACGAGGTGCGCGTGACCGAGCAGGGTTGGCTCGGCCGCCGCGGCGGCGTCGACCTGATGGTGGCGATGAACCCGCAGACCTGGAATCAGGACCTGGCCGAGATCGAGCCCGGCGGCTACCTGTTCTACGACAACACCCGGCCGCTGCCGGCCTCCAAACTGCGCGAGGACATCACCGTCCTCGGCATGCCGCTCACCGACATCTGCAACGCGACCTACGACGACTCGCGCCAGCGGCAGTTGTTCAAGAACATCATTTACATCGGCGCGCTCGCTGCGCTGCTCGACCTGGATGCCGGCGCGATCGCCGAGTTGATCGGCGAGCAGTACAAGGGCAAGGAGAGGCTGCTGAAGCCCAACCTGAACGCGATGCAGATGGGGTTGGACTACGCGCGCGCCCATCTCAAATGCCCGATCGGCCTGCGCATCCGGCGCGCCAACGCCGTGGGCAAGAAGATTTTCATGGAAGGCAACAGCGCCGCGGCCCTGGGCGCGGTGTACGGTGGCGCCACCGTGTGCGCCTGGTATCCGATCACGCCGTCCTCATCGGTCGCCGAGGCGTTCGAGCGCTACTGCAAGAGGTTGCGCGTGGACGAAGCCAGCGGCGGGAACAAGTTCGCCATCGTGCAGGCGGAAGACGAGCTCGCCTCGATCGGCATCGTCACCGGCGCCGGCTGGAACGGCGCGCGCGCTTTCACCGCCACCTCCGGCCCGGGCATTTCGCTCATGACCGAGTTCATCGGCCTCGCCTATTTCGCCGAGATCCCGGTGACCGTCGTCAACGTGCAGCGCGGCGGCCCCTCCACCGGCATGCCCACGCGCACGCAGCAGGCGGACATCCTCTCGACCGCCTACGCCTCCCACGGCGACACCAAGCACGTGCTGCTGTTCCCGGAAGATCCGAAAGAATGCTTCGAGTTCACCGCGCAGGCGCTGGACCTCGCCGACCGCCTGCAGACGCCGGTGTTCGTGATGACCGATCTGGACATCGGCATGAATAGGCGCCTGTGCGATCCGCTGGAATGGGACGACGCCAAGGCCTACGACCGCGGCAAGGTGATGAGCGCCGGGGATTTGCAGGCGGGCAAGGACTTCGGCCGCTATCTGGACGTCGACGGCGACGGCGTAGCGTACCGCACCTACCCCGGCACCCATCCGACGCGCGGCGCCTATTTCACCCGCGGCACCACCAAGGATCGCTACGCGCGTTATTCCGAGGCGGGTCCGGACTATGTCGACAACATGCGGCGCCTGCTGAAGAAATTCGAGACCGCGAAGACGCTGGTGCCCAAACCCGTGCTCACCGCCGCGCAGCATCCGGCGCGCTTCGGCGTGATCCATTTCGGTTCCACCAGCCCGGCGATGGCCGAAGCGCTGGACGCGCTCGCGGCGCAAGGCATCTACGTCAACGCGCTGCGCGTGCGCGCGTTCCCGTTCCAGGACGAGATCGCCGACTTCGTCGCCGCGCACTCGAAAGTGTTCGTGGTCGAGCAGAACCGCGACGCGCAGTTGAAGACCCTGCTGGTGAACGAGGCGCACATCAACCCCGCCAGCCTGATTTCGGTGCTGCATTACGACGGCACCCCGATCACCGCGCGCTTCATCGTCGGCGAGATCGCCGCGGTGAGCGCGGCGCTGAACGTGCGCCCGCTGAAAAAGAATAAGGCAGCCTAGCCATGACCTACCTGACCAAGCCCACGCTGCACCACCCGACGCTGCAAAAGAACAAGGTCGGCTACACGCGCCGCGACTACGAAGGCAAGATCTCGACGCTGTGCGCCGGCTGCGGCCACGATTCAATCTCGGCGTCCATCATCCAGGCCTGCTGGGAGCTCGACATCCAGCCGCACCGCGTGGCCAAGCTCTCCGGCATCGGCTGCAGCTCGAAAACCCCCGACTATTTCCTCGGCGCATCGCACGGATTCAACAGCGTGCACGGACGGATGCCCTCGGTGCTGACCGGCGCCAACCTCGCCAACCGCGAGCTGATCTACCTCGGCGTCTCCGGCGACGGTGACTCGGCTTCGATCGGCATCGGCCAGTTCGCGCACATCATGCGCCGCGGCGTCAATCTGACCTACATCCTTGAGAACAACGGCGTCTACGGCCTGACCAAGGGCCAATTCTCCGCCACCGCCGACACCGGCTCCAAGTCCAAGCGCGGCGTGGTCAATCGCGATGCGCCGGTGGATACGGTGTCGCTCGCGCTGCAGCTGGGCGCGACCTATGTCGCGCGCAGCTTCTCCGGCGACAAGAAGCAACTGGTGCCGCTGATCAAGGGCGCGATCGCCCACCAGGGCGCGGCTTTCATCGACATCGTCAGCCCCTGCATCGCATTCAACAACCACGAGGGCAGCACCAAGAGCTACGACTACGTGCGCGAACACAACGAGAGCGTCAACCGGCTCGATTTCTGGCCGAAGCGCGAAGCGATTCAAGTCGATTACCAGGACGGCGCCGTGATCGACGTGCCGCGGCACGACGGCTCCATCCTGCGCCTCCGGAAGACCCACGCGGAGTACGATCCCCTGGACCGCGTCAAGGCGCTCAACTACATTGCCGAGCATCAGGCCAGGGGCGAACTCGTCACCGGGCTGCTCTACATCCATCCCGATGCGGAGGACCTTCACGCCCACCTCAACACCGTGGACACGCCGTTCAACCAGCTGGGCGCGAAGGAGCTTTGTCCCGGCGCGGCGGTACTGGAGAAGCTGAACGCCGCGCTGCGCTAGGCGCGCCGCCCGGTGCGCCACAATGCGCTCGGGCGGGTGTAATCTGTGGGCATCATGAGAACCGTCGCCTTCCCCTCCGGCGAGCGCGTCCCCGCTTTCGGCATGGGCACCTGGAACATCGGCGACGATCCCGCCACGCGCGTTGAGGAAATCGCAACGCTGCGGCTGGGTCTGGATTCGGGCGCTGCGCTGATCGACACCGCCGAAATGTACGGCGACGGCCGCTCGGAGGAACTCGTCGCGGAGGCGATCGCGGGCCGGCGCGACGAGGTGTTCCTGGTGAGCAAGGTGTATCCGCACAATGCGACGGCGCAGGGGCTGCCGGCCGCGTGCGAGCGCAGCCTGCGCCGGCTGAAGACCGACCGCATCGACCTGTATCTATTGCACTGGCGCGGCAGCGTTCCGCTCGCCGAGACGTTGCAGGCGTTCACGCGCCTGAGGGAGGCGGGAAAAATCCGCCATTACGGCGTCAGCAATCTCGATCTCAAGGACATGCAGGCGCTGTGGCGGCTGCAGGGCGGGGATGGCGTCGCGACCAACCAGCTGCTCTACAACCTCACGCGGCGCGGCATCGAGTGGGATCTGCTGCCCTGGCTGCGAGCGCGGCGCGTGCCGGTGATGGCGTATTCGCCGATCGAGCAGGGGCAACTCGCCGGCCGGCGCAAGCTCATCGGCTTCGCCGAGCGCCACGGCATGACCCCGGCGCAGGCGGCGCTTGCCTGGCTGCTCGCACGCGACGACGTAATTGTGATTCCGAAAACCGGGCGCCGCGAGCGGTTGAAGGAAAACCTGGGCGCACTCGGCCATGTGCTGAGCGCGGCGCAACTCGCCGAGCTCGACCGTTTTTTTCCGCCGCCCAAGGGAGCCGGTTCGCTGCAAATGCTCTGATGTGACGCGGGTGCGCCCGGCCGCCGCGGCCGAAAGGGTAGAATTCGGGCTAGCGCCAGTCAGCATCCCCCGTTTCCGCGAGGTCACGTGAAAGCCGCCATCATTCCGGTCACCCCGTTCCAGCAGAACTGCACGCTGCTGGTGTGCGAACGAAGCAACAAGGCTGCGGTGGTCGATCCGGGCGGAGACCTCGATCTGATCCTCGACGCGGTAAACGAGCAGGGCGTGGAGCTGGAGAAAATCCTGCTCACCCACGGCCATATCGACCATTGCGGGGGGGCGGCGCAACTGGCGCAGGCGCGCGGCCTGCTGATCGAAGGCCCGCATATCGATGACCGCTTCCTGATCGACGACCTGCCGCGGCAGGGCCTGCGCTTCGGCTTCCCGCAATTGCAGTCGTTCACGCCGGCGCGCTGGCTCGCGGGCGGCGACAGCGTGCGCTTCGGCGAGGTGGATCTGCAGGTGCGCCACTGCCCGGGGCACACGCCCGGCCACGTGATTTTTTTCAGTCCCGGGCACCGGCTCGCGCTGGTGGGCGATGTGCTGTTCGCCGGTTCGATCGGGCGCACCGACCTGCCGCGCGGCGATCACGCCACGCTCTTGCGCTCCATCCGCGAGCAACTCTGGCCGCTGGGGCGGGACGTGACCTTCATCCCCGGCCACGGGCCGACTTCGACATTCGGCGAGGAACGCGCATCGAACCCCTACGTTGCCGACGGCGCCTTCGAACGCGCCCGCCTCTGACATGGGCGAACACGAGGCAGGCGGGCTGAAGCTGAACGAGCAATCCGAACTCGAGGCCGAATTGCGCGAAGACGTGCGCCTGCTCGGGCGGCTGTTGGGGCGGGTGCTGCAGGAATGCACCGGCGAGGCCGGCTACGCCCTGATCGAGAACGTGCGCCAGACGGCGGTGCGCTTTCGCCGCGCCGAGCCGGGCGAGGCACGCGCGGTGCGCGCCGAGCTGGCCGGCATTCTCGACGGCCTGTCGGACCGGCAGACCGTGGACGTGGTGCGCGCATTCAGCTATTTCTCTCATCTGCTCAATATCGCCGAAGACGGCCACCAGCGGCGCAAGCGCCGCGCTCAGGCGCGCGAAGTGCTGCCGCCGCGCGCGGGCAGCCTGTCGCGGGCGCTCACGCAACTGAAGGCGGCCGGCGTCGGCGGCGGCATGCTCCAGGCCTGGCTCGAGGGCGCGCTGGTGAGCCCGGTGCTGACCGCGCATCCGACCGAGGTGAAGCGAAAAAGCACGCTCGACTGCGAGCGCGAGATCGCGGCGCTGCTCGACCGGCGCGAGCGCGAGCGGCTGCAGCCCGGCGAGCAAACGGAAATTGCGCACGAACTCTACACCTGGATCCTGACCCTGTGGCAGACGGCGATGCTGCGCCTGACCAAGCTGCGCGTGGAGGACGAGATCGAAAATGCGCTCGCCTACTACCGCTACACCTTCCTCGCGCAGATCCCGCGGCTGTACGCGGAAATGGAGCACGCCCTCGCCCGGCACACCGGCGTGGCCGTGCGCCTGCCCGTCCTGCTGCGCATGGGCTCGTGGATAGGCGGTGACCGCGACGGCAATCCGTACGTCAATGCCGAAGTGCTGCGCACCGCGCTCGAGCGCCAGGCGCGCTGCGCGTTCGCGCACTATCTGGACGAGGTGCACCTGCTGGGCGGCGAACTCTCGCTCGCCGCGCGCCTGGTGAGCGTCACGCCCGAACTCGTGGCGCTCGCCAATGGCGCGCACGACGATTCCCAATTTCGCCAGGACGAGCCCTACCGGCGGGCGATCGTGGGCATCTACGCGCGGCTGACCACGACCGCGCGCTCCCTGTGCGGCTACCTGCCGCCGCGCGAGCCGCATGCGGCGGGCGCACCCTACGCTACCAGCGCCGAACTGCGCGCCGATCTGGAGACCATCGCACAGTCGCTGACCATCCACGGTTCCGCGGCGCTGGCCGAGCGCCGGCTGTTGCCGCTGGCGCGCGCCGTCGAGGTGTTCGGTTTCCACCTCGCCTCGCTCGACCTGCGCCAGAACTCGGGCGTGCACGAGCAGGTGGTGGCCGAACTGCTGCACCTGGCTGGCGTGCACGGCGGGTATGCGGCGCTCGCCGAGCCGGAACGCATCGCTCTCCTGACGCGTGAACTCGCCAGCCCGAGGCTGCTGTACTCGCGCCACCTGGATTACAGCGCGACGGCCACGGGCGAACTCGGCATCCTCCAGGCGGCCGCGGACATCCATAGCCGCTACGGCGCCGTCGCGATCCAGAATTACGTCATTTCGCATTGCGAGTCGGTCAGCGACCTGCTCGAAGTGGGTTTGCTATTGAAGGAAGTCGGGCTGCTTGTGCCCGGCACGCCGGCACGGTTGGCGCTCAACATCGTTCCGCTGTTCGAGACCATCGCCGACCTGGACCGCTGCAGCAGCATCATGTCCGCTGCGTTCGCGCTCGGCACCTATCGCCTCTGGCTGGATGCGCGCGGATGCGTGCAGGAGGTGATGCTCGGCTACTCCGACAGCAACAAGGGCGGCGGCTATGTCAGCGCCAACTGGGCGCTGTACCGGGCCGAAGCGAGCCTGGTCGTGGCGTTCCGCCAGCACGGCGTCCGCCTGCGCCTGTTCCATGGCCGTGGCGGCACGGTCGGCCGCGGGGGCGGGCCCGCCTACGAGGCGATCCTGGCGCAGCCCCCGGGCAGCGTGGATGGCATGCTGCGCCTGACCGAGCAGGGCGAGACCATCGCCAGCAAGTACTCGGACGCGCAGTTGGGGCGCGAGAACCTGGAAACCCTGGTCGCGGCCACGCTCGAGGCGAGCCTGCTGCATCCGCACGGCCCGGACGAGGCGACGCGGCGTTTCGAGGAGGTCATGACGCAACTGAGCGAACACGCCTACCGGGCGTATCGCCGGCTGGTCTACGAAACGCCTGGTTTCGCCGATTACTTCCGCATGACCACGCCGATCGCGGAAATCGCCGAACTCAATATCGGCAGCCGGCCGGCTTCGCGCAAGGCTTCCTGGACGATAGAGGACCTGCGCGCCATACCCTGGGTGTTCAGCTGGGCGCAATGCCGCGTGCTGCTGCCGGGCTGGTACGGATTTGCCAGCGCCGTCGAGGCCTGGCTTGCCGAACACCGGCAGGGTATGGACACCCTGAGGCAGATGTACCGGCACTGGCCGTTTTTCCACAGCGTCGTGTCCAATATGGAAATGGTGCTTGCCAAGACCGATCTGTCGATCGCCTCGCGTTACGCCGAGCTGCTCGGGGATGCGGCGCTGCGCGAGCGGGTGTTCGGACGCATCGGCGAGGAGTTGCGCAATTGCATTCGCTACCTCAGGCAGATCACCGGGCAGGAGACGCTGCTCGCCAGCAATCCGGAACTCGCGCGAAGCATCCGCGGGCGCATACCCTATCTCGACCCGCTCAACCACCTGCAGATCGAGCTGCTGCGCCGTTATCGCGCGGGCGACACCGACGAGCTGACCCGGCGCGGCATACACCTCTCCATCAACGGGCTCACCGCCGGCTTGCGCAACAGCGGCTAGCCGAAGTTAGCGGATTCGCGCGGTACAAGCTGGTCAACTGATTGATTTTTCACGGTGTGACACCCAAAGGTCCGCACTACACGACGGGGGTGCGGGCGACCTCCTCGCCAGTGATTTTCGGTGGGGCCTGAGCGGGCAAAGTGAGTTTGAGTTTTTCCAGCAACAGCTTGATCTCCTGCCCGGGCTGCGTGCCGCGCGTGAAGCTCAGTTCGCGTGCGTCCGATGGCAAGCCGCCGCTAATTCCTTTTTGGAATAAAGCCATAACAATTGGTTTGTTCATCCCGGCGCGCTTTTTGGGTAAGGTTCCGCTCGGCCGCCGAACTTCGACAGCCTGGCGTTGCGGTGGAACGCGTGGCGGCCCAAAAATCGGCAAGGAGACTTTCATGAGCAAGTGGTACGAAGACAACTCGCAAAGCATCGGGCATACGCCCCTGATCAAGCTGCACCGCATTACCGACGGCGCGAAGGCTACGGTGCTGGCGAAAATCGAGGGGCGCAATCCGGCTTATTCGGTCAAATGCCGCATCGGCGCGGCGATGATCTGGGACGCGGAGAAACGCGGCCTGCTCGGCCCGGGCAAGGAACTCATCGAGCCGACCAGCGGCAATACGGGGATTGCGCTCGCTTTCGTCGCCGCTGCGCGCGGCATCCCGCTGACCCTGACGATGCCCGAAACCATGAGCCTGGAGCGGCGCAAGCTGCTGATCGCCTACGGCGCGAAACTGGTGCTCACCGAGGGGGCCAAGGGGATGGGCGGCGCGATTGCCAAAGCCGAGGAGATCGCCGCCACCGACCCGAAGCGCTACGTCTTGCTGCAGCAGTTCAAGAATCCGGCGAACCCCGACATACACGAGAAGACGACCGGACCCGAGATCTGGGACGACACCGACGGCGCCATCGATATCCTGGTGTCCGGGGTGGGCACGGGCGGCACCATCACCGGCGTGACGCGCTACATCAAGAACACCCGCGGCAAGAAGATCGTCTCGGTTGCGGTCGAGCCGGTCGCGAGCCCCGTGCTCACGCAAAAGCGCGCCGGCGAGCCGTTGAAGCCCGGCCCGCACAAGATACAGGGCATAGGCGCGGGCTTCGTGCCGGAGGTGCTCGATCTGTCGCTGGTGGACCTCATCGAGCAGGTCAGCAACGAGGAAGCGGTCGCTTTCGCGCATCGCCTCACGCGCGAAGAGGGAATCCTGTCGGGCATTTCCTGCGGTGCGGCCGCTGCGGTCGCGGTCAGGCTCGCGCAGCGGCCGGAAAACGCCGGCAAGACCATCGTCGTCGTGCTGCCCGATTCCGGCGAGCGCTATCTGAGCTCGGTACTGTTCGAAAACGTGTTCGACGCCGCCGGCGCAGCCAAGGCTGCCTAAGGCGCGCGGGTGCGCCGGGTATTCCGGCGCACCGGGTCTGTCTTCGTTCGGGCTCGGCTGCCAGCGCGGCCTGGACGCAATAAAAGGAATCGACTCATGAAATTCGCGGCAATTCTGCGCGCCATCGCGCTTGCCTGGTGCATCGCCCTGACGCTGACGGCGCAGGCGCGCGCCGACGCCGCCTTGCTCAACGTCTCCTACGACGTCGCACGCGAGTTCTACAAGGAATACAACCCGGCATTCGTGCGCTACTGGAAGCAGAAAACGGGCGAAACCGTCAGGATCAACCAATCCCACGGCGGCTCCTCCAAACAGGCGGGTTCGGTGGCCGACGGACTCGAGGCCGACGTGGTCACCATGAACCAGGCCAGCGACATCGACATGCTGGTGGAGCGCGGCGGGCTGATCGCGGCCGGCTGGCGCAAGCGCCTGCCGCACGACAGCGTGCCCTATATTTCCACCTCGGTGTTCCTGGTGCGCAAGGGCAATCCGAAGAACGTGCGCGACTGGGACGACCTGGCGAAGCCCGGCGTCGCCGTGATCATTCCCAACCCCAAGACCGCGGGCAACGGGCGTTACACCTACCTTGCGGCCTGGGGCTATGTCGTGCGCAAAGGGGGCAGCGAAGCCAGGGCGCGCGATTTCGTCGCGGCGCTGTTCAAGAACGTGCCGGTGCTCGACACCGGCGGCCGCGGCGCCACCACCACCTTCGCGCAGCGCGGCATCGGCGACGTGCTCGTGACCTTCGAAAACGAGGTGTTCCTGATCAAGAAGGAACTCGGCGACCAGTTCGACATCGTCTACCCCAGCGTTTCGGTGATCGCCGAAAACCCGGTCGCCGTCGTCGACAAATGGGCCGACAAGAAGGGGACGCGCAAGCTCGCCCAGGCCTACCTCGAGTACCTGTTTTCGGAAGAAGGGCAGGAAATCGCGGCGCGCCAGAATTTCCGTCCGCAACTCCCGGGCGTCGCGAAAAAGCATGCCGGCACGTTCAGGAAACTGGAATTGTTCGGCGTCGACGCGCAGTTCGGCGGCTGGAAGAAGGCGCAGAAGATCCATTTCGACGACGGCGGCTATTTCGACCAGATCTACCAGGCGAAGAAGTGAGCTTTGCGCTGCGCACCCGCCACAGCGTGCTGCCCGGTTTCGGGCTGGCGCTGGGCTTCACCGTGCTCTACCTTTCGCTGATCGTGCTCATTCCGCTGTCGGCGGCGTTCGTCAAGACCGCGAGCATGAGCTGGGGGGCGTTCTGGAGCACGGTGACGGCGCCGCGCGTGCTCGCCTCCTTCGAGCTGAGCTACGGCGCGGCGCTGGTCGCCGCGCTGATCAACGCGTTTTTCGGCCTGATCGTGGCCTGGGTGCTGGTGCGCTACCGCTTCGCCGGCGAGAAACTGATCGATGCCATGGTCGACCTGCCTTTCGCGCTGCCGACCGCGGTGGCCGGGATCGCGCTCACCGCGGTGTACTCCTCCAGGGGCTGGATCGGCCAGTACCTCGAACCGGCCGGAATCAAGGTCGCGTTCACGCCGCTCGGGGTGGTGGTGGCGCTCACTTTCATCGGCCTGCCGTTCGTGGTGCGCACGGTGCAGCCGGTGCTCGCCGATCTGGAACGCGAGCTCGAGGAAGCCGCCTCCTGCCTCGGCGCCACGCGCTGGCAGATTTTCGTACGCGTGATCCTGCCGGCGATCCTGCCGGCGCTGATCACCGGCTTCGCGCTGTCGTTCGCGCGCGGCGTGGGCGAGTACGGCTCGGTGATTTTCATCGCCGGCAACATGCCGATGAAATCGGAGATCGCCCCGCTGCTGATCATCACCAAGCTGGAGCAATACGATTATGCCGGCGCCACCGCGATCGCGGTGGTGATGCTGGTCACTTCCTTCCTGCTGCTGTTCGTCATCAACCTGCTGCAATGGTGGGCGCGGCGCCGCGGCGGGCAGGCGTCCTGAGATGAGCGCAGCGGTCGCCCTGCCCCTGGCCGGATACCGCATCCCGGTGCGCTGGCGCGCGCGCGCGGAGTCCGCGCTGGTGCAGTGGTCGCTGATCGCGGCCGCACTCGCGTTCCTGACCCTGTTCCTGTTCGTGCCGCTGGCGGCCGTATTCTACGAAGCCCTGCGCAAGGGGCTGGACGCGTACATCGCAGCGCTCGCCGAGCCGGACGCGCTCGCCTCGGTCAAGCTCACCTTTCTCGTGGCGGCGGTGGCCGTCCCGGCGAACCTGGTATTCGGCGTCGCCGCGGCCTGGGCCATCGCGCGCTTCGAATTCCGCGGCAAGAGCCTGCTCCTGACCCTGGTCGACCTGCCTTTTTCGGTGTCGCCGGTGATCTCGGGGCTGATCTATGTGCTGATTTTCGGCGCCCAGGGCTGGATCGGGCCGTGGCTGCAGAGCCACGACATCAAGATCATTTTCGCGCTGCCCGGAATCGCGCTGGCGACGGTGTTCGTGACTTTTCCCTTCGTCGCGCGCGAGCTGATTCCGCTGATGCAGGAGCAGGGAAACGAGGAGGAGGAAGCGGCCATGGTGCTCGGCGCCTCCGGCTGGCAGACCTTCTGGCGCGTGACCCTGCCGAACATCAAGTGGGGCCTGCTCTACGGCGTTATCCTGTGCAACGCCCGCGCGATGGGCGAATTCGGCGCCGTGTCGGTGGTGTCGGGCCACATACGCGGGCAGACCAATACCATGCCGCTGCACGTGGAAATCCTCTACAACGAGTACCAGTTCGCCGCGTCCTTTGCCGTGGCCTCGGTGCTCGCCCTGCTGGCACTGGTCACGCTGGCGCTGAAGACTTTCGTCGAGTGGCGCGCCCGCCACGAAACGAGCGAACCGATTGCGGAAGGCCCACACCCATGAGCATCGAAGTACGCAACATCAGCAAGCATTTCGGCAATTTCACCGCGCTCGACGACGTCAGCCTGGATTTCCCGGCGGGCGAGCTGGTGGCCCTGCTCGGCCCTTCGGGCTGCGGCAAGACCACGCTGCTGCGCATCATCGCGGGCCTGGAGACCGCGGAGGCCGGCAGCGTGCTGTTTCACGGCGAGGACGCCACCGCGCGCGAGGCGCGCGAGCGCCAGGTCGGTTTCGTGTTCCAGCATTACGCGCTGTTTCGCCACATGACGGTATTCGAGAACATCGCTTTCGGACTGCGGGTGAAGCCGCGCCGCGAGCGGCCGGGCAAGCAGGCGATACGCGACAAGGTGATGTCGCTGTTGCATCTGGTGCAACTCGACTGGCTCGCCGACCGCTATCCCTCGCAGCTCTCCGGCGGCCAGCGCCAGCGCATCGCGCTCGCGCGCGCGCTCGCGGTCGAACCGAAGGTGCTGCTGCTGGATGAGCCCTTCGGCGCGCTCGACGCCAAGGTGAGGAAGGAGCTGCGCCGCTGGCTGCGGCGCCTGCACGACGAAATCCACGTCACCAGCATTTTCGTCACCCACGACCAGGAGGAAGCGCTGGAGGTCGCGGACCGCGTGGTGCTGATGAACCGCGGCCGCATCGAGCAGATCGGCACGCCCGAAGCGGTCTACGAGCAGCCGGCGACGCCGTTCGTGTACGGCTTCCTCGGCTCGGTGAACCTGTTCCACGGCCGCGCGCACGACGGCGTGATGCACTTCGGCAACGTCGCCCTGGACGCGCCGGAGCACGGCGCTGCCGAGAACGCGCCGGCGGTGGCCTACACGCGCCCGCACGAAATCGAGGTCGGGCGCTTCGCGCCGGGCGAACCGGGGATCGCGGCGCGGCTCAAGCGCGCGCTGATCGTCGGTCCGTCGGCGCGGCTGGAACTGGAGCGCGAGGACGACGCGGGTATAATCGAAGCCGAGATTCCGAGCGAGCTCTACCGCAGCCTGGCGCCACGCGAAGGCGAAACGCTGCTGCTGCGGCCGCGCCGGACCAAGGTGTTCCTCAACGCAGCGTGAAAGCTTCCGACATGGCCGATCTTCCGGACCCCGTATGGCGCTCGCCGCAAGGCGAGATCGTCTCCTGCGTGGAAAAACTCAAGGTGCTGCGCGAAAATCTGGACGAGATCCGGCAGCTTTGCCAGGACGCGCTCGAGGACGCGGTGCTGATGGGCTGCGACGACGCGCAATTCCGCGCCGTGCTGGCCGAGCTCATGCACAAGCTGGAGAACCCCTACAAGGACCGCTGAGCGCGCGGCCGGGTTAATCGCCGGCGGTTATTAGAAACGAACTCCAAGTTCGTTCGGTTTCCAGGCCGGACCGGTTATGGTTCAGCCTGCCATGAAACGCGACCCCGCTTTCGATCTGAACGACCTGCAATTGCAGGAGAGCCTTGCGCACAAGGTCGCCTCCGCGATCGAGCTGCTCGAGGACATCGCGCGCACTTTCAGCCCGGCGGCGCTGGCCTCCAGCCTCGGCGCGGAGGACATGGTGCTCACCGACCTCATCGCCAAGCACGCGCCGGCGATCGAACTGTTCACCCTCGATACCGGGCGGCTGCACGGGGAGACCCATCGCCTGCTGCAACGGATCACGGATCATTACGCGCTGCGCATCCGCGTCGTCCATCCGCAGGCCGAGGCGCTGGAGCGCCTGGTGGCCGAGGACGGGATCAACGGCTTTTTCATGAGCGTGGAGAAGCGCAAGGCCTGCTGCCGCGTGCGCAAAGTGGAGCCGCTTGCGCTCGCGCTCGCCGGCCAGCGCGCCTGGATCACCGGCCTGCGCCGCGCCCAGGGCCTCAGCCGCGCCGGGCTTCGCCTGCGGGAGCGCGACGCGGTCCACGGCCTGGAAAAATTCAATCCGCTCGCCGACTGGCAGGAGCGCGAAGTCTGGGCTTATCTGCGCCGCTTCGACGTCCCCTACAACGAGCTCCACGACCGCGGCTTTCCGAGCATCGGCTGCCAACCCTGCACGCGCGCGGTGACGCCGGGCGAGGACGTCCGCGCCGGACGCTGGTGGTGGGAGCAGCCGGACGGCAGGGAATGCGGCCTGCATCCGGCAAAGCCCGGCACATGAACGCCATCCTTCGCGAAATTCCGGCGCTGGCGCAGGCGACGCCGGCAGCGGCCTCCGCGGCGCGCCTGGATCACCTCGACTGGCTGGAGTCGGAAGCGATTTACATCCTGCGCGAAGTCGCCGGCCAGTGCGCGAATCCGGCGCTGCTGTTTTCCGGCGGCAAGGATTCGGTGTGCCTGCTGCGCCTGGCCGAGAAAGCGTTCCGGCCGGGGCGTTTCCCCTTTCCGCTGATGCACATCGACACCGGCCACAATTATCCGGAGGTGATCGCGTTTCGCGACCTGCGCGCGACGCAACTGGGCGAGCGCCTGATCGTGCGTTCGCTCGAGGATTCGATCCGCCGCGGCAGCGTCAGGGTCAAGAGCCCGAGCGAATCGCGCAACAAGCACCAGTCGGTGACCCTGCTCGAGGCCATCGCCGAGTTCGGCTTCGACTGCTGCATCGGCGGCGCGCGCCGCGACGAGGAGAAAGCGCGGGCCAAGGAGCGGGTGTTTTCGTTTCGCGACGAATTCGGCCAGTGGGACCCCAAGAACCAGCGCCCGGAGCTGTGGGATCTCTACAATGCGCGCGCTTTCCGGGGCGAGAACATCCGCGCCTTTCCCATTTCCAACTGGACCGAGCTGGACGTGTGGCAATACATCGCGCGCGAGAAGCTGGAACTGCCGCCGATCTACTTCGCCCACCGCCGGAGTATCGTGCGCCGCGGCGGCGCCCTGGTCCCGGTGACCGCCCTGACGCCGGCGGGGCCGGGAGAGGAAGTGGTCGAGATGAGCGTGCGCTTTCGCACCATCGGCGACATTCCCTGCACGGCGCCGGTGGAATCGCTCGCGGACTCGACCGACAAGATCGTCGCCGAGACCGCGACCATCACGATTTCGGAACGCGGCGCCACCCGGCTCGACGACCAGACCTCGGAGGCGTCGATGGAGCAGCGCAAGAAGGAAGGCTATTTCTGATGTCCGCCATGGAAGACCTGCCGGCGATCGACCATGGCCTGTTGCGCTTCCTCACCTGCGGCAGCGTCGACGACGGCAAGAGCACGCTCATCGGGCGCCTGCTCTACGACACCAAGGCGATCCTCGCCGATGCCCTGCACGCGATCGCGCGCACTTCGCGGCGGCGCGGAATGCAGGGGATCGACCTGTCGCTCCTGACCGACGGCCTTTCGGCCGAGCGCGAACAGGGCATCACCATCGACGTCGCCTACCGCTATTTTTCCACCGGCCGGCGCAAGTACATCATCGCCGACGCGCCGGGGCACGAGCAGTACACGCGCAACATGGTGACCGCGGCGTCCACCGCCGACCTCGCCATCATCCTGGTCGATGCGCGCAAGGGCGTGCTGACGCAGACGCGGCGGCATTCCTGCATCGCGCAGCTGCTGGGCATCCGCCACCTGGTCATCGCGGTGAACAAAATGGACCTGGTGGGCTATTCACAGCAAGTGTTCGAATCCGTGCGGCGCGACTATCTCGCTTTCGCCCGGCGGGTCGGCATCGGGGAGGTGCGCTTCGTGCCGCTGTCGGCGCTGGCCGGAGACATGGTGGTGGACCGCGGCGAGCGGCTCGACTGGTATCGCGGGCCGACCCTGCTGGAAATCCTCGAGGCCGCGCCGCCGGCCCATGCGGAAGCGGCGGAGCCGTTCCGCTTCCCGGTGCAGTACGTCTGCCGCCCGCAGGCGGCGGGCGACCCGGCGCTGCACGACTTTCGCGGCTACATGGGCCGCGTGGAATCGGGCACGATCGCGGTAGGGGACGAAATCCGCGTGCTGCCCTCGGGCGCAACGGCGCGCATACGCGACATCCTGTCGGGCGAGCGCCCGCTGGCCGCCGCCACGGCGGAGCAATCCGTGACCCTGCTGCTCGACGCCGAGATCGACATTTGCCGCGGCGACATGCTGGTCGCATCGGCCGACGCGCTGCAGCCGAAGAAGCGGCTCGACGCGATGCTCTGCTGGCTGTCGGAGACGCCCGTCGATGTGAACGGGCGCTACCTGCTGCGCCACACCACGCGCGAAGTGAAGGCCCTGGTGGCGGGCATAGACCACCGCCTCGACATCAATACGCTCGAACGCGAAGCGGCGGCAAGTCTGCACATGAACGACATCGGCCGGGTGTCGTTCAGGCTGGCGCAGCCGCTTTGCGCCGACCCCTATGCGGACAACCGCAGCACCGGCGCATTCATCGTCATCGACGAGGCGAGCAACAATACCGTCGGCGCGGGCATGATCCTGTAGCCGGCGCCAACTCAAAAACTCAGCGCCGAGCGCAGTCTGCGCCAGGCAAGGCCCAGGCCGCGCCAGATTTTCGGCAGCAGCCACAGCAGCGCAAGCAGGAAAATCGCCAGACCGGCGAGAAAGGCGAGCGGATATCGGACTGCGGCCCACAATCCGCCGAGCAGCAGCGTTTCCTCGCCGAACGAGGCGGTCCAGTTGGAGAATGGCTCGGGCGAGGCGTTGATGAGCGCGCGGCTGCCCGCCTTGGTGAAATGCACCGCGGCGGCGAGAGTGCCGCCGAGGATCGCGGCGGCGAGGATCAGCGCCGGGTCGCGGTCGGCCAGCGCGAGCGCCGCCAGCAGCGCGCCCGCGGGAATGCGGACGAAGGTATGCGCCGCGTCCCACAGCGAGTCGAAGCCCGGCACCTTGTCGGCAAAGAACTCGATCAGGAACATGAAGCCCGAAGCGCCGAGCACGGCCGGATGGGTCAGCAGGCTCAGCTCGGGAGGCAGCGCGACAGTGCCCAGGCGCGCCATCAGGCCGGCGAGGAACAGCACCGCGTACAAGCGCATGCCGCTCCCCCAGGCGAGGCCCGCGGCGAGCGCGGCGGATTGAAGCGCGTCCATGCGGCCATTGTAGCTGCGCCGGGGCGCGGATTAGAATGAAAACATGAAATCGAGCCTGGCAGTCGCGCTGGTCGCCGCCACCGTGCTGCTCGCGGGTTGCGCGGGCACGGCCGTGGGCCTGCGCAGCACCAATTCGCCCTCGATGGGCGCGGGCGTGCCGCCGCCGGGCACCTCCCGCGGCGCCGGGTGGATCCAGGCGGAAGTGCGTCCCAACGCCTATTTCGGCCTGCTGTTCCTCGGCTACGTCATGACCGGCATGGTGGACACTTACCGGCACTGGAGCGACGGCCCCGGCTGGAGCAGGCCGCCGGAGCTGGCCTTGGACCGCACGGTGGTGGAGCGCGATTGCAGCCAGCCGCTGGGGCCGCTCGACGCGAATCTGCGCTGCCGATAAGCCGCGGCGGCGCCGCGCGCGCGGCGAATTGCCACCTGCGGATGATAAACTCGAGGCGTCGTTTGTCCCGCATTTCAATTCCGCACCGAAGAGAGGCCTGTTCCGAGATGATGCGCAGCACCAAGATCGTCGCCACCCTGGGCCCGGCGTCGAGCACGCCCGAAATCCTCGAGCGCATGTTCCGCGCCGGCGTGGACGTGGTCCGGCTCAATTTTTCGCACGGCACCGCGGACGACCACCGGCAGCGCGCCGAACTGGTACGCGAACTCTGCCGCAAGACCGGCCGCACCGTGGGCATCATGGGCGACCTGCAGGGTCCGAAGATCCGCATCGGCAGGTTCCGGGACGGCAAGGTCACGTTGAAGGCGGGCGCGGCCTTCGTGCTTGACGCCGACTGCGAGCTCGGCGACGCCGAGCGCGTCGGCCTGGACTACAAGGAGCTGCCGCGCGACGTGAGCGCCGGGGACGTGCTGCTGCTCGATGACGGGCGCATCGAATTCGAGGTGGAGCGGGTCGCGGGCAATGAAATTCACTGCCGCGTGCACCATGGCGGCGTGCTGTCGAACAACAAGGGCATCAACCGCCGCGGTGGCGGGCTCACCGCGTCCGCGCTCACCACCAAGGACATGGACGACATCCGCACCGCCGCGATGATCAAGGTGGACTTTCTCGCGGTGTCGTTCCCCAAGTCGAGCGCCGACCTGTACATGGCGCGGCAGTTGCTGCGCGCCGCCGGCGGCGAGGCCTTCCTGATCGCCAAGATCGAGCGCGCCGAGGCGGTCGAGCCGGGGGCGCTGGAGGACCTCATGTCGGCCTGCGACGGCATCATGGTGGCGCGCGGCGATCTGGCGGTCGAAGTCGGCGACGCCTCGGTGCCGGCGCTGCAAAAGCGCATGATCCGCATGGCGCGCGAGCAGAACAAGCTCACCATCACCGCGACGCAGATGATGGAATCCATGGTGGCGAGCGCGGTGCCCACTCGCGCCGAGGTGTCCGACGTCGCCAACGCCGTGCTCGACGGCACCGACGCGGTCATGCTCTCGGCCGAGACCGCGAGCGGCCTGTATCCGGTGGAAACCGTGCTGTCGATGAGCCGCATCTGCGTGGTCGCCGAACACTCGGCGCCGGTGACGCTCGACCGCGAGTTCCTCGACCGCGTTTTCACCCGCGTCGACCAGTCGATCGCGATGGCGGCGCTGTTCACCGCCTACCACCTCAAGGTGAAGGCGATCGCCGCGCTGACCGAGTCGGGCTCGACCGCGCTGTGGATGTCGCGCCTGAACTGCGGCGTGCCGATTTACGCGCTGACCACGCGCACCGGGACGCGCTACCGCTGCGCGCTGCTGCGCGACACCTATCCGCTGATGGTGAATTACCTCGGCGACGACCGCGAGGAGTTGCTGGAGGAGGCGGAGAACGTGCTGCTGCGCGCCGGCCTGGTGGAAAAAGGCGACCTGATCGTGCTCACCATCGGCGAGCCCCTCGGCAAGGCCGGCGGCACCAATACGATGAAGATCGTCGAGGTCGGCGAGCATCGCCGGGCTTGAAATCTCAGCGCAGGCTAACTTGCGCAGCAAGTTATGCCGGAGCTTGGATGCTCCGAAGGGAACGCCGCCGGGAGGAAGGTGACGCTACCCATGGTGGGTAGTAAAATACCCATTTCGGGTAGCGAGGTCGAGCGCGGCAGTCTATTCTCGCGGAAGATCAGGGGTGCATGAGGAGCGAGACTGCTCTGCTGTTAAATCCGCATGAGAGATCAGCTCGATCCGACCCCATCCGGCACTGCGGCCTTCATTAATTACACTGGTTTTGTGTTATTATGCATTGCAGCAGAGCGAGCTAAAGATGAAGAACGTCACGATCACCCTGGACATAAAGACGGCCGCTTGGGCGCGCGTGTACGCGGCCCGGCACAACCTGAGTCTTTCGCGTTTCGTCGGCGAATTGCTGCGCGAGCGCATGCAGGAGTCGCGCGAGTACGAAGAGGCCATGCGGCGCTACCTTGCCGCGCCGCTCACGGCTCTCTCCGGCCCGCGCCAGCGCTACCCCGGCCGCGAAGAACTGCATGAGCGCGCCGGTCTTCGTTGATACCAATGTTCTCGTCTATGCGCGGGATCTGCGGGAAAAGGCAAAGCAGCCGGTCGCAGCCCGATGGATCGCGCAGTTATGGCGCGACCGCGCCGGCCGCATCAGCACACAGGTGCTATCCGAGTTCTACGTGACGGTGACGCGCAAGCTGAAGCCGGGCATGCCCCCGGCGCAGGCCTGGGACGAGGTGAACGCATTTCTTTCCTGGCATCCGCAAGCCGTCGACGCCGCGCTGCTGCAGCGCGCGTACCAGATCGGGCAACGCTATCGTCTGAGCTGGTGGGACAGTGCAGTGGTCGGCGCGGCGCAGTTGCAGGATTGCGCCTTGCTGCTCACCGAGGACTTGCAGGACGGCGCGGTCTTTGGCAGTGTCACCGTACGCAGCCCGTTCACCCTTGCAGCGGAAGATCCCCGGGCAATTTACCGCCTTCCCCCGCCCGAGAATGCGCACCGCGCGCGCGGGCGGCCAGTGCGGAAAGTGCGCTGAGCGGCGGAAGATGAAAAGACTCGAATCTACGTTGCTCCCCTGTCTCCGGTAGAATATGGCCTCGCCCGTGGCCCCCGGTTGAGGCTTCGCGGAACCTGTCAGGCCAGTTCAAGGAGTATTGATCATGCCCATCGTTTCCATGCGCCAATTGCTCGACCATGCCGCCGACAACGGCTACGGGCTGCCGGCATTCAACGTCAACAATCTCGAGCAGGTGCAGGCGATCATGGAGGCCGCGAGCGAGACCGACAGTCCGGTGATCATGCAGGCCTCGGCCGGCGCGCGCAAATACGCCGGGGAGCTGTTTCTCAAGCACCTGATCCAGGCGGCGATCGAGACCTATCCGAACGTCCCGATCGTGATGCACCAGGACCATGGCCAGTCGCCCCTCGTGTGCGAATCGGCGATGAAACTCGGCTTTTCCAGCGTCATGATGGACGGCAGCCTGCGCGAGGACGGAAAGTCCATCGCCGATTACGACTACAACGTCGAGGTGACGCGCAAGGTCGTCGCCGCCGCCCACCGCATCGGCGTGACCGTGGAGGGCGAACTCGGCTGCCTGGGTTCGCTCGAGACCATGCAGGGCGACAAGGAGGACGGGCACGGCGCCGAAGGCAAAATGACGCGCGACATGCTGCTGACCGACCCGGACCAGGCCGCGGATTTCGTCAAGAAAACCCAGCTCGACGCGCTCGCGATCGCCATCGGCACTTCGCACGGGGCGTACAAGTTCACGCGCAAGCCCACCGGGGACATCCTCGCCATCGACCGCATCAAGCAGATCAACCGGCGCATTCCCAACACCCACCTGGTGATGCACGGATCGTCCTCGGTGCCGCAGGACCAGCTCGCGATCATCCGCGCCAACGGCGGCGAGATGAAAGAGACCTACGGCGTGCCGGTGGAGGAAATCCGGGAGGGGATCAAGTACGGCGTGCGCAAGATCAACATCGACACCGACATACGCCTGTCGATGACCGCCGCGATCCGCAAATACATGAACGAGAACAAGAGCGCGTTCGACCCGCGCGACTACCTCAAGCCGGCGCGCGCGGCGGCCAAGGCCCTGTGCAAGCAGCGCTACGAGCAGTTCGGCTGCGCCGGCATGGCCTCCAGAATCAAACCGATGGCGCTCGAGGCCATGGCGCAGCGCTACACCAGGGGCGATCTCGCCCAGGTCGTAAAATAGATTGGAACGCAAGATGAGCACCGTCGGCATCGTCATCGGCAGCACCTCCGACTGGGAGGTGATGAAGGAAGCGGCGCAGCAGCTGAAGGATTTCGGCATCGCCTACGAGGCCAGGGCCCTGTCGGCGCACCGCACTCCGGCCGAGCTCGAGGCCTGGATCGAAGACATGGAACGGCGCGGCTGCAAGGCGTTCATCGCCGGCGCGGGCGGCGCCGCGCATCTCGCCGGCGTGGTCGCGGCGAAAACGCGGCTGCCGGTGCTGGGCGTCCCCATTCCCTCCAAATACCTCAAAGGCCTGGATTCGCTGCTGTCCATGGTGCAGATGCCCAAGGGCATTCCGGTCGCGACTTTCGCCATCGGCGAGGCGGGCGCCGCCAACGCGGGCCTGTTTGCGGCGGCGATGCTGGCGCTCGGCGACACCGGCCTGGCCGCGCGCCTGCGGGCGTTTCGCGGCAAACAGGCCGCCGCGGTGAAGCGGGCGAAATTGCCGAAACTCTGAGGCCTGCGCGCGGCGGTTCGCGCGCGCACCGGACCTTTCCTCATCCCCTGTCACCTGATTCACCTCACCGGGAAAAAAGCGATGACCACCTTACTGAAGACCACCATCGGCAGCCTGCCGTTCCTGCATCGCGGCAAGGTGCGCGATATCTATGCCGTCGGCGACGACAAGCTGCTGGTCATACAGACCGACCGCCTGTCCGCGTTCGACGTCATTCTCGACGATCCGATCCCCGGCAAGGGCGAAGTGCTCACCGCCCTGTCCAATTTCTGGTTCGGCAAGCTCGGCCACCTCGTGCCCAACCACATGACCGGCATCGATCCGGAATCCGTGGTGAGCGGCGAAGCCGAACGCGCGCAGGTGCGCCGCCGCGCGATGGTGGTGAAAAAATACAAGCCGCTCACGATCGAAGCCATCGTGCGCGGCTATATCATCGGCTCGGGCTGGAAGGATTATCAGCAGACCGGCACGCTGTGCGGCATCGCGCTGCCGCCGGGCCTGAAGGAAGCCGAGAAGCTGCCGCAGACGCTGTTCACGCCCTCGACCAAGGCGCCGGCGGGCGTGCATGACGAGAATATCTCCTTTGCCGAAGCCGGGCGGCGCATCGGCAGCGCCGCCGCGAAAACGGTGCGCGATGCGGCGATTGCCCTCTATACCCATGCGGCGGAATTCGCCGCCACGCGCGGCATCATCATCGCCGACACCAAGTTCGAGTTCGGCACCGATGCGGCGGGCAAGGTCTTCCTGATCGACGAGATCCTGACATCGGACTCTTCGCGCTTCTGGCCGATGGCGGAATACAAGGTCGGCATGAGCCCGCCCTCGTTCGACAAGCAGTTCGTGCGCGACTGGCTGGAGAAGCAGCCGTGGAACAAGAAAGCGCCGGCGCCGCGCCTGCCCGCCGACATCATCGCCAGGACCGCCGAGAAATACGGCGAAGCGCTGCGCCTGCTCACTGCCTGATTGCCCCGTGCGCGCGGCGCCGCCCGGGCGGCCGCGCGCGAGCCAAGCACCGTGCCAGCCCACCCCACGCCAGCCGATATCGGGCGCGCCGCGGCGCTGCTGCGGGCCGGCCGCCTGGTCGCGTTTCCCACCGAGACCGTCTACGGCCTGGGCGCCGATGCGTCCAATCCCGGGGCCGTGGCAAAAATCTTCGCCGCCAAGGGGCGGCCGCAGGACCATCCGCTGATCGTGCATCTCCCCGGCATTGAAATGCTGCCGCTGTGGGCAGCGGAGATTCCGGACGCCGCGCACCAGCTGGCCGCGGCATTCTGGCCCGGCCCGCTCACCCTGATCCTGAAGCGCGCAGCCGGCGTGCCCGATTGCGTCACCGGCGGCCAGGACACGGTGGGCCTGCGCATCCCCGGGCATCCCGTGGCGCTCGAATTATTGCGCGCCTTCGCCGGGGAAGAGGGCGGGCGCGTTTTCAGCGGCATCGCCGCGCCCTCGGCCAACCGCTTCGGCCGCATCAGCCCGACCACGGCCGCGCATGTGCGCGCCGAGCTGGGCGAGTTCGTGGAAGCGGTGCTCGACGGCGGCGAATGCGGCGTGGGCATCGAATCGACCATCATTGACCTGTCGCGCGGCCACGCGGTGCTGCTGCGCCCCGGCCAGATCACCCGGGCGCAGGCCGCCGCGGCGCTCGGCGCCGAAGTGGAACTGCCCGACGCGGGCGCGCCGCGCGTTTCGGGCGCGCTCGCCAGCCACTATGCGCCGCGCACGCCCCTGGTTCTCGTGCCCGCGGCGGAACTGGCGGCGCGGCTGGCGGCGCTGCGCGGAAAAAAAGTCGCCGTGCTCGCGCGCGCCGAAGCGCCTTCAGGCCTGAAAGACGTGAGCTGGCAGGAGGCGCCGCGCGCGGTGGGTGGCTACGCGCACGAGTTGTACGCGAGCCTGCGCCGCCTCGATGCGCTGGGCTGCGACGCGATCCTGGTGGAAGCGCCGCCCGCGGCGCCGGAGTGGCAGGGCGTGAACGACCGGCTCGGGCGAGCGTCGTCCGGCTACTGAGGCGCTACCGTCGCCGCGCCGCCCAGCTTGCGATCGAGCAGGCGCGCAAAGTTGTCGAGCGAAATCAGGTGGGCGTAGATGCGGCCCATTACGCCCTTCTTGATCAGGTTCTTGTGCTGGCTGGCGTTGAGAAACTCCATTTTCTTCTCGTTCACGCGGAACATGCCGGTCAGGTTCATCGCCCCGCCCGCCTTGGGCTGCGCCTGCATCGAAAAGGATTCGAGCAGGGAATAATCGGCGAGGATGGCGGACATTTCCCGGCTGCGCTCCAGGTCGGCCTCGTATTCCTGCAGCAGCTTTTCGATCGACTGCCACTTCGGCAGGGGTTTGCCCCCGGCATCGAACATGGTTTCGCCCTGCTCGTCGAGGAAGGCCTTTTCGACGCAGATCAGGCGGTCCGCCTGTTCCACCTGGTCCAGATTCACCCGCGCCATGCAGAAGGGGTAGCGCCGCACGTAGGCCGGCACGTAGACGCTCCTGTCCCAGGCGCCGTTGGCGAGAAACAGATTCTCGCCGTTGGTCAGGCCCAGCACCGCGACCGGCGCGTAGGTCTGGCCATTGTCGCCGCTGGTAAATACCAGGGGATAGTCGCGGCAGGCCGCTGAAAACTCGGTGTAGCTGATCGGAATGGCGTTGAGCTGGCTGCAGAATTCGGGTACCGCGCCCGGCGCGGGCAGTTTTAGCCTGTTGTTCTTGTACAGGGGTACGATTTCCTTGTAGCCGAAAGGCGGGTTGATCTGCATGCAGGCTCCGGGTAGGGGTGAGTCGAGTAAGGGTGCATCATAGCCTCCGCGCGGCAGGGGCGGCAACCGACGCAAGTCATTGTCGCCGGGCCGAAATAGGGCTAAAATCCGCCCTCCACGGGGTGGTAGCTCAGCTGGGAGAGCGCCGCGTTCGCAATGCGGAGGTCGGGAGTTCGATCCTCCTCCACTCCACCACC
>Ga0172371_10000089_pt1 | contig 118066 bp, 143 predicted proteins | sample Lak12m_FD_114543 | JGI IMG/M metagenome (GOLD analysis project Ga0172371, IMG submission 114543) | Freshwater microbial communities from Kabuno Bay, South-Kivu, Congo - kab_022012_12m | ecosystem: Environmental > Aquatic > Freshwater > Lake | place: Democratic Republic of the Congo...
ACGACCTCCTCCTTGGCAAGGAGGCGTTCTACCAACTGAACTACTACCGCTGTGAAAAGTGAAAAGTTTTTAATGTGAGGCGGTAGATCCCGCTCGCTGCGGGACGACCTCCTCCTTGGCAAGTCCCGCGGGGCGGGACGTAGGGGGAAACTACTACCGCTCTCAAAAGCGAAATGTGCTATTCTGTACTCGCAGAATACGTGCCCCAGTATATTCATAATCAGCCAATATGTCAATCGCTCGCCGGCCGGCTTTTTGGTTAGCAATAATGATAGCGCTCTACACGCTGGTTTTTGGTAGTGTCGCCGTTTGGAAGTATACCACCTTTGGCTATACCGGCTTAGACCTGGCGATTTTTAACCAGACCATGTGGGCGAGCGTTCATGGCCACCCACTGGCGGCGTCGATCCATGAGCCGTCGTATTTGGGTGATCACGCCAGCCCGGCCCTACTATTATTAGCGCCAATCTATGCCGTCTGGCAGTCGCCAATCACTTTGCTTTTACTCCAGATACTCGCCATCGCCTTAACCGCCCTGCCTTTATATGCTCTCGGCCGACGGTGGTTGCCACACCGACCATGGTTAGTATTGATTCCGCCGTTAATGTATTTATTAAACCCGTTTGTTCATTACGCCACGCTGTTCGAATTTGAGTTTTTTATTTTTGCCGCGCCGCTGATGTTAGGGGCCATTTGGGCTTGGCAGACAGACCGCTGGCGCACGTTTTTATTGTTGTTTGTTTTGGCACTCTTAGTGCGAGAAGACGTGGCACTCACCGGCATTGCCCTAGCGGGAATAATTTGGTGGGTTAATCGGTCAACTAAAAAGCCAAGCCGGTGGTGGTTGGCGCCGTTGTTACTCTCGATCGCTTGGGCAATTGCCAGCTGGTTTATTACCGCTCACTTTACGCCCACCGGTCAGTACAAATTTTTAATTTATTACAGTTGGCTCGGCCACGATCTGGGTAGTATTGTTACGGCGGCCATAACCCAGCCATGGCGAGTAGCAGCGATGCTATTACGTTGGCACAATATTGAACTGATTATTTTAATGCTGTTGCCGTGGTGCTTTGCGCCGGTGCGCGTGCCGCGGTGGCTTTGGCTTGGAGTGCCATCTTGGTTAATTTTTGCACTGAGTGGTAACGGGGCCACTTTAATTGTACTGCAAACGCACTACGGCACCTTTCTTAATGCCGCCCTGGCGCTGGCGACGGTGGCGGCACTGGCCAAGTTCACCACGCCGCAACCGACCCGATGGCGATTACCGCTACCAGTATTGGCCAGCTTGCTACTGATTGCACCGCTGTATTTAATTGTGGCGCTTAGAGTTGATTCCGGTACCGCGGTGAGTACCGCTCGGCAGGTTGCCTACCACCAAGCACTAAACTCTATCCCAACCGATGCCGCCGTACTTGCCAGCAATTCTTTGATTACGCCACTGTCGTCACGCCAACAAGTCTTTGTCTCGGCCTATGTTTTTTTGGGGCAAAAACAATTTTCATTGTTACCCTATACACTCCCCGCGGCGGCCACTTATGCCGTTATTGATGGGCTAGACGTGGTGTTAGACCACTGGCGCTACGGTAGCTTAAGCAGCTACCAAAATGTTTACCCCGGCGCGGCCGAGCGGTTACGAACTCAACTGCAACCTTTTGGCGTGGTAGGAATTTTCGACACCGTGTTGGTGTGGCAACGTGGTAACGCCACCCCACCACCCTACGCCGTAACTACTGCCAAGCCGCAAAATATATTTTCGTGCCAACCGGTTGCCAGCGCAACCAACTCGGCCACACATTTTAGCTGTGCCGTTCAATTTCAAACTGCCCCCGCGGTCGACTACCAATTGGCCTATGTGGCAACAAAAAACGGCGCGGTCTTGAACAACCGGTTGCTGCCACTCGCTTACGGTTTTTATCGCACTAGCCAGCTTTTACCAAACCAGCGATTAACTACTGTTTACGATCTAATTGACCGCGCCACTGCACCAGACCAAGTGTGTATTGAACTGCGCGCTATCACCGGTAAATCTACTTTGAACTATTTTGCCAGCGTCGTGCCACGAATTACCTCTCAACAAACCATTACCAGCAGTTGTTGGGCAATTCAGCAGTAATCTTGACAATTTCCGCCCTTTGCCTTATACTAGAGCATCATTTAAGAGGTGCCGGAATAACGCGCCGTTTATCAATAAATATGCAACGTTTAATTATTGCCGGAGTACTGTCGCTCCTACTTGCGTTAACCTTAATCCCCACCACCACTTTGGCGGTCGATGAGGTGCTGTTTGCGGTACCGGTTCGCTCTTACGGCTTTTGGCGCAACCAACATTATTCAACCGACAGCTATTTCGACCGCTTTATTCAAAAGCTGTCGCTGGCTACCACCGAAGTTATTACCTACCAGTTTGCGCAATGCCGCCGTTGGGATGCTTATGAAAGCAAGTTCACTTTGTACAGCGCCGGTTCACAGCCAATGCACGTAATAACCTTTACCGCTGGTCAACTGAACGGCTGTACTATGTTTCGTAGTGAAGCTACCACCGCTGAACGCTTAGCCGCTTGCCAATCTTTCTGTACTCTCGGCAGCTGCGATGTTAGCGATTGTTCGACCGCTAAAACTTTTGACGGTTTTTGGGCACAGTAGTTAGGGACTAGGGACTAGGATGTTTTTAACACCCCGATCCTGATCCCTGGTCCTTGTATCAACCGCCCCAAAGGGCAAAGGAGGAAGATCGTGGGATATTTTCTTTCCATCGTATTGATCGTGTGCGGATTCATCGCCGGAGTAATGTTGGCCGAACCGGTCAACAAGTACCTCGCCAAGTTCAACAAGAAATAATCGCGCCAGCGACACAATCAGGCTAAACTAAATGGCCACCATCATCGCTGTCCTAGCCGTCGGCATTATCATCGGCACCATCTTCCACAAGCCGATCAAAAACTATTTCGACCTCAACAAGAAGTAAACTCCAGCCAAACACTACACAAAACGACCCTCACATTGCGGGGGCCGTTTTCTTTATTCCTAGTCCCTGATCCCTAGTCCCTTGTCCCTAATTCAAACACCATCGCCTCACTATCCTGATACCGCAGCTGCGCCGCCGGATCGGCCTGGAGGAACTTTAGAAAATCTTGGTTCTGTTGGCTATTAATAAACACATAGCGCGCCCCAAACTGGTTTTTAATTTGTTCAGCCAAGTGCGTACCCACATGCCCCAAAGTAATTTGTTCGTACCAACCATAAAGCTCGGGGCTAAACAGATACATAAAGGTTGGGTCGAGACCGGCGACATAGTATTGTCGGCTGTTGTGGTACCACAGCTGCGGAAACTCGTCCCAGTCGGTTTGAAAAACAATATCGCCCGGCCGGCCATGCTGCGCTAACCAAGTGGCTGCCCCGGCAAATTGCGCTTCGGCATGCTCGGTGGATTGGCTATATTGCCAATTGCGTTGCCAGCCGGTCGCCACCAAGGCCGCGGAAGTGGCCAACCAAAAAGCACCCAGCAAGCAAACGCCAACTACCGATAACGTCGACAGCTTAAGCCATTGTTGGTACGCCGATTTGATTTTGGCGACCGTTAAGTATGGCGCCAGCACACTGGCAATAAACGTGACCGCGGTCGGTACATAATACTCTACGTACCGGCGAGATTTAAGCGTAATCAAAAGAAAAAACACCGTTAAAATAGCACTGGCCCAACTGGCTTTAGACTTCCAGCCGTTCACTGCCCACACTACCACCATCACTAATAGCAGCGCACTGACCAACGGCGTTAACGTCACCAGATCAACAAACGTGTAAGCCTTCCATTCACCACCCACCCGCACCACTTCTTGGTAATTAACCATGCCGATCTGCACTAACTGCTGCCAATAAAATCCCAAGTTAGCCGGAAAATGCGGATGAATTATTAAGCCAACTGCTGTGCCGCCAACTAACGCCAACCACAACCGGCGCACATCGGTCTGCCACCAAGCTTTAACCCAACCCAATAACGACCGCGCCGGCGATTGCCACCATTCGGTGGTAACTGCCACTGCCAACACCACGCCGGTCACCACCCACAACATCAACCAACCACCGTGAGTGAGTACATAAACAATCGCCACCGTGGCCAGCCACCACGGTCGTTTTTTTTCTACCGCCAGCCAACCCAAAAATAACCACAGCAAAGCCAGCGGCCCGGCTTTAGCCAAACTCGTTCGAAACAGCCACGGCTCGGTTAACCACGGCACAATGGCAAAAGCCGCCGCCAACCATGGGCTAATGCTCGGTGACCGACGTGCCATTAACCACCACAACGCCACGGCCATCAGCGCGGCAAACACCACCGCCGCTATACGCGTGCCGGTAAACATCCCCCACAACCATACAAACGGTATTAGCGCGTAGTGATACAAAACATGCTGATCAACAAACGCATCGCGAATAGTGGCAAACTGCAACCACGGGAAAGTGTCCGGCAAGCCCTGAACCATAATCATTTGTGCCATTTTGGCGTGATAAAAAGAATCGGGGTCCAAAAACCCCGGGCCAAGTTGCATTAAAGCTACCAGCACGGCAGCGAACACTATCACAACTGCAGCCGCGAAAAATGTTTGTAGACGATTGGATAACATAACGAGTTTAGTATAGCAGGGACTAGGGACTAGGGACTAGTGTGTTTAGAGCTGCCTAGTCCCTAGAACCAAAAACGCCGCGGGGGCTGTTGCGGTTCCCTCCCCAAGCATGGGTGGGAGGGAATGCGTCCGTGGCGTTACTTTGGGTCTCTGTGCGGGAAAAAGAACTACTTCTTCTTGGCTAGCTGCTCTTTAAGGTAATCTACCCATGGATTGGGTCCGGGGTCAAGCCCATGGAGTATCGCCAAGTAAAAAGTGACATAACTACCGAACGCCAGCATCTCCATACTCTGTTCCAGTTTAGTCTTGCCGTTCAGCTGGTATTCGTAAAAACTTAAGCCATTGTTTTCCACCACATCTTTGGTAATTTCAATCCGTTGCTGGTTGCGCGGATGGTAAAGCGCCGATTGAAAAAACAACACTTGGGTTTGCCGCTTACTCTTTTTCGGATGAGCTAAACCTTCGAGTAGGTGGTGGTTAAGTTCGGGAAGCGGAAAATACATCGACAGGTGCTTGGCGGTTTCGTGAAATTGGTTTGACAGCACGTGGGCATTGCCGGTTAAAAAGTCGGCGGCAACAATGCAAGGCAAAGAGTCTTCTAATCGTTCGGCTAACCGTTTGGCTTGGTTTTTACTACGAGGTACTGACGGCCCATAAGCAGCGACCGCCCGCCGAATTATAGCGGTTAGCCCGGCCACCTCGCGGTCGGACAACGATAACAACTTGGCTTGGCGTAATAGACCGGCCAACGCCCCGATTGCATAACCAACACCGGCTCGTGGCTGCCCGGATGGGTTGTTAGTTGGTTTAAAGATATACCCAGGAACTTGGCCAGCAGCCACCAGCTTGCCTAACTGCCCGCCGGCGGCGATTGCCACCACCATGGCTTTCTTTTTTTGTGCTTGCTTAAGCCCGGCTAGCACCTCTTCGGTATTACCGGAATAACTAGACGCGATATATAACGTATTTGCATCAACCCAAGCCGGTAAGGTGTAATCACGAACAATCACGAGTGGACGTTTTAGTGTTTGGGTACATAAAAACTGGATGACATCAGCACCCAGTGCGGACCCGCCCATACCTTGCACTACAATTACTTGTGCTTTGGCCGCGGCGGCTGGTAAATTACAATTTTTAGTCTCCTGCCAGGCTTGTTGAAACTGCTTTGCCAACGCCACAATCGACATTCTCATCCCACTGTGGTCGAGTCGAGCTAGCCGTTTGGCGTTATCGAGAGAAGACATAAGTTTGGTATCTGTTTTTATCTGTAGCTAGAGCGTACACAACCGCGCCGGGTTTGTCTAGAGGCGAGGGACTAAAGATTAGGGACTAGGGATTAGAGTGTTTAGAGCTGACTAGTCCCTAGCCCCTGATCCCTAGTCCCTAATCTAAAAACCGGGTGCCATTGCTGGCACCCGATTTGGTGTGACTTGTTTTTATGCTTTAGGTTGCGGTTGAGATAGCTCGACGATCTTCGTTAATCCATGAACCAATTGTCAGTCATGCTCACAAAATCGTCGTCGTCGTATCGCGGGTTTCGTTCCGGTGCCGGCGGCCGCCCGCCGCAATTTGGGTAGCATGCCGTCAATTCTCGTGCCGACCGGACCGCACCCCAAAATGTGCTTTCTTCGTCTCTAATGGGCATTCTCTGGTTGAGTAATGACTGGTCCTGTTCAGCCCGCCGCACTTGTTTTTCCGCCGCGGCGGTAATAGTGTCAAAATTGTAATAATTTTCCGACCCATCATAATCAGCGGGAAGTGCGTATACCGAGACCAACGGCCAACTAACATCGCTGATAAGTGTAATGAGTCTTTCCGCTTGCGCCTTAACATTCTGCGCGTCGTTATTTATCTCCATTGCCCGACGGCAATTTAACTCAGCCTCCGCCGCGCTTTGTGTTGGTTTTTGTAGCCAATTGTAAGCATCAACTTCGAGTGCTCTTTGGCTGGTTAGTAATTCAATTGCTTTCAGTTGCAGTCGAGTTCGGATAACTTCGTTACCCATCCTCGCTTCGTGGCAAAATCGTTCATACATCTCCATACTTCCCGGTAACATAAATTGCGGCATTTTAGTTACTCCTTTTTGTAAATCATCCGATTATCGACGGCGTAAGAACCAACTACTTGCGAATAGCCAGAAAGAAAATGCATCCAACGGCGCTAACACGTCTGGAGTAAACACCAACTTTTACATGCCAAAAGCAATTAGTACCGGTCAGGAAGACCTGATTGGCCAACTCTGGACTAAAAACGAAAATTGCCGGCCAATTATATTCGTCTATCTGCTTACTTTTGCGAATGTGCTCTATTGAGTAGGCCGTACCAAAAGCCAACAACTCGGCAGCATCGGCGGCCCGAAGACCTCGACTCTCGAGATCGTGCCGAATTTCGTCTTCAGTCATATCCTGGCGATAACCGACCAGTACGCCGGTATAATCAGCCCGGCCTGTTTTGCTGGCCGGAAAGTTTGTTGCCGTGATTCTCGAATGGTCGACCCAATCGTAATTGATTTCTTTATCATAGTCACCAAACGGCTTGCCATAATCGACCGAGAATGGATATTCTTCAACAGTCGTGCCCAAGTTAACCACAACCACTTCTGGCTTCTGGTCAACCACTACCGGGTTGGGAACAGGCCGTTTTTTTGTTACCGGTTTGGCAACAGCAACCGGCTCTTCCGGAAACGGTGTTTTGCCCAAAGCGATACTCAGGGCCGCTTGGGGTTCAAGTTTATGATCCCCAACCAGCTCAAACAGTCTCAGTAGCTGTTTTTTGCTTATACTCAAGGTATTTCCTCCTATCTTTGGTTGTCAATCAACAGATAAACGAGCGTATAACTTAACTGCTTTGTTGTCAAGCATTTACGAGTATAGGGGGAGGAGTATAGAGTATAGAGGGTTGGTCTGTACGTTCGTCTAAAAACAAACCCTCTATACTCCTCCCCCTATACTAAAACTGTCCCCTAGTCCCTAGCCCCTAGTCCCTGTATACTAGAGTCACTTCTTACTATCTCCTCCTCTATGTCCGGACACAGCAAATGGGCCACCACTAAGCGAGCCAAGTTCGCCACCGACGCCAAACGCGCCAATTTGTTTACTAAAATGACGCGGGCGATTACCATTGCCGCTCGTGAAGGCGGCGGCGACCCGGTGCATAATTTTAAGCTGCGCATCGCGGTCGATAAAGCCCGCGCCGCCAGCGTACCGAAAGATAACATCGACCGCGCCATTAAACACGGCAGTGGCGTTGGTGACGATGGTGTAGCGCTCGAGGAAATCACCTACGAAGGCTTTGGCCCGCATGGCGCTGCCTTTATTATTCAAGCGGTGACTGATAATAAGAATCGCGCTTCGTCGGAAATTCGGCACGTTTTTTCTACCCATGGCGGTGCTTTAGGCGCCAGCAACAGCGTGGCCTGGATGTCCGACCGCGTTGGCCACATTATTGTACCCAAGCCGGAAAACAAGACGCGCGACGAGGTTGAACTGGCAGTGATCGACGCCGGTGCCCAAAATTTGAATTGGCTGGACGACAGCAACGTAGTGGTTATTACCGCGCCGACCGAACTGCAGAATGTGAAAGAAAAGATTGAAGCCGCCGGATTGGCAGTGAGCGATGCCGAGCTTGGTTTTGAGGCTAAAGAGACTTTAACCCCAACCGCCGAACAACGCCCGGCGCTGGAAGCTTTTTACGAAGCGCTCGAAGATACCGAAGACATCCAAAACTTTTGGAGTAACATGGCGGTTTAACCGCTAACTGTCATGATTATTATTGGTTTAGACCCAGGACTAGCTACCGTTGGTTGGGGCGTGGTTAAAAGCGAACGCGGGACACTGCGGTCAGTTGCTTACGGCGTAATCATCACCCCGGCCAAACAACCGCTACCGCAGCGGTTAATGACCATTCACGAGCAGCTTGATGATTTGATTAAAAAATACCGGCCCGACCATGCAGCGATGGAACAACTTTTCTTTTGTAAGAATGTAACGACAGCGATTGCCGTGGGCCAAGCGCGAGGAGTGATGTTATTGACGACCATGGAGCACGGTCTGGCGGTGAGTGAGTTCACCCCACTGCAAGTAAAGCAGACAGTCACCTCATACGGCGGAGCGGACAAACGCCAAGTGCAGCGCATGGTGCAATTAACTTTAAATCTACCAACGCTACCGACGCCAGATGATGCCGCGGACGCGCTGGCCATTGCCATTTGCGCCGCCAATCATCGGCCGCTAGTAGCAAAACGATAAGTAGAGTTGACATAAAACACCTTTAACCGTACCATTCGCCCATTCGGGTTGCGCCACAGCGCGTGGCTCGTGTTAAGTCATTAGTAAACACGACTATGTTCTTCCAAGACGAAGACCAGACCATCGCGCCTTCGGATGCTGTTGCCGACGAAGCCGCCACCGACGAAGCTGAAGCAGACGACGCTGCTGCAACCGAGCCAACTGAAGAAGTTGAAGCAGACGCGGTAGCTCCGGCTGAAGAATCAGCCGAATAACCCCGCGAAAGCCCCTGTCCCGTATTATAGGACAGGGGCTTTTTTTAGCTCATTAGTTTGCTATACTACCAGGCAGTTCTCCCAAATAACTATGAATACGCCTCAACATATCAAATCTCGCCGCGATTTTGCTCCACGCCGCCGCTGGCGTGATTTATTTTCTCGCCCAAACAAACCGCTCGAGGTGCGCCGGCTGTCGTACGATCAGCACTCTCGCAAAAAGCAATTGCGCTGGTTAACCCAGTCGATCGGCAATTTAATCGTAGTTGGATTATTAATAGGCTTTGTCGGCTTTTCGGTTTTGTTTTTGTGGACTACTAAAGACCTGCCCGATCCAAACCGGTTGTTAGACCGTAACATTCAACAGACTACTACTATTTACGATCGAACCGGCGAGACTATTTTGTACCAACTTCATGGCGACGTTAACCGTAAACTAATTACTCTGGCCGAACTACCGGAATATATAAAGTGGGCCACCATTACCGCCGAAGACCGCGACTTTTACAATCACCATGGCTTTTCTATCCGCGGCATTATCCGCTCGTTCGTAACCAATCTCTTTTCCGATTCGCGGGTGGGCGGATCTACCATTACCCAGCAGTTTGTAAAAAACGCCATTCTCTCGCCGGAAAAAACCTACACTCGAAAATTAAAAGAACTTATTTTAAGCTACCGGATCGAAAGCAAGTTTAGTAAAGACGAGATCTTACAGCTGTATTTTAATGAGATCCCCTACGGTTCGGTGGTGTATGGCATCGAGGCGGCCGCGGAGACTTTTTTTGGCAAATCGGCCAAAGACCTAACGGTGGCTCAAGCTACGGTGCTGGCGGCTATTCCACAACGGCCAACCTATTTTTCACCTTACGGCGAAAATGTCGATGAACTATTAGAACGACAGCGCTACATTATTAACGAAATGGTAGACCTAGGCTATCTCGACGAGGCCACCGCGGCGGCCGCCAAAGCCGAACCGATTGAGTTTAAGCCCCGCAGCGAATCGATGCCGGCACCGCATTTTGTTATGCACGTTCGGCAACTATTAGCCGACCAGTATGGCGAACGTGTGGCGGTTGAATCTGGCTTGAAGGTAACCACTACTTTAGATCTTGACGATCAAAAAGCGGCCGAAGCAGCGGTGGCCGCTCAACGAGAAAAAAACTTGGCCTACAATGCCACCAACGCGTCGCTGGTTTCGCTCGATACTAAGACCGGTCAAATCCTGGCCATGGTTGGCTCGGCCGACTTTAACGACGAATCAATTTCCGGCCAAGTGAATGTGGCATTGCGACCGCGCCAACCCGGTTCATCGTTTAAACCATTGGCCTATGTAACCGCTTTTGCCAAAGGCTATACGCCCGAAACTATTTTGTACGATGTAGTAACTCAATTTTCCACCGACAGCGGCCAACCTTACGAACCACACAACTACAATCTAAAAGAAAACGGCCCGGTGACAATGCGCAAGGCCTTGGCCGGATCGCTCAACATTCCAGCGGTTAAGACCCTCTACCTAGCCGGCGTGCAACATGTACTCGATATCGCCGAAGAACTTGGCTACACCACCTTTAGTGACCGCAGTCGTTTTGGCCTGTCACTTGTACTCGGTGGTGGTGAAATAAAGTTACTCGAACACACCGCGGCTTATGCTGCTTTTGCTCGCGAAGGTATCTATCATACGCCTCTGGCGATCTTAAAAATAGAAGATGCCGAGGGCGAAATACTATACGAATATAAAGACAGCGACAACCGTGGCAAGCAAGTACTCACCCCGGAAGCATTTCGGTCGTTGAACAGCATTCTGTCCGACAACGCCGCGCGTGCCTACATTTTCGGTGAAAAAAATTATCTCACCTTGTCCGATCGGCCGGTGGCAGCCAAAACCGGCACCACTAACGATTACCACGATGCCTGGACGCTCGGCTACACTCCGTCTATCGCCACGGGGGTATGGGTAGGTAATAGCGACAATAAGGAAATGAAACGCGGCGCCGATGGCAGCGTGGTCGCCGCCCCGATTTGGAACGCCTACATGCGCGCGGCCGTGGCCGATCAACCGGTTGAAACTTTCCAAGAACCGCCAGCTAACACCGCCACCAAACCGGTGCTGCGTGGCGAAATGTCCGGCGCGGTGCCAATTAAGATCGATAAAGTTACCGGCAAGCGCGCCACGGAGTTTACACCGCCGGAAAACGTAATTGAAAAATACTTTACCCAGTTCCACTGCATCCTTTATTACGTTAATAAAGACGATCCGCAGGGCCCGCCACCAGCCGACCCGTTTGCCGATCCGCAATTTGCGCCGTGGGAAGACGCCGTGCGACGCTGGGCTACCGCGCAGGGGTTTATTCAGAACGAAGAAACACCGCCGAGTGAGTTCGACGATCTGCATACGCCGGAAAATCAACCCACCATCAGTATTCGTTCGCCCCATGCCGGCGCTACCATTAATAGCTCGGAATTAAACGTGCAGGTTGATACCTCAGCGCGGCGTGGAGTTACTAAAGTGGAATACTTAATCGACAACCAGTTAATCGCCACCGTGACCGCCACTCCGTTTGATTTAACTACTACGCTAGACGAGTTAGCGAGCGGGATTCACACACTAACCGCGCGCGCCTCCGACGATGTTGGCAACCGCGCTGAGCAGTCGATTGACTTAAACTTTCTTTTGCCACAATCGAATGCGCCGGTTAAGTTTGGCTGGCTAGCTCCGGCCACCGCCACGTTAGCCGTGACCGCGGCCGATTTTCCGCTAACCATAAAAGGCTCTCTGGCTGTTAATCAAAAAGTGGAGCGAATAGACTTTATTACTAAAGACGCGAGCGGGAAAGACACCATGATTGGCCAGTTATCTCAGCCTAACAACACTCCAACCGTTGTTTGGGCCACCGCGCCGGCCGCCGGCAGCTATACTTTATCGGCGCTTATCTTTCAGACCAACGGCAAAATTATTCGTAGTGATGAACGAATTATTACTCTTCAGTAACGTTTTATATGGCGAGCCAAGTTGAACAAACCGTCGCTAAACTACTAGCCGGTACCGGCGTAACTTTAAACGGTTCAGCTACGTACGATCTGCAAGTGCACAATCCGCGATTCTATCATCGCGTTTTAGCTCAAGGATCGTTGGGCTTTGGCGAATCGTATATGGACGGCTGGTGGGATTGCGACGCGCTCGATGAACTAATCAGCCGCTTTTTAACCGCCCGGTTAGAAAAACAAGGGCACTCCTGGCGATTATTATTACCTTTTCTCTGGTCGCACCTGCTCAACTTACAATCCGGTTCGCGGGCTTTTACGATTGGTCGACGGCATTATGATTTAGGTAACGATTTATACGAAACCATGCTCGATGCCCGCATGACCTACACTTGTGGCTATTGGCAAAAAGCGACGACGTTGGACGAAGCTCAAGAAGCCAAATTAGACTTAGTTTGCCGAAAATTGAATCTTAAACGCGGACAGCGCGTGTTAGACATCGGCTGCGGTTGGGGCAGCTTCGCCGGTTTTGCCGCCGAGAAATATGGCGCTAACGTGGTGGGTGTAACTGTCTCCAAAGAACAAGTGGCGTTGGCCAAACAACGCTACCCTAATTCGCCGGTTGAGTTTCGTTTAGCCGACTATCGGACGCTGAATGAAAAGTTTAACCATATCGTATCGCTCGGCATGTTCGAACATGTCGGGGTAAAAAACTATCGCACTTATTTTCAAGTGGCGCGGCGCTGCTTGGACGATGCTGGCTTGTTTTTACTCCATACCATCGGTGGCAACCGTTCGGTTCACAATACTGATCCTTGGATTGAAAAATATATTTTCCCCAATTCCATGCTGCCCTCGGCGGCGCAAATTACCGCAGCGATGGAGGGCTTATTTATAATGGAAGACTGGCACAGTTTTGGCACCGATTACGACAAAACCCTGCTCGCCTGGTGGCACAATGTCCAGCAACACTGGCCGGAGTTGCAAGCCAAATATGGCGAACGTTTTTACCGGATGTGGCGGTTCTATCTGCTGGCTTGCGCCGGGTCGTTCCGCGCGCGAAAAAACCAGCTGTGGCAAATTGTACTATCGCCCAACGGCGTACCCGGCGGCTATTCGTCTATTCGTTAAACTCCACCGACTTATGACTATTTTTATTGCCGCCGACCATGGCGGCTGGCACCTTAAAGAACAGCTTAAACGTGCTGCTTTTACCAAAAGCATCACTTGGCACGATCTTGGCTCAACTAAGTTAGATCTAACCGACGACTACCCGGCCATTGCCACTCGGTTGGCTCGCCGCGTGGCCCGCGCCAAGGGCCGTGGCGTGCTAATTTGCCGCACCGGTGTGGGCGTATGTATGGTCGCCAACAAAATAAAGGGGGTGCGAGCAGCCACTGCGCCAACCATAACCATCGCGCAACGTTCCCGCTCCGACGAAGACGCCAATGTCCTCTGCTTAGCCGGCGAGTTTTTAACCCTCGAACAAGCTAAAAAGATTATTGCCGCCTGGGTAACTACTCCATTCTCCAATGCCGTTCGCCATCGCCGCCGCTTACTCCAAATTAAAGCGTTAGAAAAATAGTTCGCCTATGCCCTTAATTATTCCGGCTCTTCTCACCAGCGACCGTCAGGCGGCTAAAGCAGCCTTGGTTAAGTTTGAGCATGTAACCGAGTGGATTCAACTAGACGTAACCGACGGCAAGTTCGCCGGCGCAGTGAGTATTACGCCGGATGATCTCCCGCCATTACCCGCCTCACTTAAACTAGAAATTGACTTGATGGTAGAACAACCAGCCGACTACTTGGCTGAATGTTACCGCACCGGCGCCACGCGCGTGTTTTGCCAGATTGAACCGGTTAAAGACGTGCCGGCACTGCTTGCACAAATGGACCAATTCGGTTTTACCAAAGGGCTATCGCTTAAGCCAGAAACTCCACTCGATGTTATTTGGCCGTATTTAGACTTAATCGATGGCGTATTGCTCCATTCGGTGCCACCGGGCAAGCAAGGGCAGAAATTTTTAGCTAAGACCATTACCCGGGTGCGTCAACTCCGAGCCAAAGCGCCTAAGACATTTATCGAAGTCGATGGCGGTGTTAACAGTACTAACATTGCCAAAGTATTTGCGGCCGGCGCCGACGCGGCGGCGGTGGGCAGCGCCTTAATTAAGGCGGACAATCCAACCGTCGCTCTGTCTCATCTGCAAGCCGCGGCACGATAATAAAAGATAGTCAGACTAAACACGATGCGCTACAATACTGATGACAATTAGTCATCAGTTTTTGTATGTTAAAGTTCAACCCGATTAAACAGCATCAACTCGCTCGCCGCGCCAACCAATTACGACAAGATGTTATCAGCATGTTGGCTCAGGCCGGGTCTGGCCACGCCGCCGGCAGTTTGGGCATGGCCGATATTTTTGCCGTGTTGTATTGGCATATTTTAAAGACCTTTCCGCAACGACCAAACGACCATAAGCGCGACCGGTTGGTGCTTTCTAACGGTCATATTTGCCCGATTCTTTATGCTACTTTAGCTCGGGCCGGTTTCTTTCCGGTTGAAGAGTTATCGACGCTACGCCAGCTTGGCAGCCGCCTACAAGGCCACCCCAAAGCGGGTGAACTGCCAGGCGTAGAACACAGCGGCGGTCCGTTAGGGCAAGGGTTGTCGTTAGCAGTTGGCATGGCTTTGGCCGGTCGACTCCAACAAAGCAAACACCGTGTTTATTGTTTAGCCAGCGACGGCGAATTAGACGAAGGTCAGTCGTGGGAAGCGATTATGCTGGCAGCCAAAGAAAAGCTAGACAATCTAACATTGATTATCGATCGTAATAATATCCAGATCAGTGGCAAGACCGACCAAGTGCTGCCATTAGAACCGCTGGCTGATAAGTTTTTGGCGATGAACTGGCACGTGCAAGAAATCGACGGTCATAACTTGGTGCGGTTTGCCGCTGCTTGCGACCACGCGGCCGGTCATCGACATCAACCAAGTGTAATTATTGCTCGCACCATTCCCGGTAAAGGCGTATCGTTCATGGAGAACGACTACACTTGGCATGGCCAGGCACCAACCAGCGCCCAAGCCAAACAAGCATTGGCCGAATTACATGCCGCCGCCAAACTGCTATGAAATCACTTGCTACTCACCTGACCTTTGGTCGACCAAAATTACTTAGCCAAGCCATTCGCGACGGCTACGGCAAGGCCTTACTGTCTTTAGGTAAAACTAACGACCGCGTGGTGGTATTGTCGGCCGACTTGGGTGAGTCGATGCGCCTGACCGACTTTACTAAAGCGTTTCCAACCAGATTTTTTGAAGTGGGTGTAGCTGAACAAAACCTAGTTGGTGTAGCCGCCGGTTTAGCCGCCGAGGGCTTTATTCCGTTCGCCAATAGTTTTGCTGTCTTTTCACCGGGGCGTAGTTTAGACCAAATTCGTGTGAGCGTCTGTTATAGTAATCGCAACGTAAAAATAATCGGCGGCCACGCCGGACTTTCGGCCGGGCCAGACGGCGCCACTCATCAAGCGCTGGAAGATATTGCCATTACTCGCGTGCTGCCGAATATGACGGTAATTGTACCGTGCGACGCCAACGAAGCCGCTAAAGCCACGCGCGCGCTTGCGGCGATGATTGGCCCGGTATATTTAAGATTAACCCGACCGGCCACGCCGGTGTTTACCTCGACCCAGACCCCATTCAAAATTGGCCAAGCGGAAGTGTTTAAACGCGGCAGCGACGTGACCTTGATTGCCTGCGGCCCGTTGGTTTACCAAACGCTGCAAGCGGCCGAATTGCTAACCGCCAAGGGCGTTGATGCTGAGGTAATAAACTGTCACACCATTAAACCATTAGACGCCACGACAATTCTACAGTCCGTTCGTCGAACCGGTGCGGTAGTAAGCGTTGAAGACCACCAAATCGCCGGCGGCCTCGGTGGTGCCATCGCCGAGCTGCTATCTGAACAGCTACCTCGACCACTGGTACGCGTTGGTATAAAAGACACCTTTGGCCAATCCGGCTCGGCCGAAGAACTTTGGAAACATTACGGCCTAACACCAGCCGCCATCGCCGCCGCCGCGCAATGGGTGATAAAACGAAAAAAGTAATAATTTCAAAAACCACCCCGCGAAGCGCCGCCCACTGGCGGAGTGAAGTGGGGTGGTTTTTTGTTTGAGTATGCAGGAGTTAGTATGCAGTATGCAGAAACTGTTTTTTACGAACTTGCATACATAACTCCCGCATACTGTATACTAACCCCTGCATACCTATTCAACTACCAAGCCCTTAACCATATACGTCCCCGCCAACCGATATCTGAGTTGCCGGTAGTAGCCTCGTGCGCCAATACCCGAAATCACGGCAATCTTCTTTAGCCCGCGCTGCCGCGCCAATTCTTCGGCTCTGGCCAGTAATTTTGACCCCAGCCCCCGGTGTTGTTTACCACTACCAACAGCGTCAACCGGAATCATCTGACCATAAACGTGAACCTCGCGGACCAAAGCCGCGCCTTTTAATTCTGGAAATAACGACTTTTCCGGATGGTCGTTAAACCGCAACCGCAAAAACGCATGCACTCGGTTAGTACTGTCTTCAAAACTCAAAAAACATTCGTCGCCGGCCGAGGCGCGATATTGTTGTTCGGTTAGTTGTGGCGTTTCTTGCCCTTGCTGATCTCGTACTTCGCGACAGTTTAGACACTGACACTTCTTACCCTGACGGCCTAGCTCGTCGCGCAAGTATTGCCGTAAGTTTGTGACGCTGTTGCCGGCCGCAATACTCTCCGGCGGAATATCTCGTACTAGGCGGTTGATTCGCACATACGGTGGCACCAGCTGCTTTACTTTAAGCAGCAGTTCAAACAATTTTTTTTCCGCATACGGCTTGTATTTCCCCTTCCGCCACCATTGGTGCAGTTCGGCCAGCGGGTTAACAATGCACGGATAGATTTTAATTTGGTCGGGCTGTAAATCGGGCGAGGTAAAGACGTATTGAAACATCGCCAAATCGCACGCCGGCGTGCTACCGGGTAGATCCGGCATGTAGTGATGATCAACCTTAAAGCCTGCCTCTTTGAGTAACCGCGTGGCGGTAATGGCACTGGCCAGCGTATCGCCGCGGCGAACTAGTTTGAGAATACTGTCATTGGTATGTTGAATGCCCAACTGCACCCGCGTACAGCCCAGTCGCCGTAGCTGTTTAACCTCTACTGTGGTGATGCGATCGGGTCGAGTTTCGAGCGTTAGACCGATGACTCGGTAACGGGCCTGTTCGTTTTGATGTTGTTCTTGAGCTAATGAGCCGACCGTTCGCCGACGCTTTTGGCCGTAAGTATTAGCAGCATAAAAACAGCGGGTGATAAACCAATCTTGGTATACCTTAGGATAGACCGACCACGTACCACCAAGCACAATCAACTCAATTTTGTCGACTATATGACCATTGGCCTGTAGTGCATCAACCCGCCGTTGCACCATTACCACCGGATCAAATTGCAAGCTCAGCGCTCGTTGCGCCGCCGGTTCGTTCGATAAATAACTTTTTGGCATCCCCGCTTCGGTGGGGCAATAAACACACCGGCCCGGGCAAGCAAATGGTTTGGTTAAAACAGTAATGACCGACACGCCCGACAACGTTCGTACCGCCCGAGTAATTAGCATTTTTTCCAGTTCAAGATTAGCCGTCAACTCTCCGGCAGCCACTAACGATTTATAGGCGGCTAACAGTTTAGTTTTTACCGGCGGCGGTTGTTTGGCGGCAGCAGCCAGTTTTTTTATTCGATACGAAAACTGCTGATGGTTATTAGGCACCGCCGCAGCTAAAGCAATAACTATCTTTTTATCGATCCGATTAATCATACCCGGGCAGTGTAGCCGGCAAAACACCGGCTGTCAAAAATAAAAACCCGCTTTTTTGCGGGTTTTTTGATGACTAACTATCTTATGGCGTTGGTGAATACAATTGTTTCAACCCTTTCGGCGGAGAGGTTTAACCGGCGATACGGATGGACCTCTTTTCCATTCATACGGCAGTCTTTAGCGCGAACGAACTTAACAATGTCCTTTTCCGATTCACCGATAATAAGACCGGCCTTACGCGCCAATTCAAGTGGTGTAATTGTTGCTGGAACTTTTAAAGTCTGCGGTTTGCCGCCTGGTATTTCTATTACAAGCACTTCAACTTCAGTAGTACCACTACCATCTATCGCTTCGTTTGTTGCTGGAACAAAACGTATAACAGATCGACTTGAAAGAACCAATTTCCTCATGGGATGGGTCAGCTTGTTATCTACATAGCAGTCCCAATGCTGAACGAATCCAGCTTCTTGATTAATGTTGGGAAAGTGGTCTAAATCGGAGATCACTTTTGCCCGAACAGCTATTTCGATTGGGAAAGCAGCGGTATATGTGTCGACCTTTTGATTTGGTTGACCTTCAATTTCAACCACCACCTTAATCGGAATATACGGTCCGCCCATTTTTTCTCCTTTTGATGTTGTTGAAGAACGAATGTTTTACTTTAGCAAAATATTTACTGAATGTCAATAGTTTGGTTTTGTTTTTGATTTTTTGACAAAAAACAGTTGTCTGTATATAATCATACCAACTTACTATGAATTAAAAATATGGCTTTTTTTGGGGAAATTTCAGCCAAAGAACATAACGGGCTGCGATTGCTGGTTCAATTAGCCAAGACGGCTGCCGGCGGCGATCCACTCTCACTTCAGGTAATAGCCAAACAAGAAGGCCTGTCGATGAAGTACTTAGAACAACTGGTGCGCCCCTTTCGAGCTGCCGGCTGGGTGGCCAGCACCCGCGGTCGCCATGGTGGTTATGTGCTCGCTAAAAGCCCAAAGACAATTACCATGTACGACATAATAAAGGTTTTAGACGGCGAGCCGACCGTGGCGTCTTGTTTAGCGGCGCGTGGCGCCATTTGCCCAATTACCGACCGTTGCCCATCGCAGCGCGGTTGGCAAACTGTTCAAAACGCCATTCATCAGTCGTTAAAAAGTTTAACCTTGGCCGATCTCATCAAAAACTAATTATGACCACGCCAATTCTTCGCTTAACCAATCTGGCCGTGACGGCTGACCACCGGCCAATTTTGAAAAGCATTTCACTCACCGTGGCGCCGGGCGAAGTGGTGGCGCTAATGGGCCCCAACGGCAGCGGTAAGTCCACCCTAGCCCAGACATTGCTGGGCCATCCGAACTACCGGGTGACAAGCGGCACTATTACGTTCGCTAAAAAGAATTTGAAATTGCTGGCACCGCACCAACGCGCTGCCTTAGGTTTGTTTGTGGCATACCAAAATCCAATCACCATTCCCGGTTTGCCTTTGAGTGAATTATTGCTGGCGGAATGGCAAGCTGGCCATGGTAAGAGTGAGTCTGGCACTTACCGACAGCGATTGGCCACCGCACTGTCGATACTAAAGATTGATTCGAGTTTTCTTAACCGCGCCGTGAACGACAATTTTTCCGGCGGTGAAAAAAAGAAAGCCGAGATGCTCCAACTCTTACTTCTCCAACCAAAAATAGCTGTGCTCGACGAAACCGATTCTGGATTAGACACCGACGCCTTGCGTATTGTAGCGGCGGCCGTGCGATCGGCCGTAAAAAACGGCCTGGGGGTTTTAGTAATTACCCACTATCGCCGTCTACTCGAACTGCTGCAACCAAAGCGAGTGATTGTGTTGGCACACGGACAAGTGGCAGCGACCGGTGGCAAGGCGTTGATTACCAAGATCGACCGCACTGGTTATTCGTGGCTGCCAACCGTTTAGCTGTCTTATGATAAAAGGCCTATCAGACAAAGTGGTACGGGAAATCTCCCGCCGGCATCAAGAACCGGCGTGGATGTTGCGATTGCGACTTCAGGCCTTGAAATTGTTTTTGAGCCGACCGCTGCCAATATGGGGCCCGGATCTGTCTGATATAGATTTTAGTGTTATTACCTACTATTTAAAGCCAACAGATAAAGCCCAGGCCAATAGCTGGGACGACGTACCGGAAAAGATTAAACGGACGTTTGAACGGCTCGGCGTGCCACAGGCAGAGCGAAAGTTTTTAGCTGGCACTGGTGCGCAGTACGAGTCGGAAATCATCTACCATCACTTACAAGAACGCTGGACCAAGCTCGGCGTGGTGTTTTGTGATATGTCCGAGGCGCCGCGGCGTTACCCCGAATTGGTAAAGAAATACTTCGCTAGTTTAGTACCCATTGGTGATAACGCCTTCGCCGCGCTAAATAGTGCTGTCTGGTCGGGTGGCTCATTTATTTATGTGCCGCCGGGTGTAAAAGTAGCATTGCCGCTTCAGGCTTATTTTCGCATCAACTCGCCGTCGATGGGGCAATTTGAACGCACGCTGATTATCGTTGACCGTGGCGCTTCGGTGCACTACATCGAGGGCTGTACCGCCCCGCTTTATTCGCGCGACTCACTCCACGCCGCGGTGGTGGAACTAATCGCCCTACCGGGTTCTAAAGTTCGCTACACTACTATCCAAAACTGGTCGGATAATGTTTACAATTTGGTCACCAAGCGCGCCGCCGCTTACCGCAACGCGCGAGTGGAATGGGTCGATGGCAACTTGGGTTCTAAAGTAACTATGAAATATCCGGCGGTGTTATTAAAAGAACCGGGGGCCACGGCTGATGTAGTGTCGGTGGCTTATGCCGGGCCGGGCCAACACCAAGACACCGGCACTAAAGTATTTCATCTTGCTAGTAACACTCGCTCTAACGTTGTTTCTAAATCCGTCAGTCGCGGTGGCGGCCGCACTAGCTATCGTGGGTTAGTTAAAGTCGCTACTGGCGCCAAACACTGTCAATCTAAAGTTAGCTGCGATGCCCTGTTGCTAGACAAACAATCCGCCACCGATACTTTTCCAACTATGCTAGTTGCCCAACCCGACGCGGTAATAGAACACGAAGCAACTGTCTCCAAACTAAACGCCGAACAACTGCACTACCTCCAGTCGCGCGGGCTAACCCCAGCCCAGGCCGCCCAATTAATCGTGACCGGATTTTTAGCCGTGTTTGCCAAAGAATTGCCGTTTGAATATGCCATTGAACTTAATCGTTTAATCGCAATGGATATGGAAGGGTCGATCGGTTAATTGTATGGTGACTGTCCAGACTACTGTAAACATTTTAAAGCAGCAGCTGCGCCACCAGCTAGCGGTTTTGCCCGTTGACCGAACGGCGCCGATTTTAAATATCCCAAAAAGTTTACCAAAAAAATCCCCCGCGCAAGCTTGGCCTAGCCTGCCGCCAGAAGTCACGTTGACTATGTTCGACCGCTGTCCGTCAAAAGACCAAATTGACCTAGCTCGTCACTGGCAATCGTTGTCGTTAACTAAGACGTACGATGTTGCCGCCCAAGCGGCTTCCCCAAACTGGTACGTTTTAAATATCCCGGACCATTGGCAGGGCGAACTGACACTACCTAATGAACTGGCAACGCACTGGCCGGTTATATTCGTTTGCGTGGGCAAAAGCGCTAAAGTGACGTTTACCGAATCGCGCGCCACCGCTGGCGGTCTATCGGTCTACATTATTGCCGCACCGCACAGCCACATTCACTGGCATAGCACGCACACCGCCGCGGCCACTGGGCAGTGGTATGGCGCCGCTAAGTTAGATTCCAACTCTACTTGCCAGTGGAGCGTGCTAGACGCTCACCACGGGGCAAATAACGCCACTAGAACGATTGTTAACCACCACTTGGGTACAAACGGCCGCGGTACTATAATTGGTTTAACGGCGGCGACTGATTTAAGCCGAACCTTCTACACCATTACCAACGCCCATTTAGTGCCAACCAACAGCGGTGATGTAATATGGCGCGCCGTGGTTGGCGGTAAGGCCAAGTTCGACCTTAACAGTTGGGTAAAAATTGGCGCCGCGGCGCCACAGACCGCCTCGTTCTTGGATCAGCGAGTACTAATGCGCGCCGGTACCGCCGTAGTGCGGTCGGTGCCTAATCTGGTAATTGACGCGGCTGACGTGGCGGCATCGCACCGGGCCACCATTAGCCCGATCGACCAAACCGCCAAATGGTTTTTAACCAGTCGCGGCGTTTTGCCCCGCCAAGCCGAACAATTACTAATTCGCGGCTTTGCCAGCGAACTCATGCCCTATATAACCAACCCGGTTATCACGACCAAGTTTCAACACGCTATTACCACTTTATAACTTTATGTCTAAAGCCGTCTCCAAAAAGAAGTTTCCGCTGTTAGCTAAACAGCCTCAGCTGGTCTATTTAGATTCGGCTGCCACCAGCCAAACACCAAAAGTAGTGTTAGACGCCGAACGACGCTGGGCGGAACGTTCACGGGCCAATATCCATCGTGGCGTTTACGCGCTATCTGAACGGTCCACCGCCATGTATGAATCGGCCCGTGCCACCACGGCCAAGTTTTTAGACGCGCCAGACACTCGTGGCGTGGTTTTTACTAAAGGCACCACCGAAGGCACTAATGCCGTCTCCACCGCTTGGGCCGAACATAATCTAAGTCGACGTGACGTCATCTTACTGACTGAACTAGAGCACCACGCCAACATTGTCCCTTGGCAACAACTGGCTAAACGCCGCGGCTTAAAATTGCGCTGGTGGCCAATCGACCAACGTGGCCAGCTTACCCCGCCAACCCCAGCACTTTTTGTTGGCGTGAAGTTTTTAGCTATTACCCAAACGTCGAATGTCTTAGGCACTTTGCCGCCGCTAGATAAAATCATTCCTTACGCTAGAAAGCACGGTGTGGCGGTGTTGGTAGACGGCGCGCAAAGTGTTGGTCACTTTCCTATTTCAGTTAAAAAACTCGATTGCGACTTTTTTGTCTGCTCGGGGCATAAGATGCTCGGGCCCACCGGCATTGGCGTCTTAGTAATTCACCCCCGACGGTTTTCTGAATTATCTCCTTACCAAACCGGCGGCGACATAATTATTACAGTCACAAAAACCCAAGCCGCTTTTCAAGCGCTGCCGCAACTACTCGAGGCCGGCACGCCGCCGATTGGCCAGGCCATTGGTTTAGCCGCCGCGGCTGACTTTTTGACTAATGTTGGCCTGACCCATATTAAACAACATCTAGCCGATCTCACCGCTTACGCCTGGAAAAAAATGAACACTGTGCCGCACATACACTTGTACGGCCCGGGGCCAAAACACCAGCTGGGTAATATCAGTTTTACAGTCGACGGCATTCACCCGCACGACCTAGCTACCTTTTTAGACCGCGACCATATTGCCGTTCGCGCCGGGCATCATTGTGCCCAACCGTTGCATGACGTTTTAGGCGTGCCGGCCACCGCTCGCTTGAGCTGCCATTGTTATTCCACCCGCGCCGATATCGACGCGCTGGTTAAATCACTTAAAAAAATCATTGCTCTATGGCCGAACTCTACCGCCAAATAATCATGGATCATTATCATCAGCCGCGCCGGCAGGGTAAATTAAAAAAACCCAGCCAGACTTTTCACGGCGCTAACCCGCTGTGTGGCGATACTTTGGTAATCGAAGTAAAAACCGACCGCGCCGGAGTTATCACCGATGTGGCCTGGCGCGGCGAAGGCTGCGTGGTGTCGCAAGCGGCGGCCTCGTGGTGGTGTGATTCGCTGGTTGGCAAAAAACTGACCGCGGTTCAAAAGCTTAACCCGACTGTCTATCTTAAGCGTCTAAATGCCGGGCCGCTATCGGCTGGGCGGATTCGTTGCGCCGTTTTACCGCTCGCTACTATCAAAGGCGATGCACTATAATACCGCTAGTTGATTCACTCTAAAATCAATTTTATGGACCAAAATTACACTACGCCGCGCGATGTCTTTTTACACCTACTCGCCACCAGCACTCTTTATGCCTGCGTCGTGGCTGTTTTGACGCTGTGCTTTCAATACGTTAATTGGTTACTGCCAGATCAACTATCTTTTTACGCCAACGGCATTTTAGAAATGATCCGCGTGGCCACGGCTGTGGTGATAGTATTTTGGCCGGTGTTTTTATTTATCTCCCAGGTAATCTACCGCGATATTTCTAAGCATCCGGAAAAGAAAGAACAAAAGGTGCGCAAGTGGTTAATTTACTTAACCATGTTTGTCTCGGCCGTCACCATTATTATTACGCTGTCGTCGTTACTATATCGTTTCTTGGGTGGTGATTTAACCAGCGCCTTCGCTTTAAAGATTTTATCGGTGTTGATTGTAGCCGCTGGAGTGTTTAGTTTCTTTTGGTGGGATCTACACCGCATCATTACCGTACCAAATAAAGCGGCCCGTTGGTTAGCGATTAGTGTTTCGGTTGTGTTATTAATCGCCGTCGTCGCCGGGTTCTTTATTGTGGGTACACCAAGCCAACAGCGCGCGCGCCGGTTCGATAGTCAACGTATCACTGAACTACAACAAATCGATTCCGAAGTACTTAACTACTGGATCAGCCAACGTCAGTTGCCAAAGACCTTGGTTGCTATTAGCGAAAAGCAAACTTACTTTTTAGCCCCGAACGACCCCGAGACAGGCACAGCTTACGAATATATCATTAAAGACTCGCTATCGTATTCACTCTGTGGCACTTTCTCACTTCCCAGTTTAGAACAAGAACTAAAATCTAAATCGATCGCGCCGTTAGCCACTGCGCCCTACGGCGGACCAACTAACCAAAACTGGCTCCATGGTGCCGGGCGAACTTGTTTCGATCACACGATCGACCCTAAACTATACCCACTCACCGATTCACTCGGCCGACCACTTCCAGCTACTAAGCTATTTGACTAACTAAAAAACCACCCCGCGAAGCTCCGCGCGTTAGCGGAGCGAAGTGGGGTGGTTTTATTTTTACTATTTACCCAAGCATTGTTTCTAATTTTTTTACAAGCTCGGCATCGTTTTTAAGGTTTTCTGGTAGCGCCTCAATTGCATTCTTAACCTCACCAAAACCCGTCACGCCAGTGTCTACTTTTTGTTTAGCAATGTGTAAAACGATGTCTTTATTATTTCTTAAGCTGTCTGGGAATTGTTTATAGTTATCCCACGCAGTAAGGGTGTCATTTTCCAAACACAGCCGCGCGATTTCTTCCACTTGCTTTAATGCCTCGCTTAAAGAACTGTACGCCAGATCCTTCCCACGCTTTAACGCTTCTAAAACAAATCTTTCGTCGTTTAAATACCCAGCCTTGTTTGGATCCGCCAGCTCTAACACATCGCTACTATGAGTCTTATTTATTAAATCTAGAACAAATTCCGGATCAGCTAATAATTCGCTCGCCCCGCATTTTTCTATAACATCACCAATATTGATTGGGTCGAATTCGTGTTTTTTTGCAATTACGTCAAATACTGCTTATTTTAAGGCATGTTTTTCGTAGAATGCTTCGTTTGGCGGTACATACGAATCTTTATTTTCCACCGCGGCTTGGTTTTCAAAACTCATATTGGATTATTAATATTGAATAATATTTTATAAACTATGGTTGCAATGCCGTGGCTGAATCTCCATCCACACTAATTACCACTTGCTCTAACTTTAGGCCCAGATACTCGTCAGCGGCGGCTTTGGTGGTGGCGGTAATTTGGCTGCGAGCCGCCAACACCGCGCACGACCCGGCGAGCTGGTTTAGTTCGGCGGAAAAATCAACGTAAGCGATATTGTCTTTTATAACACTTGAGTTTAATTTAACACCGGTTGGAATTACTGTAAAATAACCGGCTTGTTGCCATTTATCTGTTGGCCCGGCTAATAATAGATTTAGATTGCGTTGAATTGGTTCTTTAGTAGCGTCGCCTGGAATATGCACCCAATAAACTTGGTCGCAATTTTTAGTTTCCGGATCGTACTTTTTTGAAAGAAAGAAAATGCTGTTATATTCTGTTGCCGCTGGTTTCTCTTCCACAACTACCACTGGCGTTACTTCATTAGTAGTTACTGACTCACTAACATTATTACTATTCTCTAATGGCACGTATTGTCGATTCGCTAACCAATCGCCAACATTCTGGCACCCACCCAAAAACAACATGGCACTAGCCACTATTACGCACGCGAGCAGATTTATTTTAAGCCGCGACATAAAAATAATATTATTGTTTAATCGGCATGATTAAATATTGGTAAGCAGATGGTTCGTTGCTTCCCGCTATAGTCGGCTTAATCATCACTGGGTTATTATTATCGGTAATACCAAACACTACCTCAGGGGTAGTCATTACGTTTAACCCATCAATTACATACCGATAGTTTAACACCACTGTTTGCTCTGGCCCACCAACGGCCGCAGTTAATGATGATGTATTTTCCCCTACCTGTGTGTTAACTGATGAAACAATTAACTTTCCCTCCGGCAGACAGCGTAGTGAAATATCGTTAATGCCAGACTGTGCAAACAAGCTGGCTGATTTTACCGCTTTTAAAATATCTTGGGTAGACACTACTACTTCCGTTGGGCTGGTAGTGGGAATAATTGCCACGTAGTCTGGATATTGACCATCGATTACTCGTGAAACTAATTCTAACTGGTCACACACAAACAATACTTGGTTATCATGAAAGTAGAGTGCTAGGTTAGTAGCATCATTTTCACCGGCGCGATTTATAGTAGTTAACATTCGTTGTAACTCCTGCAGTGTTCGTACTGGAATAATTACTCGTTTTTCTTCACCTGTACCAGTTAGGGGAATGGTTCGTTCAGCCAAGCGGTAGCTATCTGTCGCTGCTAGAACTAATTTTTGTTCGTTTGGTTTAAGCCAAAATAACACCCCAGAAATTTCTGGTCGGCTTTCCGACATGGCGGCTGAAAAAGTAACCTGTTGTAAAGCGCTTAATAAAGCTTCAACCAAAACACCAAAAGACTGCTCGCGCACTACCTGGGGAATAATTGGGTATTCACTTGATACTTCGCCTTTGATCTTTGTTTTATACGAATCACAACTAAGTAATAGCGTGGTGCCATCTAACACTACATCTACCCGATCTTTTGGTAGTAGCCCCACATAATCAGCCAGCACCTTTCCGGGAACGGTAAACTCGCCGTCGGCCTCCACCTTACCGCGCACTTGGTAAGTCACCCCCACTTCCAAGTTAGTGGCTAAAAAAGTAATTAACCCATCCTTAGCTCTAATTAATATATTTTGTAAGATCGGTAGCGTCACGTTCTTTCCAGTAATATGGCTAACCAATCCAAGAGCTTGGTTGAGGTTCTCTTGGGTGCACGAGAACTTCATATATATAATTTATATTTAATTAGGTTAAGATAATAAGTAATAATAATAAGGGGTGTGGACAGCGGGGATAACCAGTAAACAACTAACTGGGCTGGCTAAAAGTTACATTGGTAAAAGTGGACTAACTGCTATAGTAACGGTGGAACAAACTGGGATAAATTTTAGGGTGCCTGTGGTGAGTAGTGAATTGGTGTGGTAACTGTGGACTAGTTGAGCTACTTATCAGCAGTTACCACCATGGCTATCACCAGGTTTTCCACCTAACTATAAAGGCGTTGTCGAATAAGTGAGATTTCTTGGCGAAGTTTTTCGTTCTTTTCTACTTCTCGACCAATCTTAGTACAGGCATGCATAGCAGTGGTATGATCGCGGCCGCCCATTTCTTGCCCAATACCGGGAAATGATGATTTTAAGTCTTCTCGCATAATATACATCGCAATTTGCCGTGGCACGACCAGTTTCTTTTCGCGGCAAGCACCCACTAGATCGGATAAGGTGATGTCGTAGAAGTCGCAGATAGTGGTTAGAACATGCTTGGCGGTTACGGCGCGTTTATTGTTGCCGGTGGTGGTCCAGGCTGAGAGAATCTGCTTTACATTAGTTAGGTTTGGCACCATTTTATTTACCTCTACCAAGGCGAGAATCTTATTTAATGCCCCTTCTAGTTCACGCACGTTACTGGCGACATTGTTAGCGACATAATCAAGTACTTCACGGTCTAGTTCACAGCCTTTTTCTTGGCATTTTGATTGGAGAATGGCGGAACGCATTTCAAAGTCTGGCGCGCTAATATCGGTAATTAATCCCCATTCAAAACGAGAGATTAGCCGCTCTTCTAGCGCCGGAATGGCCTTTGGTGGCCGGTCGGAAGTCATGACTATTTGCTTGTTTTCTTGATGTAAAGCGTTAAAAGTATGAAAGAACTCTTCTTGCGTGCCTTCTTTACCGGCTAAAAACTGAATATCATCGACTAACAACAGATCGGGGGTGCGGTAGTAGCGTTTAAAATCGTCGACATTGCCGCTTTGAATGGCCTTAATAAAATCGTTAGTAAAGCGTTCGCAATTTACGTACAATACGCGCTTATCGCCGCTATATTCCAATACGCGATGGCCGATGGCTTGCATTAAGTGAGTTTTACCCAAGCCCACTCCCCCATAAATAAACAGTGGGTTGTAAGTTCGGCCGGGGGTTTTAGCTACGGCCAAGGCGGCGGCATGGGCGAGTTCGTTATTTTTACCCACCACAAAGTTTTCAAAGGTATAGCGTGGATTTAAACCAAAGCGATTAGCTTTTATTTCGGCGGTAGGAGCGGCTACTGATGCAACCGGGGCCGCGGCTGCCACTGGAGCCAGCGCTGGGGCAATCGGTTCGCCCATCGCTGAACGTGGGGCTGCCGGTGCCGGCGGTAATTGAGTGTCGTTAAAGCCAGGTAATAGCTTTTCTTGGGGGTTGTAATTTTCCACTCTAAACTCAAGTTTTTTAATTTTACCTTGAGTGATTTTATCTACCACTTTAATAATATCGCGGTAAAACTTCTGTTCCAGCCAGGTTTTAGTGAAAGTATTAGGTACACCAACCACTACGCTGTGCTCGGTGCAGTCGGCAATAAAGCTCTTTTTAAACCAAGTGGAAAAACTACCCTTGGTAAGAGAGAGTTCGAGCTCACCAAGCACGGCTTGCCACAACTGTTGACTGGTCATAAGGGTTGGTTAGAAAGCCAAAAAGTATTATTTTTCTTTGGGTTTTTAGTGAATGCTGTTATAGTAGCACATTTCCACAGGGGGTAAAAATGGCCGAAAAATCAAAGTGTGTATGGGGTGTGGATTGACTGGGTACAACTTGGTTGTGGCTGTCATCTTTGACTAATATCGTTTCCCATGATATGATCCGCCTAGTTTTTACACTCCTATGAAACGAACTTACCAACCCAAAAAACTACATCGTGCCAAAAAGCATGGTTTTCGCAAACGAATGAAGACCAATGCCGGCAAAAAAGTGCTTAAAAGCCGCCGCGCCAAGGGGCGCAAACGCTTGTCCGCCTAACTAAACCCTCTCCAATAACTGGAGGGGGTTTCTTTATGGGCAAAATGGGAGTATTCTGGAATAAAGAATCACTATGTTAGCCCAAAAATTTCGCTTAAATAAGGAAAAAGAGATCAATTCTGTGCTCCGGCGGGGTCAAAAGTACTACAGCCGGCTGTTTAGCGTGGCTTTTTTGCCAAATACTAAGGAAAACCCACGTTTTTGCTTTATTGTCAGTAACAAAATCAGTAAAAAAGCGACTGTCCGCAACCGAATTAAGCGGCTAATGCGCGAGGCGGTCAAACAATTTTTGCTAAATATAGACAAAAATTACGACCTGGTCATCTCCGTCCGCCAAAAAACCGACATCGCCGAGCTCGGTCTGCCCGAAATATCAGCCGATATGGAGTGGATGTTGAGGCGGTGTGGGATGATAAAATCTAAAGTATAACCATGTTTTTATGTACGAATCTGGCCCAGAAAACAGTTTCAATTCAGATAAATTCAAAGGCGAGCTCGCCAAAAAGACGGAAGAATATGCTGAAGTTGCCTATATAACCTATGGACGGCAGGTAAATCTAGAAGAAATAGAACAAAAGAAACAACGATCGACTATACTTCGGCAGGAGTTAGTAGAACATTGCGCCGCCGCGCTTCAAAAAAGCCAAAACCCAGAAGAAATGATGAATGTAATTAGCGAAACACTAGTCGATTACCAACACGGGAATGGAGTTTTATTGTTTCCAGAGGCTGGTAAGACAGCATTCTATCGTGATTTAGCAATAATATTAGCGACACAAACTTAAGAACTTAGCAAAATTATTAGGAGGAAAACGTCTTGTTTTAGATTTTAGAATGGCTACTAGATAAAAAACCACCCCGCATAGCGTAGGGTGATTATGGTGAGAGTGGTCAGTTTAGTCGTCGAAGACAACCCCAAGTGCGAGACCTAAGAAAATGCCGATAGCGACGTCGTCCAAAAGAATGGTGCCGATGAAGAAGCCGACGGCGAAGCCAAAGAGGCTCATTAGTTGTTCCCCCACAGTAACGCGAAAGAAACTCCAAGCGCTACGCCAACCGCGATGTTGTCCATGGCAACACCAAGAAGGAGACCAAGGGCAAAACCGAGCATGTTCATTTACCACCTCCAGATGTAAGTTGAAAGAACGGATTGTTTAATTTAGCACGCCACGTCGTAATTGTCAATATTATGTCTAAAATAACCCTACTCCCGCGGGTGTTTGCCGCTTGGATAATCAGTGGGTACCAAAAAGTGCTGTCGTTTGACCATAGCCCATTGGGTAAAGCCGCTTTCCCGAACGGGTTTTGCCGGTTTTACCCTTCTTGTTCGGAATATGGCCATCAGGCGATTTTACGCCACGGGATATTGCGAGGTGGAGCACTGACTGTTTGGCGAATTATTCGGTGTAATCCGTTTAACAAGGGTGGTGAGGATCCAGTGCCGGAATAGGGACTAGGGATCAGGGGCTAGGGGCTAGAGTGTGAAAAATTAAAAACCCTCCACCTAAGGCGGAAGGTTTTTTGGTTTGGTCAGACAATTTTGGCCAGATCGCCACGAAGCACGGTTGGCTGCATGGCGGCGAGTTCGTCGGCGCACCATTGCCCAATTGGGTAACCGGCCATGTTGGGCGGTGCTGGATGGAGAAGATAGATGGTTTACGGCAAACGTGAGCAAAACCCATTTCCAAAAAGGTGTTGGCGCCGATATAGCCGGGCACTCCGTTACGTTTTGGATTTACCACCAAAACGGCGTTGCTGGCGGCAATCAGGCAAAAGTAATTGCGGATCAAGTCGTGGTCGAGCTTGTTTTTAACCGCTTCACCGTGCATTTTGTCGCTCGTGCCGAGCTTGGCGTAGTGTTCGGTAAAATGCGGCAGGGTTACGGTGTGGCCTAATTTCTCCAGTGCCGCTTTAGCTACCAGCATTTCTTTACTCGCGGTCATACTGCCGCGGATAACAATATGCATGATTGCCTCCAATGGAGTAGAAAGAACGTGGGGCTAGGGGTCAGGGACTAGAGTAGGTTATCATAGTTTTCAAAAATGAAAAGCCGGAAACGTTTTCCGGCCATTCACAACAAAATAAAGCTACTTAAACAAAAATCTCGATTACTTTCTCGTTGCTTCTTAAACCTTGTACAATTTCGATATTAGATTTAGCCGTGTTGAACTCATCAGACAGTAGTTCAATCACCCGTTCGTTGGCCTGGCCAGACGACGGCGCCGCAGTCACGCGAATAATCCATTTGCCAGTGGGGTCTTTAGCCACGCTGTTTTCTCGTGCTTTGGTGATAACCTTGGCCCGAATACGGAAAATCATAGTTATGACTTGGTGGCTTTGTTAGCCATGGCGAGACTAAGCGTAATAAACAAGGTGGAAATAATAGCCACCGCATACCAGCCAACCGCTACGGCCATACCCAAAGCCGCGGTCACCCAAAGCCCGGCGGCGGTGGTTAGGCCGTCAACTTTTTCGCCATGGTTAATTATCATACCGGCGCCTAAAAAGCCGATGCCGGTAACAATGCCGCTGGCAATGCGGCTGCCGTCGACCGATTCACCAAAACCGTACATCGAAAGCATGGTGAACAAGGCTGAGCCGAGTGTAACTAAAGCGTAAGTTTTAGTGCCGGCTTCTTTCTTAGCTAAAATGCGTCTTTCCAAGCCAATAATACCGCCTAAAACTACCGCTAAGAGTAGTTTGCCGAGCACAACCACGTAAAAAACAGTCAACATATAAAGAGTTATTGATAAAGAAGTTTAAGCGACAGCTGTTTGGTGACAGTGTCGTAAAAAGCAAAAGTTGGTTTGGAAAATAGGCCGGCTAGCGTGCCCGGGTTAACCACTCGGCAATCCCCCGCCTTTTCCTCCCATGGTTTGTGCGTATGGCCATGAAAAACAAAGTTGTATTCACCGCGCTCCGCCAGTTCACGCGCGCGATCTGGAAAATGAGTAAAGGCAATCGGTGTGCCGTCTAACACGGTGCTGCCAAACTCGCCATGAATAATTACGTTCGGCAGGTTTAGCTGCTCCATCGCTTCATGGTCGCCGTCGACATTGCCGTAAGCTAAATGGATAGTGCCGGGAAAGTTTTCGCTAATATATTTTAGCACCGACGGAGCACAGACGTCGCCACAATGAATAATAACACCAACGCCGGCTTCGGTCACCAATTTGAGCATGGCGTCGATGTTGGGAATGTTATCGTGCGTGTCGGAGATGATAGCGAAAAGCATAGGGGCTAGAGTTTTTCTCTGACGGGGTAACCGCTGGCATCGAACACTTGAGTAAACTTTATTTCTTTGCCCGACTCATGTTGCAGGGTAAACTCCACCGGATGGCCTTTTGGATAATGACCGTAATAAACATCCATGCCGAAGTTATGTAAACCGGTGCTTTCAGCCCAAGAAATAGCCCGGTGTTTAAGAACGTCTAAGCTGTCGCCGGCCTCTAGCGCAACCTGTCGTTCTAAAGGTAAATGGTATGGTTGGCCGCTGAACAATTTAAAATCGACGGTAATTTTATATTTGCCAAGCGGGAGCTCGGCGGCTGACTCAAGTTGATTTGGTTCTTCTGGGGACATATTTAGGGGCTAGGGATCAGGGACTAGGGCTAATGAATACTCTTTAACCAGGCGAGGTCTTTGGGGCGTTGGCTGTCGGTGGGGGTTTCTAAAATGCCGTTGATGTTTTTTAGTTTCTGGTTTTTTACTAAGGCGGTAAAACCGTCTTTACCGATCAAGCCAGCGCCAAGGTCGGCGTGGCGGTCTTTGTGTTCGCCAAGCCCAGTCTGTGAATCGTTAAGATGCAGTAACTTTAAGAACGACAGGCCAATCTGTTGGTCGAACTTTTTCAATACAGCGGTGATGCCGGCGGCGGTTCTAAAATCGTAACCGGAAGCAAAGGCATGGCAAGTGTCGAGGCACACGCCAATTGGCGCTTGTGGTATTTTTTTAAGCACGCCGTCTAAAATCATGCCCAATTCAGAAAAGTCATCGCCAATAATTTCACCTGCCCCGGCGGCATTTTCTAGTAAAAGTAATGTTTTACCGTCGTAATCTTTCAGTACATCAATCAGTCCGGAAGTGGTCATTTTTATTGCTTCGGATCGGCCCAGATCACGTCCGCTACCTAAGTGAGTCATAATCGCTTCGGCACCAAGTTGAGCTCCTCGCTCCAGTTCCTGTCGCACGACACTGATCGAACCTTTAGCAATGCGGGCGGTGGCCGAACCAAAGTTAATAAAATAGGGCGTGTGAATGTAACAAGCGGCTTGCTTATGTTCAATCATCGCGGCCTTGAATTTGGCAGCAATATCTTTAGTAATAGCCGGCGCCGGGCCGCCTTGCGGTGAGCGAGAAAAAAACTGAAAAACCTCACCACCAATGGCGGCGGAATTAGCCGGGGCGTGCCACAAGCCGCCGGCCGCGGAAACGTGAGCACCAAAAAGCATATTACCTGTATGTTATCATGGTCGTTTGTATAATAAAACCACGCGGTTACATTAACTAATGTTTCGCCTGCAGCGGGTGTTACTTTCTGTCACCAGAAAGTAACCAAAGAGTGTTGGGGGTGGCGGAAGTTCTCATCCCAAACAACTATCCCATTAACATTGGCGCGGCTAAGCCCCTACGCCGGATCCCGCCTGCGGGCGGGATGCTCCAGGGCTCGCCGCTTCCCGAACTGCCGCCACCCCCAAACCCCCGGCAACTTAAATAACCTTAATAGCTCTTAGATTATAATGACACGATTGGTCAAAGTCAGTAAAAATAAAACCACCCGAGTTTTCAAGTGGTTTTAAGTTATTAGGTTATTTCTTTTCTTCGCCCAAGATCTTGTCTTTTAGGTATTCAATTACTTTGCGGTTGCGGAGTGAGTTGATTAGATAGCGACGGTAGCTGGCTGATTTGAGGTTGTCTAAAATCTCCGGCTGGCCTTGGTACTGCTCCATCGCCCGCTTTATTTCTGCTTCAACATCGGTGTCTGGTACGGTAATGTTTTCTTGTTTGGCCGCCTGCTGAATCACCAGCGCTGTCTTAACCCGCTGCTCGCCCTGGCTGTGAAACTCGGTAATGAGTTGGTCGTGTGTCTTTTTTAGATGACTCAGATAATCGTCGAACTTTAACCCTTGCGCTTCCAGATTGTCTGCCAGTTCGTGCACCATGCGGTGTGCTTCTTGGTCAACCAAGCTTTTGGGTAGATCGCTGAAAGCTGCTTTGGCAACTAAGCCGTCGAGCATGGCGATTTCCTGGCGCTGACTTTCTTTTTCTTCCGCTTCTTGGGTTAAATTTTTAGTAATGACAGCCTTTAGTGCTTCAGCACTGTCTTGGCCCATGCTCTTGGCAAAGTCATCGTTAAACTCCGGCAACTCGCGGCGGTAAACTTCTTTTATGGTCACTGAAAAATCGGCCAACTTGCCGGCCAGGTTTTTTTGGCCGTAGTTTTCTGGGAAGTTAAGTTTAAACTTGCGCGATTCACCTTTGCTTAAACCAACCAGCTGATCTTCAAAGCCCGGAATAAATTTGTTGTCGCCCACCAGTAATGGGTAGTCGGTGGCCGAACCGCCTTCTATCAACACATTGTCGATCGCCACAGTAAAGTCCACCACGGCACGGTCGCCTTTTACTATTGCATCGAGCTTAATTGATTCTTTAGCGCGACTGGTGCGAAGGTATTCAATCGCCTTGGTAACTTCCACTTCGCTGGCAGTGGCAGTCTTTTTTTCAACCTTGATAGTGTTCAACTCCGGTAAAGTCACATCTGGCAATAGAGTCACGACGGCCGTATATATCATCGAATTGCCTGGCACTAACTGGGTGATAGACACCTGCGGCTGACCTACCACTTCGGCGTTTGGTAATTGCTGTTCGAGCGCGGCCAAAAGTGATTGGGAAATGGCGTTATCGGCGGCGCGTTGGTAAATAGCCATTTCACCCACTTTGCCCTTAACCACATCGTAAGGGGCTTTGCCGGGGCGAAAGCCGGCAATGGGTGAATCGGCGCTTAAGCTTTCAGCGGCGCGTTGTAAAAACGGTTGCAGTTCTTCGGGCGGCACGGTAACGGTTAGTTCATATTGAGCCGGTGACAGCTGCTTTTTTTCGGCGGACATAGAGGTAAGGGGATAAAAGATAACGGTCGGAGTGTAGCAATTGAAGGGGAAAAAATCAAGCCGTTCGGGTATAGAGGAAAGAGTATAGAGTATAGAGGGTTGATTTGGACATTCGTGTATAAACAAACCCTCTATACTCTATACCCTATACTAAAAACCCCGCCTATCGACGGGGTTTATTGGATCGAGGAGTATGGTGAGATCTTATGGCTTCAAAGCGGAGGCAATGCCTAGGTTAGCATGGGCGTTGTCTTTATTGAATAAACCAAGGTGTATAGTCAGCCGACTGGTTTGAAAGCCAATATAGACGTGTTGAGTGGGATAGCTATTGAGCTGGGTGGAGGTGTTAATATACTGGCCCAAGAACAGTCGTTCACTGGTGACAAGGTAATGCCCGACTATGGTGTAAACCATAACCTGGGCAGTTGGAGTTACTTCATTTGTGTTCAGCAGCTGTTCTTGTGCGTTCCATGTTCTCCCACACGAGCTGGGCACTAAAGTTTTACGGATAAGATACCATTTTGGTTCACCTTGGTCGTTAATAGGAAGGTCAGTGTTACTAATATCAAATTCCAAAGCAGTGACCTTATTCTTAATAACAGCAATTGACAGTGGAAACACCGCCACCAGTACGTGGCTGTCTTTATGGTCTTGGAGTAATTTTTCCGTGAATGGCACTTCCGACATGGCGGTCAGTTGCTGGACAGTGGGGTCTAAACCAAAATGATGGATAGCATCTTGGACACCGAACATGTTGGCACCCACAATGTCACGAGCTCGTCGCTGAGAAATTGTCGGTTGATCGGGCTGAAACAAAACGGGTTCGGGGGCGTTTAACTGAGCGGCTATTTCCTCTGGCAGTACGGTACAGCCGTTAGTTTGGTTTAGTAAGCGAATAACCGAACCGATAGTGACTCGGTCGTGTGGCATTGGTTGGAGTTCAACCTGGCTAACAATCGCCTCGATAACATCGGGGTTGTGGCTGGTTCGCTGGAGCATTTCCACCAAGCGACGAATGGCCGAGATGGTTAGATCTTCGTAATTCATGACGAAACACCTCGTCTGATAGGTTTAGTTGTTAATGAACTTGATTGGTGAATATACCGCCGGTGGGGGGAAAAGTCAAGATTTCAAGTAGTATGCAGGGATCAGTATGCAGTATGCGGGAGTGATACGCACGTTCGTGAAAAGATAGCTCCTGCATACGGTATACTAACTCCTGCATACCCCGCCGCGTTCTATTAAAAAAGCCCCGACAGTTTGGTCGAGGCGTTTGGTGAATTATGGAAGAAAAATCAGCGTGTTGATGCTGGGGTTAGTAATGCCGTAGCGTTACGACGCAGCTTTTTGTGACAGCCGGTAAATGACAGCACGGCGGTGCGAGTCGGAAAACGGCTGCCCGGTGACGGTCGACCAGACAGGCAAAAGATACCCATCTTGGCCACATCGGCGGCAAGGGAGCACTCCACTAAATCGCGATCGTCAGAAATGACAATGTCGGCGGCACTGGCCTCCGGCACCCGTTCCAAGCCCTGCTGGTGAATAACCTCCGGGATAATGGTGTTGAACGGATCGCTGCCCAACGAACAAAAGATACGCTTCATGGTTCCTCCAAAAGAAAAGAACGACAGTTGGCAGTATAGCGTGACGAGTGAGGCGGGTCAAGAGTAGTTCTTGTTTTTTTGTCATCCTTCTCTTTTTTCACCGTCCCCCTCATTTTGTCATCCGTTTCCTTTTTGCCGTTCCTCCCTCCCTTTGTCATCCCGAAGTGGCATCGAGGGACCCCTTACCCGTTTTAGAAGCTTTGTACTTACTAGTAGGTAGATTAAAGATTATCTCTTCCAACCTTTGAGTGCTTTAACTTGCACCACCAATATCTCTTAACACCCTAAAGGGGTCCCTCGATGCCACTTCGGGATGACAAAATTAAAAGATGCGTCGATAAGGGCAAGGGATGACAAAATAAATGAATGAATGAAATTGAAAAACCCCTCCGCCGAAGCGGAAGGGTTTTTGTTGTTCGTGAAACTCACTTCTTCTGGCACTTTCCCGCCTGCATTTGGCGGTTGAAGGTCAGTGCCTCTTCGAGGTAGCGCTTGGCCTGGCCGAACTGGGCGCTGGTGTTATCCATCCAGCCGTTCGCCGAACCGCGCTGCCGGGCCCAGTGGCCGTTGGGCATGTCGTTATAGCGCTTGATGCGTTCACGATACATGGCGTACCGCGTTTGAATGTCGTTGGCCGCGCTCTCGAATGCGGCAATGTCGCGCGTCAGCATGGATTGCTCGAGCGTCAGCTTGTTGCAGAGCTCGGCCACCGCCGCGTCGGTGGGCTGGTTACGGTCGCAGATGACGAACATCAAGCCGATCGTCACCAACGCGCAGAAGGCGAGGATGACGTACTTCATCCGGTAGCCTTTGTCGTCGTTTTCCATGATTACTCCTCCACGCAGGCGTCGAGCGCCCGAAGGTGTTCGATGTTCATTCGAATACTTTCTTTGCCGGAAGCATTGGCCTCTCTGAGTATAACGCCCGACTCTTTGATAAAGGCGTCTTGGTCGGGGTTTATGGTTACTTCGACTATCCAGCCGTGGTACCACGATCCGAACTCACGACTGAGTATGGTATGACTTCGTCGCTCTTGCGGTTTGCCGACGGCGAACGATTTAATAGTACAATTCAACCATACCGTTTTGATGCTCGGTAAGTTGCGACGCGTCGGATTCCCATACTTGGTTTCAACCTCCACCTGCGCCACCTGACCGACTGCGAAGTTGTGCGACGGCGGGTCAATTTTGCAATGCCATGTGTCTTGAGCATTCAGCTCGTAGGTCTGCCCGCAGAAGCTACAGACGAGTATCTCGCGGGTGATCGGTTTTTTCTCAAGCATTTTTACCTTTCTTTTCAGGCGTCGAGTGCCTGAATACTTTCGATGTTGTTCCAAGTCCACGTGGTGATGTGGTCGCCGAACGGGGCGGGCTCTTGGCCGGGACTAAGCTCAATTTGTACCACCCAGCCATGGTCTCGATGGCCAAGCCCATCAATTTGGCTGCAACCGTAGCGATCGGTCGGCGTGCCGTGGCCGATTTCGGTGATTGTGCCTTGGCATCGAACGCAGCCGGTGCGATCTTTGCCGAGCGACGTGGGAAAATTGGCCCACACTGTCTGGCCGACTTTGAACTGATGTGCCGCCGGCTCATGGCTGCACAATACGCCGGCTTGCTTGGTTTCATACACTTCCCCACAGAAGTCACAGACGAGCATTGTGCGGGTAACGGGTTTTTCGACCAGAGCCATTACGGCCCCCCTTCTGTTGTTCAGGCGTGAGCGCCCGAATACTTTCGATGTTGCGAGTTGTTACCGCCACGATATGTTTCCAGGGCATCGCCGCTTCTTGGCCGGGGTTGAGCGACACTTCCGCCACCCAACCTTCTTTTTTCTGGTCGCCGCCGGATCCGTCCAAGAAACTGATATTACGCATTTTTCTTTCGGCTGGCGCGGCGAGCGTGCCGCGGTACAAGACATAATCAAATGCCGGACCGCCGCACACTTCAAAGTCAGTTTCCACCTGCTGGCCGACCGCGAATGGCGGTTTTTGTAGTGCCATTTTAATTACCCTCCTCAAAGCCAAGAAAGTCTAGGCACGATTCAAGTTGGGCCGCTCTGGCCGCCGCAAGAGCTTCTTCAAGCTCGGGGTTTTTTGGCTGCTGGTCAACCGCGTTGATAGTGCCCTGCATCCGGCCGCAGCTATAGGCGAGACGTAGTTTGGCGTTGTTGATATCGGCCATTCTTTTTTCCAGCGCCGCTGGATGATAAAGAGAAACAAGACCGACAATGGTGGCAATAATCACTAGCGCCAGGATTACCAGCATGGCTTTAACTTTGTTGTCATCCATGTTAATCCCCCTCTAATCCAAGGTTGGTGTTTAAGCCGAGATCGGCGCAGGCCTTGAAGTCGTTTTTCATCGATTCGAGCGTTTCTGCATATCCACCGAGATTTTTATTCAAGACGGTGGTTATGTCGATTCGGCCTTGCAGCCGGCCGCACTCGAAGACCGCTTTGATCTGCTGTTTGTCCAGCGGTGCGGTTTGCGTGGTGTCGTCAATAAGATCGATACCGAAGATGGCGGCGATTACCACCGCGGCCAGGATCGCTATAATAAGTAAGGACTCGTCGCTAGTCATCTCTCTATATCCTCCCAAATAGGTTGTTTATTGTCAGAGAACGGATGTGGAATAATAGCATATTTGGCTAAAAATGTCAATAATGGGGTAAAATGGTAGGAAAAACTGGGTTAAGTGTCATTGCGAGGAGGGTCTGCCGCAGCAGCCCGACGAAGCAATGACACTAGTCCCTAGCCCCTAATAAAAAAACCACCCTCCATTTAACACGGAGGGTGGTCAAATTACATCAGGCGTCGAATTGTCGAACTAGATTAACAACGCCACTAAGAGTAAAGCCACCACGTTCAAGATTTTAATCATTGGGTTGATGGCTGGGCCGGCGGTGTCTTTGTACGGATCTCCCACCGTGTCACCGGTGACCGCGGCTTTGTGAGTATCACTGCCCTTGCCACCGAAGTTGCCTTTTTCAATATACTTTTTGGCGTTGTCCCAAGCGCCGCCGCCGGAAGTCATAGAAATAGCCAAGAACAAACCAGTCACGATGCTGCCAACTAACACGCCGCCTAAAGCCACTGGCCCGAGAATAAAGCCAACGAGAATTGGTACTACTACCGGTAATAGTGCCGGTACGATCATTTCTTTTAACGCGGCCTTGGTTACGATGTCGACTGTCTGGCCGTAATCAGGTTTGCTGGTACCGGCCATAATACCGGCGTTGGTGCGGAACTGTTCGCGCACATTTTCCACCACGGCACCGGCGGTCTTACCCACCGCTTCCATGGAGAAAGCACCGAACAAGTATGGTAGTAAGCCACCGATAAACAAACCAACAATTACCAGTGGGTCAGATAACAAGAAAACTAATTCACGACCGCGGTCAGCAAACTCCTGGGTATAGGCTGAGAACAATACGATGGCGGCTAAACCGGCTGAGCCAATGGCATAACCTTTGGTCACCGCCTTGGTAGTGTTACCCACTGCATCAAGCGCGTCGGTGATTACCCGAACTTCCGCCGATAGTTCCGACATTTCGGCGATACCGCCGGCGTTATCGGTAATTGGGCCGTAAGCGTCAATCGTTACAATAATTCCGGTGAGCGACAACATCGCCATGGCGGCAATCGCTACGCCGTATAATTCGGCGAGCGCGTAAGCGCCTAAAATACCAGCGGCGATTACCAATACTGGCAGCGCGGTGGATTTCATCGACAGAGCTAAACCGGCAATCACATTAGTACCATGGCCGGTCTTGGAAGCTTCGGCCACGTGCTTAACCGGGCTGTAATCGGTCGAAGTGTAGTATTCGGTAATTACCACCAAACAGGCGGTTACCACTAAGCCAATCAAAGCTGAAAGATAAATGGCCAAGGCACTGTATTTACCATTGTCGGCCATGAGCCAATTTGTCACCGGCCAAAAAGCAATGGCGGCGATTACCCCGGCGGCGATTAAGCCTTTGTAGAGGGCGCCCATGATGTTTTGCTTTTTACCCAAGCGGATAAAAAAGCTACCGATAATAGAAGCCAAAATGGAAACGCCACCCAACACTAACGGGAACACAATGGCGTTGCTGGAACCGTTAAAGATTAAACCACCGAGCAACATGGCGGCGACCGAAGTGACCGCGTAAGTTTCGAACAAGTCGGCGGCCATACCGGCACAGTCACCCACGTTGTCACCGACGTTATCGGCGATCACGGCTGGGTTGCGTGGGTCATCTTCGGGAATGTTGGCTTCTACTTTACCAACCAAGTCAGCGCCTACATCGGCGGCCTTGGTAAAGATACCACCGCCCAAACGAGCAAAGACCGAAATTAAACTGCCACCAAAACCTAAGCCGATCAAAGCCTTTGTGGCATCGGCGGCGGACACCCCGGCGGCGGTGATAATGGCGTAATAACCGGCCACCCCGAGTAAGCCCAAACCAACCACCAACAAGCCGGTAACCGAACCGCCTTGCACGGCAACTTTTAAAGCATCGGCTAAACCGGTTTTAGCCGCTTCAGTGGTGCGAACATTAGCCCGCACCGATACGTTCATGCCGATGTAACCGGCTAAAGCGGAAAAGACCGCGCCAACTAAAAAGCCGGCGGCGATTAACCAGCCCAAAGCCAAGCCTAGAATCAAAAACAATACGGCCGCGATTATGCCGATGGTTTTGTATTGGCGGTTTAGGTAGGCCGCGGCGCCGGTTTGAATGGCGGTGGCAATGGCGCGCATGCGGTCACTGCCGGTTGGCCGCTTTAAAATTACGGCCACCAGCACAGCGCCATAAACAATGGCGGCCACGGCGCAGGCGAGGACAAATAACATTAGTCCAAAATACATACGGTTTATTAAAAAATTAGAAGTAAGTTAACGTGACTATAGTAGCCAGAAATGGGCAGAAAAGTCAATTTATTTAGGCTTGACAGACTAAGCGAAAGCCGGCTTTTTGGTTGACCGAGGCAGGGTATTATGGTATGCTGCCGACTGACGTTTTTGCAAGTTTCCGGCACGTTATAACCAGCCTGCTTATATTTCATATTGGCTCAAAAAAATTGGTGTAATTACCGCCGCCGCACTGTTTCGCAGCGCGCTCGTGGTCGGTCGCTCAGTCGACTGGCTGTATCGTCGCAGTCTCCGTAAGGGGTTGATGGTACTGGCTGGGCTCGGCTTGGCTATTATTGTGCCACCGTATCGAGCTTACCGGTGGTTGCAGCGCCGGTTGTTCGCCAACATTCCACTATCGGATAGCCGGTGGTGGGATCTGATTACCCATCGTTATAGTACCCATATCATCGTGTGTGTTGTGGGTCTTTTTGTTGTGGCAAATAACATTCAAGCGCAGGTGGCTACTCGCAATGAAGACTTTGGTAAAACCTCGGTGCTTTACGCACTGGTGGGTGGTGATGAGCTTGGTTATATCGAAGAGACAGCCGCCCCGGAAGGTAACAGTGCGGCCGGCACCGATATGGTCTGGGCCGACGGCAACGCCGGTATCAACGCTGTTCCAGAATACCTGCCGGAAAGTTCGGCGGTGGTGCAAGGTGGAACTGCCTTAGTGCGGCCAGAAATTTCCCCCAGCAGTGAAAGCGGGGTGACGATTGCGCGCAGCGATGTTGAAACATATATAGTTCAACCGGGCGACACTATTGGCTCAATGGCTGAAAAGTTTGGTGTGTCGGTCAATACAATTTTATGGGAAAATAATTTAACCGAACGAAGCACTATTCGCCCCGGTGATACTTTGCGGATCTTACCGCTGTCGGGGGTAAAACATAAAGTTAAACGTGGCGAAACGCTGGCCAGGATTGCCCAGTTATATGGCGTGACCGCGCAGGCGATTATCGACGAAAATGATTTGATCGACGAAGACGCCCTGCGGATTGGTGATGAGTTAATTATTCCCGGTGGTAAAAAATTACCAACCGTGGTACCAACGCCGGTCACCCAACGCACGCCGCGCAGTTACGTTGGTGGGGTGCCGTCTTCGGCTACGCCAGACAGCGGCACTCGGTTGCTCTGGCCAACTACCGTTCGTCGCGTGACGCAGTATTACGGTTGGCGTCATACCGGGCTCGACATTGCTTCGCGTGAATCGCCACCGATCTTTGCCGCCGAGTCCGGTACAGTTATTCGCGCCTCCAGCAATGGCAGTTACAATGGCGGTTACGGCAACATGGTTATTATCGATCATGGTAACGGCCTACAAACGCTCTACGGGCACATGAAAGCTCTCTCGGTTAGCGTGGGCGATACGGTGGTTCGTGGCCAGGGTATTGGTATTATGGGTAATACCGGTCGTTCGACCGGACCGCACGTTCACTTTGAGGTTCGAGTTGGCGGCAAACGAGTTAACCCGCTGACATATATTAAGTAGTTTGTAAGACAGCAACACCCCTTGACAGCCAGGGGCGTTTTGTGTACCATTGGCAATTACGTTCATTAACAACTTATATTCCTACGGAGGTGGGAAATGGCTGAATATCCACGCGAATTAGTTGCGCAAGCGGAGCAGCGGTACTTGCGGTTCTGTCTGCAAAAATACGCTCAGTTCGACGAAGACATTAAACACTGGCTATGGATGGCTAACACTATCTCGGCACGCTGCCAGATTGGTATGAGTGTCTTTGGGATAATGTTTTTAGCTGGCGGCTCACATTTGGGGCCGGGGGTAGCTTGGGCTACCGGCGGCTTATCGTTAAGTGCCGCTATCCTGGCGCTGTGGCTAGAAGTACTGGCGTGCGATTCGCATGCTCGCCGGTGTTTGCCCGGGCAGCTGGGGCAGTATGCGGAAGCGTTGATAACGCATCCATTGATACTCAAAAAACTAATCTTCAGCTGGCGCGGTCTGCTCGAAACATCTGGCCGAATAAGCTTTTTGCTGGTGATGGCCATACTTGGTGCGTCAACGCAACGTTACGACCTCGCGGTTTGGCTTACGCTTAACGCCACTATATGGGTGGGCGTTAGTCTGCTCCGACGGCGAGTAATTCGCAGTCAAATTAGACTGCGCGCCGAAGCGTACTTGCAACGCCATGGCCCCACCAATCCTAATCATCCGCGGCCGGTAATTAATGAACCGGCAAAAGCAACCAACACCGGAGGTGAATAAAATGGATTTCTCTTTTCTCGATACCATTCCACTCTCGCCGCACCAGCGCGAGTACGTTAAAGCCTGTTGGAAAAAGTTTCCCGAAAACGGCAAACAACCCTCGCCACCGATTAAATTATTTCGCCAAAGCGGTATTATTTGGCTGGCGATGATCGGACTACTGGTTACTAGAGTGCCAGCTACAGTTATGGTTACGCTGGCCGTCATTTGGCTTTTTAGTGTTGTTGGTAGTGTTGCGGTGGTATACCTGTTCAACTACAGTTACCACATTGCAGCCACCCGCCCGTCGACATCGCGCCAAAAACGCTGGGGAGATTTTAACGGTTGGGATAAGATAGTGACATCACACGATCAGCTGACTCGTCTTATTCCGTGGCACATCACTCTCGAAACAGTTTCCAGTCTAGTTGGGAGTTTAATGTTATTGCTTACGCTCGTGCTCACGCGTCATTGGGTGACGGCGATTGGATTGGGATTGTTAGTTGTCACAACCTGCATCTTTAGCTTGGTTATGACACCCATGATAAAAAACACTATAAAAAATCGAGCCCGAGCTTACGCTGAACACTTCAATCTGGAACCGGAAATCGATCCTAGTCAAATCAACCCCGACCATCCGCGGCCGGTGTTAAAATAGCGTAACTGGAGGTTTCAGTTATGACCCAAAAACAGCTCGATTTTCTGGCCGCGTTACCGCTGCCAGAAGTACAAAAAGAATACCTGCGTTGGCTCTGGAATAAACACGAATCGCTGAGCGAAGCACTTCCCGTTACGTTCTGTCGGTGGCTTTTTAGTCTAGTGCCCTTGGCCAGCCTGTTAATTTATCCGCAGGGGGTCGTCTCGAAAATCATGTGTGTGGTAACCCTGATCGTCTGCTTTTGTAGCATGTTTGTCAGGGCGATGTTAGTGGATGGATTTTATGGCGGAAGCAAGAATGTCGGCGCGACATGGGATAGGTTTTCGATTATGGCAGATGCCAATACACTCGGCGGATTAATTCGGAGCAAGTTTTGGCTGAGACTGATTGGCACAGTCATCGTAAACGGTGCATGTATTGGCGTTCTTTGGCTAAATGGCTACCAATGGACGGCTATTGTTTACGCCCTAGCTACAGTTGTGGTGATCGGCTTTCAACTAGTGATGCCGAGAAGAATAAAAAGATACTTGGCGGCTGCTGCCGCTGTCTACGCCAGAGAATTCAACATCGTCACGCCTGCGCCGGACGAGCCGGAAATCGATCCTAGTCAAATCAACCCCGACCATCCGCGGCCGGTGCTTAAATGACCACCATGGTTAACATAACTGCGCCACTCGGGAGAAATATGATGGACTGGTGGGAAAAAGTTAGCTTCATAAATACCCTACCATTATCGTTGCACCAGCGAGAGTTTGTAAAAGATTGCTGGAAGCACCAGCCGAATAAAAACAACAAAACACCGTGGCTGGTACGAACGTTGGATTATCTCCTATGCTACGGCCTCGACATTGTGCTCTTGCTTTACCTGGTGGTTTGGCCTCGCCCGGCCGTTGCAGCTACTGTGCTGACCATTCTGTGGCTGCTGTCACTTTTGGTTATTATGGTGGTACTGGCGCACACCTTTATCATTAAGTATGCCTGTGGATTGTTGCCAGGCACATCGCCGACGATTCCCCATGTCGACAACTTGCTTACCAGTCGGTGGCTGATGAAAAAGCTGATTCCAGCCAAAAGTTGGATGATGCCGTTATGGGCGGCGATGAGCATTATTGGCCTAACGGCGCTAATGATGAGTCGACATTGGATTACGGCAGTAATGTATGCGATGTCATTGGTGACAACATTACTGTTTACTCGATTCATGCTGCCACTGGTGAAGCATTATGTTGTGGTGCGAGCTCGTACCACCTATGCCGAACAGCACCACTTGGATCCGGAAATCGATCCCGATCAAATCAACCCCAACCACCAGCGGTCGGTGTTGGACTAATTTCGTTCTTTCAACAATTTTCCCCCGCATGTCGGTTATCGACGTACGGGGGTTTTAATTTAATTACTAATTACGAATTACTAATTACGAATTATTTATTCTTGGTGCTCTTTTGGATGGCACTAATTATTTTAATTAATTCTTCACAATCGACGACAAGTGAATCAAACTGCTTTTTAGTTAAGAAGTTACTATCATGTAGTAGATGCAACCAATAGTGGGATTCCCGTGCTTCTTTGTAGGCAATGGTTATTTTAGAAATAAAGTCGTTTCGTGATTGACCACCAATAGCTTCTTCTACATTTGCGCCAATAGAAGTACCACTACGCAATAACTGTTTTGAAAGTACATATTCTTTCTTGGTTAAAAGAAACGTGTATACTCCTACAATTCGCAAGGCAAAATCATAACTCTTCTGTTGTAGCACGTTCTTTTTCATAACTATCTAATTCGTAATTAGTAATTCGTAATTAGTAATTATTAACTAAGTCGATACTGCAATGCCTCGGCAACATGATCGGCGTTAATATTGTTGCTGTTGGCTAAATCGGCGATTGTTCGCGCTACTTTTAAAATGCGATGGTACGACCGGCCCGACAGATACAGCCGGCTGACCGCGTCGCGCAACAGTTGCTGACCGTTATGGTCTAACTGACAAGAACGGCGCAGTTCGGTTGGGCCCAGTTCGCTATTGGTAAATCTGCCAGTACCTCTAAAACGGTCTAGTTGTTTTTGCCGAGCGGCGATAACGCGTTGCCGCACACTGGCCGATGATTCTTCAACTGTCTCGCCGGCCAATTGGTCAAACGGCAGCCGCGGCACTTCTACATGCAAGTCGATCCGGTCTAGAATCGGCCCGGAAACGCGGCGGCGGTAGTTGGCGATACCATTTGGCGAACAAGTACAACGGCGGTCTGGGTCGGTGGCAAAACCACATGGGCAGGGGTTTTGCGAAGCGATCAGCGTAAAGCGCGCCGGAAACGCCACACTGCCGGCGGCACGGCTCACGGTGACGGCACCGTCTTCGAGCGGCTGTCGCAATGCTTCTAACACCGGCCGGGGAAACTCCGGTAGTTCGTCTAGATATAAAATACCGCGATGAGCCAGCGACACTTCACCCGGGCGTGGAATCCGCCCGCCGCCAATCAGTGCCGCGCCGGAACTGGAATGATGCGGCGCGCGAAAGGGTCGTTGGCTCACCAATGGTTGTTCAGTTGGCAGACAGCCGGCCACACTATAAACTGTTGTCACTTCTAAAATCTCTTCGGCTGTCAGTGGCGGCAAAATCGACGGCAGTGTGCGCGCGAGCAGCGTCTTGCCCGACCCCGGTGGCCCGTTGAACAAAACGTTATGAGCGCCGGCCGCGGCAATTTCTAAAGCGCGCTTGGCTTGAGCTTGGCCGCGAATATTTGCTAAATCGAGCGCGGTTGATTCCACATCGGTTAACGTTGGAATACCGGTGCTGGCGTAGCTGGCTAGTTGTGCGCCACCGGCAAAATGACCGATTACTTGCCGCAAATTGTCAGCCGGCAGCAAGGTTAAACCTGTCACCAACATCGCTTCTGGCATGTCGGCCGTTGGCAAACATAAATACCGCATCCCATGGGCAGCGGCATAACGAGCGATTGGTAAAATACCGGCGGTGTGTCTTAAAACTCCGTCAAGAGACAGTTCACCCACAAACAAAACGTCGCTCGGTATTTCCAAATCTATTCCAGCGGCGGCAATACCAACCGCCATTGGCAGATCGAACCCCGGGCCTTCTTTTGGCGTATTGGCCGGCGCCAAGTTCACTACCAATCGTCGCGCCGACGGAAACGGGAACCCGGCATTTTTTACCGCCGAGCGCAGCCGGTGTTCGGCTTCTTTAAGCGATTTATCCGGCAGGCCAACAATCATAAACTTTGGTTGGCCCGACATAATATCTACCTCAACCATAACTGGTTGGCAGTGCACGCCGACAGGAGTGCAGGTGTGAACGGTGGTGATCATACCCGTTCAGCATAGCAACCGAAAGAGAAACTATTTCTAAACTAAAAGTAAACGAAAGGTAAATTAGGGACTAGGGACTAGATCGGGGGATATCTGTCATTGCGAGGAGGGGCCGCCCGCAGCGGCCCGACGAAGCAACCCCAGCTCCTTATAGTCATTACGAACGAAATAAACCAATCCCATGTTAAGTGTAATTAACCCGGGATTGGTTTGTTATTAACGACATCTAAAATGAGCTGGGGTTGCTTCGTCGTTCATCCCACTTCGCCCCGCTAAGCGGGGCTCCGCGGGATTCACTCCCTGCAATGACACTAGTCCCTAGCCCCTAACTTCCAAACAATCCCCACGCAAGCGAGGGTAATCAAAATGTCGGCCAGGTTCAATGTTAGTCCGTTGAGCCAACTAAAAGTTAGGTAATCAATCACCCCACCGCGAAACAGACGGTCAAAGCTATTGCTGGCGGCACCAAGGGCGAGGGCAAAGGCGCAAGCGGCTAAAAACGATTGCGGGTGTCTTTTTTGCCAGACATAATACAAAGCTCCGGCCGCCACTAACAGGCCAATGATTCCCCACCACTGGGCCGATAATAACCCAGGTAGACTGAGAGCGAGTTGTTGGTTAAGCGAATACTGCCAACTAAACAAAACAGCATCAAACGAAAATGTTTGATGCTGCAGACTTAAAAGTTTTGCGAGACGATCCGCTAGCGCGATTAGGCCGATGCCACTTAAGGAAAGCCACCACCAGCGCGCGGTCATGGTAGTTTTAAGAAATCTTGGTTAAGCGGTTCTTGCACGACACGCAAGCCGAACTGGCTGGTCGGGCGAGTAAGCGCTTTTCATCGATCGGCTTTTTGCAGTAGCTGCAAATGCCGTAGGTACCAGCGTCGATGTTTTTAATGGCTTTTTCAATATCGTGCAGGGTGGATTCCAGGCTTTCTTCCAACGACAAGTTGTCGCTGTAGGTAGCCACCTCGGCGGCGTTTTCATCTTCTTTATCGCCAAACTGCGGAAAGATAGTATCGGACTTACTTTCGTTTCCTTCGGTAAACTTTTCGAGTTCTTTTAAAATTTTATCGCGGCGATCTTCGAGTTCGGTCTTAATGGCAGCGAGAGTAGATTTGTTCATACATTGTACAAGATTAGAATGACGGGAAAAGTTGCCCCTATTATACCCGGAAACTAGATTGTTAGATAGTGTTCCTGGGGGCTACCATTATCCCACGTTGGCCATTTCCGTCAATCCCCTGGCGTTTATTCGGCTAACCCTAGCTGTTATTTTAGCAAATTAAAAAGCGCGGAACGCTGTGCCCGAAACAAAAGTGTGTTTTGTGGCCGCGAAAAACCGCGCCTTTATGTGATCCGGGGATCATCTCTGCTTCGCGCCCTAGCGGGGCAAAGGTGAGAATGAATTAAAGAACACAATGTAGGTTCCCTGGACCTTTTGTGGTTATGCGTCATTGGTGTCTCTGCCGACGCGGTATTTTACCTGAGTCACGGTAACGCCGGGTTTAGTGGCACTACCAAGTTTATTTTTGATTTTTTGCTTTTTTCTCCAAGGAAGCTTTATTTTTTTGACCGCTGAGACAGGCGATCGGGAAACAGACTAAGTAAAATACAGGGAAATGCACTTAATGGCCCATGGGTAGCCCACCCCATTCAATGCAATTCCCTAATGATGTTATCAAAGTACCGGGCGGAAGTTATGTACATCTATATTATAGCATACAATGAAAAGCGGTGCAACCAGCGATATTGCTGCGTTTTTATTCAATTTTAGATATAACTGACAGGTAGCAGGAACAGGAAATGCACAGAGCCGCCTGGTTTTTGTGCACAAAATGCACAGGTTATCCACATTTTGTCAAAATAGTCGAAAAAGACCTTATTTTTAACAATTTTACTGTGGAGAACCAATACACCCAGACAGCAGTTTTGTGTCGCCAGCACCGATAAAAAGCAGTTGTTTGGGTAAAGTTTGGGCTAATTCCGACAGTGACACGGCCATGCCCGGGGTAGTCTGATTAGAACAGGCAGTCGGTCTGAGCTGGTCTGGCGCCAATAAGTATTCAACGGCGGCGCTATCATCGCCAAAGAAAAAGAAAGAGTCAGCGGCGGCTAAATACCACTTGGATCCATTAGGAGTGGTTAGTTTACGGCCAGTGTTAAAAACAGGTGCGCTGGCAATGTTGGCTGTTGGCGGCACCAGTTCCTGGCTGGTACTGCCATCGGGCAGAGTATGACGGCGAAATGTTGGGTATCTGGCGGCCAATAGCGGGGTAATGTTTGTTTGAAGTGTATCGATAGTTTCGTTCGTCAGTCGTGGCATAATCACGGTCCAACCAATAGTGGAGGGAGTTGGCCTGGTCAGTACAAGCTGCATGGGGCGCTGCCACCAATTAGCCTGAGTGGCCGACCATTTAGCCGCTTTGGCTATCGCCGCCCAAGTGCTGAGCTGACCGTGGGGCAACTGCGTCAACGCCGCTATTGGGTTGGTGCTGGTAATGGTAAGGGCGGTTTGCGGCGGCAACGAGGTTATTAATAGTGGCGCGAAAGCTGTTGTTGAGCTGCTATTTGTGGCCACAAAACTTCGCCCGGCCCAGTCAATCCGTAATTTAACGTTGGTGCCAATGCTTCGGAGTAGATTTTTTAGCTGGTCGGCTGTATTAGCTGGAACCAAAGCGGTTGGGTTGGCCTGGCCGGTTAAAAACGGTGCCGGCAGGGTTAGCGATTGACGATTAGCTGTCGCTAGTGAGCTAGTTTGGTGTGTCGAAGTGTTTAGCTGGTCAATAATTGCCGCATCGCCGGCCAGTAACACTCGTGGTGCCACAAAACGGCTAGTATTTTTGTAATACTCTGCCGCCGCTTGCTGCTTAGTTACGCGTACCAAAGCAAACCAATGGTGGTCTTTAGTTAAAACTACGGCCAATTCACGGTTAAACGCCGGTTGACCGTGTTCGTCGGCTAAAATACCTGGTAGATCGGCAAATAATGTCTCCGCCAGGGTATCAATAACTGCTTCGGCCAATGGAGCAACGGGGCTATGCTCGCCTTGGCGTTGATGCGGAAAAGAAAAATGTAAGTAAACCGATGAACTGGCCGGCACAAACTTAGCCAGCGTGTCTGTCTGCTGCCAAGCTAAATACCACCAGCCACCACCGGTTAACAGGCCAATTACTAAGCAAACCGATAGCGGGATCAGCCAAGGACGAATTAGGGCGCGGGGGTCGAATTGCATACGGGGGTAGTATACAGTGGCGAGGGGCTAGGGACTAGGGGCTAGACAGCTTTAAACACTCTAGTCCCTTGTCCCTAGTCCCTGATCCCTAAAAAAGAAACCCCTCCACCAGAGGCGGAAGGGTTAGTGTGAGGTGGACTAGATTCCGAATTTTCCGAGGCGTGACTTTTCGTCTCGTTCGGACTCTTCTCTGTCTTTTTTCACACAGTCGGAGCACCAGTGGGCGTTGTGCCCAAAATCGGTTATGTCGTCGTTGATAATATTATGACAACGATTGCAACGAACTTCTCGTTCGATTTTTGGCTTGCCACAATGGGCGACAACATAGACCTCTCTGGCATCGTCGGTTCCGAAACGAGCTTTCCATTCTTTTCTTTTTTCTTCGGAAGGAAGGCAGTGGTCAAGTTCACGGAGGGTACTATTCATGTTATCCAGACAACTGTCGCACAACCCAAGATATGGTACTGTAAAATCACCATCTCGCGATTCCTCGGCAATTCTGCCACATTTGGCACAACGAACCTTTACTTTTTGACTCATGTTTTTCCTCCTGATAATGTCAAAGAACAACTAGATATTACGCCGAGTAGTTTTTTTGTCAATAATAAAACCCCGCTGGTTGAGGGCAGGGTTAGTGTGGCGGGGTTAGATTAAACCCCAGGGGAACGGGTCGGTTGGCGGTTCGGGCGGGAACGGCCCGGGGTGCGGCCCGTCTGGCGGGTAGCCAATGATGTGGTGACGCTCGAACATGGCGCGTGGTATGCTTGGGCAACGATCAGTCGTCGTCGCCGGGCAGGTTGCCGCGTGTGTCGGAGTTTCCGACCGGGTCGCGATCGCCTTCGTCGTAGTTGGTTCCCTTGCAATTGAACATGTGTTGCCTCCTTAAGGCAATTGGTCCGCGTTATTGCGGACGTGGTTGGAAAGAACACTGCTAGCGTACCAAGAGGTGGTTAAACAAAACCTAAAGTAAAAGTAAACGAATATTAAAAATGGGGATAAGTATGCCAGCCGCTGGCAGTCAAAAAGTTTAATTATAGTTTAGAGATAGTTTAGAGATAAATTATTAAATTTCCGCTATAGTACTGGCAGACACTACTCTTTAATGACTTTTATGGAATACAAACATTCTCGGTTGGCCAATGGATTGCAGGTTATTTCGAGTTATTACCCAGGCATGCCGCTGACAGCCGTAACTTTATATACCGATGCCGGTTCACGCTACGAACAACCGCACGAGTTTGGTTACGCGCATTTTGCTGAGCATATTACTTTCGACGGCACCACTCGCTTTCCATCGCGCGAAGCAATGGGGATAGAAATCGATCGGTTGGGAGCGTACGCCAATGCTTCCACCGGGAAAGAAACGGTATGTTGGTGTGTTCAAGCGGGCAGCGGTCTGGCTGAAGATATATTTGTGTTGCTGTCCGACATGGTGTGCCATTCGCTAATAACTGCTGAATCTATCACTCATGAGCAACAGGTAATCCAGCAAGAAATTGCTCGCGCGGCCGACGGTCCTCAACGGGTATTGTATGATCAAACATTTGCCACTATTTTTGCTAATCATCCCCTCGGCCATGTTACACTCGGTGATCCAGCAATTGTGGCGGCGGCTACTCCCGAAGCAGTTCGTCAATACTATGAACGGTGGGTTGTTCCGACCGATAACGCTCTGGTAGTAGTAGGCGCTCTTTCTCACGAACAAGTGATAGCCCTCGCTGAAAAATACTTTGGAGATTGGGAAGCAAAAAAAGCGCCAACGCCGTTTTGTCCAATTATAAAGGCAGTTCATGCTGGGGTTCACTATGCGCCATTTAAATCACAACGAACACTTTTTTCGTTGGACTATTTTACCCAGGCAAATAATCAAAAACAACAAAGCATCTGGGATCTTATCGCGATGTTTTTAGTTCAAGGAAAGAGTTCTCTTTTGCGTAATAAACTTCGGACAGAACTAGGATTGGTTTATGAAAGCGGAGGATATCACTCGATTTTTCTTGATACTGGACTGTTAAAAATTTGGGCATCTTCAACCAAACCGCGTGAGGCAATTGCGGCACTTCGGGCCACTATGGCTAAAGCAGTCGAGGCGCTCACACCAGAAGCATTTGGACGTACTCGCGAACGAGCTCAAAATGCCGCTTATCGGGTATATAACTCGCAATTGCAAGAAGCTGATTTTCTAGGTAATCAAGCGTTGTTAACTAAAGGGCTAGTTACGCCAGTCGATCGGCAAAAGGCGCTGGCGGCAGTAACATACGAAGAAGTACGAGCAACAATGAAACAATTTCTTGCGCCAGAAAAAGGATATTTAACCATTGTTGGGCCGGAGCCGGTGGAGGTGTAATTTGGTACCATCGACAAAAAATAAAACACCCTCGTCTATTCCGACGAGGGTGTTTGTGTGTGAATGTGAATATTAATTCCGGGCGCGTGCCGGAGCGAGGTGTAAAATCTTGACCGAGACGACCCAGTAGTTGAGCAAGCCGGAAACCCCGCCAATGAGCGCGCCAAGCAAAGCGCTGCCCAAAAAGTACCCGGCGATCGCGCCGATAGTAGCATCGACAAAGCAGAGTAAACGCAGATCGTTATGGGCAAGAACAAAAGTGCGCTTGCAAAATTGGCCAGTGAGACGGCCAGCCAGTGGTATTCGCGGCAAGATCCAACGGACGCCGCGGTAACCATAGCTAGTAAGATTGTAGCAGCCGTAGATAGCAGTAAACGGCAGCACAATCGGATTAGCCAGTAGCACGGCCGTGCGAATTATTTTCATTAACGAACCATATTCTTTGTGCCAGTCAGCCTCGGCTTGAGCGTCCGCTATGTAAAGCAGCATGTTCACAAACAGAATCATAGTCGCCAAGCCGGTTAACAGGAAGATTGTTGGACAAACGAAAGTCCAATAAAATTCGTAGACCGTGGTGCGAAGTGTTGGGAAAGTATACCAACCCGCGTCGGCTAAAATAAAGCCGGCATACCAGATGAGCATTAAAGCCGAGCCATAACCAAGTACAATGACACTGGTTAATAGTTTTTGGCCAAACAAACGCCAGTACAGGCGGTCTGGTTGCCAGTTAATCACTTCCCGCCAAGCGCGGGCAATAACCGCGCCGAGAGCGCGAATGTCGTACAACACCCAGCCGATTACGCCTCCCAGCAACGCGCTGGGTAACCATAGCCAGTCGGAGATGCTTTTCAGTTCCAAACCGATTAGTGCGCCGAGTAGTGCGCCGAGGGCGCAAGCAAAGAAGATTCTTACTGATTCACGCATGGCTTTTCCTCCAGTGAAATGTCAAACAACGGTGTTTTTGACTTTAGGTTATTACGTGGCATTTGTCAATGAATGAGAAACCCTCCGCCTTAGGCGGAGGGTTATATGTAGTACGTTTATTCGTTCCGAGCGTGGGCCGGAGTGAGATGGAGAAGCTTGACCGAGACGACCCAGTAGTTGAGCAAGCCGGAAGCTCCACCGACAAGCGCGCCAAGCAGGGCACTGCCCAAGAAATATCCAGCAATGGCGCCGATGGTAGCGTCCACCAAGCACAACAGGCGCAGGTCGCTATGGGCGAGAACAAAGGCACGCTTGGCAAAACGGCCGAGAGCCTTGAGATCTTGCCAAAAGTAGATGTCATTCCAAAGAGCGACAATCAACTTTATGATTCCGCCGATGATAGCGAATGGTAGAACGACTGGGTTACACAGCAGGCAAAAGCGTCTGACGAATCGTGGTCGTTTAAAGAAAGGCGCAAAAGCTACGCCCTTTTCACCTTCAAACAAAAGGGCTATGCCAAAAAATGTTGGAATCAACATGAACGACAGCGATGCTATCGTCCAGCAGAGTTCATAAAGGGTCGTTCGTAACGCGGGGTGGGCATACCACAGCGTATCGGCGCCATAATAGCTGGCGGCCCATAATCCGGCAAATAAGCCGTAATAGGCGAAGCCAGTGAGGCGTTGCGGTATTTCATTGGCCGTGTTTTTTACCAGGACTTTCCAATAGCGTTTGTCGGGGCGCCAATTGATCACTTCCCGCCAAGCGCGGGCAATGGCCGCACCGAGCGCGCGCGGGGCGTACATCACCCAGCCGATCGCGCCGCCCAGCAATGCGCTGGGCAACCATAGCCAGTCGGAAACGCTTTTCAGTTCCAGGCCCAGCAGGCCGCCGATGAATGCGCCCAAGGCGCAAGCGAAGAAGATTCTTACGGATTCACGCATGACTTTTCCTCCAATTGAAGTGAACGTCGTTGTTGTTAACGAATGACTCGCAAAGCTTTAGCACCGTGGTAGAGCAGAGTGAATGGCAACACGAATGGGTTGTAGAACAGTGCGATATGGCGAATCCCTTGTGCTATTCTAACCATATTGAATTCTTCATGAAATGGGCGACCATATTCGCCATCCGAGATTATGTTAATGTCGGTTGCGAATAGGCAAAGAAGGAAGATAGTCGCGAGCGGTAGTGGAAAACAAGCCAAGAAAACCAGCGTGCCATAGGTTTCGATCAGGGCATCTCGAGACGTCATGCTCAATGTTGTCATGGTTAGTAGGCTGGCGCCAAATAAAACCAGATATAACTCGGCGATGATTAAGTGTGCCAAGCTGTTCTGAACGTTTCGCCAGAACAATCGGTTTGGTCGCCACAAAATCAGTTGCTGAATTCGCTCCACCCAAGTTGGCGGAAAGATTGGTAGAGACGACATAATCGCTCCCACCAACAAACCAATGCCGGCACCCAGCCAAAGGCTGTTTGAGTCAGCCGATGGAAACTGTGGCCCGGCGAATGCGCCGATTGCCGTAGTAACAACGCACCAAAGAATAGTCTTCATGAGAAAACCTCCAGTTTTTGTCAAAGTTCGACGATGTTTGATAGTACCAAGGGGGTGCGGTTTTGTCAAGCTGGGCGAGGGACTAGGGATCAGGGATTAGGGTCATTGCGAGGGCCGACCAGCGGGAGAGCCCGTGGCAACCCCAGCTCTTTATTGTCATAGTGAATGAAACGACATCTAAAAGGAGCTGGGGTTGCTTCGTCGCTTCGTCCTGTCGCTTGCGAGCGACGGGACTCCGCTCCTCGCAATGACAGCAATCCCTTTAAATCCCTAACGTTGACGAGCACAGAGTTTAGTGCTAAGCTGACGAATTAGAACTTTAACAAATTAACCGTGCCTAAAGGTATTCCTTTGGTGCCAGGAGCAAAAACAATGGATTGGGATAAACTTACTCTATCCGGGGTTCGTCGCCTGGTGGCGGCGTTAAATGAGGCCGATCCGCGATTGCTTGAAAGTTTAATTGAGCGCAAACCGGCCGAGGCCTTTCCTAATGGCCGGGTAACAATCGAAAGCATTTTGGCACTGCTGCAGCAAACCGATGGCTGTACGATTTTGCCGGAAGATATAGCTAGACAGCTGCAGCCGGCAGCAGTACCGATAGCCGATCTGGATCTTGGCGGAATGAACCTGGCTCGAGACATTCTCGGCCCGGACTTTATTACGCCTAATGAAGTAATGGGTATGTACAAAGATATCCCGTACACCCCAGAGCAGTTTAACCAACTGTTCCGCACTGTCCCCGGCCACGCTGTCTTGGAATGGCTGAGAACAAATCAGTATATGCTCACACCAGGTCCACCAACGCCGCTCAGTCTGTCAGATCTTAAGAGATTTGGATTAATGGACACCACGGTGGCTAGATCTAGATATACTAGATCATGGGTGTACGACGCGCCGTTCGCGACGGATGAAAAAGTTGGTGCGGGTTGGTTGGCGATAGGCAAGGAACCGTTGCCCGGGTCGTTTAACAAAACCTGGTGGCAGCAAACGATTGATCTGACCGTTCAACCGTTCATGGAGATATATGTCCCCAGTATGGTTGAAGTAGTCTGGAGTATTGCCACTTACAACACCGCTCGGGGAGATGGTTTGTTGTCCCACCCCACCTATGTTAGAACCAGTACAATAAGAAGACATGACGGTGGTGCTCTGCACATGAACGTAGGTTGTTTTGCAGGGCGGGAGTTCGACGCATACCGCAAGTCGGAAGCCGATGAAAATGTTGGCCTGGCCATAGCTCTAAAGCTGTAAACACAAAACAAAATCCCTCCGCTTAAGGCGGAGGGATTTTTAATTTCTACTTAGAACCGTGGTCGGCGGGAGCCACTAGAGCGGCCACCAAAACCACCTGGTCGGCTGGGGCGGGGGCCGCTGGGGCGATGATCGCCTTCTCGGCCAACTCCGTTAGCGCGGGCGGCCTGTTCTTTAGTTAACCAATCCGGGTCGAGTCGTTTCATCGACAGGTTAACCCGGCCTTGGTCGTCAATTTCTTTTACAATTACTTTTACCACATCACCAAGGTTTAATACATCGGTGACGTTGGCGACATGTTCGGTGGAGATTTCGGACACATGTACTAAGCCGTCTTTTTTTGGCAGTAGTTCCACAAACGCGCCGAAGTCCATAATCCGCACTACCTTGCCTTCGAACACTTCGCCGGCGGCAATTTCGCGGGTTAAGTTTTTCACAATCTCGATGGCTTTATTAACGCCATCGGCATTAACGCCGGTGATCATCACTAAACCATCATCTTCGATGTCAATTTCAACGCCATAGGTGGAAGTGATTTCGTTAATCTGTTTACCACCGGGGCCAATCACATCGCGGATGCGCTCGGGGTTAATCCGAAGCGATACAATCCGTGGCGCGTATGGCGACATTTCAGTGCGGGGCGCCGGAATGGCTTTAGTCATTATATCAATTACTTTTAAGCGAGCCACCTTGGCTTTGGCTAACGTCTCACGAATCATCTCCATGGTTAAGCCATCGGTTTTGGTGTCCATCTGCACGGCGGTAATGCCATCGACCGTACCGGCAACCTTAAAGTCCATGCCACCGGGGCCGTCTTCGAGATCTTGCAGATCGGTGAAAATCTTATAATTACCAGCGTCATCAGTCGCTAAACCCATGGCAATACCGGCGACGTGTTTGGTAATTGGTACACCGGCGTCCATCAAGGCTAACGAAGAACCGCAAGTGGAACCCATCGAAGAGGAGCCGTTCGAGCTTAACACTTCCGAGACCAACCGAATGGTGTAGGGGAAAGCTTCTTTTTCCGGTAGTACCGGTAGTAAAGCTTTTTCGGCTAAAGCACCATGGCCAATCGCGCGACGACCAGGGCCACGCAGCGGGCCGGTTTCACCGTAAGCGAATGGCGTATCGTTGTAGTGGTGCATGTAACGCTTTTTGCCGTCTTCTTCCATGCTGTCCAGTACTTGTTCATCGCCAGGCGCGCCCAGAGTGACAGTCGTCAAAATCTGGGTTTCACCGCGGTTAAACAAAGCGGAACCGTGAGTGCGTGGCAGTAAACCAACCTCGGCGGCGAGTGGACGAATGTCGTCTAACTTGCGACCGTCAACGCGGCGGCCTTGTTCGATAATCGCGCTGCTAATCTGCCGTTCGATAAACACTTCAAAGCCTTCCAGAATATTTTTGCGGTTTTCTTTGCTGACTTGTTTTTCGAGCAGGTGTTTTTCGAGCGCTGCTTCTAATCCAGCTAGGATAGCGTGGCGTTCGCGCTTGGTGCCGCGGGGCTGGTTGAATAGATATTGTTCGAGATGGGAGATAATAAACGCTTCCGCTTCGGTTTGGATTTTACCCAGTTGGGCTTCGGCGTCTAACGCGGCTTGGGGAGTATCTTCGAGTGGGAACTCGGCTTCGGCCGCCTTTTGCCATAATTCAGCTTCGGCTATTTTGGTTTGGCCAACCTCGGCTCGAATTTCGTCGATAAACTTTATTAACGGTTTGCTTTGCTTTAAGCCAAACTCCACGGCGGCGGCAAAGTCGTCTTCGGTCATTTCTTTGGCATCGGCTTCGAACATCAACACTTTATCAGTGGCGGCCGAAAACGACACGGAGCAGTCAGACTTTAGCTCGGCTTCGCTGGATGGGTTAAGTACCCATTCACCGTTAACGCGGCCGATGCTAATACCGGCTAGCGGTCCGTTCCACGGAATGCTGGACAAATGCAGCACGATACTGGCAGCAGTAATACTAAGCAGTGCCGGATCGGTTTCGCCATCGCAAGACAGCACAGTTAATACCACTTGAACTTCGTTGCGTAACCAAACTGGAAACAGCGGCCGTAAACCGCGATCGATCATGCGACCGGATAGAATGGCCACCTCGGTGGGGCGACCTTCACGCTTAATGAACCGGCTACCTTTGATCTTACCGGTGGCATACATTTTTTCTTCGTAATCGATCATTAACGGAAAATAATCAATGTTTTCCCGAGCGGTTGGGGCCATTACAGCCGTGGCCAAAATGACCGTATCGCCATACTGTACTAGACAGCTGGCGTTAGTGTGAAGGGCAAGTTTGCCCACTTGCACCTTTAAGGTGCGGCCGGCGAATTCGGCACTGAACTCGCGGACAGTGTTGTACGACATGTACTTATATCCTTTCGAGGCGCGAGGTGGTCGGCTTAAGGAAAGCACCTGTCGGCAGATTCCTGGGCACTACGCAATCGTAGGTAGCCAGTGTATCTGGCGGCAAGCTATCTTTTAGCTAACTGCACTCGCGCCAATTACTTAATTAATTTTTTTTAATTCGACTTACCAATTAAATACTTGCGGGGGTTTTCGTCTAGATCGATAAAATCGTCGACCGCTTCAATTAACTTGCCCGAAGTAGTTTTACCAAAGGCCACCACTTCCACCATGCAGCCCTTGTTCTCTTGCAGATATTTTACCATCGGCACGAAGTCGCCATCGCCGCAGACTAGAATAATGGTGTCGAGCTTGTCGGCCAGCTTAATGGCGTCTACCGCAATGCCTACGTCCCAGTCGGCTTTTTTGGCACCGGAGAAAAATACTTGCAGATCTTTACTCTTCACTTCAAAACCTTGCTTGTCGAGCGCGGAAAAGAATCCACCTTCTTCTTGCGACTTGGATTCGATTACGTAAGCAATGGCGCGCACCAGTTTGCGGTCGGCCACGGCGGTTTTAAGGATCTCTTTAAAATTGACGTTGGCGTGATAGAGGTTCTTGGCGGAGTGGTACATGTTTTGTGTATCCACGAATACCCCCACGCGTTGTTCGAAATGTTTGATCATATGTGTTTTTGTAAGAAAAGTCCGCAACAGCGGACTTTTCGCAATCGTTTATTATTCGGCGTCTTTATCGATCGGCTCGACCTTTTCTTCTTCCTCTTCTATCGGCAAGCCCAGCTCATCTTCGAGGGCTTTGGCGGTAGCAATTTCGAGCGCGGTCTTACTTACCTTAATCTTTAGGTCTTTCACTAGCTTATCCCAAGCAGCGGAATCTTCCTTTCGTAAGTACTTGAGTAAGCGTTTGCGTTCGTTCACCTTCTTAATTAAACCACGGCGAGACGAAAAATCGTGCGGGTGGTCTTTTAAGTGCTTGGTGAGTTCTTTAATCTCTTCGGTTAAAATGGCGATCTGCACTTGCGAGGAACCGGTATCGGTCGCGTGAGTGCGATATTTCGCAATAATTCGATCTTTCTTTAGCTTTGACAGCATAATGGTTTGATTACGTGGCAAATGTCCCAGAAACAACGGCCTGTCAGCCGATTGTCCGAGTGCACCGCCCTAAATAAAATGTATCCGTAGGCTATCACGGGAGGGGGAAAATGTCAACGGTTTTCCAGTATGCAGGTCATAGTATGCGGTATGCAGGAGCTATTTTTCCACGAACGTCTAAACTGACCCTGCATACCGCATACTATGACCTGCATACCAAACCGTCTATTAGTTATTGTTTACCACCCGTGCAAAGTCGTCCTGCTCCCTTTTTATCTCCGCTTGCCAGCGGTCTTTGGGTATGGCCAAGCAGCGCGCGTCGAACTCATCTAGCCAGTGGGCGAATTGAGCAATCGACTTAGGCGTGGCTTTGGGGCCGGGTAAACCGAACATGGCGTTGAGCGGCGACGGTACACCACCCAGCTCTTCCAGCTGTCGTGGGGCGGTGGTGGGGCCGGTCACTATTTTAAGATTGTTCAAAATCCGCAACATCTTAGGGCAAAGTTGAGTAGAACAAGTTGGCGGGCGGAAGTCTTTTAAGATACAGCCGCTGCAAGACAGGGCTGGGCAGGGTCCATTACCCGGTAAACGCCGCCGGCCAACATTCAGCCAATCAGTCTCTTTATCGGCCAGCACTTTATTCCAGCGCGAACCATGGGCGGCAGTCTGCGCCGCGTTGGTGGTTCGCCAATGGTCTTGCACTTGGTTATCGACCAAACAGCAGCACAAATCGTCTGGGTCAACATTACGATGGTCACGAAGTGCCGTCACGCTGTCGTCAAAACAGTGTTTACATAAACCGTCGAAATGCCGAAACACCCGGATTAATTTTTGTTCCAGTTGGCGGTAGGTATTTAGGGCGGGAGTTAATTTCATATATAGGTAGATAGTGACAGCGTAACCCAAGCGGCCTTGGTTGACAAATTGGCCCGGCGGCGCTATGCTGTTTTATTCGTTTCTTTGACAAAACCAGACAAACAGAAAGGAGCCATTAATGTCTAACCACGATCAATCCGACGATTCGTTCAATTACAGCCAAGTCGATGTTGAAGCAATAGGACAATTGGTCGAAAAGTGTTTCGATAAAAACGCTCAAGGTAAAAGGGACCCGATTGCTATTGGGATGATAGACATGCTGGCAACGCTCATGCGTGAGCTGATAGCTCCGGTCAAACAGCGCCAGAAAATATTTTTAGCCGTCTTTAGCGGATTGACTGTTGGCCTGGCCTGGGTGTTGATACTGACAGGCTGGCCGCAGGTTCGCTACCCGACAGCTATCTTGATTATTGGCTTGGTAACAATAGCAGCCATTGCTCAAACAGTAAGCAAAATAATCTTTCGTGCCAAGGTTGAGCGGGTAATTATTGGTGCGAATACCTGGGGAGTGATACTGGAATGGCTGGTTGAACAACGGCCGGACTTGCGATATATCCTGGATGATTTGTCGGCCGCCGGGTTGCCCCTGCGCCAGGTGATTAGACGGTTTGTAACTCATCGCCCGACCGGTGCCGTACCACCGGAAATAGTTGCCGAAATGCGCAACAGAATGAACGCCGATCGGCGAGAGTTGTTTTCATGAGCAATCAACCAGAACTGCCGTTGCCAAAAAGTATTACGCCGGTAGAGTTTTCCGCCCGTACGTTCGATTGGCCCAATGAATGGTGTATGCGTGCTAAAGAAATTCTGCACGGCTTTGGTATCCTGGAACGAATGGAACGGCGTGTTATTCGCAATGCCTGGCTAATGCTTGGCATCTTCGCAGTAATCAACCTTGGGCTATCTCTCGGCCATCAGTGGCCGTGGCAGCAAGTCGCCACCATGTTTGTGCGCAGCATGCTAGGCGTTTCGGTGATAGCGGTAGTCTTTGCTGCCCTAGAATGGTATGTCTTAAGCGTGCCGTTTCGCCAACAGGTAGTAATGCATATCGTTGAGATATTGCTATTCTACCGCAAGTCAGACGACATTTGGCAGGCCAACTATTTTGTGGAAGAACGCCAAGATTACGACCATGAAGCCATTGCGGCAGCCAAAGCTAAAATCGCCCAATGGGGTGGTACGCCGGACGAGTTATGGGTGTTGCAAAAAATCTTCCCGGAAATTACACCGCTAGTAAATCAGTATCATATCGCGATCAGCGCGAAGCTCGATACGTAAAACAACATAAACACAAACCCCCGACCAGTGATGGTCGGGGGTTTTAATATTGAGACAATTACCGCAAAGTAGCGGTGGTGGTGATGGTTACCACTTCTAAGCCGTATTGGTCTAAAACTGGTTTAATGGCGGTGACGATAGTAGTGCCCAAAGCGGCGGCCGAGGTGTTACCAAAGCCAATTGCTATATGCAGTGCCCATTCCACTTCGAGTTGTGGTTGATTCAACGTGTCTATAACAAGCTGTTTGAGTGACGGAAAGGTGTCGGTGTCGTAAATGCGCGGCGGGTTTTTTGCAGTGGCAAAGATAGCAGCAAAACGTTCCCAATCGTGCACTCGCACGGTTAGCTGCCAGCTAATTTCCAATGGCCCTAGAGCAGAAGCAGTGGCGGTGGTGGGTATAGTCACTTTATCCAATTCTAGCGCGTCCGGCACATTGGCGCAGCGCTGAACACAGAACAATGCTCCTTCGGTTTTGGCCAATAGCTTGCCGTCGCGCGAATAGCAAATAACGCTGCTGTTAGTATCGGCATATTCTACTATGCCCGGGGTTAAAAACATCAGAATGCACCCGATCCAAATCGGTCCGGTCAGGCTGTTTATTTGTTCAGTGGCCGTACAGAGGACGAAGAGTACAAGCAAAATGGCAATGGTTGCACTAAAGATGATTATACCTAGCATGAAGGTTTACCTCTCAATTGGTTTTATGAAAGAACGTAATAGAAAAATATAGCGTGGCTAGGCGGCTTTGTCAACTTCCTCTACCAAAGGTTGCACGACCAGCAGTAGTGTCGTACAATGCAGAGGCTATGACTAAAAAACGCGCCAGCAACCATTGGATCACTGAGTTTTTGGAGTATCTAGAAATTGAACGCGGCCGGTCGGCGGCTACGCTGCGCAACTACGGTTTTTATTTAGAAAGATTTTTTTCTTGGGCCAGAAGTAAACGTAAAACATTCGATGTAGGTGCCATCGATGCCGGTTTAATTCGCCAATACAGGTTATGGCTCAATCGCGCGCGAGACGATAAAGGTAACGAGCTTAAAAAAAGCACCCAGAACTATCATTTAATCGCCTTGCGTACTTTCTTAAAGTTTTTAGCCAAGCGCGATGTCCGTTCCATGTCGCCAGAAAAGATCGAGCTGGCTAAACAGTCGCAGCGGCATATTGAATATTTGGAAGGTAGTGACTTAAGCCGCTTTCTCGACGCGCCCCTGCAAACCCCCGAAGCGGAAATAATTCGCCTGCGCGACAAAGCGATTATCGAAACGCTATTTTGCAGCGGCTTGCGCGTGTCTGAGCTAACCAATTTACGCCGCGACCAAGTCAACTTAGCCAAAGACGAGTTTACCGTACGCGGCAAGGGCGACAAACCGCGGATTGTCTTTTTATCTAACCAAGCTAAGCATTGGCTGCATCAATATCTCAACGCCAGAAAAGACAGTGCTAAGTCGCTTTTTTTAAGCCACGACCGCGCGCGGTCTAAACGCGACGGCGACGATATTCTTACCGGCAACCATCTCACGCCGCGGTCGGTGCAACGCTTAGTCGCCAGATACGCCAAGCTGGCCGGTATCACCAAACAGATTACGCCCCATACTTTGCGCCATAGTTTTGCCACCGACCTGCTCACAAGTGGCGCCGATATTCGCTCGGTCCAAACCATGCTTGGACATTCGTCTATCACTACCACGCAAGTTTATACCCATATTGCCGATCAACACCTAAAGGAAGTATATAAAGCGTTCCACGGTAAAAAACGTAAAAAGTAGTATGACGGAGTATGAAGGTTATAGTATGAAGTATAGAGGGGGTGATTTCCCACGAACGAGAATAATAAATCCCTGCATACTGTATACTCCATACTTCATACTAAAGACTTCATGCATTGACGAATGTAAATAATCTTGGTATTATCGCGTCGCTTTCGAACAATCGACGCTATTCGCCCCTGTAGCTCAACGGATAGAGCTCCAGCCTTCTAAGCTGGCGATAGAGGTTCGATTCCTCTCGGGGGCAAAATAATATGGTGCCTATAGCACAGTGGTTAGTGCACTGGGTTGTGGTCCTAGCTACGAGGGTTCGAATCCCTCTAGGCACCCCAGACGGTATCTAATATAACCGACTTCGGTTGATTGGATATCACCTCAAAAGTCTCGGCATTTTGTCGAGATTTTTGATTTTTAGGGATTATCAGTGGTTTATTCTTGCCAGCTACTACCGGTGTAAATTCTACCGTCATGTCGGTTATTATCTTTGGATCGGTGATTTTCTTGTATTTATCGGTAAAAACCAGATTTTCGGCATACAAGAGGCTTCTGATTATCGGCGTTGGCAAAACAGTTTGGATTTTCTTATCTCCCACTTCAAATCTGTCCCAGTAAATTCCTAAGAATAATCTTTTTAATTCATCCGGGGCTTTGGTATAAGCTTCATAAGCGTTGCGGACAAATAAGAGCATATCCTGCAATTCGTCTATTCTCATGTTTAGTTTCTTGTCTTGCTGATACAGCTCGTCTTTCAAAGCTTCCAACTGTTCTTTGATTTTAACTTTTACTCTGGTAAAGTCGTCATCAGTGATTAGCCCAGCAAAAAGTTTTTCCTCGGCCGTGTCTCGTTTCTTTTCCAGCATCATCTTTTGGGTGTTTAACGCTCTCTTGTCTTTATTGATCACTTCCTTACGCTCGCCGTATATTTTTTCTATTCTGCTCACCAGCTTATCGGTAAATCGCGGAGTAAATTCTATAAACTTAAACAGATCGGCGACTTGCTGTTCAATATCCCAGACTTCCACATATTTGTCTCGGCATTTAATTTGATCGCCGGATCGGTTGCAGTGGTAATAGGATTTGTTTTTCTTGGGATGATGTTCGGCGGTATATCTCTGTCCGCAGTTGGCGCAATAAGTCAGGCCTCGCAAAATAAAATTGAATTTTTGCCGTCGGCAGGCATAGCGATTGTGTTCAGCCATGACCAGCTGAGTTCTCTCCCATGTTTCTTTGTTGATCAGCGGTTTGTGCCGGCCTTTATTTATCAGTCCTCGCCAACGCATCTCGCCGTAGTAAAAAGGATTTTTCAAAATATCAATCATCTTGCTATGGGCAATTCTAATTCCGGATTTGGAAGTTAATCCTTTTTGATATAAAGCATCACGGACTTCATAAACCGAATAGTCGCCAGTGACATACATGTTAAAAGCTTCTTGGACGAGCGGTGCTCGCTGTTCGTCTATAATGACAATTCTCTTTTTCTCATCATCCGGATCGCCGGCATTCAGATACCCGACTGGTGTTCCGGTTGGCCACCAGCCATCCCAGAATTTCTGTTCCAAGCTTTTCAAAGTCTTTCGAGAAGTGATTTGCGATTGTAGCTGATTTACTCCGGCAATCACTAAGTCCATAAAGTTTCCCTCGGGACTATCGGTAATACCCGGCTGGGAGACAGAAAATAATTCGACATTATGCTTTTTCAAAATCGCCTTGATCTGCATATGGTCAAGGGCGTTTCTGGCTAATCGGTCGGTGTCTTGAATAAAGACAGCTCTGATTGCTTTATCGTCTTGGATTCGCAGAAGCATATCTTGCAGTCCCGGCCGATTCATATTGGTGGCTGATCGTCCGGGGTCTTCAAAGACGCCGTCGTTGGCCAGTTTGTATTTATTGCTTTCCTCGATTGCTCTTTTGCAGAGCTTGAGCTGTGTCGCTAGGGAATGGTGGCCGTCCTCGGCCTGTTCCTCGGTTGAGACACGGCAGTAAATTAAGGCATGTTCCATATTATTTTCATTTTAATTTTTTGATTGATAATTTTAGATACAGCTTCAAACACAACATACGCTATTTTTGGCAACAAGCTAAGCGTTAGTTGCCCACAGTCTTTTTATTCTTGTATTTCTCTAATATCTCGCTGATTTGTCGGCCACTTTGTCTGTATTCATCATCATTATAATTATCTTGCTTACTTCCGGCCGGACCGTAGATAAAGTCTACAATAGTTTTGGCCGCTCTGAATTTCATAGCATCACTTTTGGCACCCATAAGACTAACTAACATTTTAGAGGCAGTTTCGGCGTGTCTTTTAAAAGCATCATCGATCTCGTTATCGCGAATTTTGTTTCTTTCTTTTTCGTAGCGGTCATACTCATCTTTGAGCAGTCCGTCTGCCCGGAACCACCGTTTAACGCTTGCATGCGACACATTAAGCATCCGGGCAATCTCGGAATAAGTAAAATCGCTATATTTTAAGCGGATAGCGTTCTGATATTTTTCGTTTTTGATGTCTACATTTTTTGCCATTTGGGTATCACTTAGTATCGTTTAAAGACTTAATAATTTATTGAAATACGCACCCTTACTCCTCACTTTTTCATTCGGCTGATCCATAACTGATCGGTAAGCTTCCTCAATTTTAGTTAGTCCGTATCTTTTCAAAGCTGATAAAATAAAAGTCATATCTTTTTCTTGCAAGTCTTTGGCAATCTCCCAGCATTTCTGTTCCTCATAAGACTTGGGTATAAAATTTCTTACCGGCCGTCGACCACGACCCCTCGATCGCTTGTTTTCATTTTCTTTTTCGGTTTCGTTCTTAGAACTTCTGTCAGGTGAGCGGTCAGGATTGAAAGAAAACCGCTCTGCCAATAGCTTTTTGCCGTCATTTAACTTCTGTTGAACATTAACGACTTCTGTTGGAACTTCTGTTGATGAAGGGCTATCACTCCCACTTTCACTTCTGTCAGACTTCTCTAAAAACCGAAAGCCAATATCCTTAAAAGTGCCGTCAGATAAGGGATAACTGGCGATATCCACATTGAACGAACTTCTGTGGCCTTGCTGTCTCGGATACCATATCCACTTCTGTCGCTTAAGCCTCAACATTATCTGATTGACGAAGTTTTTGGAGAATTTTTCCTTGAAATCCTTGGACAGTCCGGCATAGCTTACATGGGTTTTGCCATTCCTCGGATTGGCATTGATCCAGAGCCAAATCAGGACCGTGTAATCCTCAAACCGCAACAAACCGTCCAAGTAGGCAGTTTTACATAATCGTTATTGTCTATTTTGAATGGCAAATTTTCCATATTTCATATTTGTTTATTTTCAACTGATCGCGTCGTTATACATGAGAGATTTCAGCTCTTTGATCGCATTTACAAACTTACGAGTGTTAATGTCTGTTAAACCATCAAAGTATCCGCCAACGAGTTGTGCTCGATATGGCTGGTCAATAAAGATAAAACGATAGCGTTTGCTGTCGGCTTTGTTTATGCCGATAAGATGATAGTCACTGGCCAAGAGCAGACAGGCTGTATAAAAGTCGCTCGTGATAAAATTATTGTCCGGTTGGTTTTTCATATTCATTTTGATTATTAATTTTCTCTTTTTGCTTTTGCTCGTAGCGATAATCCAAAAGTCGGACGATTAGATTGGCTAATCTGTCCAAGAATATTTCCTCCATTTGCTCGGTGGTGAGGGGTGGTATTTTCTTTGTTGGTATTGGCTTCGGCATATTGTTTGCCGGTCCGCAAAATAAAAAGCAGACCGTTTTCTTTCAGTCTGCTCTTGTCTGTCCGAGTCGGGACGGACTCCAACTTATTCGGTTTTATAATCAATAAATATTCGTCTAACTTTCCATTTTAATAATTTATCTATGCCTAATTTTTGCTTAACTTTTCTATTTACCGCTCGCATAGCGTCATAGACACTATCTGTATTGTCTTTCGCCCAATCCATTAAATCCAAAAAATCTATTTCTTTAACCATTGAGCCGAACGGGATCGCAAAAATAGCTTTGCATAAAAAGTATTGATTGGTGTTGATCGGAATAGGGCAGGTTTTTACTCCCATGCTAATCAAACCAGTCTCAGTATTAAATTTTAGCTTGTTATCGGACGGCCGGATTTCTTTTTTATTTATTTTTGGCTTTTCTAATTCGGATAATAAATCTAATATACCGGACCGGCTTGGTTTGGTTATGGCAAAATCGTTATCCTCCCAGACAAAACTTTTAATGAGCTTTTTCTTTTTCAATTCAGACAGAATGGCAGTTTGCTGGTCTATCTCAAATCCGGGGAAGTACGCCGACAAAAATACTTTTGCCGGTATTTTGGTCTGGTGATCTAAAAGATTTATAAGGGCCTTGATATAGGCCAATTTTACATATTCATTTTCCATATTTTTTCGTTAATGCCTCAACGAAAAGAGCTCGCGACCGACTACCACAAAAAGTGATAACTGATCGCGAGCCCTTGAACTCGGAATACCATTCAGGTATGCCCCGTGAGGCAAATTTATTTACTTGTTGATTTTATTATACTCCCCAAAGCCAGATCGGACAATATATTCATTTCTCAACCGGAACATACCTTTAAGGTATATAGCAGTCCACTTTTCACTTTTGAGACACTTTTGTCATAATCTGTGTTAAAATAGTAATTATTATAAATAATGTTTTATTTTAGCCAAATTATTGTTAATTTAGCTACTATATTAACACACTGATATAGTAATTTGTTGACTTTGCATTTCAGATATGATACACTAATGTCAAATATATGAAAAGCAAAAAGAACTTATTAGAACAGCTTAAAACCCTGCCCCACTTCAATAAAAACACCGTGTATCAGCTCGGAAGGCAGTTGGGGCTTAAAGACTCCACGATTGACACCTACATCAGTCGGTTTTTGAAATACAAAGATATTTTGCAGTTAAAAAATGGCCTTTATGTGACCACTGATTTCTTTGAAAAGAATCGATCGGATGTCTCATATTCTTTTTATCTCGCAAACATAATTCGCACCCCTTCGTATGTGAGTTCTTGGGCGGCTTTGCAGTATTATAATCTTGCAACAGAAGCTGTACATTCTGTTACTTCAATCACACTAAAAGTGACGAGAGAATACCAGACGAAGGCCGGTAATTTTGCTTATCAGTCTATTAAAAAAGATTTTTTCTCCGATTTCTCTTTGGTTAAGGGCAAGTTTGATTTCTATATTGCTTCGCCAGCCAAAGCATTATTTGATCTGCTTTATTTTAGAACTCGTCAGCTTAAGGGGGTAAATTTAGAGGACATTAACAAGATGATAGAGGAGTTGAGAATAGATTTTGACGAGATGGATAAGGCAGAACAGGAGAAGTTTTATTCTCTAATTAATAAAAATATATGAGTGAACAGATAACGACAATCTTAAAAAGGAAACTTGATGATCTGTCTGCGTATGGAAATATTGACGCAGAGACCCGTCGCAATGCTCTCAAAGAGGAGTTGCAGTTTTATGTTTTGAATTTTATCTATCATCATCCCGAATATAATAAATGGATAATGTACGGCGGTTCCGCACTTCGTATAATTCATGGCCTCGATCGCATGTCCGTTGATCTGGACTTCGAGGTTTCTCATGTTGTGACTGAAAAATTTTTAGAAGAATTAAAAAATGAGGTAGAGGGATATTTTGTTAACACCTATGGTGCTGATTCCGACTTTCTTACAATAAAAACTACTACTAACCGAGGCTTGCTTCTAAAATTTCATGTTGGCAAAGAATTAAGCCTTGGCAATCCGTCAAATCAGGTGCATGTAAAGATTGATCTAAACCATTTTGTCGCCCCGAAAACCGTAACTGAATGCCGACCAATAAATCGCGACCAGCTTTCGTTTGTTATTTTGACATACAACATGGGAGCGTTAATGGCCAGTAAATTAGCGGCTATTTTCTTGCGTGGCACTCGTGGGGTTGGCGATGTTGTTTATGAAGAAAAGGGGCGTGATATTTATGACCTGCTTTGGTATATGGGTAAAAAAGTTGTACCAGATTTTGATTACATGACAGCTAAAGGCATTGATGTTAATAATCCTAGGACCCTTTTTGATAAGCTAACATTACAAATGAATAAGGTTAGCGAAGAAAACTTAAAAAATGATTTAACTCCTTTGTTTGTTGATCAGACATTTATTTCAAACTGGCTTAAAAATTGGAGAGAGAGTTATTTTAGGCTGTTAAATGAGTATAAAATTCGCACAATAAAAGAGTTAGAGAGTATTGGAGTTTCTCAGGATTTTAATACAGATATATTTTCTTTTATATACTGGTTTAAGACCGATGATGATAATTCGGTAAGGATTGTTTATCGTGTTAGTGACTATTGGATGGATTTTCGCGATGGCGATTTATCTATTGATATAGACAAGAAGATTGAAGATAAAATCGAGTTTAACAGCAACGGCTGGAGTAGCCGTCCGACACCTCAGGATAAACTCAAGCAGTATGTCACTCTTTTTTATCAGAAAACAGAAAAGTACTTCAAGAAGACCAATAAGATTATGTTGGGGGATACCATCATCACTAAGGTAATCAGAATGACTGCCGATAATTTAAATCAGAAGGAACAAATCGTGCTTAATAAATCAGCATTATTATCTTGTGAATTGGATGATCTGTTGAAATAAAATATATTAGATGTATGAATTTACATTTTGATACAAAATTAGCTGATGCATATACGAGCTTTTCTCAAAAAGCTCGAGTTATGACGGAATCATGGGTGCTTAGTGAAATATATTGTCCTAGCTGTGGTAGTGCTATTCACGATTATAATAATAACAAGCCAGTAGCAGATTTTTATTGCAAAAAATGCTCAGAAGACTTCGAATTAAAATCTAAGAGAGGAAAAATTGGGAAAAAAGTATCAGCAGGCGCTTACTCCCAAATGATAAAGAGAATTAATTCTCCACAAAAACCAAATTTCTTTTTTATGGGGTATATAGTTGAGCTGTGGAATGTGAATGATTTTTTTGTTGTGCCGAAACATTTTTTTATATCCGAGATTATTGAACAAAGAAAACCACTTGCTGAAACTGCTCGTCGAGCTGGTTGGATTGGCTCAAATATACTATTTTCAAGAATACCAAAAGCTGGGCAGATTTTTTATATTGAGAATGGAAAAAAAATTGACAAAAAGGCAGTATTAGAAAAATGGCAGAAAACAATTTTTCTTAAGAAAATTAAAGAGGCCGACGCTAAAGGTTGGATTTTAGATATAATGAATTGTATTGATGAGTTAAACAAAAAAGACTTTTTGCTTCAAGATGTTTATCGGTTCGAGAATGAGCTTGAAAAGATTCATCCTGACAACAGAAACATTAAACCAAAAATCCGCCAACAACTTCAATTTTTGCGTGATAAAGGTTATTTAGAATTTATTGAGCCTGGCAGATATAGGTTGAAGTAATTATGGATAAACAATTAATTATCGGGCTAGAAGATTACACGCTTTCTCAAATTAAGGACTGTGTAATAAACTATATTACCAAACTAAAAGAAAGTTTGATTTTGGAAGATTTAAATTTTTCGATAAACTCTATCATCCCATTTGGCAGTCGGATTTTGGGAAATCCAAAAAAGACTTCGGATTTGGATATTAGACTTGAGTATGTTGGTTTGGCTAGAGAAGACGATTTGTGTAGTGCCTTGAATAACATAAAACACCGTTTATATATAGAAAACATTGCCGTAGATTTCTTTCCAGAAAACATAACAAGAGAATAATATGGAAAAAGATGCATTAGAAATCAAAAAAATTAAGGATGCGTGCTTGGCAAATGCTGAGTCTCTTTTGTCTGTTGCGGAAAGAGAGCTAAATAAAGGTGCTGATCATATATGCTTCCATTTAGCATTAATGGCTCTTGAAGAAATAGGTAAATCAATTTTAGTAACCATAGGATTCACTGTGTCTGTTGCAGGAAAAGAAAACGGTTCGCTGGTTATAGCAATGGATGATCATATAAAAAAGATTTTTTGGGCATTGTGGGGTGGTGCCTTTAGGGATAATAAATTTACCAAAGAACAAATTGAACAAAGCAAAGGTCTTGCCACCACCTTGCATAGTAAGAGACTTGAATATTTATACACCGATCCTAACAATCCTACCGACCCGAGTTCTCGATTAGAAACTGGCGAGGCTGAGAATCTGATTAAGTTGACCAGAGCAAGGCTGGAATTGGAAAAACTTACCGAATTGAAAGAGTTTGAAGACGAAGATGTCCAAAATTTGACATGGTTTTTTAAGGCAACCGATGATATAGAAAAAAGGAAGTTTATTTTTGGTTCCGCGTCAATAAAAAAATTAGAAGAAGTTCAAAATGGAAAAGATTGGATAAAGTGGATTAGGGATATTTATCAAAAAAACGAGGAAGAGATGAGAAAGTTAGCCGAGCAGGAAATTAGACGCCAAAAACCAGATGAGAAAGAAGCTTTTGATCCAAAATATAAAATGAGGGTCAAAATTCAAAGCCAATCACATTCTGTCAGAAATAATGCATTCCAAAAATGGAACGAGGGCGTTAAAGACATAAAAATATATAAGTCGAATAAAAAAGAAATAAGTAAATTTGCCAAGTCAGAGTTATTGATTGATTTTCTGTTCCCAAAGGTCATTCCGATCGCTGGTTTATGGGATCATGGACTGTTCATGGTTAAAACTTTTGTTATTGCTTTGAATATAGCCACAAAAGGGTTATTTTGGTGGAATGTTCCAAAGGATATTGAAAAATATTTTGAAGAAGTCACTGATTTAGGGGCAGACAGAAATGGAAATATTAAAATTGGAATGGCCATAGATAAGAGACTGGCAATAAATTGGGATGAGGCAAAAATGACACTAACCGAAGAAGAAATGAGTAGGGTTAGTATGATTTTTGCTTTCTTAATGAGAGAACACAAAAAGATGGAAAAATTTCTAAAAGGTTATGCTACGGCTATGATCTTATTTAGTAAAACTGATATCCATTTAAGATTGGAAGTTAATGCGTTTGATGAATTTTTTAAGTCTTTCAGAGAAGCTCTCATCGCCTTTGGAGATTGGGATGGTGTTAGTGATGTGAAAGAAGCTGTTAAAAAACAATTTAGCAAGCTTGGGGAATTAAAAGATTTGGAGAAAACAATTGACTTGGGTGTTTCAATTGAGCAGGATATTAGTCATCAAAAAATTCATATCGTTACTTTAACTGAAGTGGCAGCTATTAAGCTTTATTCCGATTTTTATATTCAAATTAAAGCCACTGAATATTTTAATAATCTAAAACAAAATGAACAACAGCTTTGATATAAATCTCTGTACCTTAGTAGCAACAATAGCTATCGCGGTTATCGGTTGGCTTATTGCTTTGTGGCTTCAGGGTAAAAATATTAAACAGCAACATAAGGTTCAAATTCAATATGATATTTATAAGCAATTGGTTCAGGCCAGAAAAGATCTCCAAGAACCTTTGAATGAGCTGGGGGCAAGCGTAGTAACTCCATTTATACTAATGGATTCGAGCATGATTCCATTTCAGCTCAAACTCAAAAAACAATATAAAGATTTGTGGTTTGAATATACAGAATCGGAATGCTTGCAAGACGGTGAACAGAAGTGGAATAGCTATGTTAATAATATAAAAAGTACGGCTTCAAAATTTATAAATAAGTACATTGTCTTTATCGGTATTTTTGAAGATTGGGAGGCGGCTTTATCTCCATTGATTCACACTAAAGATACTTTATTTTTTGAAATTCAAAAATTAAAAAAGAATATTGATAGCCAAGCCGATTATTTTCAAATGTACTCAGTAAATAAAGGGCATGACTGGAGAATTTGGGACAAAGGAGACCTAAACAAGAGAGCCGAGGATATAAGAGATTCTGCTTTTACAATCGGTAGCTATATTAATGATTTCATGGTTTTGGTTCATAACGAACTAATGGCTAAATATTTTAATCATTATCGATCTACCAGAAAAACACTTGATTCACAATACAAGGTATTAACATGCGATGGGCTGATAGAAAATATTGATCATAAAAAAGTGGCTCAGATGAAATTATTTAAAGAACAGCTTATTAATTTAGCACAAAATAATTTGGATAGAGTGTTGCCACCAAAAGGCACGATATCACCTGAATATGAAAAGTTTTTGCGTTCTGTAATTTCAGGAATTTGTCCAAGCTGTAATAATCCTATTGAAGTTTTGAATATGGAAAAAAGTGACGAGGGTTTTTGTTTTGATTATATATGTGGTCATAGCTGGAAAGGATTTACTATTGAAGAGACAATAAACATAAAGGAATTATATAAAATAAAGACCGCTCGGCCAGGATTTGGTTGGTTACGCAAAATAGTTCAGGGTTGGAAGCCTAGCGGAGATCCAAAACTAAATAAAGGGGTTGATGTATATATGGATGTAAATCGGGAAAAAAATGAATATCACCAAGTCGTCAAAGAGCATCAGACAGAAAATATTTTACATGAGGAACATGAGCCGTTAACTAATCACACGATGAAAAAATAAATTATGCAAACCGAATCAAAACAACAAATTTTAGAACGACAAAAAGAGATTGAGCAGGAACTCGTGGATATGCTCAAAGAGACCGAGAGTGATTTTACTTTGGATCATATCCGAGATGTCATTTTTCACGAAGATGATAACGACGACATGATGAAAGTTGTGGCCATGTTTGATCGTGGCGGTGATGCTTCAGAATTGAGTGCTGTTCTTGAACTGGTAACAGATGCTTGGAATTATTTTCCACACAAAGTACTCGGCGGAATCTCCCCGGCCGAAATGATATTAAAACATCAACAAAAATAATATGATTTTTGAACATCAGTCAAAAAACAAAAAGATTTTACTTATTGCCTCGCTAGCGGTTTTAGTAATTGGCTTTTTAGCATTTATATATTCACCAGTTATCTTTCAAGAAGGCAATCCCTGGCCGGAAATTAAAGGGATAGTCCAATTAAAATTTAGTGGTAAAGAGATGGTGCAGTTGTCTGGTTCGGATAATAAATTTATGACCGAAAGTAAAAATGGGACTACGATACATGATTTTATGAAAGATAGAGGTTATGAATTTATCGAACAAATGGGTTCAGGTTATTTTTTTGAGTCTGCAACAGGACAAAAAGCCATTGCTACTCATAAATACTACAGTCGCTATTATTCGCTTTGGACTATTACGGAAAACGACAATAATTTATGGACGACAACTACTGATGCTCGGGGTGTAACATTTCAATACCCCAAAGAATTGCTGGCAAAATATGTGAGCGTTGTGGAGTGGCCACCAGTTATAAAAATCGAGACTGGAACATATTCTTGCCAGACAACACCGCAGGAAATAAGCAGTATGTCGGATATCACTTCACAGAGGTTGGTTGATGACAGAACATATTGCGTAAATATAAAAAATGAAGGTGCGGCCGGCAGTGTCTATTCGTCCTATGTTTACACTACCACCAAGAATGGCAAGCTTGTTAAGGTCAGTTTTACTCTGCAATATCCTAATTGCAATAACTACGATGAAGTACAAAGCCAAGCTTGTGCCAGCGAAAGAGAAGCTTTTGATATAGACAGCACCATTGATCGCATTGTTCAAAGCGTAGTTGCTAAACAAGAACAAAAAACTCTTGCCGAAGAATTAAAAGACTGTTTGCCTAAAAGTGATACTGCCAGCCACGAAAAATGTAACGAGTTGTTAAAACAAATTACTGATTATGATTCTTGCGTTAACGCTGGTTTTTCAATTATGAAGTCTAACCCTCCCCAGTGTACTACACCGGACGGCCGGACTTTTGTTGAAAATAAAAAGTAATCAAAAAATATGAAAATAAAAATTTTTCTGAATGTATTTATAAATCTTATAATCGGAGTTGTGTTCGTTGGGTTAAGTAATTGGATGTTGCAAAAAGGCTTTGAGGAGAGTTTTGTGGCTTTATCTATCGCCTTTGTATTAATTTATATTTTAGCTAATGGTTTATTTATTTATTTTAGTAATATTTATAATTAATTTATAAAACTATGTCAAAATATTGCGAATCGTGCGGAATGCCACTTGAGAAAAAAGAAGACTTTGCCGGTGGCGATGAAAATGCCAAGTTTTGTCTTTACTGCGTCAATTCTGACGGCAGTGTCAAAACTTGTGAAGAAATTTTTGAGGGTGGAGTCCAGTTTTTCATGAGCCAAATCGGTGGTGATCGCCAAATGGCGGAAAAGGTTACCAGAAAAAATATGAACCAACAGCCATATTGGCAAGGCAAGGATTGTGAAACCCTTAAAGGCGAAATGGCTACCGACGAAGAATTCACCGAGGCGATGAAAAAGTTGGGCTAAGAGGAGTTATTATATAATCTTAAGCTCCCGCATTTCTTTTTGTGCCTGTTCCATATCCTCGAGTATTTTGAGATAGATTGCTCGAGTTTTCTTTGACTTCGGATTATTCTCGGCAAACCGTATATCGTCATCGTCTATAAAGCCGGCCAGCGAGATATAAGCACCGGCCAACATTCGGACACGATCCTTGATAGCTTGTTTGATCTTTGTTTTTGGTTCCGGAAGTGAGGATAGCGGATTAAATGATCCGCGTCGATGTGGCATTCTTATGTTTTTAGCAGTCGCCAGGACCGCCTCAATGTCATCGTCCTCCATAGCAAGCAACAACATACGCTTGCCCGGGAAACAAGTCCAGCGGAGTCATATTTGCTTAACTTTTCAAAAATTAAGCAAATCCTCCCAAGCTCTCAAAAATCGTCAAACCGCTGGGCTATGGTCGCAAGAGGTGCCAACGGTCTGTTTTGGCCACAAAGTTCGCCACAAGGGCAAACACGGGGCAACAAGTCTTTACTTTTTACTCGGTAGGAAGTCATAGTTGTAAAACTTCGCCACTTTCTTGATATTATTCATTTTTTCTCGTAAAGTAACCATATACGGCTTGTCCTCCAGTACCGTTATGAGATTGGACAGTGCCTGACCCCACCGAAGACATCTCCAATTGGGAGGTGTTTTTGGTTTCAAAATAAAAACCACCAGCTCAGATGAGTTGGCGGCAAGCGGGGTATGAGTGCAGGTGCACGTACACCTTACCCTCTACCCGTATGGCGTCCGCGACGTAGGCATATACGGAGTAGCGATGCTGCACCTTTCTACGGGCTTCTTCAACCACGGCTTTGCTGGCGGTGGTGAAATGCACTACCGTGCAGTCAGCGTAGATATCATCCATTTCTATCGCGATAATGGCACGTCCAATCTCAACATCCATGGCGGCCTCCTTGGAAGGATTGTTAGTTGGTAAAGCGCGAGCCGCAGCGGCTCGCGCTTTTGTTTGCTTTACTCCGGTCGAGTAGCCATGGAAATGGCTACTCCCGGCTTTAACAGTTTGACTCGGATCCGTTGGCGGATCTGCTCAATTGGGGTATGTTTTTTTCTCGCGTCGTAACGAAACCCCGGACTGAGCCACGCGGCTGATTCTTCCAACATACCGTCGGCGTAGGTCATGTCTTTCGTTCGGCGAGTGCCGGCGAAACCGGCGTAGGGCAGATCGTTTCTGTCACGAGCAAAGTCGTTCAAATAATCCAACAGTTCGTCAGCTGCGGCATCGGATCGAACGAGACTGACCGGAACGGTTAAGTAAACCGGTCCGAGACAAGCGCCGAAAACCAACCAAGCTTTCTCGTGCCGCTTGGTGGCGATCGCTTTAATTTCGGCCACGGCACCAGAATCTTTTTTGTTTGGCATTCGGAACTCCTATTTGTGTTTGGAAAACTATTGATAAAAAGAACCAACTTTGTCTAAAAACATTAATCCCTTTGGATTTACGTTCTTGGGCAAAGGGGCAAGGCGTTAACCTTGCCCGTGTGGAGCGGGTCGGTCTACATTCTTACGTAGATTTCACCGTCGATCTTTGCCGCTGTCCGAACAGAAAAATAACACGCGCTATCCCGGGCCGCCTCGTTCTTTTTATTGGCTGCCGCGTCGGCTTTTTCCCTGTGCCGATAAAAACGAGTGACGGTGATAACTGCCACGGGGTCGGAAAAGCGCGATTCCACCACATCAAGCGACATCAGAGCGAAACCGTCGATAACTTTTTCCATGATTAATCTCCTTGGTAAAGAACGTTTGTGTAATTCCCCAATCGAGAGGCGATTGATAAGCAAAATCGCTTCTCGATTGGAGAGGCAAACGCGTTGACGCGTTTGCCTGCCATGTGACCAAAATTGCGGTGGGAGCGAAGCTCAACGGTTAACCGTCGAACTTCTAGGGCGAATAACCCCTCAACCGCGTACCCGGCAATCTTTCGGGAGTCAAGCAGAGCTTGATTGGGATCCCCCGATCACCGGCCGAGAAGTCGCCACCGCAGCAATGCGCTCTAAATAGAGCCTAGCTTCCCAATGCAGCAGCTTCCTCCCGGGCGCCCTTAACTGCTGAAAGCATCAATCATTGATTAATGACTTTAGCAGTTAAGGGCTTAATTTTAAGGTACTGACCGTCTATTAAGTTAAAACTATAAGGTTAAGACAGCTCCAAGTTTCCAAAGAATCCGGCGGTTACTGGTTTTTTCTGCTCTTTTTGGGCTAATTTAGCCAACCCAAGGCAGACACCCAGCGACTTAAGGAGATCCCCAGAACATTCCGAATGTAAACAAGCACAGGGCTCGTTTGAGCTATTCGGAAGATTTTGACAAGGAGCATCAACATTTCTTAGCCTGATTGTTCATCTTAGCACCGTTCTAGAATTATGTCAATACTGGCTGTCACTTCTTGTGGATAATAAGACAAATATAGCTAAAAATAGACAAATAATAACAATGTAGAATGTTAATATCAACTAACATTATATTTTGCTAATAAAACAAAAGGTATTACCATGTCAAAACACAGAGCTTGTGTCGCGTCAAAGTTGTTACCAATTGTTGGCTAGTCTTGACAAAATATGCAGATCTGCTATACTTCTCCATTAAGCCAGACAAGGAGGTGAACCATGACCGATTAACAATCGGCCCGGTGACCGAAGCCCCAGGCCTTACTCCTTATGTTAGGAGTATGACCTGGGGCGGTAGGAACCGCCTTGCTGTCTTGATGCAGAACACTCTCATTGTATGGAGGAAAGAGAATGGGAGACTAATCACAATGGGCTTGAGAATGGGTTTGTAGGTTTGTCGCAGTGACTAAAAATGTTCCTGTTTCGGTTACCGCCTCCTTGTCTGGCGACTTAATGGTAGTACCAGCAGGAAATTGTCGGCGACAGTTGTCGGCCGACTAAAAAAAGAACAACCCGTTTTTAGCCCGAAAGGGGGCCGGTGCTATCACCGGTCCCCTTTTCCATTTTTACCTTGGCTAAGGTATAATTGAGCCGTTAGAATATTTTATGGCTTTAATCAACGAACTGGAAAAAATCGGCTTAAGCGAAAAAGAAACCAAGGTCTTTTTGGCCGCGTTAGAATTGGGTCAGGATTCGGTACAGAACATCGCTAAAAAATCCGGCGTTAATCGCGCCACTACCTATGTGGTGCTGGAAACTTTAATAAAAAAAGGTTTGTGCAGTACTTTCGAACAAGGCAAAAAAACTTTTTATTTAGCTAATAATCCAGAAAGTCTGCAGGGTTTGTTTGAACTGCAAAAGAAAGAAGTGGAAGAACGACAGAAATATTTTAATCTACTGTTGCCTAATCTGCAGCTAATTTACAACCGCCAAGAAAACAAACCAGTGGTAAGATTTTTTGAAGGCAAGCAAGGTCTGTTCAGCTGTCTGGAAGAATTTTTATCGCACTACAAAGAAGGTGGCGACCAATTCGCCCGGATGGTTTACAACCGTGATCTGCTCGATAAAGCCATCCCACCAGACGAACGAGAAAAGTTCCGCGCCGTGCGGCTTAAATACCAAGTTAAATCGCGGGTGCTGTATAACTTCTCCGGCGGAGAAATTGCCACTTCGGCCGATGGCGAACGGCGGCAAATTTCCGCTGCCGATTTTCCAATTTCTTGCGACTTAGGTATCTACAACGATTGCCTGTATATGGCGTCGTTAAAACAGCCACTGTCCGCCATTTTGATTATCGATCAACAACTCGCCGACTCTTTTAAGTCGATATTCGATTTAGCCTGGCTCGGCGCTAAAGGAGTAGCGGCTAAATAATTTCACAGTTATCTTATTAAAACACCCTCAGAATATGGGGTGTTTTTTAGATATGGTTGTGTCTGTTAATAACGGCTGGGTAAGCTATAATCAATTTATATGAGCAATAAGATTTATATTGTCGCCGTTGCCATTGGGTTATTATGGGTAGCGTATTATCTGCTGCTTTATTTACGCACCAAAGTACCGATAGTAATAACGCCGCGGGGTTATATTAAAAACCTGCTAAAGAGTATCGACAGCTCGATTATCAATTCAACGACAGTGGTGGGTGAATTTGGCAGCGGCAAGGGCGATTGGTTGTTCGCGATTGAACACTTATCACCCAAAAAATTGATTGGCTACGAACTGTCGCCGTTGCATTTATTGTATAGCAAGTTAAAAGCCAAACTGGTTGGGTCTAAGGCGGTCTCTTTAGCCCAGGATTTTTTGCAAGCCGATTTAAGCGAGATAGACATAGCCTATGTCTTTTTAGTGCCGGCAGTGGTCAAAAAACTATGGCAGAAAATGAAAGCGGAGTGCAAACCGGGAACGCTAATGATTCTACTAGGCCACGATTTGCCGGGTGAAAACTTGGTAAAGAAAGTAAAAACACGACCGGATGAAGTAGACAGTTCGTATTATTATTTTTATCGGGTGTAGCTGGTTTGGGTTTAGATAAAAATAAAAGACCCAAGCGATGTTATCGCTTGGGTCTTGGTGTTGCGGTGGCGAAAGTGCCGTCGTATTAACGCCCAACGACTAAATTAATCGCCCAGCCGATCCCGAAGCTGCCAACGGCTGCTGCCAATCCCCAGCCGCCGAAAACTTTGTAGGCGACCGCGCCGAGAAGGATCCAGTTCAAAATCAACGTAACGGTTGTGCCAAGCTGTTTCATGATAGTTCTCCTATTATTGACGTGGGTTGAACTTTTTGAGCGGCTCGCGCAGGGCTGCGGCACGAAAGAGCGTAATGCTTATAGCGAGCATTTCCTCGAGTGACTCGACTACGTAAATGCTGTCTAAATTGAGCTTTTTGAGATGTTCTTTGACCAGTGCCCGAGTGCGCAAGCTTTCTTGACGCATCGCTTCGTTGTCGAGATGATCGTCGAGACGCTGTTCGATCAAGATAACAAAGTCACGGCGATCGTCCAAACGAATGGCATTGAGGATGTTAAAGCCTGTTTCAGCCAACGAGCCGATACCGTACGTTTCGCTGGTAACCGGGAAAAGAATGACGCTGTCATTGGCGAGATGTTTGGCTTCCTCAACTGCGTCTTCCGGTTTCCAATCCGCGACTTGCGGATTGTAGAACGGAATATTTTCGCCGCGGTAAGCGGCCATGAATCGATCACGCCATTTGCTGCCACCGCAGGTGCCGAACAAACCAATACATAACATGGTTTTCCCTTTATATGTTGTGAAGAACAATGGTTAAATATAGCATTTTGCTAATATATTGTCAATAGCTGTCGATAATGGGCGAATTTTACCTAATATTGACAAATATTTCTAAATATGCTATTATTTGATGAATAAGCAGTTCTATGACAACAACAAACATCAGCCGTTTTAAGAGGTTTTAGTCAAACCATCGGTGGCTGAACGGAGAAAGTAATGAAATACAATAAGGTTTCCGGTTCGCACGGCACGCGTCGGCAGTTCTGTATCACCGTCGGTTTGTGGAAAGGGTATGCGGCAAATGCCGTCACCTACGACACCGACACTGTCGTGCAGGTGGCGATGGATTGGATGCATCGCCGTGCCGAAGCCAAGCAGCCTTTCCTGACCGGCACGGTCACCAAAGGCGATGTGGTGTACGCGTGGCCGGGCGGATCCGGCAATGAACCGGTGGCGCAGTTCTCCGGCGAGGTCAGTCCGCTCTATAACAGCACGTTGACCAACGCGGAAGCAAAAGTGCTGCTGGACGAACTGGCGGCCGAACTCGGCACGGCTTTGGAGCAAGTGCGGGTCTATGTTGCCTACTGCGACGAAACATGGATCATCCAGGCTGAGGGGTCGTTCACGCCGACGGATGAAACGCTCTGAAACAAACATGCAAGTCGTCTCGATGACGACAAAGGAGTGAATCCATGTGTGTAATGTACAACTATTTCGGCGACCCGGAAAAACGCGGCCAGGCCCAGTTCCCATGGGGTCGTTGTTTTGACTGTCCGCACATGCGAGCAGACAACAAACCCGGGTGCTGGGTGAGCGAGCGGGAGCACCGCGGACAGTTTTCCGGGGGAACAGTGTTCACCCTGGATTCCAACTGCTGCCCGGCCGGAGCTCCGGTGCCGCCAGTTCAACAAAAGGCGGCCACTTCCGACCGTGACCGTGACATCACGTCGGTAGACCACACCGGCGTGTGGCGCCATTCAACCGCGGTCCGCTACGGCATTCACGCCCCATACGGCGCGTGTGAAGTCGGTCGAGGAATTGTCCTCGTACGATCGGCTTCGTATAAGGTGCCGCCGCGGCGCCGTTAGCTCAGTTCACATTAATAGCCCACCCCCTCGGGGGTGGGTTTTCGTTATGTTTGACAAACTCAATTGTGAGGTATAAAGTACCAAATCATCGTTCCTTGAACAACAACAGGAGGTGCTCTGCATGGCAAAGAAAATGGTTGACTTGTCGGCATTTGGTTTTGGCCAAGTTGAACTCGACGAGGAACTTATTGCGCTGGCGATTATTAATGGGGCGATAGCCGATGTTGAAGTGGTACCAGAAAGTCCACCGCCGGAAGAGTATGAAGAAGATCTACCCGAATATTTGCGAGATGACCCCTGCTATGCTCCTGGCTACGAAGAACGCGAAATGGTGGCAGATGGTCTGTGGCGAGTAAATGGTGATCACTACGAAGCAATACCACTGTTAATTCAAACCTTGTTTAGCAAGCTGCGCCAATTAGAACAGCGTCTGGAACACAATCCACCCACTCATTTAAGTGTGCAGATGGGAATGGTCGCCGAAACGGTAGGTTTTTTGGCCGCTACTACGCCTGAAATACTCAACAAAGAACTGGGCCTGTTATCGGCGGAATTGTTGATTGTCGAAGAGCTCACACACACACCAAACATGCCACGTCAAACGTTGGCAGAGTTAAAAACCAACTGGTTCGGCGCGTAATTTATCACACTATAACAAACACCTCGCAGCTAGTGGGGTGTTTTCGTTTATTGTAATAATTGCCATATAAAACGGCTTTTATTAGCCAATGCTTGACAAGAAAAAATCTTTATGCTATTATTTGACTGCAAAAAGTTTGCCCCACCAAGTAGAAAGAAGTCGAATTTCTGCGGCGGCCAAGTTTTGCAGTTCATTCACTCCTTTCTTATTATGACTGGAAAAATCAAGCGGTTAACAGAAAAAGGCTTTGGTTTCATCACCCCAGATGGTGGCGAAGGTAAAGACCTATTCTTTCACTCCTCTGCTTTGCAGGGTGTGGAATTTACCGCCCTTCAAGAAGGCGACGCTGTCTCCTTTGATACCGAAGACTCCGAAAAGGGTCCTCGCGCTATCAATGTAGCTCGCGCCTAAGTACTCTTTAAAGAGAACTTTGAAGCACCCCCGATTCGTCGGGGGTGTTTTGTTTTTCTTTGTTATCCCGAGGGCGGATTGAAAGGGATTGGATGACAGTTATAGAAGGAATGACGATAATAGACATAAACCTTGAAAAACCATCACCTGTCTGCTACACTCCCCTGTGCTATTGTTTAGCCATGCGGGTGTAGCACAATGGTTAGTGCGCTAGCCTTCCAAGCTAGACATGAGAGTTCGATCCTCTTCACCCGCTCCAAAAGTACGACCTCTATAAAACTGATATGAAAAAGGCGCTAAAGTTTATCAAAGGCCAACAGTTAATGGTGATCGCTTCTACTGATAAGAAAAATGTTTGGGTGGCTAATGTTTATTTTGATGCCGACGATAAAGCGACGATTTATTTTATCAGCCCAAAAGATACCAAGCATAGCCGCATGATATTAAAAAATCCAAAAGTTGCTTTTTCAATTGCTTGGTTTAATCCAAAAAATCATCAAGATAGGAAATCAATCCAAGGCCTTGGCGATTGCCAAGTGGCAAAAAATCCAATTGAAATAGCCACCGGCATTAAACTGCTTTATAAAAAATTCCCTGACCTTCGCAATATACTAACTATTAAATGGCTAATGACAAATGCTTGGGGTTCTAAATTGTGGGTGCTCAAACCAAGTTATCTGAAATACTGGGACGACCAACTTTATGGAGATAACGAAAGCGAAGAGTTTACACTCAAATAATAAATGAGTATAGAATAAAAAAGCATCCTTGCGGGGTGTTTTTTTGTTTTCCCAAACAAGGTTGACAAAAACAACGCCTTCGGCTAATATAACAAATCAACATTGCTCATTGAAAATCAACAATTAGGAGAATAAAGAATGAAACGTTTTGTTGTTCCGCAACAGCTGCGCGACCTACTGTGGGAAGTAGACGTTTATGGCCGCAGCTTCGAAAGCCGAAACTTGTACGATCTACACAGCGCTTTTTGCGGCACGGGCAACATGGACCAAGAAGCGCTAATGCGTGGGAATGTCTTATGCCATAATGTCAATTTTGTTGAGCCGGGATCGCAATTTTATTCTGCTTCCGACTTCGACGACATTATGGATTGGATGATAATTTTGGGCGGTGGTATATACGACGAGGACAAAGCCCAAACTTCACAAGACGAAGAGGTTAACAGGTTCTTGGAAGTGGAAGACTACGACGAGATTTGGCACAAGGTACTCAACCCAAAGTCACAGTATCATCTAGACCCAAACGACAGTTCCTACGATCCGAACGCTTTTTGGCTGGTACGAAAAACTTTCGTTCATCGGTACTTTAGCGAAGCCGGCGTAGCCCAAGGGAAAAAGATGATGCTTCAGGCCGACTGGCTCTACTTGGTTTGGGAAATTGTCCATTTCGGACAAACCCAACCCGGCAGCGCTAACTACGGCGAGGCACTAAAAAGCAACGAGTGCAGTATTAGCCACATTAGAGCACCCTTTGTTCCCCCAATTGCCGGCGATCCTATCTTGGAAATTCTCGATCTGCTTATTCCGGGTGATATGGAACGGCGAGACCAAAATGGCCTAACCTATTACCAACGATCAAAGTTCCAATTGGCGGACCAACTGCGCCAAGCGTTTTCGTACGCCAACGAAACTGGCTTAGTCAATAATAACAGCACGGCCTTCCGCGACGTTATCGCCGGCGAGCTGACCGCCAATTCACCCGGCATTGCACCGGTCCACGGTATTGACCTGAACGAACTTGGAGTTGCTAACTCGATTCTTAACGAGACGCAGAACATGTTCCAAAACATTTTGGAGCTGGCGGAATACGATGCAACTTGGTACAAAGTTCTCAACCCCAAAAAGGCGCCCGCCGATCCGAACCACTTTTATCTGGTCAAGCGGGAGTTTATTGACCAGAATGGCCAAGAAATAAAATAAACCATTCTCGTACATTCGAGGAGGCTGTCATGAAGCTATTCGAAATGAAAGAATTACCGCAAAAGGCCGGCATGACCCTGTTGGAGTTTCAAGCTTGTGGCCTTCCGTGTCGAAGAGGAAACACTATTACCCTGCCAAACAATCCTGAGCATGAGTTTTTCCCACTTAAACAAGGGGAACAATTTCTCTTCCGCCTCAACAGAACCGATTACAATGGTAAAACAAAATACGACTATCTGTTTGGCGGCACTGAACACGCGTCTTTTCTGGTAAGCCTAACCCCTGAACCGTTCGAAGCATTCCAAAGAGGTGGCGAGGCTGCTTTTTTTAACAGCTTAAAGCCGGAAGTAATAAAAAAATGCGAAGAGTTGTTCGGCGGCAACTGCTTGCGTCAGGGTGATATTTTCGCCGTGCCGCTGCCTTACACCTGGGATGAACTCAATAAAATGTCCAGGCTTTCTTCCGGCAAGATCTGCCAAGACAGTCAAACGACCAATGAAAAACTTTTTGGCACTCGCCATGTGTTTGTCGGCATATGCGCCAGATTTTCCGTGCTGGGTAAAAGTCATTTTATCGGCACGGGCACACTCACCGCCCCCGATCATCCACCACTAGTTCTCAACAACGGCATTTTCCTGTTCGCTCAAACCTACGGCTTGTGCGACTCCACCAACGCGGATTAAAACATTTAGCACAGCTAACACCACCCTTTCGTTTAAAACGGAGGGGTGGTTCTTTTTTAGGGGCTAGGGATCAGGGACTAGGGATTAGTGTCATTGCGAGCCCCCGTTCGCAAACGGGGGCGTGGCAACCCCAGCTCCTTTTCGATTTTGTAAATAACTAAACATTCCCAATGACGATACGGAGCTGGGGTTGCTTCGTCGGGCTGCTGCGGCAGACCCTCCTCGCAATGACAGGGGTCCACCCAGCTGCTTTCCATATAAAAAAGCCCGGGCGAATAGCCCGGGCTTTTAATATTTTCTATCTACTTAGCCAATGCTGCGTCGATCATAGCTTTTAGTTGTTCAATCGGTACGGCGCCGTTAACCGGAGTTTTACCACCTTTGGCGTCGATTAAAACGCTGTATGGAGTACCGGAACCACCGGCAGTTACCGCGTCGTTAGATTGAGTGTCGACTAAGGCGGCAAACTGACTGTCGTTAAAGCATTTTTCGAACTTGGCTTTGTCTACGCCCAACGTTTCCACAATACTCGGCACCTGGCTTAAAGTTTCGTCGCTCGAAAAAATCTTGTCTAAGAATACCCAAAACTTTTCGTTACCGCCAATGCTAGCCACGCATTCGCTAGCTTCGGCCTTTTTACGTGCCTCCGGATGTAGTGAATCGAGTGGAAAATGACGGTAGACCAAACGAACCTTGCCTGGATAATCACTTAGTAACTGATTCGCCACCGGATTAAAACGAACACAGTACGGGCAATCTAAATCGGAATAAGTCACTAGAGTGACTGGGGCGTTAACGTCACCACGAATATGATCGTCTTTACTCACCGCTTTTAGCTTATCAGCGCTGCCGCTGGGTTGAGTCGGCTGGGTTGGCGCCGTGTTTACCGCCACTACGTTAGTGTCGTCGATCGGCTTAAAATTGCCAAAATAGACCACCAATAAAACCACGAACCCAACGGTGCACATGGCCAAAATGCCGCCAATCAGCCCCATCCAAAAGGAGAACTTGGGCGACAGTTTTTCGAACTGTTCTTGCATAAAATACGTTAAATAATGAGTTATTAGGTAGCCCCCAGTATAGCACACTGGCTTTAGAATAAAAAAGAGGCGCTTGCACTAGCAAACGCCCCAAAAATGTGTTGTTCTATTCCGCTTTATTTAAGCGGCGCTTAGCCTTGCCGCCTTGCGTTAAGTCCCAAACTTGAGCTTCTAAAGCGTCGGTAAAGACTTTGCGAATTAAGGCCACGTGGTCTGGAGCCAAACTGCTGTGGCGATGTACCACCAATGCCTGAGTGGCCACCCAGAACTGAAACTGGGTTAGCATCGCGTCGGTGCGCTCGCACGCCTGCCACAACGGGTGGCGAACGTTGAACTCCAAGATGCCACGCTCGCTATCGAACGAGTAAACGTCACTAGTGAGCAGTTCGGAATACTGCAGCTGAATGCCGGTGCTGCCATGTTTAACGTAAGTGCGGGTTTTGCCGCGGGGGCCGGCCACTGTCATAGGAGCATGACCGGTCAGTTCCACTGTTGGCGGCGGGCCGGATTCTGTTTTTGGCGGCCCCGGTTTTTTCTTTTCTTCGAGTGATTTAATGCTTATGCTCGGTTGTGATTGCACGCCAGCCGAATGACGTTTGGTATGGCCGGCACCAATAGTACCGATAGAAAACGATCCCAGCACTTCTTCGCGTTGGCCACTGGCATCTAAGTAACTGTCGAGCAGTGTTAGGGCACGTAAACCAGTCGCTTGAAACCGTGAATCTTGATCTTCCAGCTGCAATTGGTCGACATATGGTTTACCCACGGCTTGCCACCATTGGCCAATCGCCACACAGAACCCCATCAGCGCGTCGTTACGCATAAAGCTTTTGCGGTTGGGCGCAATTTCAATTCGTTGGCCGAGAATCTCGCCGCTAAAGTAGCCAGACTTAAACGCTCCGTAAATGTCGGAATCGAGCATGTCCGAAACGGTGATCAAGAACTGGTTCATCGGCAAGCGAAAGGCGCCGTTACGTTCGCCAAAACTGATTCGGCCCTTGCGAGTACCGCTTTGCTTGGGCGCTTTGTACATGCGAAAAACGCATTCGCCAGCATCCGCTTCGGTTACTCGCCACTCTGGCATTTGTTCGCCTTCGAAAGTGGGAGCGTCGATATTAAGTTCACAGCGATTACCGTTGGCATCGATATACAGCACGGTAATCACCGTGCCCAAACGTTTGAGTGACACACCAAATTTGTCGCGCACCTCGCCGGGGAGTTCATCGAACTTCACTCGGCTGATCACGCGGTCGGTGGTAAAACCTTCCACGCGAATTTGCGATCGCCACGGTACAAACTCTAATGGTCCGTGTTTGCCGCATTTTTTTAGGTCGGTGCAATAGCGCAGTTGATGTAATTCGGTGTAGGGAATGCCATCGATATCGTGGCTGGCACCCAACTCGGCCGAATTAAAGCGAAACTCGAGATAAGTACTGTCGAGCGGCTGTGCGCTCGGTCGCTTTGGGCAGCTGATAAAAGTGAACTCTTTGCACTTAAACAGCGGTGAAATTAAGCCTAGCGCCCAGCGCCCCATGGCCGATTGATCTTTAATCGATTCGGCAATAGATTGCAGTGCGCGGCAAAATTGTTCGTAACCGGCACCATCGCCATTGTCTTGAGACAGCGCAATCCGCCGTTGATGATCTACCATAATGCGAATGCGCGTGGCGTTGGCATCGAGCGCGTTTTGAATCCACTCCATCACCACTTCGTGCATAGTTGGGTAATACTCCGCCAGTCGGCGTAAAGTGTTACCCATATGCACGGCCAAGGCAGCTTTGCCAGTTGCGATTGCAGCATTGGGCATGGATTAGCCTTTCTTATTCTGTTGAAGTTCACGAGCCTTTTGACTGCACAAACCGTTTAAGGCATTCGCCAGACGGAATAGCGTCGCCCCGTCTTGCCAGCCTTCTTTGGTTAGTTGACGTAGGAATTGGCGGTCGGCTTCGGTACACTCGTTTGAGTTCATCCGTTCCGCTAGCGGCAACGCCGCCTGGATTAGATGTGACAGAATCGTAGTATCACGACGAATTTCTTTTGCTGCTGGCAACAGGTTCTTTTTTACCGGCGCACCCGTAGTATCTCGATTGAGAATTTCGTCACGTTCTTTGGGTGTTAACATTGGCGGTGACGCATCGAGCGTGCTTTGACTACGACTTGGCACGACATCTTTAAAAACCGCCACCAAATGCACCAGCGCTTCTTTTTTAGCCGGGTGCATATTATCGACGCCTTCACGAAACAGTCGCAAAAAACGACTGATCGAGTAACCGGCATGAACTCCAACGGCAACCAACCCGATTTTGCGATTGGCAATTAACCAACCGGCTTGCCAGACTACTTCCGGCAATGCCCGCAGCTCAAAGACTTCGTAATGCTGTGCTTCGAGAAAGTACATCGTCCGCAGACGACGTTCGCCCGTAACCGCTCGGCTACCGCTCAGCCAACGATAGACTGAATTGTCCGGCGCTTCGGTAAATTGTGCCAAGGCTTGCACCCGATTACTTTTTGAATAAGTAAGCTCGATCTTTTTGGCATAAGCAGCCAAACAATCGTCAAACGAACCGCTGAACACAACTGTTGTTTCTGGCATGCTATCGTTTCCTCCAAAACGGGTTAGTTCCGCTACATTGTTTAAATTGTAAAGGTGCCGCTCAAGCCAAGGTCTATTTGACCATGGTTCGATTGGCTAGTTAATCATATTCTAATGATACTGTCAACACGGAGCGAGGGACTAGTGTCATTGCGAGGAAGGCCTGCCGCAGCAGCCCGACGAAGCAACCCCAGCTCCTTTTAGCTGCCGTTAATAACAAAACAATCCCGGGTTAATTGTATTTAACATGGGATTGTTTTATTTCGTTTGCAACGACGATAAGGAGCTGGGGTTGCTTCGTCGTCCTGCGGGACTCCTCGCAATGACACTAGTCCCTGATCCCTAGCCCCTAGTCCCTAAATACAAAATCGGGCTGGTGGGGCTTCCTTCGACTCCCCCTCGATGCGACTCGGGGTCGCTCAGGATAAACTTCTCGCCCCAAGTTCTTTTTTACGTATAACAAAATCGGGCTGGTGGGGCTCGAACCCACGACCTCCTGCTCCCAAAGCAGGCGCGCTAGCCAACTGCGCTACAGCCCGACGATACTAATTTAATTTTACTTTTATACAGCAGGCGCGCTAGCCCCCGCCAGCGGGCGGGTCCGCCTCGGGCGGGAACTGCTCCGCCAGCTGACAAATAAATTAGTATTGGTAATCTTAAATTGTTATGTTCAATAATCAACTAAAACCCGTGGTACCAATACCAAAACATAGCCGTACCACGGGTTCAACTTTTCGCAAATGCCGAGGGGCAGAGTTGAACTGCCGACGCAAGGATTTTCCAATTGGGACGTCTTAGGTTTCCCTAAGGATCGGACTATATCTTCATCCACCGAAAGTTATTAATGGATGTCGGGCGCTAAAAGCAAGATTATTGTTGGGGCTCACTTGCTAGTCTCTACACCTTCCAGAACAAATTACCCCAGTTCTGGCTTGGCTCGGGATTATCATATCTATATAACTAGACACAGACTTCCCCGAATTCACCCGATTACTCATCCCGCATTACTACGGGAGGGACCGAAAATTCAGTCCTTCGCTCTACCGCTGAGCTACCTCGGCATATTTGGTATGGGGGCGAAAAACACCCAGACCATATTTAAAACGAACTGGGGCTATACTACAACTAACCGCTGTTACTGTCAACTTACAACCACGCTTGACTTTTGCATAAAACTCCGTCAAGGTGCTAACTGTCTGTGCAATATCAACATTGCTTTCTAAAAGAAAGCGGGAGGAGCAAGCATGACTAAGACAAGCAAGAAGCAGACCGCTACGCCAGCCGACGTTGCCGCATCGCTTTTAAAGCTGGGGCAAAAACTGGTAGAGAAAATTTCGTCTATCGACGAACTGGTGGTAGCCGAAAAGACCGGCATGGCTGTCGACCGCATACAGCAAATTGTTAGCGACTTCAGCCAGGTCACCCAAGACGAGATCGAAAAACTTAAAGCGGCGTTTTGGGATCAATCGAAAGACACCGCCCGCCCATTCCCCATGCACTTCGCCAAAGCGCTCGGCATGACCGTTAAGCTAAAGCGCCATATGTTCGACAAAACGCAGAAAGCTCTCGCCAAAGAAGCTGGCCTGTCGGTTAAACGTCTGCGAGCGATCGAACAGGGCAAAATTTTGCCCTCGCGAGCGGAATACGACGCGCTCAAAAAAGCTATGCCGCTTAGGAGTTACCTCAAAAAATCAACCAACGATTGAACTCGTAGCTTCATCTCAACCAAAAAGCCCCTGCGATCAGCAGAGGCTTTTTCAATCTTTTATTTTTTACTCGCCAGTGCTTTAACCACTTGCAAACTGTTTTTTAGTTTCGAAATCTGTTCAATCAGCAAGGTGTTGGCAGTGAGAATAATAATAAATATTAAGATCAGCGAATTGCCACCCAAAAATATACCACCCATAATTGCCACGATCGACGCACCTAAAGTGGTGACAATGTTATCCATCGCCACGCCTACAATCGCATCGCCAATGCGGCCCTTTGGATTAACGGAAAAATTGTGTACCACCATCATTTCACCAAAACAACCAATCAGCCCGGCCATAATACCGGTTACCACAAACGGAATGTGCGTTAACTCGGAAAATACTTCCATGGCTTTCACCATGCTTTCGGCCGCAAATAATATCGCTACGCCAGACAGGGCTAGATCTAACCAAATGCGCCACGACCCTTGTTGGCTGTAATAACTTTCTTCGGCGGCAATTTCTTCAATCGGCGAATCGGGGTGGTGGCTTTGGCGGAAATAGTAAAGCACGCTCACACACAAAACAAACAAAATTATTCCCACCGGTAAAGCCAACTGATACAGATCGCCGGAAATGCCCACCACTTCGCTTTTAACCCGGCCAAACAACACCATGCTAACGGCCACGAAGGCGGTCAATAAAGTTAAAGCGGTTAAAATGCGCATCGCTCCGTCCATCTCTCTTATCGATGGTTTAACTTTATGTTCAGCCAACGGCCTTAAGCTGCCGCCAAACTTAAACGGTGGAAACATTAACACGGTTTTGCGTTTTAAGTTGGCCAGGTTCTGTCGATACACACACCAAACCGCGTGCAAAATATTGTAGATGTTGGAGCCAAAAGTGGTGGAGGCGGCAATAATAGCCAAGTTGATCGCCCGTACGTAATCGGTGTCGCGCACTTGCAACGAAACAATAGCGGCAACCACCCCAATTACCATGTCTGGGAAAGCGGTACCGAAAGCTTGCAAGAACCCGCCGGCTAATTTTGTTCTATCTTTAAGCACGTCGGTGGTCTCTTCTATCACCTTGGCGGTGCCACGAAAAACATAACCAATTCCCACGCCAAAAATTATTAAAATTATCGCCACTTGCATCCACCAAGCTTCCGCTTCCGGCAGCACTCGGTCGATAATAAAAAAGCGCAGAGCAACCGCCAGCGCCACGTAAACGATAATCTTAAAAAATTGGTTTCTGTTCGGCATAGAATAAAGATGTATCAACTTGCTCTAATAATACTACACAACAGCCATAACTCAAAAAGACTAACTATATACATTCTGAACTTTTATTCCTTAAGAAGCTATTAAGGATATTAAAATCGTCGGGGGGTTTGGGGGCGGCACGAGGCGGAGGCGCCGCCTGTGCTACTCGGCGGTGTTGCCAAGGCGGCGCCGAGTGAAGAAAGAACCAGGGTGCCACTAGCGTCAGCCTTATTTGCCGCCCCCAGCACTCTTTGGTTACTTTCTGGTGACAGAAAGTAACGCCCGCCGCCCGCGCTCCGCTAAAGCTACGCGGGGCAAGCAGGCGAACTGTGAATTAAGTAGGTAGATGATTTAAACACGGGCAAGGGGTCCTTCGACTCGAGTTTACCCTGAGTGGCACCGAATGGGCTCAGGATGACAGCATGAGAGGGGTGGCGAAAAAGCGGGTGGTTGGTTAGTTATTTAGTTAATATAAAAAACCATCGGTTAGATGGTTTCTTACATGGGCATGGGAGGACTCGAACCTCCGGCCTCGTCATTATCAGTGACGCGCTCTAACCAGCTGAGCTACATGCCCGTAAAATAATTTTGATTGTGAGTGATCTACTTATTAGGAGCTCTAACCCCCGCCAGCGGGCGGGTACATGCCCGTAGCATACCCCTAAATTGTCGAGAGAATACGGCTGGGAGTGTAATATATTATTCAAAAATCAGCAAGGGAGACGAAACAACCAAAAAACTCTGTCTGTATAGTAAAACGACGTCAATATTGACAAAATTGCTCTGATATGCTAAGATGTTGGGCATAACAAAAGGCGCCCCGGTATGGGGTGTTTTTGTTTCTCCTCTGCTATGAGGGCAATTATGAATCAACTATCAATGTCTATCTTCTCACCATTAACCAACATTATTAGCCAAATTAACCGCCGCAAGGCCGAGTTGGCAGTATTATTGGCGTTCGTGCTGCAATTCTCTTTTCCGCAGGTAACTATGTCACAGCAAATAATTGATTCTGGTGCTAACACCCTGCCTTCGATTATGCGTGACACCGTGCGGTTTGCTTATGCCAACCCAGCCGACCGGCCAGAACTGCAGCCAATTAAAGTGGTGCGCGTAACTGTCACTGCTTACTCCAGTACTCCCGACCAAACTGACGACACCCCTTGTATTACCGCCGATGGCTTTGATGTTTGTGCTAACGGCATTGAAAACGTAGTGGCCGCTAACTTTCTACCCATTGGTACTCAAGTAAAAATACCGGATTACTTTGGTGACCAGGTATTTACCGTGCACGATCGGATGAACCGCCGTTATGGCGACCGCGTGGACGTTTGGATGACTTCCCGCGCCAAAGCCATTGAATTTGGCCGTCGCACCTTAAAAATTGAGGTGTACGAAAGCTAATTGCTAACTTTATCTTCCACCCCCGTTTGGCTTTTGCCAAGCGGGGGTTTTGTTTTTAGACAGCAAAAGCGGTATACTGGCGATATATGACTAAACATTTTTCATTTTCGACAATCTGCTTAACACTATTGGCAGTTTTCATATTGCAATTAGCAATCATCGCAGTTCCTACATCGGTATTTGCTGAAGATGATCCTGGTGGCGGGGACAATAAAACCGGCGGTGACAACACAGCTGGTGGCGACGTAAATGGAAAAATTAGTATTGACGATCCGCTAGGCATAGCCGGCCAGGGAAAAATTGACGACCCGGCAATATTCTCCGCTTGGCTTGGAGGTATTGTTAAGCGTGTTATTGCCCCAATTGGCGCCATCGCCTTTTTAATGTTTGTCGCCGGCGGCTTTTATTGGATCTTTTCAGCCGGAAATGAAGAGCGAGTAAAACGTGGCCGCGATATCATGATCTGGACCGCTATTGGCCTGATTGTTATCTTTGCTGCCTATGCCATTCTCACCTTTGTAATCGGCGCCATAGGCATAAACACGGACACAACCGCAACCAGATAGTAATAAATGCTTTATTTTTAACCTAAATAAGTGGCCTAAACAGGCCACTTTTTGTTATATTGACAATTTTCATTAAATATGCTAATATATAACAATCGAACATTGAAAAAGTGCCATGGTCTAATTACTGACTGATGGCTTATAAAGACCAACAAAAATCAACATTTCCCCCGCTTTGCGCGGAGGGAAGGAGGCTTCAAATGGTTTACTTAGCTTACGCAGCTTACGCAGTGCTTGCGATTGTAACCCTTACCGGCATTATCATCGGCATAGTGATGAAAATGCACCGGTTGGTTTATTCGGGTGACCGATTAACCGGCATGTGTTTCTTTTCAGTTGCTCCTAACGTCGTGGTAGTGATTGATCACGGCGAAGTCGTTAACGGTCAACAGGTATTCGAAAAATACCAGGGTACCTGGCATTTCTTTGCCGGAAAACTTCTGGGCGATAAGTTCGTGATAGCGATCGACACAACCGTTCAGAGTCCTGATCCGGCACCTATGACTGCCATCGCCAACGACGGCGTGACCTCGAAGGTTGACCTGCGTTATACGTATTTCCCATTTGACGAACTCCTGTTCACCAAGAAATTGGCAACGGAAGTAACCGATCAATGGGCCGACGCAACAACACTAATCAACGAAGAGTTGCGCGGCGTTGTTAACCGCATCGTAGCAGGAACATCGTCAATCAACCTGTCCCGCATGAACCAAACACAGCGGGAAACCATGCAAAACGACATCAGAGACGCTCTCAACATTCTAATTGTATGCTTCGGTCTTAAGATAAAAGACATCTCGATCGAAAGGGTCGTGATTAACGAGGCAGTCAACGAAGAATTGCAACGACAAAAAGCTTTGGAACTCGCATTAGTGAACGCCGGCATCGAAAAAAATATCATGAGAGAAAAGGCTGCCGGTATGCGCGCTTACACCGACGAGTGGATCGATTCCACCAAAGGTATGACCTGGCGACAAACCCTTGCCTCGACTACCGCCCCGCTGATGCAAACAGCCCAAGCTGTTATCAGTGAAGCAATTGGCGGTGGAAAATCTGGCGGTAAGTCTGGTGGTAAACCAGGTGGCAAAACTCAGGGCTCTGGTGACGATGATGATAACAACGGAAATGGCAACGATAACAACGCCGGCAACGGCAAAAAAACCAAATCTAACCGAGGGGGTCGTAAATGACTTTTGCCTTTCTTAGACAGCGCAAATTCCAAATAACTGCGGCAATAATTGCTCTCGCCGCAGTCCTTGTTTCTCTCGCCGTCGCCGTTATCGCTGGTCATTCCAGCGGCGGCGGCACCAGCCAAACCATCTTCCCGATCGCTTTGTTGCTCGGCGTACTGACGCTGGGCGCGATCGGCGCACTGGTCGGTAATTTCGTGGTTAACAAAAGAAACATCGCCCCCAAGGCGGTGTTCGGCACGATCGGCGGCTTGCTGGCGATTATCTTTTTCTTTGTACTGATCGCCTACATTTTCCCCGGCTTTGGCCGGGCGATGGGGTTCAGCACTCCGGCACCGGCTAACGCTGCGGCGATGGTTGATCCGAATGCGCCGCCTCCGCCGCCGGCAAAAAAAATTGAGCGGACAAAGTGGGTTGAGAAAGAGATTTTAAGTATTCCCCACTTGGACCCAACAATTTCGGTGGCCGATTTCGTACCGACCGCTACCGGCCGCAACTTCAAATGGCACGGCACCGGCAGCTGGTGCGGCGGCACACTCGCAGCCAACAGCGGCTGCTCCGGCCTTTGGCATGGCTTAACCGGACAAGAGCGGTCGGGGCAACTCGACCCGATTCGCGGTAAGCCGTATCCGGTTTCCGCTGGTATATTCCCGGTCGATAACCTCGTTATCACGGCCGAGGAGCCGGAAATCGAGGTGGTCGACAACCCCGAGTACTTCGCGCATTGCGCCAAGTACAATAACTGTCTGGTCGATCAACCGGCCAGTTGATTTCATCACAGTCTTCAGGCTCCGCTACGGCGGGGCCTGTTTCTTTTTATGCAACAAGAGCCAAGATACAGGATTCAGGATACAGGCGACGAGAGTGCTCCTGCCCCCTGTATCCTGAATCATGTATCCTAACCAAATTGACTTTTCCACCCAAAGCGCCTAATCTATATTATTAACGTTCTTTATAACAAACTGTCATTATGACGGAGGTGAGATATGACAGCAAACATGTCTATTTTTGGCCGAGGCAAATTTGGTATTCAACCCACCGGCAGCACGGAAGCGCCGGCATTCTGGTTTATGCCCGAAACCGGTTCGGCCGTGGTGCTGGCAAAACCACGTTCCGATATTAACACCTTGCGTGGGTACGAAGTGGTACCGCAAAATACTCGCCGGTTCTACTGGCCACCGTGGCTGCCATTCTTGGGCCGAGTGTATGTGGGTAGCGTTGGTGTTAACAGCCACTTTGAGCAATTCGCCAGTTCGCTATGCAACACATTCGATGCTCAACGTATTTACGCCGAATGTCGCGTGGAATGGCAGGTAAACCAACCGGCTATCTTCTTGGTCCGCACGCGTGGTATTTCTTTTTACAATGCCATGTTGCAGATATTTTCTTCGGCCGTACAACGATTCAGTTCCGAACACACCAGCGAAGAACTGATCACCATGCCATATCAAGACTGGGTCGGCCGGCAATGGCGCACTGTTTACAACAACATTGCTGTTAACCAGCCAACCGCTATGAATCGTTTCCCGCGCGACATTCAACAACGAGCATTGCAACAACTCGACACACTCTTGGCTAATACGCCGCGGATGAATAGCTTGGAGAGTCTGGCTCAGCAATGTTGGAACGATTTTGATTCGCAGCTGGGAGCTAACTTTGGTGTTAGCTTTCGTCAGACACATATTCAAAACATCTCGGCTCCGGCCATGGAAGAGTTAATCCGCGGCCAACGCGCCTTGGAAATTCGCCAGCAAATTGCCCTGGCTCAATTCGACGCCCTGTCGCAGCAACTGCAGCGATTCCAAAACACCGATTGGGTGGCGGCAGCCACCATGCTGATCGAGCACATCTTTCTAACCGTATCGACTCACCTGCCGAACTTAAACTTCGGCGGCCAGACCAACCCGCCGAATCGGCCGTAGCCAAACATTACTATCAATGCCCGCCAGCGATGGCGGGCCTTTTCTTTTGGGTTGATTTTCTGGCTCGACGATGATACAGTGGACACGATTTAGTCGCATCCGGCCTGGTAGCCAAGTGGTAAGGCATGGGTCTGCAAAACCCTTACTCGGGGGTTCGATTCCCCCCCAGGCCTTAAGTGTTATATAAATAACCGTTGGAGTAATTCGACGGTTTTTTTGAAACTCGAATGCACGGGGGAATCGAAGGGCAGAAGCGAGACGATCCGCCGGGGGCGGAGAAGACGAGCGATCGGCGGAAGCGACCGAGCAGGGAGCTTTCGTCGCTGCCCCGGACCCGATTCCCCCAGGCCTTAAAGTGTTTGATGAGTAACCGTTGAAGTAATTCGACGGTTTTTTTGTTCTAGGGATTAGGGACTAGGGGCTAGGGATTAGTGTCATTGCGAGGAGTCCCGCGAAGTCCCGCAGGACGAAGTGGGGCGACGAAGCAACCCCAGCTCCTTATCGACGCACTCCCTACTTCTGTCACCCCGAGCCGCGTCGAGGGGCCACGGCGATATCCACGGATGATTACCATATTGAACCAACGTTTGTTACACCTGTGATCCCTCGTCCCGCCCTGCGGGATTAGGGATGACAATAAGGAGAGCAAACGACGACACGGAGCTGGGGTTGCCACGCCCCCGTTTGCGAACGGGGGCTCGCAATGACCTTGACCCATCGCCTACTTGACATTATTTTCCCCTGTGGTAAGATAGGTAAGAAGTATCTTACTTCCCTTATTTTACCCCTTATGACAGCCAAAACCGGTACTTGCGCCAAAAAGAAAAAGTTCTATGGCATTATCACCTTAACTGAAAAAGGACAACTTGCCATCCCGGTGGAACTGCGCCGTGAGCTATCATTAAATCAGGGAGACAAGCTAATGGTAATAAAACGCACCGATGGTACCGGTCTTAACCTAATTAAGGCCGACGCTATCGACGACTTTATTGAAAAAATTGCTAATAATTAAATTATATTTTATGTCCGACGAAGTAAATTACGTTGCCAACTGGGGCGACGAACCCACTAAGTGCAAAAACTGCAAACAGTTCCAGTCGCAAAATGGTAAAACTGCCTGCGTGCCGGCTGAGATGACATTTACCGACGCTCTGGCTGCCTACGGTGAATGTTCTCCCGATGGTCATTGCAACCACTTTGAACAAAAGTAAAACTAAAGTCGCCCCACCTGGCCCGGGGCGGCTTTTTTGTTACAATAACTACCTACAATTGACAAAATTATTAAATTATAGTAAGGTGACACATTCGTACCTTGTCATAACAACGCCCCATAACCAAGGGGAACATAAAAAGGAGAAAGAACACCTATGAAGAAAGCAACCGTTCTCGTATTCGCACTCGTGATTTTAGCCCTGACTTCTTTCGCCATCGCCGCCGACAGCGACGAACAGCCTGCCTCCGCGCAGTATCAGATTGTTATTGGCGGCCAGGCGCCCATGCTCACCACCGGTGAGGGCGACAGCAAACTGGATGTATTGGGAGTACGTGCCTCTATCCATATTCTCAACGCCGGCGGCGGCACCGACTCTGTCTATTTCACCTATGCCGGTTTAACCTCGGCTCCGACCAGCTGGTTGTGGCTCTCCGGCCAGGGTGGTTTTGTCGGCAATTACGATCCGTCCGGCTACGATGCGCCGTTGGCGTCGCTATGGATGAATATCACTCCGTTCGCCAAAGGCGACCATGGCATCGCCATCTTCGGTGAAGAAGACGCCTACTTCTTGCGTAACGGTGACGTCGACTACTACTCGTTCGGCGCGCTGGACTACACTTACAAAATGGTCAAAGTTGGCGGACAGATTGAGGGTATCAATCAGATCGACCTGGCCACATACGGCCCGCACCTCGGTTTTCTCAAGGGGCCGTTCGAGTTTCAGGCTCAGTACTACGGCTCGTTTGAAAAGGAACTGGAAAATACGCATATCGTGCGGTTGAACTTCACCGCCATGTTTTAACGACAGACACAAACACTTAAAACCCGGGGGGTTATTACCCCGGTTTTTTATTTATATTTTAGAACTTTTTTAACTCTCTTTTGCTATGGTAGCCACAGCTAATAATTCATGCTAATATGTTTAATACCTCTATGGCTCAATCTCACGCCAAAAAAGTACCCGCGGTAATTACCCCTGAGTTTTTTCAGGAGGAAGTTTCTAAGTTAGTTACTAAGGAATCTTTCCAACGGGAAGTTTCTAAATTAGCTACCAAAGACGAACTTAAAGAAGCGGTAGCCAAACTAGCTACCAAGAAAGAATTATATGATGCCATTGCCCTGTTAGCCACTAAAGCAGAATCGGCCAGCAAGCAGGACCTCGCCGAGGTAAAAGAAGAATTATCCGAACAAATCGAAGATTTACGTCAAGAAATCCGAGAAATCATTACTGGCCAAGACAAAGCCATGACTATTTTAATGCGTTTGGATACCGACCGTTTATCGCTCACCCATGGCCAACGCCGATTGCAAACTACGGTCGACGATCATGAAACTCGCCTGCGATTACTCGAACACGGCCGGACTACGTCATAACTATCTGCTAAGACCGCTCCCGAAAAAAGGTGGCGGTTTTTTGATTAGGGATCAGGGACTAGGGACTAGAAATGTCCATAGCAACCTAGTCCCTAATCGTCCCTAGCCCCTAGCCCCTAGTCCCTGCTATAATACCCTCACTATGACCACCAAAAAGCCTGCTACATTAGTGATTATCGACGGTAACGCCCTGGTTCACCGGGCTTTTCATGCTTTACCACCACTAACCGCGCCAGACGGCCAGATAGTTAATGCTGTCTATGGCTTCACGACTATTCTTCTCCGACTACTGCGAGAACTAAAACCAGACTTTTTGGCGGTGACTTTTGATAAAGCCAAAAAGACTTTCCGTCACGAAGCTTTTGCCGAATATAAAGCCACTCGCGCTAAGCAGCCCGATGAACTATACGAGCAATTCCCATTAGTGAAAGAACTAGTAGCTAGTTTCGGTTTTCCAATTTATGAACTAGACGGCTACGAGGCGGACGACTTAATTGGCACCATTTGCCGCCGGGTAGATGGCGGAGTTAAAAAAATTATTGTCACCGGTGATCAAGACACCATGCAATTGGTTAACGACCACGTTTCTGTCTACGCCCTAAAGAAAGGCATTAACGACACCGTAACATACGACCCGGCCGGCGTGAAAGAAAAATATGGTTTGGACCCAGAGCAGATGATCGACTACAAAGCGCTGCGCGGGGACCCATCCGACAATATTCCCGGTGTAAAAGGCATTGGCGAAAAAACCGCCACCGAATTGCTGCAGCATTATCATACTTTCGATGCCGTGTTAGCCGCGGCCAAAAAAGGCGATGAGCATATTAAAGAGCGAATCCGTAATTTGATTATTGAACATGCCGACATAGCCAAATTGTCACAACAACTAGCTACTATTATGACCGACGTGCCAATGGAGTTTAATCTGGCCGACACCGCCATGCACGATTTTAATCGCACCGCCGTGGTGAAACTATTTCAACGCCTTGGTTTTAAGGCGCTTTTGAATCGTCTGCCCGAACCAGCGGTGATCGGCACCCAACACAGTTTGTTTTCCGTTCCCACAACTAAGACCGAACCAGCCGTTAAAACTGATGAACCTTTTTCTATTCGCGCTGGTTATCATCTTATTGCCACTGCCAAAGAAACTGACGAGCTGACTAAACAGCTATCCGACCAAGCGATTTTCGCGCTTGATACCGAAACCACCAGTTTGGAACCATACTCCGGTAAACTGCTTGGTATTGGCATTTGTTGGCAAGACGGCGAAGCCTACTACATTACTGCCGATGCAGTGACAGATCAGCTCCGTAAAATATTGGCCGATCCAAAAATAAAAAAAGTTGGTCATAACTTAAAGTTCGATCTTAAGGTTTTGCAGTTGGCCGGTTTGCCAGTGAACGGCATTGTTTTTGACACCATGATCGCCTCGTACTTGTTAGACCCCGGCACTCGCGCCCATTCACTTGATGCTCTAGCACTGGCTGAGTTTGGTTACGATATGACGTCGATTGAATCGCTAATCGGCCATAAGGGCAAAGACCAGATTACTCTGGCCGACGTACCAGTTGAACGCGTCGCCGATTATTGTGCCGAAGACGCCGATTACACCTGGCGGTTGTATGGCAAGCTAGAACACGCGCTCGACAAAAACAACATGCTGGGATTGATGGAAAAAATCGAACTGCCGCTCGTGCCAGTATTGGCGACCATGGAGCTCAACGGTGTTAAAATTGACCCCGACTTTTTAGCTGATTTTGATAAAGAATTAGAAACTCGTCGCCAAAAGATCGATCGGCAAATTTGGGACATCGCCGACACCGAGTTTAATCTCGATTCGCCGCAACAAATGGCCGAGATACTATTTCACAAAATGAAGATCTCAACCGCCGGCCTTAAGCGCGGCAAAACCGGCGTTTCCACCGCCGCGGCCGAGCTCGACAAACTTCAAGGTAAACATAAAATTGTTGATCTTATTTTAGAACATCGTGAGCTGGCTAAATTGCAGTCTACCTACACCCGGGCTTTGCCAGAATTAATTAACCAAAAGACCGGCCGCGTTCATACCAGTTTTAATCAGACCGTGACAGCGACCGGGCGGCTGTCGTCGTCGGATCCGAACTTACAAAACATTCCCATTCGCACCGAACTGGGCGGCCGCATTCGCCAAGCCTTTATCGCCGACCGCGGCTGCCGCTTAATCACGGCCGACTATTCACAAATTGAACTGCGGGTGGTGGCATCGCTGGCCAAAGACGACGCCATGATCGAAATTTTTAAGCGCGGCGAAGATATTCATACCGCTACCGCCGCGGCGGTGTTTGGCGTTAAAACCAAAGAAGTCACTAAAGAAATGCGCCGCAAAGCTAAGGCGGTTAACTTTGGCATTCTCTACGGTATGGGGGCGTTTGGCCTATCGCGCCGCACAGGCATGAGCCAAGGTGAAGCCGGTGAATTTATTGCCAAGTATTTTGACACTTTCCAAAACGTGCGGATATATATCGACGAAATGATTCGCCAAGCCCGCGAAGAGGGTTATGTAGAAACATTACTTGGACGAATTAGATACTTACCGGAAATTAACTCCGGCGTGTCGGCTATTCGCCGCGGCGCGGAACGCATGGCCATTAACGCGCCGGTTCAAGGCACCGCGGCCGATTTAATGAAACTGGCCATGATCGCGGTGCAGCAACAAATCGAAAAACATTACTCAGCGGATGATGTTCGGCTCACCTTGCAAGTGCACGATGAACTGGTATTGGAAGTAAAAAATGATCTGGTTGAAAAAGTCGCGGCGATGGTTAAAAAAGAAATGGAATCGGTTTACAAACTCCGGGTGCCGATTATCGCCGAAGTGGAAGTAGGCAAAAATTGGGGCGAGACGAAACCGGTGAGCTAGGGGCTAGGGATCATGGACTAGGGACTAGGCAGCTCTAAGCACTCTAGTCCCTGATCCCTAGTTCCTAGCCCCTAAAAAAAAGAACCCCACCGTTTGACCCGGTAGGGTTTTTGAATTGAATTGTTTTACGCTGGCCGCGCTACCAAGTAGCACGACCCTCCGTGATATGTTTCATCTACTTTATGCATCACTAAAGACCCATCGAGATTGCGTACGGGTGAATAGCCCAACCATCTAACACCCGCAATCACGATTCGCCGTGGTTCAGCTTGCAACAACCGGAGATTAGCTGCGATATATTCCAGCCCACGACGAACACCAACTGGTTCATACCCGCGGAGCCTAATTTCGGTAATGGCTTCGTCTACAGTCATTCCCCGCAAGAGTATTTCATCCACTTGGCCAGTAGTACGATCATCAACCAACAGAAAGCGCCGAGCGGTAAAATCCATATCAACGCTACTAAACTGGCAAGCCGCCACCAGCGAATCGAAGGTAACTTCGTTAGTTGGTTGCGCAACGGTTTTCTTTACTACCAAAAATCGGCAGATGACGCTACTCCAGTTTCCATCCCACGCAACTAACTTAGCCAGTTTTTGATTGCGACCATTAAAAGACAAAACCATTCTATGGCCATGTTTGATTATATCGGTGCCTAAGGCGATGATGGGATATTCATGGTCAGGATAAACTATTCCAAAAGCCAATAATTCCCGCGCGGTCGCTACCCGCCATTCTGGCCATTTAGCCTTTATATTTTCCATGACCCAACCCGAGCTAATATCGCTTGCAAAGCTGATTAAGCCCATTTCTTTATTGTCAGGTATTCCATTATCCAAGCATTGGCGTATATATTCTTCCTCATCAATTTCAATTTCGTACATTCCAGCGCGCCTTTGTGCGGCCAGTGTTATAGCACCGTTTACAAAAATAGTGAGCGGCGCGACGATTAGTTCGCTTTCGCTATTACCATCTACCGTGGTGGTAATTTCCGGCGTATTGGCAGTTGGTGGTTCGTCTAGCTGCTTAATGACTGTCAACATTTCTTCCGACAACACCGTGCAGCCGCCGAGTTGCTCTAATAAGTTGATCAGGCTCTCGAGTGTTACTCGGCTGTGCGGCATTGGTTCGTCTGGCACGCGCTCAACAATCGACGGAATTACTTCTCGGCCGTCGCTGGCTTGTTCGATTGCCGCCACTAAGCGGCGGATTTGGGACAGGGTCAGCTTTGTCCAGTCCATGTCTATCCTCGCCGTGGTTTAGTTGTTAATGAACTTGATTGGGGAATGTACCATCGTAGACGATAAAAGTCAAGACTTTCGAGTATGCAGGAGTCAGTATGCAGTATGTAGGAAATGTTTTTTCACGAACGCGAATAACACCACCCCCGCATACTGCATACTGACTCCTGCATACTAAAAACGGCCCTTCCGAAACAGGGCCGTTTTTACATCAAAAAATAGCTACTAGCTCTTCGTGGCGAACTTCTCCGCCCAATCACCAATCACCGGCAGTTTGTACTTTTCCTTGCTGTAGGCCTTGTAGATTAAGAAAATAAATAATACCAGCACTAACAGGTTCCACAAGCTGGCCACGCGCCACCAGTAGACCGACACAAAGGCGTCAACCACCCAACCTAAAACCATAGTGACAATGCTGGTGAGAATCGCTTGCCACGCGTGAAAGCGAACAAAGCTGTCTTTAGAAATAATTAAAAAGATAATACCGCTGATAAAACCGAGCACGTACGATAACGCCGCCGCCAGGTTTGGCTCTAGTCCACTGCTAGCCGGGTGAATTGGCGCTGGGGTTGGCGCTCCGACCGGTGGAGGCGTTTGGTTAACTTGTTGGTCCATATATGCCGTAAAATTATGGCCAAGCATGGCCGAATGAATATGCCTTTAGTGTACCATGGGCGGTCAAAAATAAAAATCCCTCAGTAAAACCGAGGGATTCATGATAGTTGTGATCGGCGGCTACTTAGCCTGCTGGCAATGCTGCCGCTGAAACATTTTGACCGTCGTTTGCAGCTCGGCGATAGCAGCAAGCTCCATGTCTACCAATTCTTGCGAATGTTTAAGCGTAACTTGCTGGCGCATTCGTTGGTGATCGTCTTGCACTCGTTTGTTGGTGCTGGCGGATAAATCTCGCAGCACCGCTATCATATCTTCTCTGGCCAGTTGTTCTTGTTGTAACGAACTGGCCGCCGTGGCCGCGCGTTGGCAACCGCCGGGGGTGGGCACTAGGCCATTCGACGGCAGCATCGACAGTGGCACAGCCGCCGCCGCGCTTTCATGTTGCACCGTCACTAACATAACGATAGCCAGCATAATTACTCCGGCCAACACCAACAGCAACCGGTTGAATCGTATGAACATCGCTTTCCTCCATGGCTTTAAAAGGTACATCCAACACCCTAACGGCTGGCGGAAATAATGTCAAGGAAAAACCCCAGCCATGAACGGTCGGGGTTTTATAAGTGAAATTAGAAAGTTGAGAGAGTTAGCCCAAGGCTCGCCAATTCGGTGAAAAACCAATGGTTCAATTCACCGGCTGGCGGGTCAAGGGTCAACTACTGTGAGACGAAGGCCGACACGGAGCAATAGTTCTCGAGGACAGAGCCGAACCAGTAGGCATCGAACTCGACCCTACTGTCGTCGAAGCAGAGGAACGGCGCTTCACAGAAGTCGCCATCGTTAACCGGATCGAACTCGTCACCAGCGCAGTCGACGTGAAGCTGTCCCCACAAACGTTCGGGGTGGGTCAGCAACATGCAACCGACAGCAAAAACTCCAAGACCGAACTCGTTCTTCGCAAAGACCGTGCGAGCCCGCCGCACCGAGCGACCTCGATGACGAAGACCGAACTGGGCGGCAACGACGAGGATGTCGAAGTTATGCTGCTCGTCGCCGAGTTGGCCGATCATCTGCACTGTCTTGGCGTGTTGTCTGAAGTAATCCACTCCGAGCTGGCCTTTGCGGTAGTTGTGGAACTTCCACTGCGACGCGATTATTGTGAACATCTTCTCGACCGCTTTACCATACGTCGGCGCTAGCGTCTGCCACTTTGGAATGGCGAACCATCCCTCGGCGTTGGGCAGCAGCGGCTGCTCGGTGATGCTCTCGTCGAACGTGGCATCATTGAACTCCGGGAAGAGCTGACGCAAGATCGCGACCTGCTCCGTGATCCCCTTGACCTTTTAGTCTTCGGGATACTCATAGCTCGACGGCACTTCCTCGTCGGCGAACTGATTTGATATGGCCAATTTAGGTCTCGTGTCGACCACGATCGGTTTAACGACAGTCAACTTTTTCTTCGCCGCCGGCCTAACAATAACCGCCGGCTCTGCCGGAAACGGTGCTCTGCCTAGGGCAATGTCCAACGCTGCTTGGGGTTCGAGCTTGTGAGCTGCCACCAGTTCGAATAGCTTTATTAGCTGTTTTTTGGTTATACTCAAGGTATTTCCTCCTGTTTTTGGTTGTCAATTAACAGATAAATGAGCGTATAACTAAACGATGCTACTGTCAATCCCTAACCCCCTAGTCCCTAGCCCCTAGTCCCTGTATACTATCTCCACTATGCTCTGCCTTCTCCATGGCCCCGACAGCTGGCGCAGCCGCGCTTTTGTGCAACAACTACAACAGCGGTTTGTACGCGAAGCCGACCCCACCGGCATGAACAGTATTACTCTCGACGGCGAACAACTCACCGCCGCCGATTTAGCTAACGCCGTTCGCTCGGGTGGTTTCTTTTCTAAAAAACGGCTAGTAGTAGTGCAGCGTTTATTGCGCCAAGGCAAAAAAGACGCGCAACAAGCGGCACTGGAATTAATTACCAACGGTATTTCTAACGACACCTCGCTGATTTTTTGGGAGACAGACAGCGTCGACAAACGCGGCAGCTTAGCCAAACGCTTGTTAACCGAAAAATACAGCCAAGAGTTTCCGCCGCTCGACGATTCTGCTCTACTGCGTTGGGTGCGTGACGAAGCAAAAAAACGGCAATTGAATTTGACCGATGCCGCCATGCACGAACTTATTCGCCGCACCGGTAACGACTTGTGGCAATTAAACGGTGAACTAGACAAACTACGTTCGGTTACTCCCGGCATTGCTATCACTCCGGCGAACATTGCCGAGCAAGTGGCCGGCCGGTTCGACGACAACATTTTTCGCTTTGTTGATTCACTCGCCGACGGCAACATGGCCGTAGCTACTCGCTTACTCCAAGAACAACGCGCCAATGGCGCCGAGGAACTTTACCTATTGGCGATGTTAATTCGCCAATTCCGCTTGCTGCTCCAAGTGGCGGATTTACCCAGTGGCATGCCGCCGGCTACTATTGCCAAACTATTGAAAGTCCATCCGTTTGTGGCTAAAAAGATTGCCCAACAGGCGCACCGTTTTACCGTGCCGCAGCTGCGCGCTATCTATCATCAACTGGTGATTGCCGATAACGCCTTAAAATCCAGCTCATCTGAGCCAATTATTTTAGACCGATTACTGGTGGTGATCCGTCAACCAACTGTCTAGCCAGCCGGCTGGCAAATGCGGTATACTAAAAAAGTACTAACCACACTCAACCGAAACGAAAGGAGGTGAGTTATGAGTGTGCTATTTCTCAACCGGATCGGACAGGCGAACGACAACCCCGTTACCCGACGCTTCGTTGTGGCCGACATTTTGTACCGTCGTGCTGGCACTCCTACCGGTGGACCGGCCAGTATGAACATACGAGATGCCCAGGGCAACGAGCACCTACTCACCGCGGACGAATTTTCGCCGCGTATTTGGGAGGCTATCCGTGTCGGAACCATTTTGGAACTGCAGGTGGTGGAGCAAATCCGCGTTTGGAGTGGACCACGCGTGGTGTCGGCCTAGCCGCACTACCCGCAACTAAAGCCGCTCATAGCAATCTCTGGGCGGTTTTTTATTCTAGGGGCTAGGTGGGCAAAGTGTCATTGCGAGGAGTCCCGCAGGTCACGTCGTTCGCGAACGACGGTGACAGGACGACGAAGCAGCCCCAGCTCCTTATTGTTACCGCGAATAAAAAGAAGTAATCAAACGTTAAATGCAATTAACCTGGGGTTGCCGCGCCCCCGTTTGCGAACGGGGGCTCGCAATGACGCTAATCCCCCCCTAGCCCCTAGCCCCTAAAACAAAAAGACTCCGTTTTACCGAAGCCTTTCCTATTTCCTACTTACCAATCTTATTCACTCGTACTGCTACGCGCGACTTGGTGCGGGCAGCGGTGTTGGGGTGAATTACATGGCGCTTAGCGGCTTTGTCGAGCGTTTGCTGTAACTGCTTGAGCAGCTCCAACGCCTGCTTGCTGTCTTGGCCGGCGGTCGCCTTAGTAATTTGTTTGGTTAAATAAGCAATCCGAAAGCGAACTTGTTCATTCCGGGCGTATTGTCGGCCGGCTTTGCGGAAAGATTTCTTAGCCGCGGTTTTATTTGGCATAGTTGCAGATAAAATCAATTTGATTGAAAGTGAGCGTAGTGTACCAGTTTTATGGTAATTGTCAAAGGTATTATAATCGTTTGGCAGCTACTATTGACAGGAACATCTGTCTATGATATTGTAACCAAGCACCTATTCGCCAGGATTGCCCCGTCACGTCGTTCGCGAACGACGTGACCCGTGATGAACAAGGTGAGAAGCGCATAACCTGCTCGCCAACAAAAAGGAGAAAAAAGGATGAGCACGCTTCAGCAGGATCTTTTGGAACTTGGTTTTCTGGACGTGACCGGCACCACCGAGCAGTGCGGCGGTCGTGAAATGAACATCGGCATTGCCCCACCAGACCAACGTCTGCGCCGTGATACCAACAACGGCACCCGCGTGGTGGTGGACGACCACGGCCACTCCTGGGTTCAGCCGTGTCAGGCGGATTCGGATCGAGAAAAGTTGACCACCATGTTCGACCAACTAAAGTACGGCGCGTACGTGCCGAACTCCAACGACGGCGGCAAATTCCTTCGTTCAGTTTGGCCGTGGCTGTTCTAAAAAATAACTGAGCTACAACACAAAAACGCCCTGTCGTAAGACGGGGCGTTTTCTTTTTTCTAACCACTACCCACTGACTACTGACCACTAAGTGCGGTAGAAATTTTTGAGCGTTACTTTTTTGGCGCCAAAATGTTTCTGACAGAACTTTTTTGCCGCTTCGCTGTCAAAAGTTTTGCAGCTAAAGATATCGACGAACGCGCGACTGTCTACCTCGTCGCAATGAACAGTGATCGAAGATGTTTCGATAAACTGCAACGCCGAGTATCCTTCGAGGTAACCGTTGCCAAAACGTTGTAGCATTGGTTTACCATACGGCACCATCTTAATTTTTTTACACAACGCGGGAAAGAAAGCGCGCAATAGCTTTGGGCTAGTGAGCGGTTCCATATCGCACTGCGTTAGGTTTAACGAGAGCAGTTGCCCCCAAACCTTTTTTTTCATAGCGCGTGGTGAAAAGTACACCGGGTTAAGAATAAGCGTCGTCCACCAGGTTTGCTCCATACCGGGCTATGCCGGCGGTGACGCATCTGTGACAAATGTGATTATACAAAAACTGGCCAGTAGTACAATACCTGCGGGCCAGTTGGTGTTAGTTATCCCCACGTTAGGGGCTAGTAATTTTTTTTGTCAGTCTGAGTTTATTCTAGTTTTTTATTCTTCTTATTAACCAAACACCAACCAATAAGTAAACACATCTAACAAAACTACAAACCCTTCGCAGCTTAACTGTGAAGGGTTTATTTTGTTCATCCTTGTTCCGCGTCATCCTAGTCCCTATTCCTCCTCTCTCGGTTCCTCAATCTCAATCGGGCTAATCTCCACCGCGGCGCCGGTAATTTTTAGAATGTCTTTATCGATCTGTTTAAATTCGTGATGTCCTTTTTGAAAGGCACTAACTGTCGCGCTTAAGTTACGCCCTAAGCTGGCCCAGTGCGTATCGTAATTACCCAAGTGTTTAGCCAGCTTGGTAACTTGTTTAATAATCTCTTGTGTCTTCTCCTCTATCTGCAAGGCGCGTAAACCTTGCATCACGGTTTGTAAATAAGCAAAGAAAGAAGTTGGCGAGACGATTATGACATGCTTGTCGCGAAAGGCGTACTCAATTAAGTCTTGGGTGTTTAGTTTTATCGCGCCAACTTTATTGACCAACAGATCGTAGTAAATCCCCTCGGAGGGAATAAACATAAACGCGAAGTCCATGGTGTTTTCGTTCGGGCGAATATATTTACTCGTTTCGTCGATGCGATTTTTTAAGTCTTGCTTAAATATCTTTTCCAACTGTTCGTGCGCGGCCGGATCGCGTTCGTTAATAATCCGATTATAATTTTCGAGTGAGAACTTAGAGTCGATCGGAATAATTTTGTCTTTAATGAAGACGACCGCGTCGACAATCTCGCCGTTGGTAAACTTATACTGCATCTGGTATGATTGCGGCGGCAAGACATTCTTTAACACTTGTTCTAAATAATATTCACCAAGCACCCCGCGCTGCTTAGGGTTCTTTAAAATGTTTTGTAAGTCTTGTAGTTGATCGGCAAAGTTGACCACTTGCTTGTTGGTCTCGTCTAACTTGGTCAACTTCTCGGTGATCTCGGCAATCATCCGGCCGCTGCGCGTGGCTTCTTGCTGTACAAAAGACAAATTGTCTTTCACCGACCGGTTCATCTCGTTTCTAATGTCTTTTAAGTCCTGCCCAAGTTCACGAAACTTTTCTAAGGCCACATCACTCGAACCGGAACGTTTACTGTTCGCAACCAAAAGATAACCAACCAGGCCCACGAGCACGACGATGACAATTCCGAGAATAATTTCCATATTGAGTTTTTTGAATTAATCCGCTAGCATTATAGCACTTCGCTCCTATCATTGAAAAAAATAACTCAATATCTGTCGTTTTATTGTGCGACGCTTATTCTTGGCTAAATTAAAGTAATATTTACGTTGCGTAATTATTTTGCAGTTAAAAATGTTCCACGTGGAACATTTTAGTATGCGGGAGTTAGTATACAGTATGCAGGAACTGTTTTTTCACGAAAGTGCAAACCAACCCTGCATACCGCATACTGACCCCTGCATGCTAACTTCGCTTGTGTCACCACCCCTGCCCTCATCGTTCAACGGATAGGACGCCAGATTCCGGATCTGGCAATTGAGGTTCGATTCCTCATGAGGGCGGAGGCGGTTACGCATTATCATCGTAAATCTACTTAGATCTTTAATCCGTAATTATCAATTCCTAATTCGTAATTTACCTGCCCCCGTAGTTCAACGGATAGAACGATTCCGTCCTAAGGAAAAAATGGGGGTTCAATTCCCTCCGGGGGCAAAAAAGTAACAATGGAGCATGACATTTCTGGAATATCATGTATAATCTGAAAATTGCGGGCGCATAGCTCAGCCGGTTAGAGCGCACGATTCACATTCGTGAGGTCGGAGGTTCGAGCCCTCCTGTGCCCATATAAAGAACCGTCAGATGACGGTTTTTTATATTTCATCGCTGGTTACCCGCCCGCCACGCAAGCCGAGCTGTTCATTGGTGCCAGACACGGAACACAGGGCTTGCGAGGCGTTGCGGGCGGGGAGGTCGTCCCGCGGGGCGGGACTGTGCCTATATAAAACGGATTTCCAATAGGGAAGTCCTTTTTATTTTAATTTATGACAGGGGAGTCAACTCTCTAGTCCCAGCCTACGCCAAGGCTACGGCCGGCAAGCCTAGCCCCTAAATAAAAAACCGGCTGTCTCACGACACCCGGTTTGGCTTGTGTATTGGTATATGACGGCGTCATCGCCTTTGGGGGAGTAAACTCCCACCAGTTTGGCTTACTTTGGGGTATGAACGTTTATGGTTCGGATCAGTCATAAGACTTTTACCGAAAAACATTTTCGTCCTGGCCCATTTCTTGCATCCCTGGTTTATCCTTCAGCTCTGCCGTCACATACCAATGATTTCCACCTTACACCCATATTAAATATTTGTCAAGAGGCGGTCAGTATTTGTCTACAGTACCCTACCCATCCCCTCAAAAATGATGCCTATCGTTTTTTTGTTTTTTTGACAGATACGATAGTGACGCGAGAGGGGAGGGGGGGGTGGAGTATGCAGAATGCGGGGTCGGTTTACACTTTCGTGAAAAAAAATGCCTGCATTCTGCATACTAACTCCTGCATACCAAATTGTTCCACGTGGAACATTTTTATTTGTACAATTACACTACTCTCAAAAAAGTTAGTCAATTTAGACAAAAACAAGCGTCGCACAATAACAAGGCACTGATTTATGTCGTCAATCTACAAACAAGACCACCTCTTAACCATCAAAGTATAACAAAATGGACCCTATCCCGCCAGCGGGCGGGATCACCTCTTAACCATCAAAGTATAACAAAATGGACCCTACCGGGATCGAACCGGTCACCTCTTCCATGCCATGGAAGCGCTCTACCAGATGAGCTAAGGGCCCACGAATTAACAAGTTTATGGAACAGCGGTATTCTATCACACGTTAAAGAAAAGGCAACTACTAACCTGTTTTTATGAGCACTATTGACAAAATGTCCCACCTATGCTAAGTTCTAACCCGACAAGCTGGAACGAGTCGATGGAATAGTATTGTTGGTATATTATTGAAAAATGCCAGCTCCATCGCCCCAACGTTTCCAACCCGTAAAGTCGGGTGGCCCGTTAACTCGGGCATATATTTTGAGACGGGCAGCTCCGCCATACGTGGTGGAGACTGCCAAACCACGAAACGGCCCCTCCTTCGGGAGGGGTCATTATTTTTTGTCTAAAATAAGCCACTTTTAACAACTAGCCACAAACATTGACAGTTTTTGCTAAAAATGCTATTATTTTGGATTCTTTGACAACTCAAAAAACATCTAAAAACGAGGTAAATAAAATGGCTCCAACCACAATTGCGCTTATGGCAGCCATGCTGCTGTGGTTCTTAATTGAATCAACCAAAACAATGCTGTGGCAACTTCGCTTGGTTGGCTTTATCGGCTTGTTGGCGGCGTTGGTATTTCAAATCTACCATCACTGCTACTACCCGAACTGCCCGCCACTGATAATCGCCTTTCTCTGGTCCGGAATTAGCACCTATGTTTTCTGGTGCTTGGATCGAACGCCAAAAACAACCAAAAACACGACGGAGACGGAGAAAAAATGAGCAACAACGTTATTATCAGCATGGTAACATTTATCGTCGCCAGTGTTGTAAGTCTGGCGCTTATCGCTTTCGATCGGACGAAGATTCGATCGTTCTGGATTCACGTATGTGCAATGGTGACTGTCTCTGTCGCATTGGGATGCCAACTCTGGTACCACTGGTGGTTTCACGCGGCGGCAATGGCAATACTTATGGTCGTAACCGTAGAGCTCGCATGGCTGGCATGGAAAAGTCACAAAAAAGTTGTTGAAAAAAACATTACCGTCAAAGCTTGCAAAATGCCGGCGCTAACGCAAATGGTTTCTCTCCCTGAAGGATCAGGCATGGAAAGACTGGCCGACATTCTTGGAATAGATCTTCACGATGACAAACATCCGTGGGTAGTCACAATCAATAACCAGCGGCCGGAAAAATGGAACTGGTGTTCTTGTTACGAAGTGCAAAACGGAGACACCATCTTTTTCGGTCGCGGCTTCTTGGGGATGGTGGAGAATGATTAATAATCTGCTTCTCAATGCAACTTACACGATCGCCATTGCGGCTTTCGTGGTTGCAAAAATAATTGAGACAATGCAAGACAATCGGCCGCTGCCGATCTACTGGCATCTGATTGTTACTGTGGTGATTGCACTGGCGATGACGCTGCAAATTTTGCAGCACAGCTGGGGGCAAACAATCGCGCTGGCAGTCTTTATGTCGGCGAGCATGCTCAGTGTCTATCTGTCATACGCCAGGCCGCGCTTGGAAGAAAAACTGGCTATTGCTACTGCTGCTGTGGCCGGTCTACTAATGAAAAACCACCTACCGCTAAACAAAGAAACTAACTAGCGGAAAAAACGAGGCGAAAAAATGAACAGTCCAGCTATTTACATCGGTTCGTTCGCGATCGCAGCTATTCTCAGCTTAACGGTTATCGCTCTGGCGGGTAAAAGTGCGATCGACAAAACGTCGGCCGGCTCACCCCTTGGTCCGATTGTGGTCTTGGCGATAGACGCTGTCGCGTTTGTCTGCCAAATATGGAATCACTTTTGGTTTCATGCTTTCGCTTTGGTTATTCTCGGCATTGGCACTGCGATATGTGCCTGGCTGGCGTTAGAAGCGCGCGAAACAACGCGTAGAACCGGAGGGCACCGTTGCTGAACAACCCACTCACCTACTGTATCTTTGCCGCGCTATGCTTTGGTGGCTGGCCACTGCTGGGGCGCTGTGCGGGCTTAAGCAGCGGCTGGATGTCGCTGCTCGTGGCGAGTGGAACGGTTGTGCTGGGAACGGTGTCGATAATCACAAACCCGGCCAGTACGCCTTCCGTTCGTGCCATTGTCATCGGGCTAACCGCCGGCGCCATTAACGGCGTGGGTATGTTGGCCTATTCCAAAGTGATCGGTTGGCAGGGATCGGACGTGTCCAAGATTCTGCCGATTGCGATGATTCTTACGCCTATGTTCGCCATGGCCGGCGCGCTCATCTTTTTGGGTGAACCGGTTAGTGCCAAAAAACTGTTCGGCGCGGGCATTGCCTGCGTCGGCATTTACTTGCTGAGCTAGGAGAGACAATGAAAGCATTCGATGTAATCACTCAGTTGATCTTTCGCCTATTGGCGATTGTTCTGGTTCTAGCTGGCGGCGGTTACATGATCGCCAGCCTCAATGGAATACCATCAACAAAACAATTTATTGGCGGTGCGATTGCCGCGCTGGTTGGTTTTACACTCGGCTACATCGCCGACAAAACGTCGCCGTTCAAAACAAACGTCAACGAAACAGAGGAGAATAAATCATGATGACTGCAATCGGCATTATCATTCTGGCAGTTTTCACCGTCCTACTCACCGTTCTGGGATTGTGGGCGCAAGAAAACCAGCGCCCGGTGCGCGCGCTCGCCGCTGAACTCTGTTTGGTGGCTGCGATTATCGGCACGTCCTACGGATCTGTTACCGCGACTGTCCTGGCTGCAATTGCCGCCACCATTAACATCGGCGGCTTGATCGGAAAAGATTCATGACAACCATCATCGTTATCCTTCTTATCATCGCCTTCTCCACGGGTGTGTATGCGGTGATAGACAAGTCGCGAGCATTGCATCTGTTCTCGGGCTGGCTGTGCATGCTCACCGCGCTCATTGCCGGCGCTGTACCCGAACCATGGGGCGGCACGATTATCGCAATGTTCGTGTTTGGGACCATCAGCCTGTACCTCAGCTACAAGGGAGATTGAACAATGGCCACGTTTTTCTTTGTTCTCGGCGCGCTGGTTGTTGCTGGCATGGCGCTCATGGCGCCAAACGAAAAAATGACCACATGGTATGTGAGTATCGCGGCACAATTGTTCGTGCTGGCGGCCTTGTTCAGCTTGCCACACGATCCGCGTATGCCATGGGCGGCCTTAGGCGCCGCCAGCGCTTTGATCTGGTACAGTCACATCAGGGCATCGAATTAGACAAAAAGGGATAAACTCATGATCAACTCCTTGGCTCTGGTTATCTTTTCCGTTGTCGTGGTCGCGTTGGTGGCTTTTGCATCGATCGTGGCGTTCTTCACCCGCGACTACGTACTGAACTTTCTCGTCGCCGGCGGCGCGCTGGCCAGCGCGGTCAGCTTTCTGATTATGGCGCTGATGTTCGAATCGGCCAAACCGCTGCTGGCAGGAATCCCCTGTGCCATCTGTGCCGGCATTTGCTACTGGCACAGCCAACCTGCTTACTGATCAAAAAAGGAGAAACAACATGTCGGTCGTACTCCTAATCCTTTCCTTTCTCACTTTCGTCGCTATCATGGCGACCATCTTATTCGCCAAAAACAAACTTCGGGCCAGCATAATCGTTTTTGCTCTGGCTCTTACCACCACCATTGGATACATCTTTACCGGATTTATTCCGGGGCAGCTAGTATACGCTGCCCTTGCCGCTTGGTATTTGGTCTTCGCCATCGCGCATTGGAACGACCCCTGTGCCTGAAAAATAATAAAACTTCACTCTCACAACCCCAGTCGAAAGGCCGGGGTTGTTTAATTAACTCGTCATTTCTTTAACCCCAACTCTCCCTACCGACCAACCTATCCTTATTGTCATACCTTCCCCTTTGTCATCCCGAAGTGGCACCGAGGGGGAACGGAGCGAAGGACCCCTTGCCATCTTCAACCTTTTAGTTAACCTTCCCCCTTTGTCATCCCGAAGTGGCATCGAGGGACCCCTTTAGGGTGTTTAGCGCCACTCTTGGCTCAAATCGTTCCACCCAGGGTTTAAAGACCTAATCAGCACCTCCTTTTTCTTACGATTCCAGTTTTTAAGTTGTTTTTCACGGTCAATGGCTTCATATATATCAGTATGATGCTCAAAGTAGACCAAACGGTTACAGCCATACTTACTAGTAAACCCATGGTAAAACTTATCTCGATGTTCCCAGGATCGTCGTTCTAGATCGTTAGTAAACCCAAGGTAAAGAGTGCCAGTAGTACTGGCTAGAATATAGACGTAGAAGTTATATGAATCCATAGAGCTTTTAACTCTATGGTACCTACTAGTACTTAAAAAACTTCTAAAATGTTAAAGGGGTCCCTCGATGCCACTTCGGGATGACAAAGGGG
>Ga0172371_10000091_pt1 | contig 117248 bp, 96 predicted proteins | sample Lak12m_FD_114543 | JGI IMG/M metagenome (GOLD analysis project Ga0172371, IMG submission 114543) | Freshwater microbial communities from Kabuno Bay, South-Kivu, Congo - kab_022012_12m | ecosystem: Environmental > Aquatic > Freshwater > Lake | place: Democratic Republic of the Congo: South-Kivu...
CAAACAGGTCGGCACGGCGATCAGGGATTTTCGCGGCAACTACGAGGAATACCTGCGGCGGCAGGGGCTGGGCTGAGGCGCGCGCGCAGCCGGCATTGACAAGCGCCGCGGCGCGGATCATGATGTATCTACGCGTAGATACATGACGGGGGCGAAATGACGGGCAAAGCCGAGCGCATGGCGCTCATGGTGGCGAAATGGGGCAACAGCCTGGCGGTGCGCCTGTCGGCGGGATCGGCGAAGAGAATCGGCGTAGGTGCGGGTGATACGCTGCTGGCGGAGGTGCGCGCCGACGGACGCCTGGTGCTGGCGCCGGAAGGGCGCGCCATCGGCAAGGCCGAATCGCGCCGCCTGCGCCAATTCCTCGGGCGGCAGAAGGAAACGAAGCCGGTCGTCGAGGACATGCGCCGCGGTGAGCGCTACTGATGATTTACGTCGACACCAGCGCCCTGGTGCCGCTGTTCATCCGCGAGGCGAAGAGCGAGGCGGTCGTGGAGTGGCTCGAATCCTCGGGCGAGCGTCTGGCGCTAAGCGAGTGGACCCTGGTCGAGTTCGCTTCGGCTGCCGCCATCAAGGTGCGCAGCGGACAGACGGCGCCGAATCTGGGGAAACAGGCCAAGGCGCGGGTCAACGCGTTCGCGCGTAGGCATTGCACCGTCGCCGTTCCCGGCAGGGAGGAATTCCGCCGCGCGGGCGAACTTGCTGGCGACGCTCGCCTGAAGCTGCGGGCAGGGGATGCGCTTCACCTGGCCATTGCTTTGAGACTCGGCGCGCAGGGCCTCTTATGCCTGGACAAAGCGATGGCGGCGAGCGCGAGATCGCTCGGGATAAACGTCCTGACAGTCTAAGGGGGCTCCGGCCAATGCCGCTTAAACGCATTCGATCAGACCTGGCGGTCTGACGTGCCGCTTTCCTGGAACGAAATCAAGAGCCGCGCGCTTGCGTTCTCGCGCAAGTGGGAAGGCGAGACCTCCGAGCGGGCGGAGGCACAGAGCTTCTGGAACGATTTCTTCGGCGTGTTCGGCATCGAACGCCGCCGCGTCGCCATCTTCGAAAAGCAGGTCAAGCTCGCGCGCGCGGACCGGCAGTCGGCTCGCGGTCGCATCGACGCCTTCTGGAAAGGCATGCTGCTGATCGAGCACAAGAGCGCCGAGCAGGACCTGGACCGGGCCTTCGCCCAGGCGGCGGATTATTTCGAGGGGCTGCCCGAACGCGACCTGCCGCGCTATATCGTCGTTTCCGACTTCGCCCGATTCCGCCTGTACGACCTGGAAGCGGATACCGAGGTCGAATTCAGGCTCGCCGACCTGCACAAGAAGGTCAAGCATTTCGGTTTCATCGCCGGCTACCGCACGCAGGAGATCAAGCCGCAGGATCCGGTCAACATCAAGGCGGCCGAGCAGATGGGCCGGTTGCACGACCTGCTCAAGGCGAGCGGCTATACGGGCCACGCGCTGGAACTGCTGCTGGTGCGCCTCTTGTTCTGCCTGTTCGCCGACGACACCGGCATCTTCCAGCCGGCGCAGGCCTTCCGCGCCTGGCTGGACGAGCGCACCGCGGCCGACGGCGCCGACCTGGGCCCGCAACTGGCGCAACTGTTCCAGGTGCTGAACCAGGCCGAAGAGGCCCGTCCGAAGACCTTGGACGAGCAACTGCGCGCCTTTCCCTACGTCAACGGCAAATTGTTCGAGGAGCCGCTGCCGCTCGCGTCCTTCGACGCGAAAATGCGCGACAGCCTGCTGGACTGCTGCGCGCTCGACTGGGGCGCGATCTCGCCGGCGATTTTCGGCGCGCTGTTCCAGTCCATCATGGACGGCAAGGCGCGGCGCAACCTCGGTGCGCATTACACCTCGGAAGAGAACATCCTCAAGCTGATCAAGCCGCTGTTTCTGGACGCGCTGTGGGACGAGTTCGAGAAAGCGAAGAACAACAAGAACCGGCTTTTCGAGTTCCACAAGAAACTGCATGCGCTAACCTTTTTCGACCCCGCCTGCGGCTGCGGAAATTTTCTGGTGATCACCTACCGCGAACTGCGCCGGCTCGAGCTGGAAATCCTGCGCGTGGTCCACGCAGGACCCGGCTCGCGCTTTCTCGACATCCACCAGGAATTGCAGATTGACGTCGACCAGTTCTTCGGCATCGAAATCGAGGAGTTTCCGGCGCAGATTGCGCAGGTCGCCCTGTGGCTGGTCGATCATCAGATGAACGTGCGCGTTTCGGAGGAGTTCGGACTGTACTTCGCGCGCATTCCGCTGAAGACCACGCCGCATATCGTCAACGGCAATGCGCTGCGACTGGATTGGGCCGAAGTGCTGCCGCCGGAGCGCTGCAGCTATGTGCTGGGGAATCCGCCGTTTGTGGGGGCGAAATTTCTGAACGATGCGCAGCGCGCCGATGTGGCGCAGGTGTTCGCCGGGATCGAAGGCGGCGGACTGCTTGATCTCGTAGCGGCGTGGTATGTGAAGGCGGCGCGCTATGTACACGACACGAACCTCCAGTGCGCTTTCGTCTCGACCAACAGCATCTGCCAGGGCGAGCAGGTGGGTGTGCTGTGGGGCTGGCTGCTGGCGCGGGGCATGCACATCCATTTCGCCCACCGCACCTTCCAGTGGGCGAACGAAGCGCGCGGCATGGCGGCAGTGCATTGCGTCATCATCGGTTTCGGCACGACCGAAAGCGGCAACAAGATCATCTACGAATACGACGACATTCGCGGCGGGCCGCATGCGGTGAACGCATCGAACATCAATCCCTATTTGGTCGATGCGCCCGACGTCGTGCTTGCGCGCCGCTCCAACCCGATTTGCAACGTGCCCGAGATTGGCATCGGCAACAAGCCCATCGACGGTGGCCACTACCTGTTCACGCCGGAGGAGAAGGCGGCGTTCCTGAAGCGCGAGCCTGCGGCCGAGAAATATTTCCGGCGCTGGCTCGGTGCGGACGAATTCATCAACGGCTACGAGCGCTGGTGTCTGTGGCTGGGCGACTGCCCGCCGGCGGAGTTGCGCCGAATGCCGGAGGTGATGAAGCGGGTTGAGGCGGTGAGGCAATTGCGGCTCGCCAGCAAGAGCGCACCGACGCGCAAGCTCGCCGAGACGCCGACCAGGTTTCACGTCGAGAACATGCCGCAGTCGAAATACCTCCTCATTCCTGAGGTTTCATCGGAGCGAAGGGCATTCGTTCCAATAGGCTATGTTGAGCCCGCTACGCTGAGCAGCAATCTTGTGAAAATTGTCGCAAGCACGTCGCTGTATCACTTCGGCATCCTGACATCGACCATGCACAATGCCTGGGTGCGTTACACCTGCGGCCGCCTTAAGAGCGACTTCCGCTACTCGAAGGATATCGTCTATAACAACTACCCCTGGCCCGAAGCGCCGAGCGAAGCGCAGCAGAAGAAGATTGAAGCGGCGGCCCAAGGTGTGCTGGACGCGCGCGCCGAATTCCCCGACGCCGCGCTCGCCGATCTGTACGACCCGCTGACCATGCCGCCCGCTCTGGTCAAGGCCCATCACCAGCTCGACGCCGCGGTGGACGCCGCCTACGGCAAGCGCAATTTCAAAAACGACGCCGAGCGCGTGGCGTTTCTGTTTGATCTCTACCGGAAGTATACGAGCCTGCTGCCGGCCGATGGAAAGCCGGCCACGATGCGGAAATCGGGAAAGAAATGGTCAGCGTAGAAGATAGCCCGGCTGGAGAATGCCTCTGCGCCTGCCTTTCGGACAATACGGTCCCTGTCTGTCTCGACTCAAAGCTTCTTACCTTTGGCCGGCTGGCCTGCAAGCAGGAAAGTCTTCGGGTATTTTCCTTCGCCGCAGATCTTGAATGAACCGAAGTCCTTGTACCAGAGCCCGTCGGGGGCATCGGGATCGGATTCGCGCCACGTCTTGAGCTGGTAGAGGTCGTCCGTAGTGATCTTGCGTTCGCGCAACCGATCAAACAAATGGTCGCGGAGCGCGGGAGGCAGTCCAGTCCACTGGATCCTGGGCATCACTCACCGAAGGTCATGCACGCCAGCTCTTTCTTGAGTCGTTCGTGCTCTTTCGTATCGCTGGACCGGGCCAGGCGGTCGGCCAGATCGAAGAAGCGTTTTCGTTCCTGCTCCCGGGCTTCGATGCCGGCCTTGATGAGATCAACAATGATGCGGTTTGCGCTCGTGTTCCCGGTCTTCGCCAGGGAATTCACCTGACGGGCAACGCGCGCGGGAAGGCTTACGCTCTGACGAATCGGCTTTTCGGCGACGGACATGCGCTCAGAATACACCAGTTTGAACCAAAATGCACCGGAAACTCGGCGCGGGCGCGACGTGATCCCGTCGTGACGGAGGTGTGGCGGAGATTGATTCGCCTCACGGTACGCGCTACAGTGTAGACGGCGAGTTGGAAACGCCCAGTGGAAGGCGCCCGAGAGTAAGGACTGTATGGATTCTTGAGCGCGACTCCGATGAGCCTCGGCTGATTACGGCACACCCTGTATAGGAAGCACAATGATTACCGAGCATACATCGATTGTTTTGACTGTGGACATCCCCGCGGCAGGCCTGGAGGCGGGCGACGTAGGCGTAGTCGTGCACGTGCACCGCAGCGGTGACGCCTACGAGGTCGAGTTCATGACCCTGGACGGTGGCACGCTGACAATTCAAACTTTGGAAGCGCGGCAGATTCGGGAAGCCGGGAATTTGGACATTCCGCACGTGCGGGAACGGATCGCCGCTTAGAAACCGCCCCACCGGAATTTGCCGCCGGTCAGCCAGGGCGCTGCGCTCTGGCATGGCGGGCAATGGTCGCGCGCGCTTCGTTCATGACTTCTTGGCGGGGCACGGTGCCGGAGCGGGCGAGTTCGGCCTCGGCCATGCGTGCCGCCTGTGCATCGTCTTCGCACTGCTCGAATCCGTCCCGCAGCACGAAGCGCAGCATGGATTGAGGTGTGCGCCCGGCTTTGCGGGCGAGCTTTATCAGGCGGCGTTGCTGCACCTGACTGAGAGTTGGTTGTCGCATGCGTAGCGCTCCCGTTGAAAGCCGACGGCAAAATCGTAGCACCTGAGGGTGCTGGCCGGTTCCTGGAAATTACTCGCCGAAGGTCATGCGGGCCAGTTCGTCTTTGAGGCGTTTCTGCTCTTCCGCGTCGCGCGACACGCGCCGGAAGGCTTACGCTCTGACGGACAAGCTTTTCGACGATCGGCATGCGGTTGGAATACACCAGATTGCACCAGGCTGCATCAGCAGCATACACCGATCATCCTCTTGCCCGAGCGGCAACGAAGCGCCCGGCGACCGGCTGGAGAACGGCTCTGCGCCTGCCGCTCAGGCACGCAGCAGCCGGCAGGCCAGATGCAGCGCACGCGCGGCGCGGGCAAGCTGTACGTCCGCGGTGAGCAGTTCCGCACTCGCGTGGGCTGCGACCGAAAGATGCAGGGCGTCGAGGGTGCGCAGCGGCGGTTTGAACGCCTCTACCCAACGTTGCGCCTGAGCGTAATGAGCGGAGCCGATTTCGAGCCTGCGATACAGCCCTTCTTCCAGATGCGCGCGAAACTGCTCGAGCGCTGCGCGTGCCGTGGCCAGAGCGAGTTCCCGCGTGCGGACCTTGCGCGCGAGCACCGATGCGAATTCGACCTCGACCAGCGGCGATATCGCAGGTGTTCCGCCGCGCCGCAGGTTGCGCTCGGCGCTCCCGCTCAGCGGCTCGGGCAGGTAATACGCGACGAGGACCGACGTGTCGATATAGCGGATCAAGCGCGCTCTTGCCCGCGGGCGGCGACGACTTCCGCGCTCAGCGGCTTGCCCCGGACGCGCAGGCCGGCGCGAAACGCCGCGAGGCTTGGGAGCCGGGATACGCGCGGCACGAGCGGCGCGAGCGTCACCGCCGGACGGCCGCGCCGGCGCACGATCACGCGCTCGCCGCGCGCCACGTAGTCGAGAATTTCGCTGAGGCGTTTGCGCAGATCTTTGGTTCCGATTTCCATGGCGGGTACCGTCGAGGGTAACACCTGAAGTGTACACCGGAAGATTCTGCTGCGGCAATCCGCTATTCTGCGGCGGACGGTACGCCGGCAGCGAAGCGGACATCCGCAAGGAAACGCATGACATAATAGACAAACCGGCTGGAGAACGGCTCTGCGCCTGGCTTACGGGCACACACCGGCCCATAAAAAGCTATGTCTTCTTCTGCTTCTTGCTGTTTTGTCGTATCCAGGCGGCGAAGTCCAGTTCGCTCATCTCTCCCGCTGCGACCGCGAGCATCGCTTGGGTCGCGTCGATCTGGCTGGCGCAGAGCCGATAGCCGTTCAGCGCGAGTAACAGTCCGACTGCCAGGAATGCGACGCGCTTGTTGCCGTCGACGAAAGGATGGTTCTTCGCCAGACCCGCGCCATGGGCCGCAGCCAGCGACGCGGCATCAGGGTGTTCGTAGGCCGCAAGATGTTCCGGCCGCGCCAGCGCCGATTCGAACAAGCCTTCGTCGCGCATCCCGGCAGCGCCCCCGTGCTCGGCCAGACTTTCGTCGTGCAGCAGCACCAGCGCGGTTTTATCGACCCAACGTCACCTGCGTTTCATTTCGCCAGAGCGCGCAGGGTATCGCGATATTCGTGCATGATCTTGCGCCCGAGCTTGAGTTGTTCCTCGATTGCGGGGTCATAGGGCGTGAGCTTGAAACCGCCTGGCGTTTCGGTGAGGAACACGCTATCGCCCTTGTCGATCTTCAGTTGCGCCAGGGCTTCCCTGGGCAGCACGACGCCGACGGAATTGCCAATCTGGGTCAGTTTGAGGGTGAACATGGTGCTCTCCACTGTTATTACAAGCGTAATAATATAAGCGAGGTGGGAATCTCGCAAGGCACGGATTGACTTTTGTGAACAGGCCGCGCCCAATACCCGTATTTTTTGGGAGGTCAAACAAGACATATTCCGTGATCATTCAGGGCGCCGGTTGGCGGCATCCAGACCGCAGCATAGCGTGTCCGATCCAGGTGCGGAACCCGGCAACTGCAGCGCGCCCGCCGCTTCCCGGCTCCTCGATCTTCGCGAACAGTCTTCTCTCATGCTCATCCATCTGGACTTCTTACGCCAACGTGGAATAGGATGGCCAATGCCGAATTCGATGCTTAGCCGTCGTTTCCGACCGCCGGTCGCGGCGTTGGTCGTATTTCTGCTCGCGGCCGTCGCTGCGACAAGCTTGATTTGGCGCTTGAAGCAGTCTTCCCTTGCGGAAGCGCGCGCGTTAGCCATCGACGTGGCGGACATCCACGGGGACGGACTCGAGCGCGGCATCGACCGGGCCTTGTCCGCCACCTATGCCTTGTCCGCCCTGGTTCGCCAGGGCGAGGGCGCGATCCGCGATTTCGACGCCGTCGCCGGCGGCATGCTTCCGCTCTTCCCCGGTGCGGCGTCCCTGCAATTGGCGCCCCGCGGTGTCGTTCGGAGCATCGTGCCGCTGGCCGGCAACGAACCGGCCATCGGCCACGATTTGCTGAAAGACCCAACGAAGACCAAGGCAGCCTTCGTTGCCCGGGATACCGGCAAGCTCACCCTCGACGGGCCGTTCAATCTGCTTCAAGGCGGACTGGGCGCGGTTGGACGCCTACCCGTATTTCTTGATGGTGCCGACGGCAAACCGGCTTTCTGGGGGTTCACCAGCGTGCTGATCCGCTTTCCCGAGGTGCTTGAGGCCGCCGAGTTCGCCGACCTGAAGCGGCGAGGCTATGCTTACGAACTCTGGCGCCGCGATCCCGATACCGGGCAAAAGCTGGTCATCGCCGCATCTTCGCCCACAGCCCTGATCGAGCCGGTTGATCACGACCTGCCGATGCCAAACGCAACCTGGACTCTGAGCGTTGCGCCCGTCCGAGGCTGGGACGATCCGCTAAAACTCTCGTTTCAGGCCATACTGGGCTTGATACTTAGCCTGCTGCTGTCGTTCGTGGCCAAACTGACGGTCGAGTTGAGGGCCCACGAGAAGGGGCTCGAAGCCTTGGTCGCGCGGCGCACCGCCGAAGTCCGGGTGCGCGAGCAGGACCTCGATCGCGCCCAATCCATCGCGCGAATCGGTAGTTGGGTGCTCGACCTCGCGAAGAAGGAGTTGAGCGGGTCGGCGGAGGCGTATCGCATTTTTGGCGTGAGCGTAGGCACGCCGATCAGTTATCAAGCTTTTCTGCAACGTGTTCACCCGGAGGACCGGGAAGCCGTGGATCGGGCCTCGCGGGCGTCGCTTAAGGGCGAGCCGTATGACATCGATTATCGCATCGTGACAGGTGCGGCGATCGCCTGGGTGCATAGTCAGGCGGAACTGCCGTTCGATGCGGACGGCACGCTGCGCCGGGTCGTGGGCACTGTGCAGGACATCACCGCGCGAAAGTTGGCCGAGCAGGCGCTGCGCATGGCGTCAGAACAATTCCGCGCGCTGGTCGAGCAGTCGATCGCCGGAATCTACATTATCCAGGACGGCAAGTTCGCCTACGCGAATCCACGCTTCGCCGAGATCTTTGGCTTCGAGTCGGTCGACGAAGTGATGCGGCGCGACCCGTTGTCGCTCGTCGCCGAGCAGGATCGCCGCATTGTCGCGGAAAACCTGCGATTGCGGCTCGAAGGCAACCTGCAGACACTCAATTACAGCTTTTCTGCCGTGCGCAAGGACGGCTCGACGATCGAGGTCGGTTTGCACAGCGCTCGTGCCACCCATGAAGGCCGGCCCGCGATCATGGGACTGATGCAGGATATCTCGGAGAAGAAGCGCGCAGAGGAGCAGGGCCAGCGCTATCTCGCTGAGCTCGAAATCGCGTTCATGAGCACAGTGGAAGTAGCGACGATCCTGGGCGAGATGCGCGATCCCTACACGGCCGGCCACGAGCGGCGAGTAGCGGAGATCGCCGTTGCCATCGGCGTCGAGCTTGGCTTCGACGCACGCCGACAGGAGGGGCTGCGCGTCGCGGGCTATCTGCATGATATCGGCAAGATCACGATCCCGTCGGAGATCCTGTCCAAGCCCGGCAAGCTCAGCGCAATCGAATTCACGCTGATCCAAGGACATTCGCAGGCCAGCTATGATGTGCTGAAGGCCGTGAAATTCCCCTGGCCGGTGGCGCAGGTTGCGTTCCAGCATCACGAGCGCATGGACGGCAGCGGCTATCCGCATGGCTTAAAGGGCGACGCCATCATTTACGAAGCGCGAATCCTCGCCGTGGCCGATGTGGTCGAGGCGATGTCCTCGCACCGGCCATACCGGCCGGGCCTGGGTGTCGAAAAGGCTCTCGCCGAGATAGAGCGCGGACGGGGCACCCTATATGACGCCGCCGTGGTCGATGCCTGTATGCGCCTGTTTCGCGAAAAGGGATATAGCATTTCGCACTGACCGAGCCGCATGCGTCTGCAATTCCAGCCGCTGAGGGGTTGGCAAGAAAAAAGCCCCGCGTCTTGTGAACGCAGGGCTTTCGGGGATGGCGCCGGGTAGGCGCCGAATCGGTTATGCGGCCGCCAGCAGCTCGCGTCGCCCGCGCGCCTAGGCGCGCGGGGCCATCAAAAAGGTTCTACGCGGCTGCGAGCAGCTCGCGCAGCACGTAGGGCATGATGCCGCCGTGGCGGTAGTAGTCGGCCTCGATCGCGGTGTCGATCCGGAGCAGCACCTGCACTTCGCGCCGGCTGCCGTCCTTGCCCCGGATCACCAGCGTCACGTCCTGCTGCGGACGGATCGCGCCGTCGATGCCGAGGATGTCCATTTCCTCGTCGCCCTTGATGCCGAGCGAGGCCACGGTGTCCGCACCCTTGAACTGGCAGGGCAGCACGCCCATGCCGACCAGGTTGGAGCGGTGAATGCGTTCGAAGCTCTTGGCGATCACGGCTTTCACGCCGAGGAGCTGGGTGCCTTTGGCCGCCCAGTCGCGGGAGGAACCCGTCCCGTATTCCTCGCCGCCGAACACCACCGTGGGCGTGCCTTGGGCGATGTATTTCATCGCCGCGTCGTAGATCGGCAGCGCCTCGCCCGAGGGCTGCATCAGCGTGACGCCGCCTTCGACGCGCCCGCCGTCGGCCTTCGGCGGCAGCATCAGATTCTTGATGCGCACGTTGGCGAAGGTGCCGCGCATCATCACCTCGTGGTTGCCGCGCCGCGCGCCGTAGCTGTTGAAATCCATCACCGGCACGTCGTGCTCGAGCAGGTACACGCCCGCCGGCGAGCTCGGCTTGATCGAGCCCGCCGGGCTGATGTGGTCGGTGGTGACCGAGTCGCCGAAGATGCCGAGGACGCGCGCCCCGGCGATATTGCCGACCTTGCCCGGCTGCATGCCGAAGCCCTCGAAGAAAGGCGGTTCGGCGATATAGCTCGACTTGGGCCAGTCATACACCTGCCCCGCGGCCGAGCTGATCCGCTGCCACAGCGGATTGTCCTTGCCCGGATTCGTGTACAGGCGCTGGAAGGTCTTGGGATTCATCGCGTGCTGCATGCACGCCTGCACCTCTTCGCTCGTCGGCCAGACGTCGCCTATCCACACATCCTTGCCGTCCTTGCCTTTGCCGAGCGGCTCGGTCATGAGGTCGCGCAGCATGGTGCCGGCGATGGCATAGGCGACCACCAAGGGCGGAGAGGCGAGAAAATTGGCGCGCAGGTTGGGATGGATGCGGGCCTCGAAATTGCGGTTGCCCGAGAGCACCGCCGCGCAGACGAGGTCGTTTGCGACTATGGTCTCTTCAACGGGTTCGGCCAGCGGTCCGGCGTTGCCGATGCAGGTGGTGCAGCCGTAGGCCGCGACCGAAAAGCCGAGCTTCTCGAGATAGGGCAGCAATCCGGCCTTGGTCAGGTATTCGGTCACGACGCGCGATCCGGGCGCGAGCGAAGTCTTGATATGCGGCTTCACCGTCAGGCCGCGTTCGACCGCCTTTTTCGCCAGCAGGCCGGCGGCGAGCAGCACGCCCGGGTTGGAAGTGTTGGTGCAGGAGGTGATGGCGGCGATGAGCACGTCGCCCGAGCCGATGTCCACGCCGCTGCGCGCCTTGAAGCGCTTGGCCAGGTCCTCGGGTTTTTTGGCAAAACCGTTGTCGGCCACCGGCTGCGAAAAGAGTTCGCCGAACTTCGATTTCACCTTGCCGATTTCGATGCGGTCCTGCGGGCGCTTCGGGCCGGCGAGCGAGGGGGCCACGCTGCCGAGGTCGAGCTCCAGCTCCTGGCTGTAGTCGATGGTGCCCTTTTTCGGGATGCCGTACAGGCCCTGCGCCTTGAAGTAGGATTTCAACGCGTCGATTTCCTCAGGCGTGCGGCCGCTGCCCTCGAAATAGGCGATGGTCTTGTCGTCCACCGGGAAAAATCCCATGGTCGCGCCGTATTCCGGCGCCATGTTGGCGATGGTGGCGCGGTCGGGCAGCGCAAGGCTCGCCGCGCCTTCGCCGAAGAACTCGACGAACTTGCCCACGACCTTGGCTTTCCTGAGCATTTCAACGACGCTGAGCACCAGGTCGGTGGCGGTGACGCCGCCGCGCAGCTTGCCTTTCAGGTTGACGCCGACCACGTCCGGGGTGAGGAAGTACACCGGCTGGCCGAGCATGCCGGCCTCTGCCTCGATGCCGCCCACGCCCCAGCCGACCACGCCGATGCCGTTGATCATGGTGGTGTGGCTGTCGGTGCCGACCAGGGTGTCCGGATAGTAGACGCCGTCTTTCTGGTGCACGCCGCGCGCCAAGTACTCGAGGTTGACCTGGTGCACGATGCCGACGCCGGGGGGCACGACCTTGAACGTGTCGAAAGCCTGCATGCCCCATTTCATGAACTGGTAGCGCTCCTGGTTGCGCTGGAATTCCAGCTTCATGTTCAGGTCGAGCGCGTTCTTGCTGCCGTAGTTGTCGATCTGCACCGAGTGGTCCACCACCAGGTCCACCGTCACCAGCGGCTCGATCACTTTCGGGTTCTTGCCCATCCGGTCGGCGACGTTGCGCATGGCGGCAAGGTCCGCGAGCAGGGGCACGCCGGTGAAATCCTGCAGCACGATGCGCGCCAGCACGAACGGGATTTCGTTGCTGCGCTCGGCATTGGGCTTCCAGGCGGCGAGCTGGCGCAGGTGCGCCTCGGTGACCTTCTTCCCGTCGCAGTTCCTCAGCACCGATTCGAGCACGATGCGGATGGAGACCGGCAGGCGCGAGATTTTGCCGAGGCCGGCTCTTTCGAGAGCGGCGAGGGAGTAGTACTTGCCAGTCTTGCCGGAAGCGAGTTTGAACTGTTGCAGCGAGTCATGCAGATTGTGGGACATTGCTTTCTCCAAAAAACCAATTATACGTGGCGTGGCGACCCGAATTGCGCCTCCGGTTGTTTATATAGTGTTGCGATGCTTTGCGCGGCCGGCGTCCCGTCCGCGCGGATCGCCGATTGGGCGCGGATGAACAGCGCATCCGCGCCCAATCGACGATCTTGAGGAAAAGCCACCCCAAAACGCCGTGGCTTTTATTCATAACCGTGTTTTTGGTACGGATGTGTTTCTTATCCGTACCAAAAACACGGTTGGCGCGCGGAGCGCGCAATGTTTGCTCAATGACGACATCCGTATGCATTCCGGCAGTTCGAACCGCGGCGATATAATTTGCGCGGCCTGCGTCCCGTCCGCGCGCATCGTCGATGGCGTGCGCATGAAAAGCGGATCCGCACGCCATCGACGATCTTGTATAAAACCCCCGCACCGCAAATCAGATCACGAACATATCGACAAATTCATTGACCGGCGTCGCCTCCAGCCGCTTGGCGTCCTGGCACAGCGCCAGGATCGCATTGCGCTGTTTCTCCGGGAAGCTGCGCGCCAGGTTGGTCTTGAACTTTTCCACCAGCAAGGGGACGCCATCCTTGCGCCGGCGGCGGTGTCCGATGGGGTATTCTACGACGACTTCCCCGGTTTTTTGGCCGTTCTTGAACTCGACCGTGATCGCATTGGCGATCGAGCGCTTGTCCGGATCGTGGTAGTCGCGGCTGAAGCCCTTGTCCTCGACGCACACCATTTTCCCGCGCAAGGCGTCGATGCGCGGATCGGCGGCCACCGCGTCCTCGTAGTCGCCCGCGGTGAGGCGGCCGAATATCAGCGGCACCGCGACCATGTACTGGATGCAGTGGTCGCGGTCGGCCGGGTTGTTCAAGGGGCCCTTCTTGTCGATGATGCGGATGGCCGACTGGTGGGTACGGATGGTGATTTTCTTAATGTCGGCGATGCGGTCCCGGACCTGCGGATGCAGGGTGATCGCGCATTCGGCCGCGGTCTGCGCGTGGAACTCGGCGGGGAAGGAGATCTTGAACAGCACATGCTCCATCACATAGGAGCCGTAAGGGCGCTGGAACTTGAATTCCTTGCCGCGGAACAAGACGTCGTAGAAGCCCCAGGTCGGCGCGGTGAGCACCGAGGGGTAGCCCATCTCGCCCTTGGCCGCCATCAGCGCGAGGCGCACGCCGCGGCTGGTGGCGTCGCCCGCCGCCCAGGACTTGCGCGAACCGGTATTGGGCGCATGGCGGTAGGTGCGCAGCGACTGGCCATCGACCCAGGCGAGCGACAGCGCGTTGATGATTTCCTCCTTGCTCAGTCCCAGTATGTTCGCGACTACCGCGGTGGTCGCAGCCTTGACCAGCAGGACGTGATCCAGACCGACGCGGTTGAAGCTGTTCTCCAGCGCGATCACGCCCTGGATTTCGTGCGCCTTGATCATGCCGGTGAGCACGTCGCGCATGGTGAGCGGCGGCTTGCCCGCGGCGACGGCGTTGCGCGACAGCCAGTCGGCCGCCGCGAGGATGCCGCCCAGGTTGTCGGAAGGATGCCCCCACTCGGCCGCGAGCCAGGTGTCGTTGAAATCGAGCCAGCGTATCATGGCGCCGATGTTGAACGCCGCCTGCACCGGGTCGAGCTGGAATTGCGTGCCCGGGACCTTGGCGCCGTTGGGCACGACGGTGCCGGGGACGATGGGTCCCAAGAGTTTGGTGCAGGCCGGGTATTCCAGCGCCTCCAGGCCGCAGCCGAGCGTGTCCATCAGGCACAGCCGCGCGGTGTCGTAGGCTTCGGCGCTCCGGATCCTGAATTTGGAGGCGTAATCGGCGATGTCCGCCAGGACCTGGTCCGGTTTCGGGCGCACGTTGGAGATGTGGGACGACATGCTGTTCCTTTATCTATGTGGTTTGGGTCGCGGCAAAAACGCCGCGGGCGCAAAGATACCCTGAAATCGGGACCTTTGCGCCGCCGCGGAAAATTGAATCTACTTGCGTTTATCGATCGGCACGAATTTCAGATCCTCCGGCCCGGTGTAGTTGGCGGTGGGGCGGATGATCTTGCCGTCGATGCGCTGCTCGATCACGTGCGCCGCCCAGCCGCTGGTGCGCGAGATCACGAAAATCGGCGTGAACATGGAAGTGGGCACGCCCATCATGTGGTAGCTCACCGCGGAGAACCAGTCGAGGTTGGGGAACATTTTCTTCTCGCGCCACATCACGCTCTCCAGCCGCTCGGCGATGTCGAACATTTTCATGTCGCTGCGCGCCTTGGACAGCCTGCGCGAGACTTCCTTGATCACCTGGTTGCGCGGGTCGCCGATGGTGTACACCGGATGGCCGAAGCCGATGACCACTTCCTTGTTGGCCACGCGCTGGACGATGTCCTTTTCGGCCGCGTCCGCGCTCTCGTAGCGTTTCTGCACTTCGAACGCGACTTCGTTGGCGCCGCCGTGCTTCGGGCCGCGCAGCGCGCCGATGCCGCCGCAGATCGCGCTGTACATGTCGGAACCGGTGCCGGCGATGACGCGGCAGGCGAAGGTCGAGGCGTTGTATTCGTGCTCGGCGTAGAGGATGAGCGAGGTATGCATCGCCTTGACCCACAGGTCCGAGGGCGCCTTGCCGTGGAGCAGGTGCAGGAAATGCCCGCCGATGGAGTCGTCGTCGGTTTCGACCTCGATGCGCCGGCCGTTGCGGCTGTAGTGGTACCAGTAGAGCAGCATCGAGCCGAGCGAGGCCATCAGCTGGTCGGCGATGTCGCGCGCGCCGGGGTGGTTGTGGTCGTCCTTTTCCGGCAGCACGCCGCCCAGCACCGATACGCCGGTGCGCATCACGTCCATGGGATGGGCCGAGGCGGGCACCCATTCGAGCGCCGCCTTGACGTTGGCCGGCAGGCCGCGCAGGGACTGGAGTTTGAGCTTGTAGCCCTGGAGCTCGGCGCGGTTGGGCAGCTTGCCGTGCACCAGCAGATAGGCGATTTCCTCGAATTCGCAGGCATCGGCGACGTCGAGGATGTCGTAGCCGCGATAGTGCAGGTCGTTGCCGGAGCGGCCGACGGTGCACAGCGCGGTGTTGCCGGCGGCCACGCCCGAGAGGGCGACGGATTTTTTCGCTTTGGGCGCGACCGGGGTCGCATCTGCCACTTTGACTTCGTTCATGTCTTCTCCTTTGCGAACAGTTGGTCCAGCTTGGTTTCGTACGCGTGATAGTCGAGGTAGTCGTACAATTCGCTGCGCGTCTGCATGCTGTCGACCACGTTCTTCTGCGTGCCGTCGCGGCGCACTGCCTGGTAGACGTTCAGCGCGGCCTTGTTCATCGCGCGGAAGGCCGACAGGGGATAGAGCACGATCGCGACATCGGCCGAACGCAGCTCATCGACGGTGAAGTAGGGCGTGGCGCCGAACTCGGTGATATTGGCGAGGATCGGAACTTTTACCGCGGCGGCGAACTTGCGGTACATCGACAGCTCGGTCATCGCCTCGGGGAAGATCGCGTCGGCGCCGGCCGCGACGCAGGCCACGGCGCGCTCGATGGCGCGGTCCAGGCCTTCGACGGCAAGCGCGTCGGTGCGGGCCATGATGAAGAAATCCGCATCGGTCCTGGCGTCGACCGCGGCCTTGATGCGATCGACCATCTCCTCCATGGACACCAGTTCCTTGCCCGGCCGGTGGCCGCAGCGCTTGGCGCCGACCTGATCCTCGATGTGCATCGCGCCGGCGCCGTATTTGATCAGGGACTTCACCGTGCGCGCGACGTTGAAGGCGCTCGATCCGAAACCGGTGTCGACATCGACCAAGAGCGGCAGCGAGCAGACGTCGGTGATGCGGCGCACGTCGGTGAGCACGTCATCCAGATTGCTGATGCCCAAGTCGGGCAGCCCGAGGGAGCCCGCCGCAACGCCGCCGCCCGAAAGGTAGATCGCCTTGAAGCCGCTGCGCTCGGCCAGGCGCGCGTGGTAGGCATTGATCGCGCCGATCACCTGCAGCGGCTTTTCCTGCTGCATCGCGCTGCGGAATCGGGCTCCTGCCGACATCGATTTTTTTACCATATTAGCCTTTCAAGTAGCGCCAAGAGCGCGAAGGATACGAAGTTTATGCAAAGCGTAGTTTAATGCACATCAAACCTTGGCACTTTTTCTTCCTTTTATGGCTGCCTGAAGGCGTGAACTGGTGCGCGCGCGACAATTCCGGCGCGGGCGCGCGACCAATCCCGCGCTCCGGGCGGAAAGGCCGCAGGCAGGAAGGACGGGGGAGGGGTGATTCGATTTTGAACGGTACCGGGCCCGGAGGCGGGGACGCGCCCGGGTTCCGGCCCCACGGTGGGGCGATCCGGAAATCCGCCATGCGATTCCCGGATCAGACTTCCGTTTTAGGCGCGGACTCAGCCCAGCAGGTGTTTCACGCCTTCGCGCTCTTCATGCAGTTCCTTGAGCGTGGCGTTCATGCGGGCGCGGGCGAAATCGCTGATTTCTACGCCCTTGACGAGCTGGAATTCGCCGTTTTTGCAGGTCACGGGCTGGCCGTAGAGCACGCCTTCGGGGATGCCGTAGCTGCCGTCGGAGGGTATGCCCATCGTGATCCAGTCGCCGTCCGGCGTTCCCATGGCCCAGTCGCGCATATGGTCTATCGCCGCGCTCGCCGCGCTGGCCGCCGAGGACAAGCCGCGTGCCGCGATGATGGCCGCGCCGCGTTTTTGCACGGTCGGGATGAAATTGGTTTCGAGCCAGGCCTGGTCGTTGATCAGGGACCAGACTTTTTTCCCGTCGCATTCGGCCTGGAACAGGTCGGGATACTGCGTGGCCGAATGATTGCCCCACACCGTCATCTTGCGCAGGCTGGTGACCGGCTTGCCGGTCTTGGCGCTTATTTGCGAGAGCGAGCGGTTGTGGTCCAGGCGCATCATGGCGGTGAACTGCCGCGGCGACAGGCTCGGGGCGTTTTTCATCGCGATCAGGGCGTTGGTGTTGGCCGGGTTTCCGACGACCAGGACTCTCACCTTGCGGCTGGCAACGGCGTTGAGCGCCTTGCCCTGCGGCACGAATATCGCGCCGTTGGCTTCGAGCAGGTCCTTGCGCTCCATGCCGGCGGTGCGCGGGCGCGCGCCGACGAGGATGGCGTAATCTGCGTCCTTGAACGCCACCATCGGATCGGCGGCGGCGACCATGCCGGCGAGCAGGGGGAAAGCGCAGTCGCTGAGTTCCATCATCACCCCGGCAAGGGCTTTTTGCGCTTTTTCGTCCGGAATCTCCAGCATCTGCAAAATAACCGGCTGGTCTTTGCCGAGCATTTCGCCGGCGGCGATGCGAAACAGAATGCTGTAACCGATCTGGCCGGCGGCGCCGGTGACTGCGACACGTACGGGTGATTTGGACATTTTTTCTCCAATGATTGGTTAGCGGTTAAGGGAAGACGGCGGATTGCGGGTCAAAAGGCGGAACGTTCAGAGGTGGTTGAGTCGTCTGTTGCACTGGGATTACGCTAGGCCGACTTTGCCGCAAACAATAACCGCCGATATTGATGCAAATCAAAGTCAGCCGCCGATCTTCCGCCAGAATCAGAAATCGTCTGCGTAGGGCGGGTGACGCATATGGGTCCGGACGAGTTTAACCGACTGCGCTGGCAATGCCGCCGCGGTTTGTTTGAACTGGATCTGGTGCTGGAGCGTTTTCTGGAGAAATACGGCGAACGGCTGCGGGGTGAGCGCCTGGGTTCGTTCCGTACGCTTCTGACTTTTTCAGACAATGAGATATTGGATCTGGTCAGCGGGCGCAGCGAGTGCCGCGACGCGCGATTCGCCGAGGTGGTGCAGTGGATGCGCAACTGCCGGGACCGTACCGGTTCTCAACGTTCAAACGATTGATAGGAGATCAGGCACATGACACAGTTAAAAGACAGACTGTCGGAAAAGATTCAGGCGCACCGTCCCCGCACCGCCAAGCTCACCAAGGAATACGCAGACGTTGTCATCGACAAGGTCGATATCGGCCAGTGCATGGGCGGAGCCCGCGACATCAGGTGCCTGGTCACCGACATCTCTTACCTCGATCCGCAGGAAGGGATCCGCTTCAGGGGCAAGACCATCCCCGAAACCTTCGCGGCCCTCCCCAAGGCTCCCGGCTCCGCTTATCCGACCGTCGAATCCTTCTGGTATTTCCTCCTGACCGGCGACGTTCCCTCCCAGGCCCAGGTGGACGAAGTCGTTGCACTGTGGAAAACGCGCCAGGAAGTTCCGAAGTATGTGTTCGACGTGATCCGCGCCCTGCCGCGGGACAGCCATCCGATGGTCATGCTCTCCACCGGTGTCCTGGCCATGCAGAAGGATTCCAAGTTTGCCGCTCACTACAACTCGGGCAAGTTCAACAAGATGAACGCCTGGGAAACGGTGTACGAGGATGCCAGCGATCTCGTGGCCCGCATCCCCGTCATCGCCGCCTTCATCTACAACCTGAAGTACCGGGGCGACCAGCAGACCGCCATCGATCCCAAGCTCGACATGGGCGCCAATTTCGCCCAGATGATCGGCCAGAGCGAGCAGTACAAGGACGTGGCGCGCATGTACTTCATCCTCCACTCCGACCACGAATCCGGCAACGTGTCTGCGCACACCACCCACCTTGTGCACTCGGCCTTGTCCGACCCGTACTATGCGTACTCCGCCGGCCTCAATGGCCTGGCGGGTCCGCTCCACGGCCTTGCCAACCAGGAAGTGCTCAGCTGGACCATGAAGTTCCAGGAGAAGTACTGCAAAGGCGTTGAGCCCACCAAGGAACTGATTACCAAGGCCCTCTGGGATACCCTCAATTCGGGCCAGGTCATTCCGGGCTACGGTCACGCCGTCCTGCGCAAGACCGATCCGCGCTATATGTCGCAGCGCGAATTTTGTCTCAGGACCCCGGGCCTCAAGGACGATCCGCTGTTCAAGCTGGTCTCCATGATCTTCGAGGTTGCGCCGGGCGTCCTAGGCGAACACGGCCACACCAAGAACCCGTGGCCCAACGTCGACGCGCAATCCGGCGTCATCCAGTGGTATTACGGCCTCAAGAACTGGGACTTCTATACTGTTCTTTTCGGCGTGGGCCGCGCGCTTGGCTGCATGGCCAATATCACCTGGGACCGCGCTTTGGGCTATGCCCTCGAGCGTCCCAAGTCCGTCACGACCGACATGCTCGAGAAGTGGGCCGCCGAAGGTGGCAGGAAATAAGGTCCGCTGTCGCCGCAGGGCGTGGGGTTTCTCGTGATATAAACGCGCCTGAGGTTGGGCGTAGCTGCGCCGCCGCCGCGGGCAGCCTCCAGAGCGGAAGTCGGGGTGGTGAAACCGCAGTTCGCACCGTCCTGCCGGCACGATCGCCTGGTTCTCCGGCGCAGATGATAGGGGCTGAATGGTGACGACGGGTCGAACAGATGATTCCTCCCAGGCGATGCCCGACTACAGGGAAGGGATCAAGAAGGACATTGCCGAGATCAAGTTCCTCATTCACGACCTTCGCGTCGAGGGCTTTTTCAACGAGATCCTGCACTACCACGTCACCTTGAACACCGACCTCGAGATCTACAACATCGAGCAGGCGCAGGTGCTGCACGCGGCGGACGTTCAGGAGCTGAAGTCCAAGCTCGGCGCCGCGCGCAGAGCGTTCCAGGACTATTCGAACGCGGTAAGGAGTTTCTCGCCGGAGCAAACGGTGCTGCTCCTCGGCCGCCGCTACGCCGACGCCATCCACGAGACCTGCCATCTCATTCTGAGCCCGCTGTGGGGGCGGTCGGATCAGGTGCTTTCCTTCCTGCCCAAAGAGGCGCGCTCGGTACGCTCGCGGCGCCACTACCGCAATTGCATCAGCTGGCTTTACGGCGTGCACCTGCGCATCGCGGCCTTTCGCGAGGAGTCGAAGGGCGCGAGCGGCCAGGTGGAATTCGACATCGCCGAGGATCTGCGCGATTTCACGCAGGATGTCGTGCGCGGGTATGTGGTCGAGAAGTCCGAGGCCCGCGTGGAACTGCAGCTCGAACGGATGGACCCGGTGGTCATTGCCGGCAGGCGCCAGCGTTTCCGCCGCATGTATTTCAATCTGGTGATGAACGCGGTCGACGCCATGAGCGGGCGCAAGGCGGGCGCGGTCCACGTGAGTACCGTCGTCGAAGGCGATCGCGTGGCGCTGCGCGTGCGCGATGACGGCGCGGGCATGTCCGCCGAGAAGATCGGGCAGCTGCTCTCTGACCGCCAGACGCTGGATGGCGAGATCCACTCGCTCGGTTTCGTGTTTGTGCGCCAGACGGTCGCCGAGTTCGGCGGCGAACTGGCGGTCGAGAGCACGATAGGCAAGGGCACGACCATGACGCTGCGCCTGCCTTACCTGAAAGACAGGATTTTGTTGCCGGATCCGTCATACCGGAGCAAATATCGCCTGCCGGAGAAATACCGATCCTTCCCGATGGAGCCCGACACGGCGCCAGCGGCATCCGTGAGCGCCGCGGCGAGCGGCACCGCGGAAGCGGCGCCGGCCCCGGCGCAGGCCGCGCCGGCGAGCGGCGACGGCGACGAGGAGCGCGCCTGCGGCAGACTCCTCTTCGAAGCCTATCAGAAGTCCAGGGCGCAATTCCCCGGGTGCATTTTCGCCATGGCCGTCACCGAGAACAATCGGGTCGAGATGTTCACGCATAAGCCCTACGAGCGCGAATGGAACATCTCGCACGAGGATCTTTCGCCCATGTACTACCAGGCGACCTATCGCGGACGCATGGAGGAGGACGAGTTGAAACGCCCCATTGTGATCCTCAAGCCCCCCCAGAGCGTCGCGGAGTACTTCGACTTCAAGGAGGTGCAGGAGACCGGCCGCGACCTGGAGCGGTTCACGCGCATGGTCCGGGACGAGGGCATTCGAATCGCGCGCAAGCTCATCGCGACGGGGCTCGACCCGCAGATTCCGGTCCTCCTGTCCGGTGCGCCGCGCTTCTTCCCGTCTCCTGCGCAGATGCACGGGACCGAGCCCTTCGCGCTCGAGCTGATGGCGCGCCAGAGGCTGTCCGCGGAAGCGGGCTAGCGGCGTCAAGGCTATCGACAAACGCCGAAAAGACTGACAAGATAAAGCCGTACCCGCGAAGGGTACGAGGGAGCGCGAGCGACACCCGGCGTTCTTTCGTAGCCTTCGTGTCTATTTGAGCCGCCATTATCTTCTCTCCCTGACGCGAGCTGCCGCGATGATGAAGCAATTCCGGAGCAATTCCCACCTGTTCGGCGGCAACGCCCCGTACATCGAGGACCTGTATGAGTCCTATCTCGACAATCCGGACTCGGTGCCGGAGCAGTGGCGCGAGTATTTCGATCAGATGCAGCTCGTGTCCGGCGCGGGCAAGGGGGCGGAGGACCGCGACGTGGCGCATGCGCCGATCGTCGAATCCTTCGCCATGCGCGCCAAACAGGGCACCCTGCGCCCGGGGGCGACGCAGTCCGACCTGACCGTCGCGCGCAAGCAGGTCTATGTGCAGCAGTTGATCGCCGCCTACCGCATCCTCGGTTCGCGCTGGGCCCGGCTCGATCCGCTCAAGCGCCAGGAGCGCCCGCAGATTCCCGAGCTGGAGCCGGCGTTCTACGATCTGACCGAAACCGACATGGATACGCCCTTCGACGCCGCGAGCCTGTACTTCGGCGAGGAGCGCATGACCCTGCGCGAGATCATCAAAGGGCTGCGCGAGACCTACTGCGGCACGGTCGGAATCGAATACATGTACATCAGCGACCCGGCGCAAAAGCGCTGGCTGCAGCAGCGCTTTGAGTCGATCCGCTCCATGCCCGCGTTCTCGGCCGAGACCAAGCGCCACATCCTCGACCGCCTTACCGCCGCCGAGACGCTGGAGAAGTACCTGCATACGCGTTACGTCGGGCAGAAGCGCTTTTCGCTCGAAGGCGGCGAGAGCGTCATTCCCTGCGTGGACGAGCTGATCCAGCGCTGTGGCAGCCAGGGCGTGCAGGAAATCGTCGTCGGCATGGCGCACCGCGGGCGGCTCAACGTCCTCGTCAACGTGCTGGGCAAGATGCCCAAGGATCTGTTCGCCGAGTTCGAGGGCAAGCATGCCGACAGCCTGCAGTCCGGCGACGTCAAATACCACAAGGGTTTTTCTTCCGACGTGTCAACGCCGGGAGGCCCGGTGCACCTGTCGCTCGCCTTCAACCCGTCGCATCTCGAAATCGCCAATCCGGTGGTGGAGGGATCGGTGCGCGCGCGCCAGCGCCGCCGCGGCGACAAGGACGGAACCCAGGTCATGTCCATCCTGCTGCACGGCGACGCCGCCTTCGCCGGCCAGGGCGTGGTGATGGAGACCCTCAACCTGGCGAACACCCGCGGCTACGGCACCGGCGGCACGGTGCACGTCGTCGTCAACAATCAAATCGGCTTTACCACCTCCGACCCGCGTGATTCGCGCTCGACGCTGTACTGCACCGACGTGGCCAAGATGGTGGAGGCGCCGATTTTCCACGTCAACGGCGACGATCCGGAAGCGGTGGTGCTGGTGACCCAGCTCGCCCTCGATTACCGCATGGAGTTCCACCGCGACGTGGTGGTGGACATCGTATGCTTCCGCAAACTCGGCCACAACGAGCAGGACACGCCCTCGGTAACCCAGCCGCTGATGTACAAAAGGATCAGCGCTCACCCGGGCACGCGCAAGCTCTACGCGGACAGGCTTCTCGCTCAGGGCGTGATTGCGGACCAGGACGCGGAGGGACTGATCAGGAGCATGCGCGCCGCGCTCGACGCCGGGCAGCATACCGCCGATCCGGTGATCTCCAATTTCAAGAGCCAGTATTCGGTCGACTGGGCGCCTTTCCTCGACCGCAAATGGACCGATGCCGCCGATACCGCCGTGCCGCTGGCCGAGCTGCAGCGCATGGCGCGGCGCATCACCGGCGTTCCGGCCGATTTCAAGCTGCATGCGCTGGTGGAAAAGGTGATCGCCGACCGCAAGGCCATGGGCGAGGGCAAATTGCCGGTCGACTGGGGCATGGCGGAGCATTTCGCCTACGCCACGCTGGTGGCGAGCGGCTATGCGGTGCGCCTCTCCGGCCAGGACTCCGGGCGCGGCACTTTCGTCCACCGCCATTCGGTATTGCACGACCAGAACCGCGAGAAATGGGATTCAGGCACTTTCATTCCGTTGCAGCATATCAGCGAGAAGCAGGCGCCGTTCACGGTGATCGACTCGGTACTGTCCGAGGAGGCGGTGCTCGGCTTCGAGTACGGCTATGCCACGGCCGAGCCCAACGAACTGGTGATCTGGGAAGCGCAGTTCGGCGACTTCGCCAACGGCGCCCAGGTGGTGATCGACCAGTTCATTTCCTCGGGGGAAACCAAGTGGGGCCGGGTTTGCGGCCTGGTGATGATGCTGCCGCACGGTTTCGAGGGGCAGGGGCCGGAGCACTCCTCGGCGCGTCTGGAGCGCTATTTGCAGCTTTGCGCCGAGCACAATATGCAGGTGGTGGTGCCCTCGAACGCGGCGCAGATGTTCCACCTGCTGCGCCGGCAGATCATTCGGCTGTTTCGGAAGCCCTTGATCATCATGACGCCCAAGTCGCTGCTGCGCAACAAGGAGGCGATGTCGCCGTTGTCGGAGTTCGCCAAAGGCCAGTTCCGCACCGTCATCGGCGAAGTCGGACACATCGACCCGGATTCGGTGAAGCGCGTCGTCTGCTGCAGCGGCAAGGTTTATTACGACCTGGTGGCGGAGCGGCGCGAGCGCGACATCAAGGGCACGGCCATCATCCGCGTCGAGCAACTCTACCCGTTTCCGCACAAGGCTTTCGCCGTGGAGATGAAACGCTATCCTAATGCAACGCAAGTGGTATGGTGCCAGGAAGAGCCGCAGAATCAGGGTGCCTGGTACCAGACGCGCCACTACTTCGTCGAGAACCTGCGCGAGGACCAGAAGCTGGTCTATGCAGGGCGGCCGTCTTCCGCCTCGCCCGCGGTCGGTTATTACGCCAAGCACCAGGAGCAGCAAAAGGCGCTGGTCGCGGCCGCGTTAGGCAAATTCAAGGCGCCGGCCCCATAGAGCCCGGCGGGCTTCGCTGTGAGGGATTTGCGGTAACATCGCGGTCCCCGGAGCGGATTCGTGGCCTGGGCGAGAAGGCATTACAACCGGGCGCGAAACGCGCACCTGTTTTTTGCGGTACGCAGCCGAAGGGATACCCGGGGGCGGCGAAAAAACTGAACGGAGCCATCATGTTAGTCGAAGTGAAAGTGCCGCAATTGTCGGAGTCGGTGGCCGAGGCGACGCTGCTCGCCTGGCACAAGAAAGTCGGCGACGCCGTCGCCCGCGATGAAAACCTGATCGATGTCGAGACCGATAAAGTGGTGCTGGAACTGCCAGCCCCCCTGGGCGGCGTCATCACCCAGATCCTCAAGGGCGACGGCGGCACGGTGGTTTCGGGCGAGGTGATCGCCATGATCGACACGGCCGCGGACTCGGCTGCGGCCGTGGCCAGGGCAGCCGAGCGGCCCGCGGCCCCGGTTGCGCGGGCAGCGCAGCAACTCTCGGCTCAGAGCAATCTGATGCCCGCGGCGCGCAAGATGGTACAGGACAACAAGCTCGATCCCCAGGCCATCGCCGGCAGCGGCCGCGACGGCCGTGTCACCAAGGCCGATGTCATCGCACACATGGAGGGCGGCGCCGTTCCGCGGCCAGCCCCGGCCGCGCCGGCCGGCGCACCCGCGGGGGCCAGGCCCGCTCTGCCGCAGGTGCCGGCGCCCGTCAATGTCGAGCGCCTGCTCGCCGGCCGGCCGGAACAGCGCGTGCCGATGTCGCGCCTGCGCGCGCGCGTGGCCGAGCGCCTGCTGCAGTCCCAGGCGAGCGCGGCCATCCTCACGACCTTCAACGAGGTCAACATGCAGCCGGTGATGGACCTGCGCGCGAAGCACAAGGATAAATTCGAGAAAGAACACGGCGTCAAGCTCGGCTTCATGTCCTTCTTCGTCAAGGCCGCGGTGTACGCGCTGAAGAAATACCCGGTGGTGAACGCCTCGGTGGACGGCAACGAAATCGTCTATCACGGCTACTTCGACATCGGCGTCGCCGTGGGCAGCCCGCGCGGGCTGGTGGTGCCGGTGCTGCGCGATGCGGACCAGATGAGTTTCGCCCGGATCGAGAAAACCATTGCCGACCTGGGCAAGCGCGCCACGGAGGGCAAGCTCTCCATGGAAGAGCTCACCGGCGGCACGTTCTCGATCTCCAACGGCGGCGTGTTCGGCTCGATGCTGTCCACCCCCATCATCAATCCGCCGCAGTCGGCGATCCTCGGCATCCACGCGACCAAGGAACGGGCGGTGGTCGAAGGCGGGCAGATCGTGATCCGGCCGATGAATTATTTTGCGCTTTCCTACGACCACCGCATCATCGATGGCCGCGAGGCGGTGCTGTCGCTGGTGGCGATGAAGGACGCGCTGGAAGACCCGGTGCGCCTGCTGCTCGAGCTCTAATCATAGCGTCACCAGGCGCGCCGGGAGCAAGCAGTAGCCGTCGCATACCTGGCGCTTAACTCAGAGTCCCAATCATGCTGAAATCGTTCGAAGTGGTAGTCATCGGCGCCGGACCGGCCGGCTACGTCGCCGCGATCCGCTGCTCCCAGCTCGGATTCTCGACCGCGGTCGTCGACGAGTGGAAGAACGAGAAAGGCGAAGCCAAACTCGGCGGCACCTGCCTCAACGTCGGCTGCATTCCCTCCAAGGCGCTGCTGGAGTCCTCGGAAAACTACGAGCGCGTCGCCTACAAGTTCGGCAATCACGGGATTTCCGTGACCGGGGCGAAAATCAATGTCGCCAAGATGCAGGCGCGCAAGGACAAGATCGTGTCCCAGCTCACCGGCGGAATCGAATTCCTGTTCAAGAAGAACAAGATCACCTGGCTCAAAGGCCACGGCAAGTTCGCCGGCAGCGGCGAGAAATACCGGGTCGAAGTCTCCGACGGCGGCTCATCCGAGATCATCGAGGCAAACCATGTCATCCTCGCCACCGGGTCCACCGCGCGCCATTTGCCGGGTCTGGAGGTGGATAACGAGACCATCTGCGACAACATCGGAGCGCTTGCCTTCAACGCAGTGCCGGACAGGCTCGGCGTCATCGGCGCCGGGGTGATCGGACTGGAACTCGGCAGCGTGTGGCGGCGACTGGGCGCGAAAGTCACCGTGCTGGAAGCCCTGCCCGAATTTCTCGCGGCCGCCGACGAGGCGGTGGCAAAGGAAGCGTGGAAAGTGTTCGTCAAAGAGCAGGGGCTGGAGATCAAGCTCGGGGCGAAGATCGGCAGGGTGAGCCGGGGCAAGCGCGGCATCACGGTCGAATACGAGACCAGCGAGGGCAAGCGGGCGCTCGACTGCAACAAGCTGGTCGTATCGGTCGGGCGGGTGCCCAATACCCGCGACCTCGGCGCGGAAACGGTCGGGCTGAAGATCGACGCGCGCGGCCTGATCGAGGCGGATGAACACTGCCGCACCAGCCTCCCGAACGTGTACGCGGTGGGCGACGTGGTGCGCGGCCCGATGCTGGCGCACAAAGGCATGGACGAGGGTGTGATGGTGGCCGAGCGCATCGCCGGACAAGCCGGTTTCGTCAACCTCGACACCATCCCCTGGGTCATCTATACCGCGCCGGAAATCGCCTGGGTGGGCAAATCGGAGCGGCAGCTGAAGGCCGAAGGCACGGCCTACCGGGCCGGCCAGGTGCCGTTCGCGCACAACGGCCGCGCCATGGGCCAGGAGGAGACCGCCGGTTTCGTGAAAATCCTCGCCGAGGCCGGGACCGACCGTGTCCTGGGCATCCACATCATCGGCGCGCATGCATCGGAGATGATCGCCGAGGCGGTGATGGCGATGGAGTTCGGCGCCAGCGCCGAAGACATCGCGCGCATCTGCCATGCGCATCCTTCCCTGTCCGAGGTGATGCACGAGGCGGCGCTGGCGGTGGACAAGCGCGCATTGCATCTGTAGCGCGGGCCGGAGCTGCGTTTCCGGCGCCGCGGACCCGATATTCGATTTCAATCAGAAAGGCGCACCAGCATGGACAAGTTCAAGGCATACCGCATCAACGAAGTGGACAAGAAGACCGTCGCCGGATTCGTCGACATGACCCCGGCCGAGCTCGATCCTGGCGAAGTGGTGATACGCGTCGCCTATTCGGGCGTCAATTACAAGGACGCGCTCGCCGCCACCGGCGCGGGCAGGATCATCCGCCGCTTTCCCTGCGTCGGCGGCATCGACCTGTCGGGCACGGTGGTCGAGTCGGGCGACGCGCGCTTCAACAAGGGCGATGCGGTGATCGCCACCAGCTACGACATCGGCGTCGCCCATCATGGCGGTTACGCGGAATATGCGCGCGTGCCGGCGGACTGGGTGGTGCCCATGCCGCGCGGCCTCAACCTGTTCGAGGCCATGGCCCTGGGCACGGCGGGCTATACCGCGGCGCTGGGCGTGGTGCGCATGGAGGCCAACGGTCTTGCGCCGGCCAATGGCCCGGTGATCGTCTCCGGCGCCAGCGGCGGCGTCGGCTCAATCGCAATCGACCTACTCGCCGGCCTGGGCTATCAGGTGGTTGCGCTGACCGGCAAAGAAAGCGAAACCGACTATCTGAAAGGACTGGGCGCGAAGGAAGTGAAGCTGCGCCAGAGCCTGGACCTTGCCAAGATCCGGCCGCTGGACAAGGCGCTGTGGGCGGGCGCGGTGGACAACCTCGGCGGCGAAGTCCTCGCCTGGATGGCGAGCACCATGGCTCAGGGCGGCACCATCGCGAGCATCGGCCTCGCGGCAAGCACCGCGCTCAACACCACGGTGCTGCCTTTCATCCTGCGCGGGGCTTGCCTGCTCGGCATCGATTCCGGCTACACGCCCATGTCTTTGCGGCGGCAGGTGTGGCAGCGCCTGGCCTCGGACATGAAGCCCAGGCACCTCGTCGGCATGACGCGCACCATCGCCTTCGAGCAGTTGCCCGGGGTGTTCGACGATTTCATCAAGGGCAAGGCCAAGGGGCGCATCGTGGTGGACCTGGCGCCGTGATCCGGGTCAGGTCAAGTGGCGCGTGTAAGCCCCGAGTAAGCTGGCGGTAGCATAGTTTCAGGGGGCTGGGCGGGGCCCGGCCAGGGGCGAATAAGAGGAGGAGGAAAACATGGCGGCCAGTTATAAGCAGTTCCACCAGCGCTCGATCAGTGATCCCGAAGGGTTCTGGGGCGAACAGGCCGGGCTGATCGATTGGCGGAAACCCTTCGGCAAGGTGCTGGATTACAGCCGGCCGCCGTTTGCGCAATGGTACGTCGGCGGCGAGACCAACCTCTGCTATAACGCGGTCGACCGCCATCTCAAGGACCGGCCGGAGCAGAATGCGCTGATTTTCGTCTCCACCGAAACCGACGTCGAGAAGGTCTACAGCTTCCGCGAGCTGCACGCCGAGGTCAACCGCTGTGCCGCCATGATGCAGGGTCTGGGCGTGGGCAAGGGCGACCGCGTGTTGATCTACATGCCGATGATTCCGGAGGCCTGCTTTGCGATGCTCGCCTGCGCGCGCATCGGCGCCGTCCACTCGGTGGTGTTCGGCGGTTTCGCTGCGCACAGCCTGGCAAGCCGCATCGACGACGCCAGCCCCAAGCTCGTCATCAGCGCCGATGCCGGCTCGCGCGCAGGAAAAATCGTCGCCTACAAGCCGCTGCTGGACGAAGCGATCCGGCTGGCGAAGTCCCCGCCGCAGAAGGTGATTCTGCTCAACCGCGGCCTGGCTCCGGACATGGCGCGCGTCGCCGGGCGCGACCTGGACTGGGCCGAACTGCGCGCGCAGCATATGAACGCGCAGGTGCCCTGCGTCTGGCTGGAGTCGAATGAGCCTTCTTACATACTTTACACTTCGGGCACCACCGGCCATCCGAAGGGGGTGCAGCGCGACGTCGGCGGGCACGCGGTCGCGCTGGCCGCATCGATGAAACACATCTATTGCGGCAACGCCGGCGAGACCTATTTTTCCACTTCGGACATCGGCTGGGTGGTCGGGCATTCCTACATCATCTACGGGCCGCTGATCGCGGGCATGGCCACCATCATGTACGAGGGCACGCCGGTGCGCCCCGATGCCGGCATCCTGTGGAAAATCGTGGAGAAGTACAAGGTCACGGTCATGTTCAGCGCGCCCACCGCCATCCGCGTGCTGAAAAAACAGGATCAGGCCTACCTGAAGAAATACGACCTGTCCTCGCTGCGCTACCTGTTCCTCGCAGGCGAGCCGCTGGACGAGCCGAGCCACCGCTGGATCACCGAAGGCCTGGGCCGGCCGGTGATCGACCATTACTGGCAGACCGAAACCGGCTGGCCGCTGCTGACTTCGGTCCCGGGCGTGGAGCAAACGCCGATCAAGTTCGGCAGCCCTTCCTTTCCCGCCTACGGCTACAACGTGAAGCTGCTGCATGAAGCCACGTCCGAGGAAGTGGGCACCGGCGAGAAGGGGGTCGTGGTCATCGTCCCGCCGCTGCCGCCGGGCTGCATGAGCACGGTGTGGGGCGACGACGAGCGCTTCGTCAAGACCTATTTCGAAACCATTCCCGGCAAGCTGGTGTATTCCACCTTCGACTGGGGCATACGCGATGCGGACGGCTATTATTTCATTCTCGGGCGCACCGACGACGTGATCAATGTCGCCGGCCACCGCCTCGGCACGCGCGAAATCGAGGAGGCGATCAGTTCGCACCCGGCGGTCGCCGAGGTCGCGGTGATCGGCGTCGCGGACCAGTTGAAAGGGCAGGTGCCGGTGGCGTTTGCCGTGCTCAAGGACCCGGGCCAGATCGCCAGCAGCGCGGGGCGCATGAAACTCGAGGGCGAGGTGATGAAAACGGTGGACCAGCAGCTCGGCGCCATCGGACGGCCGGCGCGGGTGCATTTCGTGACCCTGTTGCCGAAGACGCGCTCTGGCAAAGTGCTGCGCCGCTCGATCCAGGCGATCTGCGAAGGGCGCGATCCGGGCGACCTCACCACCATCGAGGACCCGGGAGCGCTGCAGCAGGTGCGCGATGCGATGAGCGCAAAGCGGTAATGAAAACCAAACCCTGCCTGGCCCTGGACGACTGCAAGAAAATAATCGCGGCCTGCGAGGCGGAGGCGCGGCGCAACGACTGGAATGTGGCCATCGCCATCGTCGACGACGGCGGGCACCTGCTGCTGTTGCAGCGCATGGACGGGGCCACGCCGGCGAATGCCGAGATCGCCAGGCAGAAAGCGCATACCGCGGCGACTTCGCGGCGTTCCACCAAGGCGTGGGAGGATCGCATCGCCGCCGGCCGGGTGTCCCTGCTGAGCATGCCGGTGATGGCGGTGCAGGGTGGCATTCCGGTGATGCACCAGGGCGGGTGCGTCGGCGGCATCGGCGTCTCCGGCGTGCAGCCGGCCCAGGACGAGCAGATTGCGCAAGCGGGCGCGGCAGCGCTCGCTTCCTAGATCCGGTCGGGCGCGGCCGCACTCGCATCGTGATCGGGCTGCTGCAGCGCGCTGCGGGCGCACAGGTCGAGGTCGATGGGGCAATCAATCGTCGGGGCAGCCTGAGAGTGGCGCCCGCCCGGCATTGGAACGGGGTCTTGCTACAATGGCGCCTATGATCCATACACCATCAGGCGGCAAGCCGGTCCCCGGCGCGGAATACCTTCGGAGCACGCGCTTTCTCGACTCGGACAGCGACGCCGTGCGCGACTTCGCGCAGCAGGCGGCGGGGACAGAGACGAGCGACCTGGGGCGGGCGGTCAAGCTGTTCTACGCGGTGCGCGACGGCATCCGCTACGATCCGTTTTCGATGCGCCTCGATCCCGCCATCTATGTCGCAAGCCACGTGCTCACGGCGAAATCGGCGTATTGCATCCCCAAGGCCATCCTGCTTGCCGCTGCGGTGCGCGCATTGGGTATTCCCTGCGCCATCGGCCTCTCCGACGTGGTCAACCACCTGAGCACCGAAAAACTCAAGGCACTCATGGGCGGCACGACCTATTTCATGCACCACGGCTATGCGGTGTTGTACTTGGAGGGGCAGTGGGTCAAGGCGGCGCCGGCGTTCAATATCGAACTGTGCAGCCGCTTCGGCGTGCTGCCAACCGAGTTCGACGGCCGCTCGGACGCGATCTTTCAGCCCTACGACGCGCACCGGCGCCGCCATATGGAGTACGTCAAGGACCACGGCGCCTGGTCGGATTTTCCCTATGACAGGGTGGAAGCGGATTTCCGCGCGTTTTACCCGGTCAACGCTTTTGTCACGGACGATCCCGGGGAGAAATTCGAGGATGGCGTGCGCGTGCCCTAGGCTTTGCGGCGGCCGGACAGGCTACCAGTTTCGGTTGCGGGCGGCCTGCACGGCGCGATCCCAGGCCTCGTTTCTGATGGCGTGGCGCGTGGTTTCCGGCGGCTCGATGTCTTGCCTCTCCTCCCGCGTGGAGCGGTAAAACCAGATTCCCGCGACGGCGCAGATGGCACCCGAGAGCAGAACGATCAGAAAAAGCAGCAATGTTTGCATGGCAAACTCCTCGTGTGAAAATGGATCTCCATGCGTCGATTAAACTCGACTTGGATTGCCGCTGCCAATGGTATTACGAAGAGTCGCAGTCTTTACATATTGATACAAGAATGGGGGAAAAATCTGCAGGCAGGCGTGAAGTAATTCACACAACTTTGGGGTAAAGCCTGTACGAGGCCCGGCGCCGGGCCGACTGGTCTTTGTTTTTGCGATTCACGTCGGGGCGAGGGCGCCCCTCCTACAACTGCGCTGTCGGAGGCCCGGCGCCGGGCCGGTCGGCCTTTGTTTTTGCGATTCACGTCGGGGCGAGGGCGCCCCTACTCTTCTTCGCGCGCCGCTTTGTGCTGCGACATCAGCTGCTGCTGCATCTGCGCTGGCACCTGAGCGTAATGGCTGAACTCGACCGAATAGGAGCCTTGTCCGCCGGTGATCGAGCGCAGGCGGTTCTGGAAATCGGTCAGTTCCGCCAGCGGCACCTGGCCGGTGGTGCTGATGACGTCGGCGGAACGCTGCTGCGTGCCCGTGATCTGGCCGCGTTTGGAAGCGATCTCCGCGGTCATGTCGCCGACGTAGGTTTCCGGCGCTTCGATTTCCATGTTGACAATGGGCTCGAGCATGATCGGCGCCGCCTTGGCGAACGCGTCGATGATCGCCTTGCGGCCGGCGGAGACGAAGGCGATTTCCTTGGAGTCCACCGCGTGGCTCTTGCCGTCATATACGATCACGCGCAGATCCTCGACCGGATAGCCCGCGATCACGCCCGCGTCGAGCGCCATGCGCACGCCTTTTTCCACCGCCGGGATGAACACGGTGGGGATCACGCCGCCTTTCACCTGATCGACGAATTCGTAACCGGCGCCGCGCGGCAGCGGCTCGATCCTCAGAAACACCTCGCCGAACTGGCCGGCACCGCCGGTCTGCTTCTTGTGGCGGCAGTGCCCCTCCGCCTTGCGGCTGATGGTTTCGCGGTAGGGAATACGCGGAGGCCTGGTTTCCAGTTCCAGCTTGTACTGCTGCGTCAGCTTCTCCAGCTTGGTGCGCAAGTGCAGTTCGCCCAGGGCGCGGATTACGGTCTCGTTGGTGGCGGGGTGGCGTTCCATGCGGAAACACGGATCCTCCAGCTCGAGCTTGTGCAGCACCTCGAACAGCCGCTGCTCATCGCCCTTCTTCTTCGTTTCCACCGCGAGCCCGTGCATCGGCACGGGAAACTCGAGCGGGCGCAGATGGATGTGGTCCTCGTCGTGCGAATCGTGCAGCACCGCGTCGAACTCGATCTCGTCCGCCTTGGCGACTGCGCCGATGTCGCCCGGCACCAGGGCATCGGTCTCGACGTATTCCTTGCCTTGCAGCAGATACAGGTGGGTGACTTTGAACGGGCGGCTGCCGTTACCGATAAACAGCTGCGCATCGCGTTTCACCGTTCCCTGGTGCACGCGGAATACACCGAGCTTGCCCACATAGGGGTCGATGATGACCTTGAACACATGGGCGAGCACATGTTTGGCCGGATCGGGTGCGGCTTGGAATTCGACTGTATCCGCGCCCTCGCCCTTGAGAAAAGGCGGCGCGTTGCCATCGGTGGGGTTGGGCGCGAGCATGGCGAAGATATCGAGCAGCTCGGCCACGCCGGTTCCGTTCCTGCCCGAAGCGAAGCATACCGGTATCAGGTGGCGTTCGCGCAACGCTTTTTCGAACGGGGCGTGCAACTGCTCGGCGCTGATCTCGCCCTGCTCGAGATAGAGCGCCATCAGCGCTTCGTCCACCTCCACCACCTGGTCGACCAGCGCCGCATGCGCGGTCTTCACCGAGGAGAAATCGGATTCGCCGTCCGGATTGAAGAAACAGTCGACGATGTCCTTGCCTGCGTGGGCCGGCAGGTTGATGGGCAGGCATTCCTTGCCGAAGGTGCCCTGGATGTCGGCCAGCAACTCGGGCAAATCGACATTCTCGGCGTCGATCTTGTTGACCACGATCATGCAGCAGAGCTTGCGCGCCCGCGCCCACTTCATCATGCGCCGCGTGGCAAGCTCGATTCCGGCCTGTGCGTTGATCACGACGACGGCGGTCTCCACCGCTGCGAGCGCCCCGATCGCCTGCCCGGTGAAATCCGGATAGCCGGGCGTATCGATCAGATGGATGTGCGTGTCGCGCCAGGCGAAATTCACCAGCGCGGCGCTGAGCGAATGGCCGTAGGATTTTTCCAGGGGATCGTAGTCGCAGACGGTATTGCCGCGCTCCACGCTGCCGGGAGACTTGATCGCGCCGGCTCGCGCGAGCAGCGCTTCGGCCAGGGTGGTCTTGCCGGCGGCCCCGTGGCCCACCAGGGCGACGGTGCGGATGGCTTCAGTTGCGTGACTGGTCATGACGTTCCTTGTGTTCGTGGCAACGGCAGAGGAGGGGGGGAGTTGTTCTGAATTATTATTTTAGCATCGCCGCGGAATGCCTGCGGCCGGCGCTTTCGGACGCCGCGCTCTCTTTCCGGGTCGTCCAGCGCGCGTTCGAGATGGCCGAGAGCGCCCCAGCCCTGCAACCGTCCCGGCTGTTCCACTCGGTTTCGCCGTGGCGGAGGGTGACTAGATGCGTGTCCACCGTTGCTTTCGTCTCCCCTAGTGCTTTGCCGATCCGAGCGCGATCACTGCCCCGACCACGACCAGTGCGCCCACGATCTGCAGCGGCGCGACGCTCTGGCCGAGTATCGGCCAGGCGAGGAACAGCACCGCGATTGGTTCGAAATTGAGCGCTGCCGAGTTGTTCAGGGCATCCAGGCGCGGCAGCAGCACGAACAGGGCGGTGAATGCGGTGCCGTAGAAAAACATCAGCAGTCCGAGGCCGAGCCATGCGCCCGGGTTGACTGGCAACGCAAGATCCCCCGCGAGGGCGCCGGCCGCCAGCAACAGCACCGCAACCGTGCTCATGGTGAGCAGGGTGCGCAGCCTGCCATCGAGGTCCTTGAGCCAGCGCGAGGTGAGGAACAGCGCCAGGGCGAAAGACACCGCCGCGCCCATGGCCCAGGCGACGCCGGCGCCGATCTCGGTCCAGCGGCCGGCGATGCCGCCGCTCGCGCCGAACACGTCGAGTGCGAGCGCGAGCCCGACGAGCGCGACCGGCATCGCGATCAGCGCGCGCCGCGCCGGACGCCCGCTATCCGCGGCCCAGGAGATGAGCGAGAACAGCATGGGGAAGGTATTGAAGGCGAGCAGGGCGAGCGCCACCGGCATGCGCGCCACCGCCGAGTAGATGCAGTAGCTCTGTACCGCGAGGAGCACGCCCACCACGACGGCGCGCCAGCGTGTCGCCGCCGGAAGCACCAGCGGCACGCGGCTGGCCACGAGCAGCGCGCCTACGAACAGCGCCGCGCCGATGGAGCGCGCCGCGACCGCCGTGGTGATGTTGACGCCGTGATCGAAGGCGACGCGGGCGGCGATGTGGTTGCTGCCGAAGACCGTGGCGATGACGAGCAGTATCGCTATGCTCAGCCAGCGGGGAATTGGTTTACCGTGCAACGCTAGCCGACTCCCCGCGAAGCAAACGACCGCGTCACGCGACCGTCACCGGAATCTTGAACTCCCGGATTCTCTTTTCCCACTCGGCCGGTCCGGTGCTGTGCACCGAGGCGCCGCTCGAGTCCACCGCCACGGTCACGGGCATGTCCTTCACTTCGAACTCGTAAACCGCTTCCATGCCCAGGTCGCCGAACGCGAGCACGCGCGACCGCTTGATCGCCTTGGCCACCAGGTAGGCGGCGCCGCCGACGGCCATGAGGTAGGCGGCCTTGTGTTTGCGGATCGCCTCGATGGCCACCGGGCCGCGCTCCGATTTTCCGATCATGCCGATCAGTCCGGTCCTGGCCAGCATCATTTCGGTGAATTTGTCCATGCGCGTGGCAGTGGTGGGACCGGCCGGGCCGACCGCTTCGCCCTTCACCGGATCGACCGGGCCGACGTAGTAGATCACGCGGTTGGTGAAATCCACCGGCAGCTTCTCGCCCTTGGACAGCATTTCCTGGATGCGCTGGTGCGCGGCGTCGCGGCCGGTGAGCATCTTGCCCGAGAGCAGCAGGGTCTCGCCCTGTTTCCAGCTTGCGATTTCGGCCGGCGTCAGCGTATCGAGGTTGACGCGCTTCGCCCCGGCGGCCGGAGCCCAAGTGACTTTGGGCCAGTCCTCGAGCGCAGGCGGGTCGAGCGCTACCGGGCCGGAGCCGTCGAGCACGAAGTGCGCATGGCGCGTGGCGGCGCAGTTCGGGATCATCGCGATCGGCTTGTTCGCGGCGTGGGTCGGGTAGTCGCGGATCTTGACGTCGAGCACGGTCGAGAGGCCGCCCAGTCCCTGCGCGCCGATGCCGAGGGCGTTCACCTTGGTATAGAGCTCGATGCGCAGCTCCTCGATTTTCGATTTCGGGCCGCGGGCGAGCAGTTCGTGCATGTCCAGCGGCGCCATCAACGCTTCCTTGGCCATCATCATCGCCTTCTCGGCGGTGCCGCCGACGCCGATGCCGAGCATCCCCGGCGGGCACCAGCCCGCGCCCATGGTGGGCACGGTCTTCAGCACCCAGTCGACCACCGAGTCCGAGGGATTGAGCATGGCGAATTTCGATTTCGCCTCGGAGCCGCCGCCCTTGGCAGCGACCGTGACTTCCACCGTGTTGCCGGGCACCACTTCCATGTGCACCACGGCCGGCGTGTTGTCCCTGGTGTTTTTGCGCGTGAACATCGGATCGGCCAGCACCGACCTCCGGAGCGGATTGTCCGGATGGGTGTAGGCGCGGCGCACGCCCTCGTTGACCGCATCGCCGATCGAACCCTTGAATCCGTCCCAGCGTACCTCCATGCCGATCTTGAGGTACACGTTGACGATACCGGTGTCCTGGCAGATCGGGCGGTGGCCTTCGGCGCACATGCGCGAGTTGGTGAGGATCTGCGCGATCGCGTCCTTGGCCGCGGGGGACTGCTCGCGCTCGTAGGCACGCCCCAAATGGGCGAGGTAGTCCTTCGGGTGGTAATAGCTGATGAACTGCAGCGCGTCGGCAATGCTCTGGATCAGGTCGTCCTGTTTGATGGCGGTCATGATGGTCTCATTGGCTGGAGGCGGTTCAATGCGCGCCGGAATGCCGGTCTTGATGCAATTGATTACCGGGCCGGGAAGCGCGCGACCGCGGATCGCCCGATCCACGGTCATGAAATCTTACCACCTTTGGCGCGCGGGAAATCGCGGCTGCCGCCGCTGTTTGCGCTAGATCAAGTTGGCGGCGCGCAGCGCCGCGATTTCCACTGCGCCGTAGCCCAGCCAGGCGAGCACGCCCTCGGTATGCTCGCCCAGCGCGGGAATGGCGCCCATCGCCGGCGTGTAGGCGTCGTTGAGCGGCGGCGGGCGCAGCGCGGCGAGCGCGCCCGCGGGCGAACCCACCTCGGACCAGCGCGCGCGTGCGCGCAGTTGCGGGTGCTCGCGCAGGCCCTGGACCGAGTTGACCGAGGCGTTGGCGATGCTCGCGGCATCGAGCAGCGCGATCAGTTCCGCGGCGCTCAGCTGCGCCAGCCGTGCCTGCAGCATCGGCGCGAGTTGCCGCCGGTTGGCGCTGCGGGCGGCGTTGGAATCGAAGCGCGGATCGCGCTCGAGTTGCGGCGCGCCCAGCACCTTGTCGCAGAACAGCGCCCACTCGCGTTCGTTCTGAATCGCGATCATGACGGTGTTCCCGTCGGCGGCTTCGAATGGCCCGTAGGGATAAATGGTCGCGTGCATGGCGCCGCTGCGCGTCGGCTGCGTCGCGCCGTCCGAGGCGTAGTAGAGCGGATAGCCCATCCATTCGGCCAGGCAGTCGAGCAGGGACACTTCGATGTTGCTGCCGCGGCCGGTGCGCGCGCGCAGCAGCAGTGCATTGAGTATGCCGCTGTAGGCGTACATTCCGCCCGCGATATCGGCAATGGAGATGCCGGACTTGGCCATGGCGGATTCGCTGCCGGTAATCGAGAGCAATCCCGCCTCGGCCTGGATCAGGAGGTCGTAGGCCTTCTTGTCGCGGTAGGGCCCGCCCTCGCCGTAGCCGGACACGCCACAGACGATGGTGCGCGGATTGATGCGGTGTATCGCCGCCGCATCCAGTCCCAGGCGGGCTGCCGCACCCGGGGCCAGGTTCTGCACGAACACGTCGGCGCGCCCGATCAATCGCGCCAGCACCGGCAGCGCCTGCGCATGCTTCAGGTCCAGGGTGACGCTTTCCTTGCCGCGGTTGGTCCAGACGAAATGCGAGGCGAGGCCGCGTGCGCGCTGGTCGTAGGCGCGCGCAAAATCGCCGCTCCCGGGACGCTCGATCTTGATCACGCGCGCGCCGTTGTCGGCCAGGTGCCGGGTGGCGAGCGGCGCGGCGACTGCGTGCTCGAGGGCGACGACGACAATGCCGTCCAGTGGTCGGGTCATATTCATGTCTGGGATGATCGGACGCCGAATGCGCCTGCGTTTTGTTGCGACGCACCAGGCGCGCTGCAAGTTACCATTTTTGCGCGAATCGCGTCAATGCGGGCGCGCAGGAAACCGTGCCGGCGCGGCTTTCGCATCCGGGGACGCCGGCTTTACAAAATTTGGGATTAATGCTCTGATTCGTCCCCTGTAGCAGGGGCGTAAGGCTGGCGTAAGCCTGGGTTTCCATAATGATCAGCGCCGTCGCCGGCGTCAAACACCAATAATTCGCCGAAATTTTGTCTTTGTTTATCGAGCACAAGAGGAGACCGTAGTCATGTCTGCGCAGATTGAATCGGTACTGAACGAAACCCGCGTATTCCCGCCTTCCGCAGCGTTCGTCAAGCAGGCCAACGTGGCCGGCATGGCCGCCTACCAGGCCCTGTGCAACGAAGCCGAGCGCGATTTCGAGGGGTTCTGGGGACGGCTCGCGAAGGAAAATCTGCTCTGGCACAAAGCTTTTACCAAAGTGCTCGACGAATCCAAGGCGCCCTTCTTCAGGTGGTTCCACGACGGCGAGCTGAATGCTTCCTACAACTGCCTCGACCGCCACCTGAAAACCCAGCCGGACAAAACCGCGATTGTCTTCGAGGCCGATGACGGCAAGGTCACGCGCGTCAGCTACAAGGCTCTGTACCACAAGGTGTGCCAGCTCGCGAACGCGCTGAAGGCGCATGGCATCAACAAGGGCGACCGGGTTCTCATCTACATGCCGATGTCGATCGAGGTGGTGGTCGCGATGCAGGCGTGCGCGCGCATCGGCGCGACGCATTCGGTCGTATTTGGCGGTTTTTCCGCGAAGAGCCTGCAGGAACGCATCGTCGACGCCGGCGCCACCGAGGTCATCACCGCCGACGGTCAATTCCGCGGCGGCAAGGAAATACCGCTGAAGCCGGCGGTGGACGAGGCGATCGCCATGGGCGGCTGCGAGCGGGTAAGAAACGTCATCGTCTACAAGCGCAGCGGCAGCGCGGTCAACATGCAAGCGCCGCGCGACAAGTGGTGGCACGACGTCATCGCCGGCCAGGCCGAGGACTGCGAACCGACCTGGGTCAGCGCCGAGCATCCGCTGTTCATCCTCTACACCTCGGGCTCGACCGGCAAGCCCAAAGGCGTGCAGCATTCCACCGGCGGCTATCTGCTGCAGGCGATGGTCACCATGAGATGGGTGTTCGACTACAAGCCGACCGACGTGTTCTGGTGCACCGCCGACGTGGGCTGGGTCACGGGCCATACCTACATCACCTACGGGCCGCTCGCGGTGGGGGCGACCGAAGTCATGTTCGAGGGCATTCCGACCTATCCGGATGCCGGGCGTTTCTGGAAGCTCATCCAGGATCACAAGGTGAGCGTGTTCTATACCGCGCCGACCGCGATCCGGTCCCTGATCAAGGCCGGGGCGGACCTGCCGAGGAAATACGACCTCAAGTCGCTGCGCATCCTCGGCACCGTAGGCGAACCGATCAACCCCGAGGCGTGGATCTGGTACCACACGGTGGTCGGCGATTCGCGCTGCCCCATCGTCGATACCTGGTGGCAGACCGAGACCGGCGGACACATGATCTCGCCGCTGCCGGGGGTGACGCCGACGAAGCCCGGCTCGTGCACCTTCCCGCTGCCGGGGATCATGGCCTCGGTCGTCGACGAAACCGGGCAGGACGTGGACAAGGGCAAGGGCGGAATCCTGGTGATCAAGCGCCCCTGGCCGGGGATGATACGCACCATCTGGGGCGATCCGGAGCGCTATAAGAAGAGCTATTACCCGGAGGACTTCAAGGGCAAGTATTACCTCGCCGGCGACGGCGCCAGCCGTGACCTGGATGGGTACTTCCGCATCATGGGCCGCATCGACGACGTGCTCAACGTCGCCGGCCATCGCCTCGGCACCATGGAGATCGAATCGGCGCTGGTGGCAAACACCGCATTGGTGGCCGAGGCGGCGGTCGTGGGACGGCCCGACGACCTGACCGGGGAAGCGGTGTGCGCCTTCATCGTGCTGAAAGGCCCGCGCCCCAGCGGCGAAGCGGCGCACAAGATGGCGCAGGAACTGCGCGACTGGGTGGGCAAGGAGATCGGCGCGATCGCCAAGCCCAAGGACATCCGTTTCGGCGACAACCTGCCAAAGACGCGCTCCGGAAAAATCATGCGCCGCCTGCTGCGCTCGATCGCCAAAGGCGAAGACATCCATCAGGACGTGTCCACGCTAGAGAACCCGGCGATCCTGGAACAGCTCAAGCAGCCGGTCGCGTAACGGTACGCCGGCGCGCCACCCGCATGTGGTGAATGGCCGGATAGAAGGCGGAGGGGAGCGTACCCCCCCCCGCCTTCTATTTTGGAGCCTTTCTATTTGACCAATTCGCGACAGACACGCTGAACGCCAAAAGCACATTTTTTTCATTGCATTACGGGGGGGGCTGGCGTAAGCTGCGCACCTTCGAAAAGAGCCCGGTTCGGACAGCAAGAGGGACACGACAATCAACGGGAGAGGTGGCCGAGCGGTTGAAGGCGCACGCCTGGAAAGCGTGTATACGTGTTAAAGCGTATCGCGGGTTCGAATCCCGCTCTCTCCGCCAGTTTTATAACGCAGTTCGCAAACCAGGCTGCAAAGGAGGATGGTGACATGCTGAAGAAAGGCTACAAGCGGTTGCTCGCGGAAGCGGAAAAGAAGACGCGCGGCATCTCCCCGGAGGCCGCACAGGCACGGCTCGGCGACCCGGGCACGGTGTTCGTCGACCTCCGCGACGCGCGCGAACTCGATCGCGAGGGCATGATCCCGGGTGCTTTCCACGCCCCGCGCGGCATGCTCGAGTTCTGGGTCGATCCCGAGAGCCCCTACTACAAGCCGGTGTTCACCGAAGACAAAACCTACGTGCTTTACTGCGCCGCCGATTGGCGCGGCGTGCTCGCCGCGGCGACCCTGGGAGAGATGGGGCTGCCGAACGTGCTGCACCTCGAAGGCGGTTTCAGCGAGTGGAAGAAAGCCGGCCGGCCGGCCGCGCCGCGTCCGCAGCACAAGGAAGCCAAGGGCTGACCTCATCGGCAGCCGGCTCAGCCATCATCCAAGACGAGGAACCATGATCCACGAACTGCGCATTTACCACTGCATGCCGGGCCGGCTCAGCGATCTCAACAACCGTTTTGCGAACGTCACCCTCCGGATCTGGGAGAAACACGGCATTCGCCAGGTGGGCTTCTGGACGGTTTTGATCGGACCGTCGAATCAAGCGCTGTACTACCTGCTCGAATGGGACAGCCTCGCCGAGCGCGAGCAAAAGTGGAACGCATTCGCCAGCGACCCCGAGTGGCTCGCCGCGCGCGCCAAGACGGAGGAGAAAGGGCCGATCGTGGAGCGCCTGGAGAACTACATGCTCGCTCCCACGGCATATTCGAAAATCAGGTAAGCGCGCGGCGCGTTCCGGTTTTCGCCGGAATAGCCGGGGATTCGGGCGCCGGCAGCTGGTGGATTTGGCTCCAGACTGCGGACCAGGCGCGCTGGCCCTGGCCGGGGATGTTTCAACTCCAACTCAAGTCGGTGCGGGAGAGAGGCAGTTGGCGGACGCGCTTGCCGGTAGCGGCAAAAATGGCATTGCAGACGGCGGGCGCAAGCGGCGGCAGCGCGGGTTCTCCAAGCCCGGTGACCGGGTACGCGGTCTTGAGGAAGTGCACCTCGATCCGGGTGGGCGAGTCAGGCATGCGTAGCATCGGGTAGTCGTCGAAATTGCCCTGGGCGATGCGGCCGCGCTCAATTTTGAGTTCCTGGAACATCAGGGCGCCGAGGCCGTCGGCGACCGAGCCCTGCACCTGGTTTTCGGCGCCGCTCAGATTGACGATTTGGGCACCGACGTCGGATACGACCACCACGCGATCCACTTTGAGCGCGCCGGCTTTCGAGACGGTGACCTCGGCCACCTGGGCTACATATCCGCGGTGGCAGAAATGGAAGGCAATACCCAGCCCGCGGCCGCGGGGGAATTTGCGGCCCCAGCCGGCTTTCCCGGCCACCGCCTTGAGCACGTTGCGCATGCGCTCGACGTTGTAGTTGACGCCCCCCAGCGTGCTCGCGACCTCGTCGCGCGTGCCCAGAAGCGCAAAGCGGAACTCCAGGGGATCGCGACCGCCGGTATGGGCCAGTTCGTCGATGAAGGACTGGATCACCCAGGCGAGGACGTTGCTGCCGGGGGCTCGCCACGGCCCCATGGGAATGCCGCAATCGATGGCAGTTTGCTCGAGGAGCAGATTTTCGACCCAGCGGCCGGGAAACTCGTCGCCGCTCAAGCCCGCACCGCTACCCAGGCGGCCGGCGTTCGAGAACGTCACGAAGTGATTGTGCCAGGCGACGAGTTTGCCCGCCGCATCGACTCCGCCACGCAGGAAATGAAACCCGCCCGCGCGGTAATGGTCGTGGCGCAGGTCGTCTTCGAGCGACCATACGAGTTTTACCGGTGCGGGAACCCTGAGGGCGATGGCCGCAGCCTCGAGTATGTAGTCGCTGCTCAGGCGGCGGCCAAAGCCGCCGCCGCTGCGCGTGAGATGCAAAGTGATCCTGTCTTTTGGAATGCCGAGCGTGGCCGCGACCGCCTCGTGCCCGCTGCCGGGATTTTGCGTCGGCGCCCAAAGTTCCAGCGCGCCGTTCCTGAAGTGCGCAGTGCAGTTTTGCGGCTCCAGGTTTGCGTGGGAAATAAACGGGTAAACATAGCTGGCCTCGACCGTCTTCGTTGCCCGGGCGAGCGCCGCGGCGACATCGCCATCTTTGCGCAGTATCCTGGCGCCGGGTTTTTTCGACAGTTCACGGGCCTTGGCGGCGAAGCCGGCCCAGCTTTCATCGGCCGTACTGCCTTCGTCCCAGGTCACCTGCAAGTGCTTGCGCGCGCTGAAGGCTGCCCAGGTGGAGTCTGCGACGATGGCGACGCCGGGCATGAGGCCATTGAGATTGGAACCGCCTTCGATGACGAAGGCATCGCGCACGCCGGGCAGGGCCTTGATGGTGCCCAGGTTCGCACTGCGGACTTTGCCGCCGAAGACCGGGCACTTGTCGAACACGGCGTAAAGCATGCCGGGCAGTTGCACGTCGCTGCCGAAAAGCGGCTTGCCTGTTACGATGGAAAAATTATCCACGCCGCCGATGCGGGTGCCGAGCAGCTTGTAATCGTCGGGATCCTTGAGGACCACGGTTTTTTCTGTAGGCACCGGCAGGGTGGCGGCTTTGGCGGCCAGCCGGCCGTAGCCGAGCCTGCGGCCGGTGGGGCGGTGATGGACGGCGCTGCCGGCCGCATAGCATTCGCCGGCGGGGACGGACCACGTGAGCGCGGCGGCCGCAACCAGCATGGTACGGGCCGTTGCGCCGAGGCGCTGGAATGCCGCGTAATTGCTGGGCGTCGAGGTCGAGCCCCCGGCGGTCTGGCGGCCGTATGCGCGGTCGAGATCCCCCTGAACGATCACCACATCCTTCCAGTAAACTTCCAGTTCCTCGGCAATGATCATGGGAAGGGAAGTCTTGACGCCCTGGCCCATCTCCGGTTGCTTGGAAACGAGGGTGACGGCGCCCTCAGGCGAAATGCGGATGAAGGCATTGGGGATGAAATCGCCCGCCGGTGCGCCCGGGGACTTGGCGATCTGACCGAGAGCCTTGCCGGTGGCCTGGAGACAAATGCCAAGCACCAGGCCTCCGCCCGCGAGCGCCGACTTGCGGATGAAGCTGCGGCGGCCGCGGCTTTGCAGGGTGGACGCGCTCATTTCAAAGGCCGCTGCCGCAGCCGAATTTGGTCCCGGCAAGTCCGAGGGCGTCGCGTAGAACCCAAAGCAGCAGGGTATCCCGTTCCACGTTGGTGCGCATTTCGCCGTTGCTATTCAGAGTGTATTTGCTCATGATTCGTCGGCTGTCTGGTGACGGCAAATTCAGTCGTGCCGGCCCGCGAAGGCTCGCGGCATTTACCGCCTTCGCATTCGGGTCGCTTCATTGTAGCAAAGCCTATGGTGCATGCGCGGTTGCGGGTTTGACGGTTACGCGACGGGAAGTTCGTCGCGCCGGTCAGCCTGCGGCGACTTCGTGCGCCGCCATCAGTTCCAGCGCCTTGACCAGCGCCGAGTGGTCGAGATCGGCCATGCCGTTGGCGGCGCAGGCCTGCATCAGCTGCGCGGCATTGGCCGTCTGCGGCAGCGCCAGGCCGAGCTCGCGCGCGCCCTGCAGCGCCAGGCCCAAGTCCTTCTGGTGCAGCCGGATGCGGAATCCCGGCACGAACGTGCGCTTGATCATGCGCTCGCCGTGTACTTCGAGAATGCGGCTGGACGCGAACCCGCCCATGAGCGCCTGGCGCACCTTGGCCGGATCGGCGCCGGCCTTGCTCGCGAACAGCAGCGCCTCGCCGACCGCGGCGATGGTGAGCGCAACGATGATCTGGTTGGCGACCTTGGTGGTTTGTCCGTCGCCGTTGCCGCCGACCAGGGTGATGTTCTTGCCCATTTTCTCGAATAGCGGGCGTACCTTTTCGAACACCGCTTGCGCGCCGCCGCACATGATCGTGAGCGAAGCCGCCTTGGCGCCGACTTCTCCGCCGGAGACCGGCGCGTCGAGGTAGTCGGCGCCGAGCGCATTGATCTTCTGCGCGAAGGTCTTGGTCGCGATGGGCGAGATCGAGCTCATGTCGACGACGATCTTGCGCGCCCTGTCGTTATCGATACGGCCGCGGGCCTGCAGGCCGGCCGCGACGCCGCCCTTGCCGAACAGCACCAGCTCGACGTCGGGCGTGTCCGGCACCATAATGATGATGACCTCGGTGTTGCGCGCCACCTCTTCGGCGCTGGCGCAGGGTCTGGCCTTCGTTGCGGCGATGCCCTCGGGCAGCGCGCCGATGGTGTTGACGAATAGCTGGTGTCCGGCGTTGACGAGGTGCAGCGCCATTGGCGCGCCCATGATGCCGAGTCCGATGAATCCGATGTTCATATGTCGTCCTTTCCTTGAAAGTGTGCCTTCGCGTCTGGCACATGCCAGCCCTTGACGGCGGCGCAGGCGGATTTCCGCATTGCGCGCAGGCGCTATTGTCTCATGGCGGCACTTGTGCCGTTCCATCTGACCGGACCAGGGTGCGGCCGGTGAACTTCCGATTCTTGCTGTTTGCTGACATTCGTCAATACGAGCGGGGGCAGCGGGCGCTCAAATAGCAGGCATTCAGGCCGGACGGATGCCTGCGTCGCTCCTGGGGTGTTCCAATCGCGATGAATGCTTCTGCATACCTCGATACGCGCAGCGTTCTCATCGTAGCCGTTTTCATGGCGACGCTGATGGGCGCGATATCGCTCATGTTCGTGCGAGTTCAGCGCGGCACGCGGGCGCTGAAGCTATGGGGCTGGAGCCTGCTGATTTTCGCGCCCGGGATGGCCTTGGTGGCGCTGCGCGCACGGTTGCCGGCATTCGCCGGAATCGTCGTTGCGGATACGATCCTGATTGCCGCGGCGATCCCGATGCTGCGCAGCGTGCGCAGCTTCAATGTTGCTCCGACCGCGGACGTCGCCGGATGGCTGATCGTGGCCCTCGGGTTTGTCATCATAGGGTATTGGACCCTGGTCACGCCGGATCAGACTGCGCGTATCGTGGTTTTTTCCGGCGTTGTCGCGCTGCAGTATTTCCGCATCTCCCACTACCTCTTTGACACCTTGCCAAAGCACGGCGGGCGGCTGCCGCAGGTCTTTACCGCGACTGTGATTGCACTTTTCAGCTTGTCATCGGCCGCGCGTGCCGTGCTCACCCTCGGGGAGGCGGAAATGGACGATTACTTCGTGCCCAGCAATCTGCAATCCGTATCCTTGCTGGGATACATCCTGCTTTACCTCGCGGCCACGCTGGGCGTCATGTGGATGGAAATTCAGCGGCTCGAGACCGATTTGGTCCGCTTGGCGACCATAGACGGCCTGACCGGGATTTTGAACCGTCGCGCGTTTCTCGACGCATCGGAGCGGGAGATTTCGCGCTGCAATCGTTCCGGCGAAACCTTCGGGTTCGCGATGTTCGACTTGGACTGGTTCAAGCGGATCAATGACAGCTACGGGCATCCGGTCGGCGACCGGGTGCTGCGCAGTTTCGCCGATACGCTGCGCAGCGCGGTTCGCTCGCATGACGTCCCCGGGCGATATGGCGGCGAGGAATTCGCCTTGCTGATGCCGGGCATCGACAAGACCGCCGCCTGCGCCATCGTCGAGAGGTGCCGGCAAGCCGTCGAGAGCCGGGGCATCGAGCATGACGGCCGCCCGATAGCGGTGGCGGTGAGCGCCGGGGTCGCCGCATTCGGCGAAGACGGCAGGGACCTGGAGTCGCTGATCAAGGCTGCCGATGCCGCCCTGTATCAAGCCAAGCGATCCGGCCGCAACCGCGTCGTGGCGACATCGCGCGGGCAGATGGACGGCGCAAGCGGACGCGCCGAGGCGCCGGACTAGTGCAATCGAACCGGCGCAGCGCCGCCGATCAAGGCGCGGCCGGGCGGCGACCGAACCCGCTACTCAACCGAAACGCGCGAAGCAGCCCATGGCAGACTACCCCCAGCGTTGCGTGCGCCAGCGCGTATTGTTCGATGGCACGCCCGTGACCATCCGGCCGATCCGCCCGGAGGACTCCGGCATGGAACAGGAGTTCGTGCGCCACCTCTCGGAAGATTCCCGCTACTTTCGCTTCATGGGCTCGGTACGGGAACTGCCCGACAAGAAGCTGAGGTTTTTCACCGAAATCGATTATGAGCGGCACATGGCTTTTGTCGCCACCATCATGCAGGACGGCAAGGAAACGGAGATCGGCGTGGCGCGTTATGTGGCCACCGAAACTCCGGGCCATTGCGAGTTCGCGATCGCAGTGGGCGATGCCTGGCAGGGCCGCGGCGTCGCCGGCCTGCTGATGATCTCGCTGGAGCAGGCGGCACGCGAGTGCGGATTCAAGACCATGGAAGGCATGGTGCTCGCGAGCAACCACAAGATGCTCAAATTCGCCCGGCAACTGGGCTTCGGGCGCGAGCGCAGACCGGGCGAGGCCGATACCGCGTACATCGAGCTGCAACTGTGATCCTCTGCGCGCGCGTTGCGCCGGCAGCGGAGCGCCGCCGACGTGGCGGGTTTTGACAAAAATCAACATTCCGGCGACCCGCCGGGCGCAAGGTTCAACACGGGATCGGCAATGCCTATGATCTTCGTCAACCCGCGGCAGGGACAGCGCGATAGCCTTGAACGCGTGAACCATGTCGCGGCCCGCTGGCTGACGCGCAGCAGCGCAGGCCGCACGCAGCGCGGAGCGTGATCCAGATGCACGAAGAAGACAGCAGCGCAGGGGAACGGGCCGTCGAGTTCTTCGCCGCTTATCCTGCCGGTCACGCGGTGGTTCCGCATCTGCGCGATCAGCTCGACATCGATTCCATGGATTTCCTCAATTTCCTGATCGCCTTGCATCAGGAATTCGGGGTGGATGTGCCGGAGTCGGACGCAGGAAAGCTCGGCAGCATAGATGCGTGCGTCGGCTATCTGGAACAGGCGCTGCGACAGCGCGCCCAGGCTTGAAGCGGGAGCGCAGCCGCAGCGGAACGAAGCGGGGTTTGCGCGGCCGCATGCGGCGTCTTGTTTACCGGCGCCAAACCATCGCCATCGGGCGCGCGCCCGAATTGAGGCAGGATTGAATACCCCATCTACCATCCAGACCCAGGTCCTGATCATCGGCGGAGGGGTCACCGGAACGGCGCTCGCCCGTGACCTTGCGCTGCGCGGCGTCGACTGCATCCTCATCGAGCGGCACGACATCAACGCCGGCGCCTCGGGGCGCAATCATGGCCTGCTCCACAGCGGCGCCCGCTACGTCGCCGGCGACCGCGAGGCGGCGATGGAATGCCGCGCCGAAGGCGACATCCTCAAGCGCATGGCCGCGCAGGCGATCCAGGACACCGGCGGCTACTTCGTCGCGGTGCAAGGCGATGACGCACGCTACATCGCCGACTTCCCCGCGCACTGCGCCCGGGCGGGAATCACTGCGCGCGCAGTGGAAGTCGCCGCGGCGCGCGCGCTGGAACCGGCGCTCTCGGAACGTGCGATCGCGGTATTCGAGGTGCCCGACGCGTCGATCGACCCGTTCCGGCTCTCCCTGGAAAGCATGGCCCATGCGCAAAGCCTGGGCGCGCGTCTGCTGCGGCACACCCGCGTCGTGGGCTTCGAGCGCGCGGGTCGGCGCATCCGCGCCGCGCGGGTTCGGTTCCTCGCCGGCGGGGAGGAACAACGGATCGAGGCCGAGCAATTCGTCAATGCAGCGGGAGCCTGGGCGCGGGAGGTGGCGCTGCTCGCCGGTGCGCCGATCGAGATGAGCTATTCCAAGGGCACGTTGCTGGTCACGCACGTGCGCCTGGCGGGGCGCGTGGTGAATCGCCTCCGGCCGCCCGGCAACGCCGACATCATGATGCCGGGCGGCACGGTCTCGATCGTCGGCACGACTTCGGTGCCCGTGGACGGCCTGGAGGACATTCACCCCACGACCGCGGAGGCCGACCTGATCGTGGAGGAGGCCGCGCGCATGCTGCCGCTGCTTGCGACGACGCGCTACATACGCGCCTACGCCGGCGTGCGTCCGCTGGTGGGCTCCGCGGGTGGCGCCAACGCCCGCGCCGTCTCCCGCGGCTACGCCCTGTTCGGCCACGAGGAGCAGGGGCTGGACAATCTGGCGACGATTACCGGGGGCAAACTCACCACCTGCCGGCTCATGGCCGAGCGCGCCGCGGACCTGGTGTGTCGCCGCCTGGGCGTGAACCGCCCCTGCGTTACCGCCACGACGCCCTTGCCCACGGCCCCGGAATGCGCCTGGACCGAACCGGGCCACGCGCCGCGCGCGTGGATGCGTTCCCACGGGCCGGAGGGTCCGCTCCTGTGCGAATGCGAGATGGTGTCGGCCAGCGCGGTCGATGCCCTCTGCGCCGCCCTGCACGCTGCCGGCGACACCGCGACCCTGGCCGACATCGGCTTGCGCAGCCGCGTCGGCAAAGGCGCCTGCCAGGGGGCGTTCTGCTCGGTGCGCACCGCGGCACACCTGTGCCAGAGGGGCGACTTTCAGGCTTCATGCGGACTCGCCGGGATGCGCGACTTCCTGGCAGAGCGCTGGCGCGGGCAGCGCGCGGTGCTGTGGGGCGAGCAACTCGCGCAAGCCGAGTTGATGGAGGCGCTGCATTGCGGCTTGTTCGGCGAGGAACTGCGGGATGCCGACGCGCCCAAGGCGCCGCGAGAGCCAGAGCCATGACCGGCGCCAGCGCGGAGCGCTACGATGTCGCCGTGATCGGCGCCGGCATGGCGGGCATGGCGGCAGCCCTGTTCGCCGCGGAACGGGGACTCTCGTGCATCCAGATCGGCAACGGCGGCGGCATCCTCTACGCGAGCGGCCTGCTGGACCTTTTGGGCGTGCAACCCATGGCCGAGCGCCGTATGTGGGACTCCCCTTACGAGGCCCTCACGGCGCTTGCCCGGCAAGAGCCCATGCACCCTCTGGCGCGGGTCGATGCCCGTTCGATCCGCAGTGCGTTCGATACCTTCATCACGGCCCTCGGCGCCGCGGGGATTGCGTACGCGCCGCTGGGCGATCGGAACCGGAACGTGCTCACTTCGATCGGGACCATCAAGACCACGTTCGGCGTACCGCGAGCCATGGTCGCGGGCGTCTACGCGCTGGAGGCGCGGCCGCCCTGTCTTCTGGTGGACTTCCGCGGGCTGCGCGAGTTCAGCGCACGCCAGATCGCCGCGACGCTGGGTCGAGGCTGGCCGGGACTGCGCCACCAGCGCATCGAGTTCCCTGGTTACGAGGCCGTGCCCGAGTTGTACGCCGCGCACCTCGCCCGCGCTCTCGAAACCAGGGAGACGCGCGCACGGACAATCGCCTTGGTGAAGCCGCTGCTGGGCGATGCGCGCGCGGTCGGATTCCCGGCGGTCCTCGGCCTCGCCCGCGCCAGCGAGGTCCACGCGGCGTTTGAGACCGGCCTCGGCGTGCCGGTATTTGAAATCCCGACCATGCCGACCTCGGTGCCCGGATTGCGCTTTCTCTGGGCGCTGGAAGAGGCGGTGTCGGCTCGCGGCGTGCGCAGACGTCACCAGGGGAAGGTGCGCGGGCTGGCATTCGACGGGGAAGCCGGGACGGCCGTGCTAACCCTCGACGACGTTCCGGGTGGCGAGTGCGTGTCGGCACGCGCGGTCGTGCTGGCCACGGGGCGATTTACGGGCCGCGGGCTCATCGCCGATCGGGGCGGGGTCCGCGAGCGCATCCTCGGATTGCCCGTGTACCAGCCTGCCTCGCGCGAGGACTGGCATCAGCGCGACTTCCTCGACCCGTCGGGGCACCCGATCAACCGCGCCGGGCTGAGGACAGACGACGCCTGGCGGCCGCTGGACGCAAGCGGGAAAGCGGCGTGGCCGCGACTGTTCGCCGTCGGTTCCATCCTCGCGCACCAGGACTGGATGCGCTCGAAGTGCGGCTCGGGGCTGGCCATCGCGACGGCCTGGGCGGCGATAGCGCAGGCCGATCGCCAGCTTCGCGGGACCGGTGCGGGGTAGGGGAGACATGTCGCCCGCGCTCTTCCAGACGCTACTCCATGCATCGCTGGCGCTGTGCGTCCTGGGCCTCCTGTGGCGCGCCTCTGCCTGGTTCCGGCTGCGCATCGGTCCCGACGCGCGCGCTGCCACGCCCTGGCGGCGCGTGCTTGCGGTGTGCCATGGCGTGGGGGCGGCGTTGTTCAGCCGGCGGGTGTTGCGGCTACCTGGTGCGCTGGTGCTCGACGTGCTGCTCCTGCGGCGGCTGTTCGCGAGCGGGAAACTGCGCTGGCTGGGGCACTTGCTGATCTTAGCGGGCTTCACGCTGCTGCTGATGATGCACGCTCTCGCGCCGCTGGTGAGCGCGCGATTGTTCCCCGGTTACCAGCCCACGCTGGTGCCCTATCTTTTTCTGCGCAACCTCTTCGGGGTCATGGTGCTCGTAGGCGTGGCGCTGCTGCTATTCGGTCGTTGGCGCGCGGGACTGCCCTCCCGTCCCATGGGCGCGGTCTTCGTGGCGCTGCTCGGATTGGTGCTCGTCTCCGGTTTCCTGCTCGAAGCGCACAAAATCGCATCGCCGCGTGCCTTCTATCGCATGGCGCAGCAATTCGTCGGCGCTGCCGGTTCGGCGGAGCTCAAGCCGCTGCGCGCCTTCTGGGCCAGCGAGTTCGGCGTGGCATTCAACGACCTGAAGGGTGCGATCGCCCCCGATCTGTTAGCGCGGGGCAGAAAGCTGCACGGCGATGCCTGTGCGGCCTGCCATACGCAGCCTGCAGCCGCTTTCGTTTCCTATCCGGTGGCACGGATGCTGGCGCCGGCGACGGGTTTTCTGGACGCAGGCGGCGCGGATACCTGGCTGCTGTATCTGCACCTGTGCGCCTGCTTCCTCGGGCTGGCAAGCCTGCCGTTCACCCGCCTCTTCCACGCGGTGGCAGCCCCGATCAGTGTGCTGATCGATGCCGCGGGGCCGAGTAGCGCGATGTCTGCCGCCGGCCGCGCCTCGCGGCGGGCGCTGGCACTCGACGCCTGCGTGCGCTGCGGCATCTGCGACCTCGACTGCTCGGTGGCGCCGTTGGCGCGCTATCTGGGCAACCCCGGCCTCCTGCCTTCATACAAGCTGATGTCCACCGGCGCCTTAGCCGGTGGACATCAGCAGCGGTCCGGCCGGAAGCGCGACGGCCTTGGCGGCGAGGCCCTGCGCGCCGCCGAAGGGGCTTTCCTTTGCACCGATTGCGGGCGTTGCACCGATCGGTGCCCGGTAGCTCTGGACCTGGAGGATCTGTGGGCTGCCGGGCGCGGGGACCTGGCCGCCGCGGGCTTGCCGGCGCCGGCGCAGTGGATAAAGGCGCGCCCTGCATTTGCCTGGGCCGAATATCTGGAAGCAAGTCCCGGGGCGCACACTTCTTCCGAACCGGGCGGTGCTTATGCGTTGCTTTCGGCCGACAGCCGACTGTTCTCACGTTGCGTACAGTGCCAGACCTGCACCAACGTCTGCCCGGTTGTGGCGCACAGCATGGGCTCCGCTCATGGCATCGACCTGACGCCGCAAAAGGTGATGAACCTGCTGCGACTGGGTCTGCGCGACCTCACGCTGGGCTCGCGCATGGTCTGGGATTGCGCAACCTGTTACCAGTGCCAGGAAAATTGCCCGGAAGGCCTGCGCGTGGCCGACATCATGCTGGAACTGCGCGCGCTGGCGGTGCAGCGGCTGGGCACCGTCCGAGGCCTGAAGGAGCCGTCATGACATACGCCCTGTTCCTGGGCTGCAAGATTCCATACCGGTTGCCGGCCTACGAGGCGTCGACGCGTGCCGTGCTCGGGCATCTCGGCGTCACGCTGGTCGATCTGGCGTTCAACTGCTGCGGCTATCCGGCGCGCAACGTGAGCCGCGATGCCTTCGTGGTGGCCGCCGCGCGTAACCTGGCCCTGGCAGAGCGCGCCGGGCTCGACCTGCTGACGCCCTGCGCCTGCTGCTTCGGCACCTTGCGGCACGCGATCCGGTTCCTGGGCGAGGACGCGGAACTGCGCGCGCACGTGACGCGGACGCTCGCCGCCGAGGGCTTGGTCTGGTCGGAGAAAATTGAGGTCGAGCATCTGCTCGCGGTGCTGGCGCGTAAGGTCGGGATCGACACCGTCGCTACCGCGGTCCGCGCCCCGCGCGCGGGCTTGCGCGTCGCCGCCCAGTACGGCTGCCATGCGCTGCGCCCCAGCGATGTGACCGGGATGGACAACCCGATGACGCCGACGCTGTTCGAAACGCTGATCCGCGCGACCGGAGCGACCCCCGTCGACTGGCCGCGACGGCTGGACTGTTGCGGCGATCCGCTGCACGAGGCGAACACTGGACTGTCCGAGCGCATGACGCGGGCCAAGATCGCCGACGCCGTCGAGTCCGGCGCCGAAGTGCTCTGCACGGCCTGTCCGCACTGCCACCTGCGCTTCGATGCGGCGCAGACGGGCGGCCGCGACCCGGCTATTCACACGCTGCTCTATACGCAGCTGCTAGGCCTGGCGCTGGGCCTGCCGGAGAAAACGCTCGGGTTGTAAATTGCGGTCCTGAAACGTTCAGGCGCAGAACCCGGGAATTTGCAATGCGTCTGCCGGCGAACGTATGAGCAAGCGGGGCAGCGGCGGCAGATCCAGCAAATCCTGATCGCCCGTTACCAGCCACGGTGCCTTTGCCGCCAATGCGGCATGGATGAATTTGTCATCGCCGGCGTCTCTGCAATAGGCTAGTGCCGCAATCTCCCGTGGCACCTCGACCCAGTGGGCCAGCGCAGCTGCGTCTCTGAGCAAAGCGGTGCGATCCTCCATGTCCAAGTAGCGGTCGAACTTCGGCTTCCATAAGCGCGCCTCAAGTTCTGCGAAGGTCTGCGATGAAAACACCGGCCTGCCACGCGCGAGCACCCGGCGCACCAACGCGGCCGGCGTGCCGGTTCTTATCAGAAATGCGCTGATCCAGACGTTGGTGTCGATGACGACACGCGTGCCCGGTTCAGCTCTCATCGGCCAGCAGTGCCGCCAGCGCTTCTTCGGTCAAGCCGGCGCGCGCCGCCTGATCCGCTGTCTTGTCCATGGTCTGTCGCAGCCGGTCGGCATAGAACGCCCGCATGGCTTGGTAGTCCTGTGCGCTGACCAATACGCCGACCACCCGGTCGTGCCGCATCACGCGCACCGGCTCGCGCTGGGCCTGGTCGATGAACTCGCCGAAGCGGGTCTTGGCCTCGTTGGCGGTATAAGTTTTCATGGCTGGACTCCGATTGTTTCATTCGATTCGATTATTTTAATTAAAGCGTGCGATTCAGTCAAAGTCTATGAAAGTTTGCTATATATCAGCATGGTATTCAGACAGTCGTTGACCACTTCCCCGGTTATGCGGCCAAGCTTGGCAATCAGAGCCGGGGTGTTGCTTGCGCGATGTGGATTGACCAGTCTGCGCGACTGAGTTGATCATGGCAAGGAATCTTCAATCGGCTGACGAGAAAGGGAAATAGACCACTATTTGGTGGTCAGCGCGACTCGCGCACGGTGGTCATTTTCGCTCGCGCGACAACAACCTGGAAACATTGCCCCCAATGAAGCAAGCCGCGTAAGATGAAGTCCCCGGTGCGCCCCGAGTTGCCCACCCGGACCGCGCCGCTCGCCCCCGGCCTGATAGGGGCCGGCGGCGGCGCCGTGGACAACTCTGCACCGACGCCAACCCGCCCGGTGTCCACTTATAAATCGGGGAAAGTTGTTCAAACAAACGGAGCCACTTCTGGGCTTTAGCGCATCCTATTTCTTATCCAACCCCAGCTTCTGAACCAACTTTCCGATATTCTCAAAATCGCTATGCATGTATTTCGCATAGTCCTCGGTGTTCAGATAGTAATGGGCCATGTCAAACTTTTTCATGACGGCATTAAATTCCTGATCCTCCATGGCCATTTTGAAAGCGTCGGCAATCTTGGCCACAATCGGCTTGGGCATTCCCTTAGGGCCGATAACTCCTAAATGGCTTCGGGCGACGACGTCATATCCCACTTCTCTCATGGTGGGGACATCCGGGTAGCGGGCGCTTCTCTTCTCTCCCCAGGTCGCCAGGAGCCGGAACTTCCCTGAATCGACCAGAGTGGCCCACCCCGAGGAATCCGAAACCATGTCGATGTGCCCTCCCAGGAGGGCGGTGTTGTTCTCCGCAATCCCTTTTGCCGGGATGTGGGTGAACTTGAGGCCGCTCACCAGGCTGAATTCTTCCATAGCCAGATGGGGCGGGGTGCCTACTCCGGGGGATCCATAATTAAGCTTCTCGGGGTTCCGCTTGGCGTATTGGAGGAGATCCTGAATGGTCTTCCATTGTGAATCGGCGCGAACCACGATGCCGAAGAGATAGTTTCCCCAGCGCAGGATCGGGGTCAGGTCATTGAGGGGGTGAAAATTCAGCTTGCCCATATGATAGGCCATCGTGGGGCTGCTGGTGACGATGCCGATCGTATAGCCGTCAGCCGGCTTGATCGCCACCAAGGAGACGCCGACGGTCCCCCCGCCACCGGGTTTGTTTTCGCAGACAACGGGTTGCCCGAGATATTTCTTGGCCCCGCTGGCCAGGGCTCGAGCCGTCAAGTCGGTGGACCCTCCAGCGGGGTATTGAATGACTAAATTGATCGGCCTCGTGGGGTAATCCTGGGCTGCGGCCGGAATGATCAGCGCCCAAACAAAAAGCGCCGCCCCCATCAATCGGAAAAACTTCTGTGCCATGTTCTGGCTCCTTTTTTGGGATTTGTGAAAAATCATTATCTGACGTTTTCCCGTTCAAGGGAAACCCACGCCTCTGCCGGAGGTCATCTAATTTGGAGGAAAACTCGGAAAAGCGTAAAGATCTATCTCTTTGAAGGAATTTGGGAGATAAGGGTCAATAAATCCTTGAACCGCTAATAGCGTTGCCAGGATTTGACCTGGTCGGAGAGCCGGGCGGGAATCGAAAGATGCACCAGTTTCCGTCCCGGGGAATGACCGCTTCGGCCGACGAGCCGACGACCAACCTGTTCACCCTTGCGACGGTACTCGGCCGTCAGCGACTGTCAGTACGCGTGTCCAACGCCCAGCCACTGCGACCAAGGCTGAACCCGGGATTGGTGGATCGCTGCCCGCGTCGTCCCGCATGCGCGAGGTTGGAACCTGCCACGGGCTCGCGCACATAGGGAAACTCCTCGGAAACGCATGTCCCTATTGCTTCTCCGCGCCTCACCGCAGCTGCCGCCGCGGCGTCGCAGCGCTGTCCTGGGCTGTAGGCGCCTTGACATTAATCAATAGCCCGACCGTTCCGGCAAGTAAGCTTTGAACATGCAATCCGATTCACCGACATAGGAGGAAGACATGGTTCGCCGTCTGCAAACACTTGCGTTAACAGTCATCTCTGCGTCATTGGCGGCCGGTGTCGCCGTAGCGCAGCCGATAGAAAATGAACTGGTGCTGATCACGCCGGTGGCGAAGACGCTCACCGACCCGACGCTGGCCGATTTCGCCGCATACGCGAAGGAAAAATGGAATATCACGGTCAAGACCAGCGCACTGGCGGCGGGGACGCCGGTCGCGTACGGGCGCATACTCGAATGGAAAGGCCGTCCCGAGGTCGATATTTTCTGGGGCGGCGAGAGCGCACTGTTCGACAAGCTCTCGGCACAGAATCTGCTCGCTCCTCTCGCCATTCCGAAGGCGACGCTTGACGCCATTCCCGCAACCATCGGCAAACCGAGGCCGATCTACCTGAAGGATCCCAAAGGATTCTGGACCGGGACGGTGCTGGAGCCCTACGGCCTGGTCTATCACCCCAAGGTGCTCGCGCGGCTCGGCGTGCCCGAGCCGAAAGACTGGGACGATCTGCTGCATCCGAAGCTGAAGGGCCACGTCGCGCAGTGCGCCCCGAGCCGATCGAGCAGCAGCCACGCCACCTACGAGGTGATATTGCAGCGTGACGGCGACGACAAGGGCTGGGCATGGCTGAAGCGCCTCGGTGCAAACACCGGCATATTTACCGCCCGCAGCCGTGACGTGCCCTCGGTCGTCGCCCGGGGCGAGTTTGCCGCGGGCTTCGCCGTGCCGAGCTACATGGCCTTCGAGGACCGGCTGGCCGGTTTCGAGCTCAAGTTCGTCGCACCGAAGACCGCGTGGATCACGCCAGAACCCATCGCCCTACTCGCGGGCGCCAAGCACCCGAAGGCGGCGATGGCGTTCATCGAGTACATGCTGTCCGAGCGCGGCCAGAGGGTGGCGATGGAGCGGGGCGTGTTTCCGATCACACCGAAATTCCGCGTGCAGGGGGCTCCTGGATCGCGCGCGGAAATGGCGGTCGAGTTCACCGGCGGCATCCGCTCCTACTTCGACATCAACGTAACCAATATCTACGACGACGACAAGGCGCAGGGCCGCTACGAAAAGGTGAACGAACAGTTCCGCAAGGACATCGAGTCGAATTGGGAAACGCTCAAGAAATAGGCGCGCGTTGAGATAAGGGGTAGAAGGAACGGCTGTGTTCGAGCCTTCTGCCCGGGAAAAAATATCCAATAAGCGCAGGGGGAGTCGTGCGCATCACGGTAAAAAACCTTACCAAGCGGTTCGGTCCGCTGGAGGTGGTAAGCAAGGTCGGCTTTTCGATCGAGGAGGGCGAGATGTTCACCCTCCTCGGTCCTTCTGGCTGCGGCAAGACGACGCTGTTGCGGCTGATCGCAGGGTTCTATTCCCCCGACGAGGGTGAAGTCCAATTTGATGACCGCGTGGTCAACGACCTGCCGCCGCACGAACGCGGCATCGGCATGGTGTTCCAGAACTACGCGCTCTGGCCGCACATGACGGTGTACGAAAACGCCGCCTATGGACTGAAGCTGCGCAAGGTGGCGTCGGCGGAGATCGGAGAGCGCATCCGCGCCGTCCTCGAAAAGGTCAAACTCGGCGAGATGGGGGACCGCTATCCGGGCCAGCTTTCGGGCGGGCAGCAACAGCGCGTCGCGCTCGCGCGCGCGCTGGTGCTGAACCCGAAAATGCTGCTGCTCGACGAGCCGCTGTCCAATCTCGATGCCAAGATCCGCATCCAGGTGCGGGCCGAAATCCGCAAGCTGCAGAAGGAACTCGGCATCACCACCGTCTACGTGACGCACGACCAGGAGGAGGCGCTGACGCTGTCGGACCGCATTGCCGTGTTCAGCAAAGGCCAGGTGCTGCAGATCGGCCCGCCGAAGGCGTTGTACGAGCGACCGCAGAACCGCTTTGTCGCGGACTTCATCGGCATCAACAACTTGACGGAGGGAACCGTAGAGGCGGTGGATGCATTGCAGGGCTGGCTGCGCCTGAAAACCGGCTTCGGCGAAATACTGGCGGTGAGAGACGAACGCTTTCGCCCGGGAGACCGCTGCGTCGTGTCTGTCAGGCCGGAGAACGCGGCCCTCGACGGCGTACCCGCGCCCGGACGCAACCTGGTGCAAGGCAACATCGTGTTCGCCGCCTATCTGGGCAATGCCCTGCGCTATGACGTCGATCTCGGCCAGGGCGTGCTGTTCAAGGTGGACATCCGCGATCCCTGGCACCACGAGCAACGCGCCATGGGCTCGGCGGTTACGGTCAGTTTCCCGGCCACCAGCACCGTTGCGATGCCGGCGGAAGCATGAAGTTGCCGCGCGGATCCCTGGCCGTACTAGGATTCATCCTGATCTGGGCCTTCCTGATCGTGTTCATCCTGTACCCGCTGACGCGGATTTTCTACGACGCGGTCACCAACGAGGCCGGGGAGTTCACGCTCGGCTACTTCGGCGACTTCTTCACCGACTCGTTTTACCTGCGCTCATTTTGGAGGTCGATGGCGCTGGGCCTGGCCGCGGTCGTCACCACTTCGGTGATCGGAATCGCGGTCGCGCTGCTCATCGTGCGCTACGATTTTCCCTACCGCATGACGTTTTCCTACCTCACCATGCTGCCGATGATCCTGCCGCCGCTGGTGGGCGTGCTGGGGTTCGTTTTCATCCTTGGCCGCGCCGGCACCGTGAACATCCTGCTGATGGACTGGTTCGGTCTGGAGGCGCCGGTCAATTTCATGTACGGCATGCATGGCGTGCTGCTGGTGGAGACGGTGCACCTGTTTCCACTGATGACACTGTCCATTCTGGACGCGCTCGCCAAAGTGGATCCCTCGCTCGAGGAGGCGGCGCAGGGCGTCGGCGCGACGGGCTGGCACCGACTCTGGACCATCACGCTGCCGCTGACGACGCCGGGTTACATCTCCGGCGCGCTCCTGGTGTTCATCTGGACTTTCGCCGATTTCATCACGCCGCTGGTCGTCGGCGTGCAGGACTTGCTCGCGCCGCAGGCCTATCTCAACATCATGCAGTTCGTCGACCGGCGCATCTTCCGCATGGGCATCGTGATCTCAGCGTTGCTGGTCGTACTGGCGATCCTGTTCGTGATCGCTGCGCGCGAATACGTTGCGATCAAGGACTACAGCTCGCTCGCCTATTCCCGGGTCGAGCGCCGCCGTTTGGGGCCGTTCCAGCGCTGGCTTGCGGTGGGCCTGCTCGCATTGCTCATGATCGTGTGCATCATTCCGCAGGTCGGCGTGTTGTTCGCGGCGGTCGGACGCGGCTGGGCGCTGACGCCATTCCCGGTGCATTACACGATGGAGTTTTTTCGCGCGGTGAGCATCGAAACGCCGAAGTTCATTATCAACTCCTTCGTTTACGCCGGACTCGCCCTGGTCCTGTGCCTGCTCATCGGAGTGCCGATGGCCTGGATCATGACCCGGACGAATGCGCCGGGGCGCAACACCATGGATGCGCTTACCACCCTGATCCTGGCGATTCCCGGTACCGCCATCGGCATCGCCTACATCCGGGCTTTCAATATGCCGCTGCCTTTCGTCGACGCTCCGCTGACCGGGATGTGGGTCATCCTGCCGCTGGTTCTGGCCGTACGCCGGTTGCCCTATACCGTGCGCGGCGGTTATTCCTCGCTGCTCCTGGTGCACCCGTCCATGGAGGAAGCCGCCGCCAATGTCGGCGCGACCAAAATGCGCACCTTCCGCGACATCACGGTGCCGCTGGTGTGGAAGGGGATCCTGGTCGGCGCGCTGTTTTCCTTCATCATGTCGATCCAGGAAGCGTCGGCCACGATCTTTCTCACTCTGGGCGGCTGGGAGATGATCCCGTTCGGCATATTCACCTTCTACATTGCGGGCTCGCACAGCCAGGCGGCCGCGCTGGGCGTGATCCTGATCGCCGTATGTGCGGTGAGTCTCTACGTGGTCAACCGCATCGCCGGCACGCGCGTCGGCGGCCTGTTCGGCTGACGCGGATCCTCCCGCCGCGCAGATCCGGGACCATGTCGTCCGTCACTCTGCTCCTCGCGCTAATCGCGGTGGCGCTGCTGTTCGATTTCGTCAACGGATTTCATGACAGCGCAAACGTCGTCGCCACCATAATCGCTTCGCGCGCGATGAGTGCGCGCGGGGCGCTGACCCTCGCCGCGCTGGCGAACCTGGCCGGGCCTTTCCTGCTCGGCGTCGCCGTCGCCGAAACCGTGGGCGCGGAGGTGGTGCAGGCGCACGCGGTCAGCATAGCGGTGGTTTTCGCGGCGCTGCTCGCCGCCAGTCTGTGGAACCTGGCGACCTGGTTTCTTGGCATCCCGGTGAGTTCATCCCATGCCCTGGTCGGCGGCATCGTCGGCGCCGCGGCGATCGAGTCCGGGTTTGCCGCGATCCAGGCGCATGGTCTGTGGAAAATCGCGATCGCATTGCTCGCCTCGCCGCTGGCCGGTTTCGTCATCGCGCTGGCAGTGATGCAGGCGACGCTGTGGTTGCTGCGCAATGCGACACCGAAGGCCAACGTGACGCTGTCGCGGGCGCAGGTCCTGACGGCGACGGTGCTCGCGCTGAGCCATGGCGCCAACGATGCGCAGAAGACCATGGGCGTGATCGCGATGGGCTTGGTGACGCTCGGCTTCACGCCGGCGTTCGTCGTGCCCTGGTGGGTGGTCGTGCTCTCCGCAGGGGCGATCGCGCTGGGAACGGCGCTCGGCGGCTGGCGCATCATTCGCACGCTGGGGACGCGTTTCTACCGGATTCATCCGATCCATGGATTCACTTCGCAGTTTGCTTCGGCGGCGGTCATCCTGGGGGCGTCGCTCGCGGGCGGGCCGGTGAGCACGACGCAGGTGGTGAGCATGAGCATCCTCGGCGCCGGGGCCGCGGAGCGCAAGTCCAAGGTACGCTGGCCGGTGCTCAACGACATTGTCGTGGCCTGGGCGCTGACCCTCCCGGCTACGGCCCTGCTGGCGGTGCCGATCCACTATCTTATCGAATCGATTCTGCAGCGCGGAGGCGGGTAATGGGCTGGTTCGGCGAAAGCTTGAAAGCGGAAGACAAATTCATTTCCATGCTGATCGGCCAGGCGGCCAAGTCCGTCGAAGCCGTCCACTATCTGGTGCGCACGCTGGAGCAAGTGAACGCGGACACGATCAAGACCGTGCACACGCTCGCCGAAGAGGCGAGCGAACTGCGCCGGATGCTGATCGACGAGCTGCACAAGACCTTCATCACCCCCCTGGACCGCGAGGACATTTTCAACCTGTCGCACTGCTTCGAGGACATGGTGACCTACGCGCTGACGACGGTGGAGGAGATGAGTATCCTCAAAGTCGATGCGGACGACCACATTCGCCAGATGATGAACCTGGTGTGCGCGGAAGCGGAGCAGCTCGAACTGGCGATCCTGCGCCTGGCGCAGAATCCGCGCGTCGCCCTGGATCACGCACACGAAGTGCGCAAGCTCGAGCGCAAGGTCGAACGCTTGTACCGCGCCGCGATCAAGGATCTTTTTGCGCGCGCGACCGACCCGGAGCGGCTACCCGGCCTGTTCTATCGCCGTGAAGTCTATCGGCACATATCGAACATGTCCGATCGCGCCGATTCGGCGGCGAATGTGTTCGGCATGGTGATCATGAAGCTGACGTGAGTATGATGTAGCGGGTTATGCGTTGGACGTCTCAATTTCGAACGCATGCCAAGAGCGAGCATTGCGCGCTCTGCGCGCCAACCACGTTTTTCGTACGGATGAAAAGCGCATCCGTACGAAAAACGCGGTTACGGAAAAATGCAAAAGCGGCTTCGGTTTTGTTTTAGTACACGATCGCCGATTGCGTGCGGACAGGTTCATCGTCCGCGCGCAATCGACGATCCGCGCGGACGGGACGCCGTCCGCGCAAGCATGGTGTAGCCTGTGAATCGTGCTGCTCGAACTGATAGAAAAGGTTTTTCAGCGTTTGAACGACCTCGGCTTCGAGGAAGCGCAGGCGCGGCTGGCTCGCGGCGAGCATCTTGGTGATCCCGATCTGGTGCGCGAGTGGCTGGAACTCCACGCGCGGGAGGATGCTCAGACCCCCGTGGCCTCCGCCATTCGCGCGCGCCAGCGGGTGTAGCGCGCGCGGATGTCCGCATCCCCGGCGGGCGCGAAAGCCTGTTGCGCGGCGGTGCTGTTCCATTGCGCGGGCCGCCCGGCGGCCAGATAGCCGATGCCGCGCGCGGTCGCTTCGGGGTCATCGCGCCGGTGCACCGGCAGCCCGCTCACCGCGGCGAGACGGCGGCACAGGCCGTCGATGCGCGACACACCGCCGCTCACGCGGATGCGCGCGGCCGGCGGCACATGCCTGGCCATCTCCTCGATGTTCGCCTGCAGCAGGAACGCGATGCTCTCGACCACGGCCACGGCTTTCTGCCAGGGTTCGCCCGCGCCGACGAAACGCGAGTCGAAATGCGGTTTCCAGAACGGCCCACCGAGCCCGGCGATGCCGTTGAGGAACAGCGGGGGCTCGCCCTGTGTTTCCAGCCATTGCGGCAGCAGCGAGTCGAGATCCGCCATCCCCAATTCCCCGCGCAGCCACTCGAGCGCCGTGCCCGCGCCGTTGACGTTGCCCTCCACCGTGTAGACCGTGGTTTCGCCGTCGTCGAGAATGATGCCGGTGAGCTGCCTCGGGACGGTGCCGGGATCGCGGGTGAGCGCGCGCTGCACGAATGCGCTGGTGCCTATGTTGACGTATGCCGAATCCTCCTCCGGCCAGCCGAAGGCGAATACCGCCGCGGACTGGTCGCCGTTCACCGCCGTGAGCGGAATCGCCAGGTCTTCCACCTGCAGCGTGCCGTAGGGGTGGCAGGTGGGAACGCATTTGGGCAGGAATGCCGGCGGCAGGCCGAACATCGCGAGCAGTTCCGGGTCCCAGTCGCGCGTCGCGAGGTTCCACAACTGCGTGCGCGCCGCGCACTGCGGATCGGCGAACATCGGGTGCTCGGCAAGCAGCCGGAAAGCGAGAAAGCTCGCCTGCGGGCCCCAGCAGAGCGTGCCCGCTGCGCGTGCCGCGCCCACCGCCGGCAGGTGGTCGAGCGCCCAGCGCAGCTTGCTCGCGCCATAATGCGCGGACAGGAACAGGCCGGACTTGCGATGCACCGCTTCGCTCTGCGCCTCGAACTGACGCAGCCAGAGGTGCGCGCGCCGGTCCTGCCAGCTGAATACGGGCGACAGCGGGCGGCCGTCGCGCCGGTCCCAGCAGACGCAGCTCGCGCGCTGGCTCGCAAGGCCTGCCGCAACGACGCTGCGCCGGCGATCGCCGAGCGCAGACAGGGCTTGCGTGATCGAGGTGAAAATCGAGGCGACCATTTCATCGCCGTCCTGCTCCGCCCAGTCGGCTTGCGGCCGCGTGAGTCCGATATCCTGCGCGCCGCTCGCCTGCACGCGGCCGCGGCAATCCAGCACCACCGCGCGGCTCGCGTGCGTGCCCTGGTCTATTGCGAGATAAAGCGGATCGAGGCTCAAGCTGCTACGCAACCGTGGTAGCGGGAATCGTTGTTCAATGCGAAAGTCATGCAAATTGCGGTCTTCCTTGGTTATGATACGCGCTGGAATACAATTCTCAACCAGTGCGGAGACGAGTTGTCCCGCGCAGACCGGGCACTGGCCATGAGCCTAGAGACCCAAGCGAAAACACGCATGCCCAAGCGGCTGCTCGTCGCGCTCATCGCGGGTGCATTGGCCGCGGCCTACGCGCTTGCCGGATTCCTGCTCGTCCCGTGGATCGCCGCGCGCGAGTTGCCGCGTTTCGCCGAAGAGCAGTTGCAGCACCGGGCGCGCATCGGCGAGATCCGCTTCAACCCGTTTACGCTCAGGTTGCAGGCGCGCGGATTTTCGCTGGAGACGATGCAGGGACGGCCGGTGCTGGCATTCGCCGGGGCCGTGGCCGACCTCGAATGGCAATCGCTGCTGCGCCGCGCCTGGGTGCTGGGCGAAGTGCGTCTGCTCGATCCAACGGTGTACGTGGAAATCGGGAAGGACGGGCGGCTGAACCTGGCGGCGCTCGCTCCCGACCCGGGGGCCGCTGCTTCGACGCAGCCGGCGCGCGTGACCATCGGCCAATTTGCGGTCGCCAATGGCAGCGTGGATTTCGCGGATTTGCGGCAGGGATACCACAACCGGCTGGAGCGTCTGTCGATCGATCTTTCAGCGCTGTCGACGCTGGATGCGGAAAAAGGATCCTATGCGCTGGCAGGGCAGACGCCGGATGGCGCGAAGCTGCACTGGAAGGGCGAGGTGTCCCTTACGCCGCTCGCGGCGACCGGCATGCTCGTGGTCGAAAACGCGGCATTGAAGGAACTGATGCCCTATTTCGACGATTTCACCGCAGCGCGCGTGCTCGCGGGCCGCGCGGATTTGGAACTGCCCTATCATCTGGCGCTGGCCGCGGGAAGGCCGCAGTTTTTCCTCAAAGGGGCGAAAATTCACCTGCGGGAGCTTGGGCTGAGCAGCGGCGGGCAAAAGGCGCTGCTGACGAAGCTGGGCTCGATCACCTTGGGCGGAATCGACTTCGATGGGGAAACCCGTCACATTCTGATCCAGGCGCTGCGCGCCGGCGAAGCCGGCGTGTTCGGAGCCGAGGACAACAGGCTGCTTGCCAAAGCAGGCCCGGTATCGCTGGACGGCGCCGAGTTCGCACCGGCGACCGGCCGCGGCTCGGCGCGCGCGCTCGCGATCGCAGGCGTGACGCTCGCAGCCGGCGACGAAAGCAAGCCCCTTGCACAGTTGCGCCAGCTTGCGCTCGATGGCATCAAGTTCGACCTGCGCGCACGGAGCGTGTCGGCCAGGGGCTTGCGTGTGCCTGAACTCATGCTTGCGGCGAAGCGCGATGCCAATGGGGAACTGGATCTTGCGCGATTGTTTGCCGGCCGTGGCGGGGATGCAAGACTGGTCGAGGACAAGGCGACTGAATGGCAGGCGAGCCTCGGCGCCGTGGAAATCGCCAATGCCTCGGTGCGCTACACCGACGAGACTGCGAAAACGCCGCTCGCGCTTGCGCTGGATGGCCTGGGCGGCAGCTTTGCCATCGAAGCGATGTCAGCGGGCGAGGGCGTTCGCGTGCGCCTGGACGCCGGAAATTTCGTCCTGGAAAAACTGGACGCGCTTGCGGCAATTGCTTCATCGGGGGGGGCGTCGCAGCCCGCGGTGAAGCTCGTCAAGTTGTCGCTCAGCGGCGCGCGCTACGACAGCGGCGCAAATGCCATCGAGGCCGGGAGCGTGCGCGCAGGCGGTTTTGGCGTCGACACCGTGCTGGAGAACGGCCGTCTGTCTTTGCTCGACCTGGTGCCTGCCTCCGGAAAATCCAAGGCGGGGAAGCCGCTGTCGGCGCAGGCAAAGTCGCTCGAACTGGGCGAGGGCAGCATCAACTTCACCGATCGCGGCCGCGGCATCGCGCTCGCCCTGGAGCGCGTAGCGCTGAGGCTCAGGGACGCATCCAACGACGGCACCAGGCCGTTGGCGTTCGATTTCGCCGCCAATGTAAAAAGCGGCGGACGCATCGCGCTGCGGGGGAGCGCAGTCCCGGCGCAAGGCACGGTCGAGGCCAAACTCGATGCAAACGACATCGCGCTCGCGCCGGCGCAGAGCGTGCTGGCGCAATTTGCCAACGTGAAATTCGCGTCCGGTGATGTTTCGCTTTCGGGCATGCTCCGCGCCGGCGCCAAGGATGCAAAGCTGGGGTATGCCGGCAGCGCAAGCATTGCCAATCTCGCGCTGGAGGATGCGTCCGGAGTGCGCCTGTTCGGATGGAAATCACTCGCGACCGAGTCGCTCGAGGCGACACTGGCCCCCGACCGGATCGATATCGATGAATTGCGGCTGATGGCGCCGGCAGGCCGGTTTGCGATCGCGAAAGACGGCACGAGCAATATCTCGCGCGCGTTTGCGAAGAATCCGCCTGCGGCCGGCGAAGGCAAACCGCAGGCGGCCGATGCAAGCGCGGCGGAAGCCTCCGCTGCGCCGGATGGCAAGGCGGATGCGGCGGCGCCAGGCGCTGCGGGCAGCTTTGCGGTCGCCGTGCGGCGCGTGCGCGTCGATCAGGGCGCGGTCGATTTTTCCGACGACAGCCTGAGCCCGGGTTTCGTGGCGAAGATCTATGAGCTCGCGGGCAGCGCGAACGGTTTGTCGAGCAACCACGCGGCGCGCGCCCAGTTCACGCTCGAAGGCCGCGTGGACGAATTCGGCTATGCGCGCCTCTCCGGAGCTGTCAATGCGTTCGCGCCGCGCAACCGCAGCACCCTCCGCGTGCAACTGCGCAACATCGACCTGATCACGGCAACGCCATACGCGGTGCGCTTTGCCGGCTACCGCATCGCCACCGGACGCCTGGGCCTGGACCTCAACTACCGGGTGCGCGACAGCTTGATCGAGGGCGACAACAAGATAACCCTGGACCAGTTCACGCTCGGCGAGCGCGTCGACAGCCCGGACGCACTCAAGCTGCCGTTCGAGCTCGCGGTCAGCCTGCTCAAGGACGCGGACGGCACGATTTCTCTGGAGGTGCCGGTCAAAGGCAACCTGGACGATCCGCAGTTCAGTCTGGCGCCGATCATCTGGAAAGCGGTGGGGCATTTCATCGGCAACATCGTCGCCGCGCCGTTCCGGGCGCTGGCGCACTTGTTCGGCGGGGGCAGGGGAGAGGATCTGGGGGCAATAGCCTTCGATCCCGGCAGGGCAAGGCTGCTGCCGCCGGAGCGGGAAAAGCTGGTTCGGGTGGTCGAGGCGCTGGCCAAGCACCCGGAACTCAAGCTCCTCATTCCGGCGCAATACGATGCCGAGGCCGACGCGCGCGCGATGAAACGCGCCGCGCTCAATCGCGACATCGGCCGCAGCGCCGGCTTCGCCGTGGCCGAAGGCGAGGAGCCGGGACCGGTCAATATCGAGGATCGGCCAACGCGCAAGGCCTTGAGAACGATGTTTGCTGAGCGTTTTTCCAAGGCCGAACTCGATCGCCTGCGGACCGAAGCGGAAGCCAAGGCGCGCGCCGCCGGTCAGGCGGCGCCTTCGATGACCACGCGCCTGCGCAACTTCGCCAGCGGAGAACCGCAGCTGGTGGATACGCGCGAATTCCACCAGACGCTGCTGCGCCGCCTGCGCGAGTCGCAGACGCTTCCCGCCGACGCCCTGGCGGCACTGGCACAGCAGCGCGCGCTCGCGATTGAATCCGCGTTGAAGGCGGCGGGGGCCGACGCATCGCGCATGGCGCGCACGGTGGCGGAGCCGGGCGCGGATGCCGAGGCGAAGCAGGTGACCTCCCGCCTGACCCTGGCGCGTTGACGTTTGCCTCGCGGCTTCGCTTCCGGACCTTGTCCGGCAGGCGTGCTGCCTATCGCTGCGGGCTTTTTGGCGTCCGATTCAAGCTGCCGATTACCGCTTTTATTCCGTACTTGTTCACCAGCGATTCCAATCCTCTCTCCACAGCCTCCTGCGTCTCCTGCTCGTTCACTTGCGTCGCCACCTGTCTTTCTTCGTAAGTCAGGCAGCCGGGTTGGCACACTGCCACGCACATGGGTTCCAATAGCGGCGGGACGCTTTCGCACATGTCGCATTTCAGCGGCAGGCCGGAATCGGGTTCGATGAAGTAATCCCTGGACGGACAGGAAGCCCGGCAAAAGCTGCACTCGCTGTATGCCTTGCCGTCGATCTCGTAGGTATGTCTGCCGCTGCATTCGGACCGGGTAAAGTTGCCGGCGCGCACCGGTACATACTCGTCGTTTATCTCGTCGGCAACCACCCTGATGCGCGACCTCGACGGATTGACGCTGCTGTACCTCGGCTGTGCGTGAAAGGCCGAGCACGCCATCTCGCATGCCCGGCAGCCGGTGCATTTGTCGATTTCGGCTTTGATTTCCTTTACAGTCCGTGCGCTTGAACCGGTCTTCACGACAATTCTCCAATTTACCCCTGGATCGAGTCCGATTCCGCCGACGGCACACCGGCGCGAACGGTTTCGTCAGCCGTCAGGATTCCGTCTCGCTCCAGATCATCGGCCACATAAGCCAGGTCCAGCCGCTCCAGCGCCCGCCGGGTCGGGATGCCCTCGCTGTTCCAACCCTTGAAATCGTAATATTTGCTGAGGAGTTCCTGTTCGTACTTTTCGTCTCTTACCGCCCAGTGGTCCTCCGGGGGGCGCTCGTCTTTCCTGCGTAACCCCCTTCTTACGTTCACGGCTCTGACCAGGGTTCGAATTCTCTGGAACGTTTTCCACAGCCTCTCCTTGTCCATCTCCATGCCGGTCGCGCAGGAGACGATCTGGGGAATGTTGTTCATGTGATAAGCGACACCGCCGCCAAACTGGCCCCTGAACGAGGACACGAATCCGCACAGTCCGGTGGAGTCGTCGATGTAATGCATCGCCTCGTTCCAGTCGACGATCTCGCAAGTGGCCTGATCGGAAATATCGTCACGCTTTTCCCATTCCAGGAAGTACTGCTTGAACTTCTCGTCGGGCGGCGCTTCCCACTTGTCGACGAATGCCTCCCTCTGCTCTCTGGTCGGAAGCGGATCCTGGGGAAAAGATCCTTCGATCTGGGTGATGCTCATCTTCTCCCCGGTGGCGATCATGAGGAAGTAGGCCGGATTCAGCTTGCCGAGCTTGATCGGCAGCTGCTCGAATTTCTTCGTCGTATTGTGATCGTAGGCTTCGGCGCCGTTGCCGATCTGTTTCGCGGCATGGGAGACGCTATTGGCCAGGATGTCGCCGATGCCTTCGCGGCGCACGATCTTTTCCAGCAGGTAGAAGAACCGGCCCCTGCTGTCAGCGGGCATTTCCGGGAAATCCCTGTCGGTCAATATGCCGGCCTCGAGCAGCTCGAGTGCGAAGGCGATGACCTGCGGCGTCGAATAGGAGTCGAGGCCATATTCCTGCGCCACGCCGAGGATCTCATAGGTGAAATCCAGTTCCAGGAATGCCGCCATGTGGTAGGTGTCCTTGCCGAAGCATTTATAGCCGAAGCGCGGCCGTCCCGGCCACTTGATGACATTGCGGCATTTCTTCGGGCAGTTGTAGCAACCTGTCTGCCGGTCCATGTGATCGTACTTCCAGTTCGTCCAGCGCTGCTGCAGTTCGTCGCTCCAAAACCCCTTTCTTCGCGTGCGCGCGTTGCCCCAGGCGAAATGGTTGTGGTGGAAGCTGTCGTCTTCGTCCACCGCCATCCAGTCGCCGTTGCCGTCGCCCTCGCCGATCTTCTTATGCAGCGCCTGGGCGAGTTCGAACAGTTCGGCCGGCCTGGCGACGTGGAGGTCCCGGGTGCCGCGTACGGCGATCGCCTTCAGGCGCTTGTCTCCCATGATGACGCCGACGCCGCGGGACGCGCTGGCGTGATTGTGGTCGATGGAAGCCATGTAGACCCGGTTCTCGCCGGCGAGGCCGATGGCCGCCACCTGGACCCGCTGGTCCTTCAGTTCCTGCTTCAGCAGATCCTGGGTTTCGGTCGTGCCTTTTCCCCGCAGGTGCGTGGCATCGCGGATTTCCACCTGGTCGTTGTGTATGTACAGGTAGACCAGATCCGTGGCTTTGCCCCGAATAATGATCCGGTCGTAGCCGGCAAATTTCAGTTCCGGTCCGAAGAACCCGCCGAACAGGGAATGCGACATCAGGTTGGTCTGCGGAGAAAACGTGTTTACCACGGTCCGGTTGGCGCCCGGCGCCGGCGTGCCGTTCAGAAGGCCGGCGCTGAAGATGAGCAAATTGTCCGGGGAGAACGGGTCGACCTCGGGTGGAACCCGTTCAAACAGGATTTTCGCGGCGATTCCCTGCCCGCCGAGGTAGAGCTCGGTGTCCCGAGGGTCCGATTCCACCTTTTCGATGCGACCCAGGGACAGGTCGATTTCCAGACTGAACCCTGTTTCTGCGTATTTCATTTTCTCAGGCGAATACCGGCAGGCAGAAGGAGATTTCCCGCGCGTAGTCGCAGGCCTGGCACGCGAAGCGTGCCCTGAGCGTTTCGCATTTCACGCCGCGTTCGCGATTGTGCGTCAGTCCGATCGGCGCTTCGCAGTCCGGGCAGGCGCGCGGCATGACGATGGTCACCTGCATCTTCGCTACGCAAGCGCCGTCGCGGGTGCGGAAATCCCCCTCCAGAAGGAGGGTGCGGCGTTCGAAAGCGGCAATGCCGCAGTTCTCGAGATCGTTGAGTAGATCGTCAAAGAAGGCGACGGTTTTCGCCGCCTGTTCGCGCGCGAGCGTCTTCCCGGTTCCGGTAAGCATCGATCGCGGCGCCGCAAGGGCGTAGGTCAGTTCCCGGCTCAGCGACTGCACCAGCGCGTCGACGAGACCGCGTCCGCGCAGCGTCGCCTTGGTGAAGAAGGCGCCCACGCCCAGCGCGCCGAGCTTGTCGAGGCGGTCCGCATCCTGCACGATGCGGCACGCGCCGACGCAGGCAAGCCGGTCGTCGTACAGGGCGCGCAAGCCCTCCAGTACGGCTTGTATATCGGCGCGTTCCATCCCGTACTCGGCGAGCATGGCCCCGGCGATGACTGCCGCGTGCTCCTCCTCCGGCACGTCGTCCTTGTGGTATTCGCCATCGCGAAATTTGCCCGCATCGTGGTAGAGCGCGACCAGGACCGGAAGAAAGGCATCGACGCCTTCGCGCGCGGCCAGCTGATGGGCGATGGCCGCCGTGCGCTGGGCATGCTCCAGGAGGAATTCCGATGGCGCCTGTTTGGTCTGGCGGTTGTAGCGCGCCTCGGCCTCGACGAGCGCCTGCCCGATGCGCGCGTGCAGTCCGGGAAAGCGTGACTCCAGAAGTTTTCGCACCTCGTTCATCTTCGGATCCTGCTCCGGGCTTGCCTGCGCTCCTCGGGGATTTGATTCTGACATGTCCCCGACGCGTCCGCCACGGCGCGCAGACCGGGCGGCGCGCCGCGCCTTACGCTTTTGGACACCTGCAGGGCAGGGCGGTGGGAATACCCGATCACAGTACTCAAGTTATTCAAAAAAATGGACAAGTTTGACGGAAATCAATTGACGTGGAAGGTATAAATAAGCATTATAGTACGACAATACCGATTAACTCCAGGAACACGGACGATTGGGTATGGATTTTCATCGAAAGACCCATCGACGGCTATGGGAGGAGCGCCCAATCGATGCCAGGGTCGCGCTTCGCATCAAATGGCAGGGTGTACGGCGCATGAAGGGGCGCAGGCCACCCGAATAGAGAGGACCAAGCCAATGCGGTACGCAGAAACTGGGTTTGATTTGGAAGTCGATCTCTCCCGCGGAAGCATCGACCGGGTGGAAACCGATCCCGAAATGACCAGGCTTCATCTGGGGGGGCTCGGCACCAGCGCGAGGATACTGTGGGACAGGGTCCCCGCCGACGCCGAACCGTTTTCCGATGACAACCTGCTTATTTTCAGCACTGGCCTACTCTGCGGCACCGCGGCGCCCGGCTGCAACCGCACCATCGTCACGACCTTTTCCCCGCAGACCCGGCTGATGGCGTATTCGATGATGGGGGGATTCTGGGCCCCGGAACTGAAGCACGCAGGCTACGACAAGGTGATCCTGCGCGGCCGCTCGCCCGAGCTGGTCTATCTGTGGATCAACAACGACAAGGTGGAAATCCGCGATGCCTCGCATCTGCGCGGCAAGGGCGCCATCGAAACGGCCGAGTGCCTGCGCAAGGAACTGAAGGAACCGAACGCCCAGGTGGCGGCCATCGGCATCGCCGGCGAGAACCGGGTGTTCTACGCTTCCATCGAGCAGGGCCGCTCCAGCGCCAGCCGCGGCGGCATTGGCGCGGTCATGGGCGACAAGGGACTCAAGGCGATCGTCGTGCGCGGGACCAAGGATGTCAATGTCGCCCGGCCGGCCGAGTTCATGGACCTGTGCAAGGGCGTGCTCGATTACATTGCATTCCGCGAAGACCATCCGATCCCGGGGGTCCCCGCCATCCTCTCCGTGCTCGGCTCGCCGCAGGAGATGAGGATCGTCGACGAGGAATGGCACACCACCAGCTTCATGTGGGGCAATGCGCGCACCCGGCGCAAGGACTTCTGGACCCAGGAAATTGAGGAGAAATGGCGCGAAACGCAGGAGCGCGTGCGCACGCGCCTGATCAGCTGCTACAACTGTCCGATGAAATGCGGGGCGACCATTTCCGTCCCGGGGCAGCCCACCTACATGATGAAGTGCTACTCCAAGCTTACCTACACCATGGCGGCCTATTCCGACCTGGAGTTCGGCTTCAAGATCGCGCAGCGCGCCACTGAATACGGCGTGGACGGTTTCTCGACGCCGCAGGTGATGGCCTTCGCGCTGGAGCTGCTCGAGGCCGGCATCCTCACCGACGCGGATTTTCCGGGCATGCCGGCCGACGTCGAGGGCCGCTTCTTCTGGCTGCTCGACCGGATCGTCAGGCGCGAAGGGATCGGGGACGTGCTCGCCGACGGCACCTACTGGGCGGCGAAGCGCATCGGCAAGGGTGCGGAGAAATTCAACCATAACACGATCAAGAAGCAAGAGCAGCTGCCGCTCAAGCTCGGCATGCTGAACCCGGTCTACTATCTGATGTACTCGACCGGGGAGAAGATCAACATCACCCAGATCGAGGGCCAGTTTCCGCAGGCGCCGTTTCCGACCATGGAAGAACGCGAGGCTTTCGTCAAGGACTGGTTCCAGGTTCCGGACGACAAATTCAAGCAGTATCTGCTCGACTGGGAGCCGCGCGGCGAGAATTCGAATCCCCTTTACCCTTCCGTCGAAGCCAGCTGCGACATCGTCGACTGGCAGGAGAAGATGCACTACATCGACGACGCCTTGGGGACCTGCGCCGGGCTGTCGTCCTTCCCCTTGAAGCCCCCGTATCACATCCATAATTTCCCTGGCTTCATCTCGGCCGGAACCGGTATCGACTTCGACGAAGCCAGCCTGTGGAAGGCCGCGACGAGAAACAGGACGCTGCTGCGCGCCATCAATGTGAGACGCGGGATGCGGCGCGCGGACGACAAGCCGCCGGAGGACCACTGGAAGCGGCGCTTTCCCGACCTGGAAAGGAAACTGCTGGACGAGTACTACAAGATGAAGGGCTTCGACGGCAACGGCATCCCCACCAAGGAGTCGCTGCTGGATCTCGACCTGGCCTGCGTCGCCGCGGACCTGGAGCAAAGGGGGATCATCGGCAAGGCAGGCGCGCAAAGCCGGAAGCCAGCGGAAGGAGAAAAACTGGACGCGAAGGAGGCCCTCAGCCATGCCTAAGGTCATGAAGAAGATCAAGCACATCACCGTCAACGCCGATTTGTGCAACGGCTGCCGGGCCTGCGAAGTCATCTGCTCGCTGTTCCACGCCTCGCCGCGCTACAGCAGCAACAACCCGGCGCGCTCGCGCATCCGCATCGTGCGCGAGCCGCTGCGCGACATCTACCTGCCGGTGTACGCCGGCGAATACACGGCGGCGGAATGCACCGGCCGGGACACTTACATCATCGACGGCAAGAAATACGACGAGTGCGATTTTTGCCGCGCGTCCTGCCCCTCGCGCGACCTGTTCAAGGAACCCGACTCCGGCCTGCCGCTGAAATGCGACATGTGCGAGGACGAGCCGGGGCTGGAGAAGCCGAAGTGCGTGGAGTGGTGCATCGCGGAGGCGCTGATCTACGAAGAGCGCGAGGAGGAAGTCGAGGAAGGCGAGCCGAATCCGCCGGACATCGAGGTGGGTGTGGCATCGATGATCGACAAATACGGCTTGCAGCAGGTGCTGGACACCGTCGCAAGAATGATGAAGTCCTAGCGGCAGAAAAGGGGTCGGGAGCAAACACATGGAAATGGTCACCCCGTTCAAGGAGATCATCGACGCCATCAAGGCGGCCGGCGGCGGCGGGTTCAAGCACTGCTACCAGTGCGGCATGTGCGATACGGTTTGCCCGTGGAACAAGGTGCGCAACTTCAGCATGCGCAAGATCGTGCGCGAAGCGACCTTCGGCCTGACCGAGATCGAGAGCGAGGATATCTGGCGCTGCACCACCTGCGGCAAGTGCCCACAGGTCTGCCCCCGTGACGTGAAGCAGATCGAATCCGGCGTCGCCCTGCGCCGGATCGCGACCGAATACGACGTGTTTCCGCATTCGGTGGAGCCGATTCGTGCGGTCGCGGCCAGCCTGCGCGCCGAGGGCAATCCCTTTGGCGAGGACCGCGCGAAGCGCGGCAAGTGGGCGGACGGCCTTGCGGTCAAGCCCTACACCGAGGGAATGGAAATCCTCTACCTGCCCGGGTGTTACCTCTCCTACGACCCCAGGGCGAAGAAGATCGCGCGGGCCACGGTGGAGGTCCTCGACAAGGCAGGCGTGGACTTCGGCATACTCGGGGCGGAAGAGAGCTGCTGCGGCGAGAGCATACGCAAGACCGGTGACGAGGCGCTGTTCAAGGCGCTGGCGCGGCGGAACATCGGCGCCCTGATCGATCGCGGGGTGAAGAAAATCCTGGTGTCCTCGCCACACTGCTACCACACCTATACGCGCGAGTACCCCGAATTCATGGTGCATTTCGAGGTGGTTCACATCTCGCAGCTGATCTTCCGTTTGATCGCCGCGGGCCGGCTGGTACTCGACAAGGAGTACGCGAAGAAGGTGACCTACCACGACCCCTGCTACCTCGGGCGGCACAACGGCGTGTACGACGAGCCGCGCGAAGCGCTGAAGAAGATACCCGGCCTCACGTTGTGCGAGATGCCCGAGTCGCGCAACAACAGCTTTTGCTGCGGGGGGGGCGGCGGGCGCATCTGGATGGAGACACCCAAGGGCGAGCGCTTCTCCGATCTGCGCCTGGCGCAGGCGGTGGAGACGGGGGCGCAGGTCCTGGCCACGGCCTGTCCCTACTGCATCACCAATTTCGAGGACAGCAGGCTGAACTCGAAAGGCGGCGAAGCGATCGAGGTGAAGGACATCACCGAAGTCATCCGGGAAGCCATTCAATAGGATACGCGGGTCGAGGAACAATGCCGTGGCACACACACTAGAACGGGCTATCGAACACGCACACGCAGCACCAGGGCAGCGCGCCCTGCGCCCAGGGGACGACAAATTCGGCGACGTGATGATCGTCGGCGCCGGGATCAGCGGCATACAGGGCGCGCTGGATCTCGCCACCTGCGGTTTCAAGGTCTACCTGGTGGAGAAGACGCCGACGCTCGGCGGGAAGATGGCCCAGCTGGACAAGACCTTCCCCACCAACGACTGCTCGATGTGCATCGAGTCGCCGAAATTCATCGAAGTCGATCGCCATCCGAACATCGAGATCCTGACCTACACCGAGGTCGAAAGCGTCGAGGGGACGGCAGGCGATTTCAAGGTCACCCTGATGAAGAAACCGCGCTACATCGACGAGGACAAGTGCACCGGCTGCACGGTCTGCGTCGAGTACTGCCCGGCCAAGATACCCGACCCGTTCAACCAGAACCTGTCGCTGAACAAGGCGATTCACATCTATTTCTCGCAGGCGGTGCCGCTGGTAACCTACATCGACGACAGCTGCCTCTACCTGAAGGACAAGACCTGCTCGATCTGCAGCGGCGTGTGCGAGAACAAAGCCATCGACTTCAGCCAGGTGCCGCAGAAGATCGAAATCAAGGTCGGCGCCGTGGTGATGGCGCCGGGTTACGACACCTTCGATCCGAAGATCCGCGGCGACTACGGCTACGGCACCATGGAGAACGTGGTCACCAGCCTGGACTTCGAGCGCCTGCTGTGCGCCACCGGCCCGCACGAGGGCCAGATCCTGCGCCCGTCGGACAAGAAGCACCCGCACAAGATCGCCTGGATCCATTGCGTCGGCTCCAGGCAGGTGAATCCGGGCGGCAATACCTATTGCTCCGCGGTCTGCTGCTCGTACACCCAAAAGCAGGTCATTCTGGCCAAGGATCACCTGCCCGAAATGGAAGCGAAGATTTTCCACAACGACATCCGCTCCTACGGCAAGGACTTCGAGCGCTTCTACCAGCGCGCGGCACGGCTGCCCGGCGTCGAGTTCATCCGCAGCTACGTGTCGATCGGCCGCGAGAATCCCGTGACCCGCGACGTCAGCATCCGCTACGCCACGCCCGAGGGCGTGATCGAGGAGGAGTTCGAACTGGTGGTGCTGTCGGTGGGACTGAATCCGCCCAAGGACGCGCAAAAGTTCGCCCGGATATTCGGCATCGAGCTCAATGCGCAGGGCTTCTGCAGGACCAATCCGGTCAACCCGATCGAGACCAGCCGCCCGGGCATTTTCATCAGCGGCGCCTTCCAGGGGCCGCTGGACATTCCCGAGTCGGTGGTGAGCGCGAGCGGCGCGGGGGCGCTGTCGGGGCAGCTGCTGAAGTCGCGCCGCGGCAAGCTGTCCAAGGAAAGGACCTACCCGGAAGAAAAGGATGTTTCGCAGGAAGACGCCAGGGTCGGCGTATTCGTCTGCCGTTGCGGCGCTAACATCGGCCGCGTCGTGGACGTGCCGGGCATCGTCGAGTATTCGAAAACGCTGGCCAACGTGGTGCATGTGGAGGAGAGCCTGTTCGCCTGCGCCACCAACACCGCCAAGGCGATCTCGGACACCATCCGCGACAAGGGCCTCAACCGAGTGGTGGTCGCGGCCTGCACGCCGCGCACGCACGAGCCGCTGTTCCGCGACACGCTGCGCGAGGCCGGCGTCAACCAGTACTTCTTCGACATGGCGAACATCCGCGAGCACTGTTCCTGGGTCCACTCCAAGGAGCAGGCGGACGCCACCAAGAAGGCGAAGGACATCGTGCGCATGTCCGTGGCGCGGGCTGCCAAGCTCGAGCCGCTGGAAGAGTTCTCCCTGCCGGTGAACAAGGTTGCGCTGGTGGTCGGCGGCGGCGCCGCCGGCATGACCAGCGCCCTGACGCTCGCCGAGCAGGGGCATGAGACCTACCTGCTGGAGAAGGACGCCGACTTGGGCGGCATGGCGCGCCGCATTCATTACACGCTCGAAGGTCTCGACGTGCAGACCTGGCTGGCGGAATTGAAGAAGAAGGTCTATCGGCACCGCGACATCCATGTGATCACCGACGCCGAGATCACCGCGGTCAACGGCTACGTCGGCAATTTCGAGACCCGGGTGAAGTCCAAGGGGCGGGTGCGCAACATCAAGCACGGCGTGGCGATCATCGCCACCGGCGCCGCGGAGCATAAGCCGACCGAATACCTGTACGGCAAGAGCGCCCGGGTGATGACGCAACTCGAACTGGAACACGAACTCGGCACCGGCAGCGCGAGCCTGGCGGACATGCACAGCCTGGTCATGATCCAGTGCGTCGGCTGCCGGCAGGAGGATCGCAATTATTGCGCGCGCGTCTGTTGCAGCGGCGCGATGAAGAACGCCCTCAAGCTGAAGGCGGTCAAGCCGGAGTCGGATATCTACGTGCTGTTCCGCGATATGAGGACGTACGGCTTCCGCGAGGATTACTACCGCGAGGCATCAAGCAAGGACGTCAAGTTCATCCGCTTCGAGCCGAACGACAAGCCGCTGGTCGAAGAGGTCGAGGAAGGCGGCCGCAGCTTCCTCAGGGTGACGGTGACCGATCCCGTCCTGCGAAAGAAGCTGGCATTGGACGTGGACAACGTTGTGCTGTCCGCGGCGGTCGTTCCCGCTCCCGGTGCGCAGGAACTGGCGCGCCAGTTCAAGGTGACGCTGAATCCAGACGGCTTTTTCCAGGAAGCCCACGTCAAGCTGCGTCCGGTCGATTTCGCCGCCGAAGGCATCTACCTTTGCGGCACGGCGCAATATCCGAAGCACCTGGCGGAGACCATCAGCCAGGCCTACGGCGCCGCCGGACGGGCGCTGACGACGCTCACGCGCGACACGGTCGTCGCCTCGGGCTCGGTCTGCGCGGTCGACGACATCGATTGCGTCTCCTGCGGCGCCTGCATCACCTGCTGCACCTACGGCGCGATCGAATTCCAGGATACGCCGCGCGGCAAAAAGGCGGTGGTCAATCCCGTGCTGTGCAAGGGTGACGGCCTGTGCAACGCCAAGTGTCCGACGGGCGCCATCGCACTCAAGCATTACACCGACGGCGAAGTGTTGCGCCAGATCGACGCAGCGCTCGCCGGCTGAACGACGATATCGCCAACCCTATCCAAAGAGTAATGAGCTAGCATGGCCGCCCCCGCCGAGTTCAAACCCATCATCGTCGGTTTTCTGTGCAACTGGTGCTGCTACGGCGGCGCCGACCTCGCCGGCGTTTCCCGCTTCCAGTACCCGCCGCACTTGCGCGTCGTTCGCCTGATGTGTTCGGGCCGGGTCGACCTGGAGTTCATTTTCCGCGCCTTCGCCCAGAAGGCCGACGGGGTGTTCATCGGCGGCTGTCACCTGAACGACTGCCACTACAACCCGGAGGGCAACTACGATGCGCTCGGGAACAGCATGATCGCCAAGCGCATCCTCGAGAACGTCGGCGTCAATCCCGAGCGGCTGCGCCTGGAATGGGTGTCTGCAGGCGAGGGCATTCGCTTCGCCGAGGTCATGAATGATTTGTCAGCGAAGATAAAAAGCCTGGGCCCGCTCGGATCGAGCGAGGGCAAGGCCGTTGCGGAACTGCAGGCCGGCCTTGCGGCGGCCACCGAACTCGTGCCCTACATCAAGCTGGTGGAGCGGGAGCGGTTCAGGGTGCCGGAGAGAAAAGAAGAGAACTATCACAAGCTCTTCGGAAGCGCCGAGTTCGATACGCTGTTCCGGGAGTTGATTCTCGACAAGCTCGCCATGGGCCGGATCATGGGCTACGCCCGGCGGCAGCCGGTGGCAGCAGGCGAAATCGCCACCGGCCTGAATCTGCCCGCGTCGGAGGTGGCACGCCATCTGAATGTGCTGGCGCAGCGGGGAATAGTCAAGTTCGACGGCAAGCAAGTGCGGGCCGTGGCGGTTGCCGCTGCCTGAATGAACCAAAGAAGCGATCACATGAGCGAACGAATAATCGAAGGGAACGACGGAATCGAAGGGAACGACGCGATCGACGGAATCATCGAGAAATACCGCGGCAAGCCGGGCGCGCTGATCCATGCGCTGACTGAAATTCAACACGAGAACCGCTGGCTGCCGCGCGAGGTCTTGCAAAAGGTCGCCGACGCTTTGCAGGTGCCTTTCAGCCAGGCGATGCAGATCGCTAGCTTCTACAAGACGTTCAGCCTGACACCGAAGGGACGGCACGAGGTACATGTGTGCACCGGCATGACCTGCCATCTGAGCGGGGCCGCGAAGCTGCAGGAAAAGGTGCAGGAACTCACCGGTCTCAAGCCCGGCGAAACCGACGCCGAGTCCCGCTTTACCTACGAAGCCGGGAGTTGCCTGGGCAGCTGCAGCATCGGCCCTGAGCTGATCGTCGACGGCAAACACCACGGGCGCATGACGCCCGAGAAGGTGGAAGACGTTCTCAAGCGCTACGAATAGGAAACCTATGGCCCCCCACGCTCGCAAAATCGACTCGCTGCCCCCCAGGGGGGGGCGCATGCCCCCTTGGGGCGGCCCGGCGGAGGCATAGCCATGCCCAAGCTCGAATCAGCGGCTGCACTGGAAGATCACAGGGCGAAGGTCCTGGCGGCCAGGGATCCGGCCAAACCGTGCATCGCCGTGTGTGCCGGTGCGGCCTGCGGGGGGCTGGACTCCGCCGCGGTCGCCGCCGCCTTCTCTGCGGAAATCAACAAACAGGCCGCCGCAAGCAAGGTGGACTTCCGGGTCACCGGTTGCCACGGCTTTTGCAACAAGGGACCGAATGTCATCGCCGGGCCGGGCGACATCTGCTACTTCGAGGTCAAGCCGGAAGACGCGGCGGAAATCGTCGCGTGCACGCTCAAAGGGGAGGTGGTCGAACGACTGGTCTACAAGGATCCGATCAGCGGAGAGAAAGCGGCGCACATGAGCGAGGTGCCGTTCTACAAGCACCAGATGCGCATCCTGATCGGCGACATCCCCAGGATGGATCCGATGTGCATCGACGACTACCTGGCGGTCGGCGGCTACGCCGCGCTTGCCAAGGCACTGTTCAAGATGACGCCGGATCAGGTGCTCGAGGAGGTCAAGAAAGCCAATCTGCGCGGTCGCGGCGGCGGTGGCTTCCCGGCTGGCTTGAAATGGGAGACTACCCGAAACGCGCCGGAGAAGACCAAGTACGTCATCGTCAACGGTCATGAGGGCGAGTCCGCCGCCTTCATGGACCGGGCCATGCTCACCGGTAATCCGCACAAGGTGCTCGAAGGCCTGATCATCGGCGCTTATGCCATCGGCGCGCAGCAGGGCTTCATCTACACGCGGCACGACTCGCCGCAGATGGCCCGGCACATTCAGGCGGCGCTCGCCCAGGCGGAGGATTGCGGCCTCCTCGGCAAGAATATCCTCGGCTCCGGGTTCGATTTCACGGTGGAAATGCACTTCGACGTCGGCATTTTCGTCTCCGGCGAATCCTCCGCGCTGATGCGCTCGATCGAAGGCCATCCGCCCGAGCCCAGGCCGAAGTACATCCGCACCTCGGTCAGCGGGATCTGGGACAAGCCCTCCAATCTCAACAACGTGGAAACCTGGGCCAACGTGCCCGAGATCATCGGCCGCGGCGCCGATTGGTTCACCAGCATCGGCTCCGAAAAGAGCAAGGGTACCAAGCTCGTTTCCCTGTCGGGCCACGTGGTGAACAGCGGCGTCATCGAAGTGCCGATGGGGACGCCGCTGCGCACCATCGTCTTCGACATCGGCGGTGGCGTGCCCGACGGCAAAGCCCCCAAGGCGATCCATTTCGGCGGCGCCATGGGCGGCTGCATCCCGATCAGCCTGGTCGATGCTCCGCTGGATTTCGACGGCATGTCGAAGCTCGGCGCGCCGATCGGCGCGGGCGGCCTGTTGGTGATGGACGAGGATACCGACATGATCGAGGTCGCGCGCTACCTGCTCGACTTCCTGGTCAAGGAATCCTGCGGCAAATGCGTCCCCTGCCGCGAAGGCATGGTCCAGATGCTGAAGATCCTGACCAACATCAAAGAGGGCAGGGGCAGGAAGTTCGATCTCGAGCGTCTGGCCGATCTGACCGAGGTGACCAGCCTCGGGAGCTTGTGCGCGCTCGGGAAGACCTCGTCCGATCCGCTGAAGAGCATGCTGCGCTATTTCAAGGATGAATACGAGGCGCGAATCGCCGCGGGCAGCGCAGCCGGGGGACTAGCGCAATGACTGACACGGTATTGCGGATCGACGGCAAGGAAGTCGCCGTTCCCGCCGGAACGACCGTGCTGCAGGCGGCGCGACAGGCCGGCATCTCCATCCCGACGCTGTGCCACCACGAGAAGCTCGAGGATTACGGCGGCTGCCGGCTGTGCACGGTGGAAGTCGAGTCGCGCGGAAGGACAAACCATGTGGCGTCCTGTCTCTATCCGGTGGAAAAGGGCCTGGTCGTGCGCACCCGCACCGAGAAGGTGGACAAAATCCGCCGCGTGATCGTCGAGGAACTCATGGCGCACGCGCCGGACGCGCCGGAGCTGGTGCGCCTTGCGCAGGAATACGGCGCCGACCGGAACCGATTCGAGAAGGAGGCGTCCTTCTGCGTGCTCTGCGGCTTGTGCGTGCGTTATTGTGCAGAAGTCAAGCAAAGGCACGCCGTCGGCTTCATCGAGAACGGCCCTGTGCGCGAGATCAGCTTCATCCCGGAGATCGCCGCCAGTGAGTGCTGGGACTGCCAGGAATGTTTTGCGATCTGCCCGACTTCGTACGCGCAGGCCGCTTATTTCCTCACCGAAGCGCTCGCCTTTCCCGGCAGGCGCAAGGCGAGCGCGACCAGCGCCTGACTGATCGCCGGATTTCCCTGGGCCGCGCAGCTACTCCAAGGCTTGCGGGATGACCTTGGCCGGATTGAACAGTCCTTTGGGGTCGAGCGTGCGCTTGATCGAGCGCATCAGCGAAAGTTCGACCGCCGATTTGTATTGGCGCATTTCCGCGAGCAGGTACTGGCCGATTCCGTGTTCGGCACTGAAAGTGCCTCCCAGGTCGATGGCCACACCGTAAGTCAGCCGGTGCACCTCATCGATCACTTCCTGGGGGGCTGGAAACGCGTCCCAGGCATCGAAACCGAACAGGGGGATGAAGTGCAGATTCCCGTCTCCGAGATGGCCGACGATCACGATGCGGATACCGGCGAACCTCTGTTCGAGCGCCGGGCTGACGCGGCGCACGAACTCCGCTATTTTCGACACCGGCACGGCGATGTCGTGGGGGATGCCTCTGCCCGCCTTCTGGGTCGCTTCGGTAACGCTGTGGCGAATCTTCCACATCGCCGCGCGCTGCGTTTCATTGCTCGACACCGCGGCGTCGGCAAGCAGCCCGCGCGAGAGCGCGGTTTGCAGCAGATCTTCGATGCGCGAGCGCAGCGCGTCCTCCGCGGAGGCATCGCCCAGGTCCGCCAGGATGTGCCAGGGGCCGGCCGGGTCCAGGGGGATTTTCTGGCCGGGCGCGAGCGCCAGCACGTTGCGCAGGTGCGCCGCGTTCATGAGTTCGAATGCGGTCAGCTGGGTCCCCAGCGACGACTGAAACAGCGCCAGCAATTCGATCGCGGCATCGAGGCTCGCGGGCGCCAGCCAGGCGGCGATATGCCGGGTATTGAGAGGGTACAGCTTGAGCGTGGCCGCAGTGACGATGCCGAGCAGGCCCTCGGATCCGATAAACAGCTGCTTGAGGTCGAATCCGGTATTGTCTTTGCGCAGTCCGCGCAGGCCGTGCCAGATGCTCGCGTCGGGCAGCACCACCTCCAGCCCGAGAACGTTCTCCCGCGTATTGCCGTAGCGCAGCACGCCGGTGCCGCCGGCGTTGGTGGCGATATTGCCCCCGATCTGGCAGGAACCTTCTGCGCCCAGGCTGACCGGATAGTAGCGGCCCGCGTCGACCGCGGCGCGCTGAACTTCGGCGAGCACGCAGCCGGCTTCGGCGGTGATCGAATTGTTGGCGGCGTCGATCTCGCGTATGCGGCGCATGCGCGACAGGCTGAGGATCACGCCGCGTTCGCCCGGAAACGGAACCGATCCGCCGCACAGGCTGGTGTTTCCGCCCTGCGCCTGGATCGGCACCGATTGCGCCGCGCATTGCGCAACGACTGCCGCAACCTCTTTCGTGCTGCGCGGTCGCACCACGCACACGGCAGTGCCCTTGTAGTGGCCGCGGCAGTCGGTCACGTATGCGTCGAGATCGGCCGCCCCGGTGAGGACGCCCGTCTTCCCCGCAATCCGTGCCAAGCTCCTGATCAAGTCATCCACATTCATCCCCCGGCTTTCATCGCCTGAATCAATTCGTCCCGCCTTTGCCGCGCGACCGCGGCGCTGCGCTCCTTGACCGGTCCGTAGCCGCGTATCCCCTCTGGAAGACGCGCGATCTCGGCGCCCAGCGTCAGCGTGTCCATGCGGAGCAGCGGCAAGATGGCGTCCAGCGTCGCTTCGTATTCCCTGATCAGGCTGCGCTCCAGGCGGCGCTCGGCGCCGTAGCCGAACAGGTCGAAGGGCGTGCCGCGCAGGAACTTCAGTGGCGCCAGCAGCCGGAAGGCGGACATCAGCCAGGGGCCATAGCGGCGCTTCGCCGGTTCGCCGCTGACCGGATCCGGCCGGGAGAGGGCGGGGATCGCCAGATGGAAGCGCAGCTTGAACGCGCCCTCGAAGGCCGCGCCCAGCGCCTGCGTGAACTCCGGGCCGGTGTAAAGCCGCGCAATCTCGTACTCGTCCTTGTAGGCGAGCAGCTTGAAGTAGCCGCGCGCGACCGCCTCCGTGAGTTGGGTGCCGCCTGGCAGGAGTGCGGTTTCGGCGCGGCGGGCGCGCTCGACCAGATCGGTATAGCGGCGCGCATAAGCCTGGTCCTGGTAGGCAATCAGGTAGTCGCGGCGCCGCGCCGCGATTTCGTCAAGGTTGCGCGACAGCCGGTGCGTTGGCGCGGCCGGTTCGTGTTCGCGCGCGAGTTTCTCCATGCCTTCGGGGTCGAACGCCGCGCGCCGGCCCCAGAGGAAAGCCTGTTTGTTCGCTTCCACGGCTACGGCGTTGAGTTCGAGCGCGCGCATCAGCGCCGCCGAAGTCACCGGTACCCGGCCTTTCTGGTAGGCGAAGCCCAGCAGGAAAAGGTTGCTCATGATGGCATCGCCGGTCAGCACCGTGGCGAGGCGCGTGGCGTCGAGGAAATCCGCCCCGTCCGCGCCGACGGCATCGCGCACCTGCTGTTTCATCGCCGCCAGCGGGAAGTCCTGGTCCGGATTGCGCACGAAATCACCGGTGATCGCCCGGCCGGTGTTGACGATCGCGCGGGTGAACCCGGCTTGCGTCTTGGCCAGGGCCTCGTCGCTGACCGCGACCAGGATGTCGCAGCCGAGCACGATGTCGGCTTCGCCGGTGGCGATACGCACGGCAGAGAGCTTGTCCTGGCGGTCGGCCAGACGCACATGGGACAGCACCGCGCCGCCTTTCTGCGCGAGCCCGGTCATGTCCAGAACGGTGACGCCTCTTCCCTCGATGTGGGCCGCCATCCCAACCAGGGCGCCGATGGTGACCACGCCCGTGCCGCCGACGCCGGCGATGAGCAGGCCATAGGGCGCCGACAGGTCCGGCAGCACTGGATCGGGAAGATCGCCGAAATCGGCGGCGCGCCCGGGGAGGCCTTTGCCTTTGCGCAGGGTTCCCCCTTCGACGGTGACGAAACTGGGACAGAACCCGGCGACGCAGGAGTAGTCCTTGTTGCAGGAAAACTGGTCGATGGCGCGCTTGCGCCCGAATTCGGTCTCGACCGGCACGACCGAGAGGCAGTTGGATTTCGCGCTGCAGTCGCCACAACCTTCGCAGGCCAGCGCGTTGATGAAGACGCGCGTTGCGGGGTCCGGATAATTGCCGCGCTTGCGCCGGCGCCGCTTTTCCGCCGCGCAGGTCTGATCGTAGATCAGCGCGCTTACGCCGGGCGTCTGGCGCAATTCGATCTGTGCCGCATCGAGCTCTTCGCGGCGGCGGATTTCCACGCCGGGAGCGAATCCGCTATCCCTCGCGTAGTTGTCGGGGTCCTCGGCCAGCACGATGATGCGGCGCACGCCTTCGGCACTGAGCTGGCGGCTGATCTGCGGCACGCTGAGCGGGCCGTCCACGGGTTGGCCGCCGGTCATGGCGACGGCATCGTTGTACAGGATCTTGTAGGTGATGCTGACCTCCGATGCCACCGCGGCGCGGATCGCCAGCAGTCCGGAGTGATAATAGGTGCCATCGCCCATGTTGGCGAAAATATGCGGCGTGCCCGATTGTCCGGCCACGCCGAGCCAGGCCGCGCCTTCGCCGCCCATATGGCTGATGGTCAGGGTATTGCGCCCCATCCACACGGCCATCAGGTGGCAGCCGACGCCGCCCAGCGCCGAGGAGCCTTCCGGGACGCGCGTCGACTGGTTGTGCGGGCAGCCGGAGCAGAAATAGGGCGTGCGCGGCACCGCCAGCCGCGGGCAGGCCAGCGCGGCTTCTTTGGCGGCGAGAAAGGCCAGGCGCTGCTGTATCTTTTCCGAAGTGTGAAAGCGGGCGATGCGCGACGCGATGGCGCGGGCGACGATGGAAGGCGTCAACTCCGCGGTCGGGGGCAGCAGCCACTGCCCGTGCGGTGCGGGCCATTCGCCGCTGTCGTCGAACTTGCCGACGATGCGCGGCCGCACGTCCCGGCCGTTGACATCGGTCCAGTTGTAGAGCTGCTCCTTCAACTGGTACTCGATAATCTGGCGCTTTTCCTCGACCACCAGGATCTCTTCCAGCCCTTCGGCGAACCGACGCACGCCGCTGGCTTCCAGCGGCCAGGGCATGCCGACCTTGTACAGGCGAAGGCCGATGTCCGCGGCGTGCGCCTGATCGATGCCCAGGTCGTCCAGCGCCTGCAGCACGTCGAGGTAGGCCTTGCCGCAGGAAATGATGCCCAGGCGCGGCCGCGGCGAGTCGAACACCAGGTGATTGAGGCGGTTGGCCCGTGCATAGGCGAGCGCCGCATAAATCTTGAATTCCTGCATGCGGTGTTCCTGCGCCAGCGCCGGGTCGGGCCAGCGCAGGTGCAATCCGTCCGCCGGCAGCACGAAATCGCCCGGCAGGGCAATCTGCACCCGCCGCGCGTCGAGCTCGACCGTGGCGGAGCTCTCGACCGTGTCCGAGGTGGTTTTCAGTGCCACCCAGCAGCCCGAGTAGCGCGACATGGCCCAGCCGTGCAGGCCGAGGTCCAGGTATTCCTGCACCCCTGCCGGCGCCAGCACGGGAATCGCGCAGGCCGAGAATATGTGCTCGCTCTGGTGCGCCAAAGAAGAAGAACGCGCGCCGTGATCGTCGCCGGCGATCAGCAGTACGCCTCCGTGCCTGGACGTGCCGGCGTAGTTCGCCTGTTTGAACACGTCGCCGCAACGGTCGACGCCGGGCCCCTTGCCGTACCACATGGCGAAAATGCCGTCCCGCTTCGGTTTCGGAAACAGGTGCAGCTGCTGCGTGCCCCAGATGGCGGTTGCCGCCAGGTCTTCGTTGATGCCCGGATGGAAAGTGATGTTGTGCTCGCGCAGGAAGCGCCCGGCGTCGCGCAGAGCCGTGTCCAGGCCGGCCAGGGGCGAACCGCGGTAGCCGGAGACGTAGCCCGCGGTGTCGAGCCCGGCAGCCAAATCCCGCTGGTGCTGCAGCATGGGCAGGCGCGCCAGGGCCTGGACTCCGGTGAGGAAGACGCGGCCATGGTCGAGGCGATACTTGTCCTCAAGCGATACATTCGCAAGCATGCTGCTCCTCGCGTCAGGGCGCAGGCGCGGTGTTTCCGTAAATGGCAGCCGTGCGGGCGGCGCCCGCACGACCCGTTACATCTGCCTCAGTCTTTCACCAGCAGCCACTTGCCATCCTTGATGGTGAGCAGGACTTGGCCGCTGTGATCGTAGCCGGAGTGGTTTTGCGCGCTCATGGTGACGATACCCTGGGACATGCTCAAGCCCTTGATTACCTCGATCGCGTCGCGCAGCGCGGAGCGGAATGCCTGCGTACCCGGCGTGCCTTTCTTCAATGCCTCCGGAATGGCGTGCTGCAACAGCAGGCCTGCGTCGAAGACGCCGGCGCCGAAAATCGGCGGCTTGGCGCCGTAAATGCGCTCATAGCCGGCGACGTATTCGAGCGCCACCTTCTTCGTCGGAGCGCTGTCGGGGATCTGTTCGAGAACCAGCAGCATGGGGCCGACCACCAGTGCGCCTTCCACTTGCTTGCCGCCGATCTTGATGAAATCCGGTGAGCCGGCGCCGTGGGTCTGGTAGATGTTGCCCTTGAATCCGGCATCGATGAGTTGCAAGTGCGGTAGCGCGGCGTCCGCAGCGACGCCGGCCACGAGCACCGCATCCGGCTTCGCCGCCATGAGTTTCAGCACCTGCCCGGTGACGCTGGTGTCCTGGCGGTTGTAGCGTTCATTGGCGGTAATCTGCATGCCTGCTTTTTGCGCCATTGGCGCGAAGGTCTTGTACCAGTTCTCGCCGTAGGGATCGTTGCGACCAATGAAGCCGATGGTCTTGACCCCGCGCTTCACCATCGCCGCGACAACGCGCTCGCTGATCACATCATCGTTGGGATGGGTCTTGTATACCCAGCGCTTCTTGTCGTTCATCGGCAGCACCACGGCCGAGGTTCCGACCGGCGCCAGCATCGGCGTTTGTGCTTCGGCCATGACCTGGAGCACGCCCATCGCGTTGGGCGAACCGGAGGGCCCGATCAGGGCATCGATCTTGTTTTCGCTAATCAGCTTCTTCGCCAGCGTTACGCTCTGCGTCGGATCGCTGGCATCGTCGAACACGATATACTCGATGCTGGTGCTGCCGACCTTCTTCGGCAATTGTGCGACCGCGTTCTTCTGCGAGATGCCGACGAAGGCGGCCTGGCCGGTGGCCGAGGGAATGACGCCGATTTTCACCTGCGCCTGGGCGGAAAGCGATGCCGCCAGCGCCAGCGCCGACAGTGTTCCGGTAACTTTTCCGAGCTTCATGATTTCTTCTCCTTGGTGGATAAAAAAACAAATGCTGCCGCGAGCTACATGACGAATCCGCCGCTGGCCAACACGACCTCGCCGCTGATGTAATCCGATTCGGGGAGGCACATCAGGTACACCGCTCCCGCCGCCTCCTCCGGCGTGCCGCCACGGCCGAGCGGGATCATCCGGTTCATGAATTCGATGAACTCCGGCTGAATGCCCATTTTTACTTCGCGCTCCCCGATTTTCGCCACTGCCTCGCCCGATCCGACCGGCTGGGTCATGCGCGTCTGGATCAAACCGAACGCAACGCAGTTTACATTCACTCTGTAGCGGCCCCATTCCTTGGCCATGGTCTTGGTCATGCCGACGATGGCCGCCTTTCCTGCAGAATAGCCCATCTGTCCGGCGTTGCCGTACAGGCCGGCGATGGAGGAAATGTTCACCACCTTGCGGTTGACGCCACGGCCTGCGTCCTTTTCCTTCTTGCTCGCGCTGCGGATGAAGTCCGATGCGGCGCGCAGGATGCGGAAAGGCGCGGTGGCGTGCACGTCGAGCATGGCGTACCACTGCTCGTCCGTCATTTTCTGGATGACGCCGTCCCAGGCGTAGCCGGCATTGTTGACGATGATGTCGATGCCGCCGAACCGGTCCAGCGTCGCCTTGACGATGCGTGCGCCGAAATCGGGCGCCGTGACGTCGCCCAGGCAACTGATGGCCTCGCTGCCCAGTGCGCGTATCCGCGCGATGGTCTCGTCCGCCGGGCCCGCGTCCAGGTCGTTCACCACCACTTTGGCGCCTTCGCTCGCAAGCTTTTGCGCGATGGCCTGGCCGATGCCGCGGCCAGAGCCGGTGACGATGGCGATCTTGCCTTGCAATTTCTTCATCTCATTTCCCCAAAAAATGCTTGCTCCAATTCGCTGACGGCGCCAGTATAGGCCGGGTCTGCGCGCCTTTCTGCCAAGTCGGCTGATGCATCCTCCCGTCTAATGCGCTTCGGGCTTTACCCCGGTCAGCGCGATGATTTTCCGGTAGCGCTCGATGTCCTTGCGCACCCAGTCTTCGAGTTGCTCCGGGGTGCCAGGGTGCGCATCCACACCGACCCCCGCAAGGCGTTCGATCACCGCGGGGGCCTTGAGCGCCGCGACGATGGCGCGATTGAGCTTCGCCACCGTCTCGCGCGGCGTGCCCGCCGGCGCGAGCACGCCGTACCAGTTCAACAGCACGAACTCGGGATAACCCGATTCGGCGAAAGTCGGCACCTCGGGTGCGACCGGCGCGCGCGCCGGTCCGGTCACGGCCAGCGCGGTGAGCTTTCCGGCGCGCGCCTGGCGGATGCCGTTGGCCGCGACGATGAACATCAGATTCACCTGCCCGCCGAGCAGGTCGGCCAGGGCGGGACCACCGCCCTTGTAGGGCACATCGAGGATGTCGACTGCCGCCATGCTCTTCCACCATTCGAAACCGAGATAGTGCGGGCTCGAGCTGCCGAGCGAGGCGAAGCTGAGGGCGCCCGGCGACCGCTTTGCCGCCGCCGCGAGTTCCGCCAGCGTCTTGGACGGCACCGAGGGGTGCGCAACCAGCATCAGCGGCGAGGTGGAAACCTGCGCCACGAACGCGAAATCCCTGAGCGAATCGTATGGCAGCGGCATCCCGGACGCCGCGTTGATGGAGTGAAAATCGGTCGTCAGCAGCAGCGTGTGGCCGTCGGGTGCGGAGCGCGCGACCGCTTCGGTGGCGATCAGCGAATTGCCTCCCGGGCGGTTGTCGACCACCACCGGCTGGCCAAATTCGCGGCCCAGGTGCTCTGCGAGCGCGCGCGCGGCGACATCGGTGCCGCCGCCGGGAGGGAAGGGCACCATGATCCTGAGCGGCCTGGACGGAAATCCCTGCGCCAGCGCGAGTCCCGACACCAGGGCCAGCAATGCGAATGCGCATCCGATCAGTCTTCGTTTCATGCGATCACCCCCGCGCCGGCGAGTGCGTCCAACTCCGCTTGCGGGTATCCGGCTTCGGCGAGCACCGGGCGCGTATCGGCGCCATACTTGGGCGGGAAGGGGAGCGCGGCACAGGCGCCCTCCAGGTCGACTGCCATCGGCTGCATGTGAACCACGCGCGCGTCGGGCATCACGGTGCGGGTCAGTTTTTCGCGCACCTGGGCCAGTTCGCGCACCGCGCGGATATCGAGGATGCGGGTGGCCGGAATCGTAGCCGCGCGCAGATCGGCAAGGAGTTCGTCCATCGTATGCATGCCGGTCACGACGGCCATGTCGCGGTGAATCGCCTCGCGCTCGCGGTGGCGCCCCTCATTGGTGCGGCGCGCCTCGTTCGCGACCGACGCGAATTTTGCGCTTGCGGTGAGCCGCTGCCACTGCACGTCGCTGCCGATTGCCATGTAGATGAAACCGTCCTTTGCCGGGTAGACATTGGTGGGGATGAACTTGCGATGCTCGTTGCCCGCGCGCGTGATCTCGTTCGGCTCGCAGCCGAAGTCGATCAGCGGGAGCACGGTGATCAGCCACGAGGCCGCGGCCTGCAGCATCGAGACGTGGATCTCCCTGCCGCGGCCGCTTTCACACCGGTCGAGCAGCGCCAGCATCACGTTGGCATACACTTCGTCGCCCGCCTTGAGGTCGATGACGGGGATGCCGGTCAGCATGGGCGGACCCTTTGGATCGCCGGTGACTTCCATGTAACCCGCCATCGCCTGTATTACCGGGTCGTAGCCTGGTGCGTTCGGGACCTGCGGCCCCATTGCCGAGATGCCCGCCCAGATCAGGTCGGGCTTGACTGCCGCGAGCGTCGCATAGTCGATCCCCAGCGCCTGGTAGCGCGAGGGCACGGTATTGCAACAGAAAACATCGACATCCAGCGTCCGGATGAGGCGCTTGAGCGCGTCCTGCCCACGCGCGTCCTTGAGGTTGAGCGCGATCGCCTCCTTGCCTGCGTTGGGCGCAATGAAGTAGCTGCGGCGGTCCTCGTCGGCGACACGCGAGCCGATGTAGCGGTTCGGGTCGCCGGGGAGGCCGGCGCCGCTGGGCGTGGACTCGATGCGGATCACCCGCCAGCCCAGTTGTGCGAAGCGCAGCGTGGCGTAGGGCAGGGACAGCGCCTGCTCCAGCGACAGGATGGTGCGGCGTTTCATGTTGCCGTCTCGGGCGCGTTGTACAGCTTCTCGCCCTTGCCGTGCAACGCGCGGTACACCCGTTCGGGAGTGAACGGCAGGCCGCAGATGCGCACGCCGGTGGCATTGTAGATCGCGTTGGCAGTTGCGGCAGCGACACAGATGGCCGGCGCTTCGCCCACGCCTTTGGCGCCCTTCGGGCCTTCGCCATCCATGGACTCGATGAAGGCGATATCCATTTCCGGAATTTCCGGCGCCGTGACCAGTTTGTAGTCGCGGAAATTGGGATTGCGCGTGACACCGTTTTCGACGATCAGGCTTTCGGTGAGGGCGTAGCCCTGGCCCATGACCACGCCGCCTTCGACCTGGCCTTCGATCCCGAGCCGGTTCAGCACCCGGCCCACGTCGTGCGCAGCCGTGACTTTCTTCATTTTGACGATGCCGGTTTCGGTGTCCAGTTCGATCTCCACCACCTGGGTCCCCCAGGCGTAGGCCGCCGATACGTTGCCCTTGTAGTCCTTGTCCTGGTGCGAACTGGGGGGTTCGTAGTAGAACGTCGTCATCACCAACTCGGCTTTGTCCGAGAAGTGCAGGTTGCGCATCAGGCGCGGCAGATCGATCAGCACTTCGCCGCTGGCGGTTTTGATGACACAGCCACCGCGCAGGTCGAGTGTTTCCGCCGGGCAATCGAATTTCCTTGCCGCGGCCGCAAGGATCTTGGTTTTCGCCAGGCGCGCCGCGCCCAGGGCGGAGTTTCCGGCGATGAAGGTGGTGCGGCTCGCGTGCACGCCCACGTCCCAGGGGGTGATCGCGGTGTCGTTGTTGATCACCGTGAGCGCCGACATCGGCAGGCCCAGCTCCTCGCACACCAGCTGCGACAGCACCGTTTCCGAGCCTTGTCCGATCTCGGATGCGCCGGTGATCAGCGTCACCTGCCCGTAATCGTCGAGCTTGAGGATGGTGCCGCAGCCATCCGATGGATAGATCTTGGCGCCGCCGCCCACGTGCAGCATCGAGGCGATGCCGATGCCGCGCTTGATCGGACCGGGGGCGTTGCGGTTTTTCACGTTTTCCGCGAACTTGCGCCGGAAGTCACTGCGTTCGGCGGCGATGGTGAGACAGTCCTTGAAGCCGCAGCTCTTGAAATCCATGCCCTGGCCGCTGACTTCGCCTTCGTCCTGGGCGTTTTTCAGGCGGAACTCCAGCGGGCCCATGCCGACCGCCTCAGCCATCTTGTCCATGTGCGCTTCGACGGCGAAGGTGGCCTGCAGGTTGCCGTAGCCGCGGAAAGAGCCGGCATAGGGATTGTTCGTATACACCGCCTTGGTGTGGTAGTCGCAGTTCGGCACCCGGTAGAGCGACGAAAAGGTCTGCATCATCACGAACGGCGTGGTCGCGCCCCAGGAGGTGTAGGCGCCGTTGTCATGCAGCGTGTGCACCTGGCGGAAGGTCAGCGTGCCGTCTTTCTTGCAGCCCGAGCGCAGCGTGAGCAGCACCGGCTGGCGGGTAGGCGAGGAGATGAATTCCTCCTCGCGCGTGAACACCAGCTTGACCGGCCGTTTCGCCGCGCGCGCGAGGAACACGCAGATCACCTCGAACGGGTAGATGTCGAGCTTGGAGCCGAAGCCGCCGCCTATGGAGGGCTGGATGATGCGAATCTTTCCCGGATCCATGTTGAGGTATTCGGCGAACTCGCGCTTGTGCAGGAACGGCACTTGTGTGTTCGAATACATCAGCAGGTTGCCGGAGGCATCGAATTCGGCGATCATGCCCGAGACGCCCAGGCAGCAGTGGGTGACGTAATGCAGCTTGAAAGTGTCCTCGACCACCACGTCCGATTCGGCCTCGGCGCGCACCACGTCGCCGTGGCAGTAGTCGAAGCGCATGGCGATATTGTCCGGCTTGCCGGTGAACGCAACCGGGCCGGTGGGCTTCAGCGCGTTCTCGCCGCCGGGTCGGTGCGGCTCCGGGTGGATCAGCACCGCGCCCGGCTTGATCGCCTCCGCCGGGTCGGTGAGAATGGGCAGGTCTTCGTATTCCACTTTGATCAGCTTCAGCGCTTTCGCGGCGATTTGTTCGGACTCCGCCGCCACCGCCGCGACTTCGTCACGCAGGCTGCGCACCTTGTCCGCCTTCAGAGGCAGGTGGTCCTTGGCCACGCCGATCGGGCGCTGGTTGACGATGTCGGCGGCGGTGATCACCGCATGCACCCCGGGCAGCGCCCTGGCCGCCGAAGTGTCTATGCTCCTGATGCGCGCGTGCACGCGCGCCGAGCGCAGGATTTTGCCATAGAGCTGGCCCGGCAGATCGATGTCGTGGATGTAGCGCGTCTTGCCGCTGGCTTTCTCCGGCGCATCCATCTTGGGGATGCGCTTGCCGATCAGGGTATCGGGCTGGATGAAGCGGATTTTCTTTTCGGCGACGTTCATGGCGTGGCTCCTTGCTTGTCCGCGTCGTGCGCCGAAGCGATCGCATCGACGATTTTCTTGTAGCCGGTGCAGCGGCAAAGGTTGCCTTCGATGCCGCGCTTGATCGCCCCGGCATCGGCATGCGGATGGGTGGCGAGCAGATGGCTGGCCTGCATCACCATGCCCGGGGTGCAGTAGCCGCATTGCACGGCGCCGTGCTCGACAAAAGACGCGCGTAGCGCGTCGGCCTTGACGTCAGCGGCGAGTCCTTCGATGGTCGTCACCTCCCGGCCCTGGCAGTCGACCGCGAACATGAGGCAGGAGTTGAGCGACAGGCCGTCGACCAGGATGGTGCAGGCGCCGCACTCGCCCTCGCCGCAGCCGTACTTGGTGCCGGTGAGGCCGATGACTTCGCGTAGCATGTCCAGGGCACTCATGTCCACGCGCACGGTGGCGCGCTTTTTGACGCCGTTCAGGGTGAATTCGATGTCATGTTTGAGCGACATGGGCGAGCATCCTCTTGGTGATGTTATGGATCAGTTCCCTGCGGTACCAGGCGGTGGCGCGGATATCGTCGATCGGCGTCACCTCGTCGCGCGCCACATTGGCCACGGCATCGATGGTCGCCGGGTCCAGGCGTCTGCCTTCCAGGGCCCGCTCGGTGCGCGGCGCGCGCATCGGGACCGGCGCTACCGCGCCGAAGGCGATGCGCACATTCGACAGCGCGCCGTCCGTCAATATGCCGGCGATGCCGATCGAAATGGTGGAGATGTCCAGCGCCGGCCGGGTGCCGAATTTGAAGAAGCGGGCGCAATGATGCGCGCCCGGCAGCGGTATGCGCACGCCGGCCAGCAAGTCCGCCGGACCGAGCCTGGTTTTGCCCGGCCCGGCGAAAAATCCAGCCAGCGGCATGCGGCGCCGGGCGAGGCTGCCGTTGGGCTTGGACGCGAGTTCGACTTCGGCATCCAGGGCCAGCAGCGGCACCAGCGTGTCTCCAGCAGGGGATGCGTTGCAGATATTGCCGCCGAGGGTTGCGGCGTTGCGGATCTGGTTGCTGGCGAAATGGTCGCAGGCTTGGACGAGCATGGGCAGGTGCTGCAGCAGCAGTTCGCTTTGCAGGATCTCGGTCATGGTGGCGAGCGCGCCGATGCGGATCGCACCGCCATCGATGGCGATGCCTTTCAGTTCGGCCACATGACGGATGTTCATCAGCGTGCGCTTGATCTTCACGCGGCCGCTCCGGCTCTGCGGCATCAAATCGGTGCCGCCGGCAAGGACGGTGACCTCACCCGAGCGCAGGTACTCGGCCGCCTGTTCCAGGCTGGAGGGCGCGACATATTGTTCGATTTCGGTCATTGGCTGGTCCTCAAAACATGTCTCAAAAGCGAATAGGTTCCTTGTAGCGGCCGAATACTCTCACCATTTCATGGGTGATCTCGCCGACGCTGGCGTAGGCCTTCACCGCCTCGACGATCGCGGGCATGAGATTGGCGCCGGCCTGCGCGTCTGATCGCACACGCGTCAACGCCAGCTCCACTTTCGCGTTGTCGCGTTCCGCGCGTACCTGTTTCAGGCGCTCGATTTGCAACCGGGCGTCGTCCTCCTTGTAGGCGTGGAACTCGACCGGATGTTCTTCCTCGCGCTCGTTGCGATAGCGATTGACGCCTACCTTGGGAAAGGCGCCGGACTCGATGTCGCGCTGCATGCGGTAGGCCTGGGCCGACACCCGGGCCTGGATGATGCCCTCGGATACCAGCTTGACGATGCCGCCCTCGGCATCGGTTTCGGCCATGATTTCAACGATTTTGTCGCGCATCTGGTTGGTCATGGTTTCCACGTAGTAGGAGCCGGCAAGCGGGTCTGCCGTTTCGGTGAGGCCCATTTCCTCGATCAGGATCTGCATCGTGCGCAGGGAGATGCGCGCGGAGTACTCGGTGGGAATGGTGTACGCCTCGTCATACGAACATAGCGCCATGGTCTGCGCGCCGGAAAGCGCGCTGATCAGGGCATAGTAGGCGCCGCGCACGATGTTGAGTTCCGGCTGCTCGAAAGTCAGCCCGCCGCCGCCGCCGCCAGCGATCATGCGCAGCCACATCGAACCGGGCTTTACCGCGCCGTACTCCTCTTTCATGATCTTGGCCCACAGGCTGCGGCCGGCGCGGAACTTGCACACCTGCTCGAAGATGTTGCCGAAAATGTTGAAGTTGTAGGACAGCCGCCCGGCGAACTCGTCGATGGAGAGGCCGCGTTTCAGCGCCTCGTCGGCGTACGCCTTGGCGATCGAGAACGCATAGGCCATTTCCTGCGCCGGCGTCGCGCCGGACTCGCGTATGTGGTAGCCGCAGACCGAAACCGGGCTGTAGCGGGGCGCATGCTCGGCGCAGTACTCGATGGTGTCGCCGACCAGCTTGATCGAAGGCTCGACCGGATAGACCCAGGTGCCGCGGCCGATGAATTCCTTGAGGATGTCGTTCTGCGCCGTGCCGCGCAATTGCTTCAGGTCGTAGCCGCGCTTCTCGGCCATGGCGAGGTACATGGCGATCAGAATCGCCGCCGCCCCGTTGATGGTGAGCGACACGGTGATCTTGTTCAGGTCGATGCCGTCGAAGGCGACTTCGAAGTCGCGCAGGGTGTCCACCGACATGCCGACGCGGCCGATCTCGCCCTCGGCCAGCGCATCGTCCGAATCCAGGCCGATCTGAGTCGGCAGGTCGAAGGCGACGTTCAAGCCGGTCTGGCCGTTGGCGATCAGGTATTTGAAGCGCTGGTTGGTCTCGGCCGGATTGCCGAACCCGGCGTACTGGCGCATGGTCCAGGGCTGCTTGCGGTACATCAGCCGGTGGATGCCGCGGGTGAAGGGGTATTCGCCCGGCAGGCCGACCAGCTCGGTGCCGCCGCTTCTTTGCACATCCTCCTCGGTGTACAGGGGGTTGACCTCGATTCCCGATTCGTTGACCACGGGCTTGAGTTCAGGCTTTGCGCGCTGGTTCATTTTACGCGGTCCCTGCGTTTTGCCGGATGTAGTCGACGATGGCATCGAGCTTCGATCCGGTGGGGAAGATGCCCTTGAAGCCGAGGTCGCGCAGCGTTGCATGGTCCTGCTGCGGCAGACAGCCGCCTATCAGCCAAAGCTTGTCGGTGAGCCCGCCGGCTTCGAGCAGGGGTTTGAGTTTCTTGCAGAAAGGCACATGCGAGCCGGCCATGCTGGACAGGGCGATGACATCGACATCCTCGTCCAGCGACATACGCGCCACTGCTTCCGGCGTCTGGCGCAGGCCGGTATAGATCACTTCGAAGCCCGCATCCATCAGCGCGCGCGCCACAATCTTGGCGCCTTGATCGTGCCCGTCCAGCCCCGGCTTGGCGAGGAGTACCTTAATTGGTTTCATGAAGTCAGCTCTTTAGCAACAACGAGTTTGAGTATCTCGCTGGTGCCGCCGCCGATCAGCAGGAAGCGCACGTCGCGCAGATAGCGCTGCACCGGATATTCCATGGCAAAGCCGTAGGAGGCGAGCACGCGCGCCGCCTTGTCGCAGATGGTCGCCGCGGTTTCCGTGGCGAAGAGCTTCGCCATCGCAGCCTGCTTGTGATGCGGCAGGTTGGCATCGCGCAGCCACGCGGCGTAGCGCACCAGGTGCGTCGCGGCCTCGAGATCGGTTGCCATTTCCGCGAGCTTCAACTGGATCGCCTGAAAGCTGTTGATGGGTTTGCCGAACTGCTTGCGCTCGGAAGCGTAGCGCACCGCTTCGTCCAGCGCCGCCTGCGCGATGCCGAGGCCCATGGCGCCGGTGATAATGCGTATTTCCGCCAGGGTCTTGCGCAAATGGCCTTCGCCGTCGCCTTCCTCCCGGCTCAGGCGGTGGCTGTCTGGGACGAAGCACTCGTCGAAACTGACTTCCGAGGTGGGCAGGGCCCACACGCCCATCTTGTGGATCGCGCGGCCGACCGCAAGGCCCTTGAACAAGCGCTCGACCAGGAAAATGGTGAGTTTCTTTTCCTCCCCCGCCTTGGCGAACACCGTGAAGAAATCGGCGACCGGTGCCGAAGTGATCCAGGTTTTCCGGCCGTTCAGTACATACCCGCCTTCGACTTTCTTGGCCGCGGTGGCGATGGAATTGAGATCGGAGCCGGCATTGGGCTCGGTCATGCAGATCGCGGCCAGTTTTTCTCCGCGCAGTGCCGGCTTGAACAGGCGCTCGATGATGTCCGCATTGCCGAGCATGTGCAGGAACTTGGTGCCCATGAGGGATTGCATTGCCGCTGCCCCGGCGAGCGACATGGAACCGCGCGCGATTTCGGCCAGGGCGAGGCAGAATTCCGACAGCGCCATGCCGGTGCCGCCGACTTCCTCCGGGTAGCGCATGCCGAAGAAGCCGAGATCGGCGAGTTCCTTGAACAGGACGCGCGGAAATTCGTGCGCTTCGTCCAGCGCCGCCGCCTGCGGCGCGATGCGTTCATTGCAGAAGCGCGCGAACGTGTCGCGCACGGCTTTCTGTTGTTCGGTGAGTTCGAAGCTCATGGTCGTGGGTCGTTTCGCGTCTCAGGCGCCATAGCGCTCGCGCGCCGCGGCGGGCGAAATAATGCCATTCTTCACCTCTTCGGCGAGCAGGGCGCGGTCGCGTTTCGCCGGATCGCCGTAACCGCCGCCGCCGCTCGCGACCTGGTGATAAACCGCGCCCTTGGGCACGCCGGTGATCAGGTCCTTGTTTTTCGGCACCACTGTCTGTCCATCCGGGTAGCGCAGGCGGATGAAGTTGAGCCCGCCCGAGCCGCCGTCGAACAGTCCGAAAGCCGGCTCGAAGTCGCCGTCGCCGAAAGTTACCAGTTGCGTGTCGTCGGAACCGATTTCGAATATCGTTTCCACGCCGAGCCCGCCGCGCCACTCGCCGGCGCCGGCGGAATCGGTGAGCAACTCGTGCTTGATCAGGGTATGCGGCGTCTGCTGCTCGAACATTTCGTAGTCCTGGTCGAGCACGCCGCCGGATGCGTCGATCATGCCGATATGGTCGTAGCCATCGGTTCCGAGCATGGCGCCCGACCCGCCTTTCAGTCCCATGAAGCCGATGTCGACGTACTTCTCCATGTTTCTCGGATCGATGCCGGTGGTGAGCGAGGCCAATAGATTGTTCCAGCCGGCGGTCACGCGATCCGGCATCACCGGCGCCAGCGCGCGCTGGATGGCGTCGGCGTTGGGCGGACAGAGGTGGTTGCCGAAGGTGGTGGCCTTGGGGTAGGCCGCATTGAGGATGGTCCCTTCCGGGATCACGATCTCGATCGGCTGCACCATGCCCTCGTTGTGCGGGATATCCGGATTCACCATCTGCAGCAGCGTCAGGATAGTGGCCGAAGCGCTGGACGTATAAGTGCCGTTGACGAAGCCGTTGGTCTGCGGGTCGGTGCGCGAGTAGTCGAACTTGATCGACTTGTCCTTGACTTCGATGTCCACGCGTATCGTGTACTTCGAGCCTTCGTAGCGGCCGTCGTAATAGACGTAGCCTTCGCCGGCATACTTGCCGTTCGGAATCTTGGCGATCTCCGCTTCCATCATCCTGCGCGTGGCATCGAACAGCGCCTGCTTGTGCGCTGCGTAGCTGTCGACGCCGTATTTCAGCAGCAATTCGAGCAGGCGGCGTTCGCCCACGGTGCATGCGCCCATTTCGGCCTTCATGTCGTGCTGTACGATGTCCAGCCTGACGTTGGCGAATAGCAGATTCCACACGTCCTTGCGCAGCTTGCCTTTTTCGACCACCTTCACCGGCGGGATGCGCAGCGCCTCCTGCCATACTTCGACCGCGTTCGGGTTGTAGCCGCCGGCGACGTTGCCGCCGATGTCGGCCTGATGGCCCTTGACCGCGGTCCACGCGACCAGCCTGCCGTCGAGGAATACCGGTTTGAACGCAGCGACGTCGTTGTTCTGGTTTCCCAGGCTGAACACGTCATTGTGGAAAATGACGTCGCCCGGGTAGATTTCCTCGCCGAAGTACTGCTTGATGTACTTGCACACCGGCGCGAGCGAGAAGGCTAGTATCGGCAGGTTCTCGGTCTGCTCCAGCATGTTGCCGTCGCCGTCGTAGAGACCGGTGACATAGTCCTTGGCCTCGCACAGGATGGGCGAGCGCGTGGTCTGCGCCATGGAGATGCTCATCTCGTCGGTGATGGACTTGAAGGTCCGGGCATAGACCGAGAGCAGGATGGGATCGATTTTCGCGCTCATGAGGTACTCTCCATCTCTTCTTCCATGCAGGTTTTGACGAGATCCTCGCGGCCTTTGTGGTAAAGCGCGAAGGAACCGTAGCTGTCCACCACGCAATCGTAAGAGGCGCTGACGAAGATCGCGGTGGTCTCCTGCTCGATCATGGCCGGTCCCGCCAACTGATTGCCAAAGCGCATCCTGTGCCCGTCGTACACGGGGACCTCCTCGAACGCATTGGTTTCGGGAATATAGACCTTGCGCCTGCCTTTGAGGGCGGCGGAGGCGTCCGCGCCCGCCCAGGACTCCTGTTTGTAATAGGGCTTGTCGGTGAGGCCGATCGCCTGCACCCGCACGTTGATAATCTCGACCGGCGTGTTCTCCTGCTCAAGCGAATAACCGTAGAGCCGGTTGTGCTCGGCGTGAAACGCGCGGCTTATCGCAGCGGCATCCGCGCGGTCGATCAGCGCGCGCGGCACCGGGAACGACACCTCGTGGTACTGCTTGATGTAGCGGCAGTCGAAGCTGACTTCGTGGCGGCGTTTCAATTCGGGGATGCGCTCTTCGGTCAGCTGGCGCGCGCCTTCGCGCCACATGTCGTCGATGAGGCGCGCGAGCCCCGCCCAGTCGAGCGCGCCCAGGCGCGAGACGAAGGTGCGCACAAAGTCGTGTTTCAGTTCGCTCATGAGCATGCCGAAGGCGCAGAGCACCGAGGATTCGCGCGGCACGATCTGCAGCGGGATTTCCAGTTCGGTGCAGATGAGGCAGGAGTGCATGGGGCCGGCACCGCCCGCCGGGATGAAGGGGAATTCGCGCGGATCGAAGCCGCGCTTGATGGTGACTTCGCGCACGCCCTGGGCCATGTTGTTGCAGGCCACGCGGTACATGCCTGCAGCCGCTTGCTCGATCGAGAGGCCCATCGGCCGGGCGATGTGCTGGTCGATGGCGGCGCGCGCAGCGGCAGGGTCGAGCTTCATTTTCCCGCCGGCGAAGAAATCCGGGTCGAGGTAGCCCAGCACCACATTGGCGTCGGTGGTCGCGGGCAGCGTGCCGCCCTTCATGTAGCAGGCCGGTCCCGGATCGGCGCCGGCGCTCTGCGGCCCCATGCGCAGCATCCCGCCCTGGTCGAGCCAGCCGATGGAGCCGCCGCCAGCGCCTATGGTGTGGATGTCCAGCATCGGCAGCGCGATTTTGCGCCGCGCGATTTCGCCGTCGTTCTTGACCATCGGGCTGTCCACCGCGATCGAGGCCTCGAAGCTGGTGCCCCCCATATCGGTGGTAATGCACTTGTTCTGGCCGTGCACCCGCACGTAGAACAGACCTGCGCCCGGCCCGCCGGCCGGACCGGAGAGCAGGGTGAGGGCGGCCTTTTCGCGCGCCAGCTGCGGCGAGATGACGCCGCCGTTGGATTGCATGATCAGCAGCAGACCCTTGAATCCGATCTCCTTGAGCCGTCCCACCAGCTGGTCGAGGTAATGATTGAGCTTGGGTCCGACGTAGGAGTTGAGCGCGGTGGTGCTGATGCGCTCGTAGAAGCGGATCGAGGGCAGGACATCGGTCGAGACGCTGAGGTAGGCGCCGGGCATTTTGCGCCGCACCAGTTCCGCCGCGGCCTGCTCGTGCGCGGGATTGGCGAACGAGTTCATGAAGCAGACCGACACGGCCTGCACGCCTTCGCGCTTGAACAACTCGACGGCCTGCGTGATCTGGTCGAGCTTGAGCGGCTTCGCTTCCCTGCCGTTTCGGTCCAGCCGGCCTTCGATGCCCGCGCGCAGATAGCGCGGCACCAGCGGTTTCACGTTGGTGTAGCGGTTGTTGTACTGCTCCTCGCGGATGCCGCGGCGCATTTCCAGGGCGTCGCGCACGCCCTCGGTGGTGATCAGGCCGCACTTGGCGCCGGTGCCGGTCAGCGTGGCATTGGTGGTCACGGTGGTGCCGTGGACGATGGTGTCGATGGTCGCAGCGAAAGCCTGCAGCGACAGCGGCGGGTTCATCGCGGCGGCGATGTCGGCCAGGCCGTTCACGACGGCGATCGACGGGTCGTCCGGGGTTGACAGCGTCTTGAATATCGCCGGTTCCGCGCCTTCGCGCGTAAGCACGAAGTCGGTGAACGTGCCGCCGACGTCGATTCCGATCTTCAGCGCCATCCGGGGTCTCCTGCAATGGTTGCCATGGGTTTCACCCTCAGTTCGCGGCCGGGTGCGCGACCATCTGGCGCACGTCTTCTTTGCGGATTTTCCCCAGCGCGGTTTTCGGCAGTTCGCCGACGAACACCACTTCCTTCGGATGCTTGTAGCGGGCGATGCGGCCTTCGAGCAGTTGCAGCACCGCTGCCGGCGTGAGGCGACAGCCGGCTTTCGGTGCCACCACGGCCACGACAACCTCGCCCCAGCGCGCATCGGGGCGTCCGATGACCGAAGCCTCGGCGATGTCGGCGCATTCCGCAAGAACGTTCTCGATTTCCGCCGGGTAGATATTTTCGCCGCCGGAGATGATCAGCTCCTTCCTGCGGCCGTCAACAAAAAGATAGCCCTCGGCATCCTCGTGGCCCATGTCGCCGGAGTGAAACCAGCCGCCGGCCAGGGCCGCCGCGGTCTCCTGCGGCGCATTCCAATAGCCGCTCATCACATTCGGGCCGCGCACCAGGATTTCGCCGGTGGCGCCCTGCGCCACGTCGCGGCCGAGATCGTCGACGAGGCGCAGCTCGCAGTGCGCAGCGGCCTTGCCGGTGGAGCCTGCCTTGCGCATCGCGTCCGCCGCCTTCAGGCAGACGGCGATCGGGCAGGTTTCGGTGGAACCGTAGATCTGCACCAGCGGCACGCCGCGGGCGTGCACCGCGTTGATGATCCTGGCCGGCACGATCGTCGATCCGGTCGTGATCATGCGCAAGCTGGAGAAATCCGCGCCACGCCAGCGCGTACTCGCCATCATCATGTCCAACTGCGCCGGGACCAGCACCGTCAGCGTGATGCGCTCGCGCTCGATCGCGTCGAAGCAGGCGTCGGCGTCGAACTTCGGATGCAGCACCACGGTGCAGCCGGCCTGCAGCGCGGGCGTGGTCAAATTGTTGAGTCCGCCCACGTGGAACAGCGGCAGGGTGGTGAGTATCCTGTCCTCCGGCGTGAGTTCGTGCATGTCGGCGCAATTGGCCGCGTTCCAGGCGAGCGCGTCCTGGCTGAGCAGCACCCCTTTGGGCCTGCCGGTCGAACCGGACGTATAGCAGATCAGCAGCGGCGTCGCCGGATCGAACGCCGCATCCCTGGGCGCGGGGCCGCTCGCGCGCGCGGCGAAATCTTCATAGCCGACCCAGCCCGGCCGCGCCTGACCGAACGCGACTGCGGTGAAAGGAGGCAGGGTTTCCCTGATCGCGTCGATCTGCGCGGCGAACTGGGGCTCGACGAACAGCAGCGCGGGCGGGCAGTGCGCGAGCATCTGCCGGTGCTCGGGGCCGGCGAGACGCCAGTTGAGCGGCATGAACAAGGCGCCAAGGCGCGCACAGGCGAACAGCAGGGCGAGCATTTCCGGGCTGTTGACGCCGAGGTAGGCGGCGCAGCCGCCGCGCTGGAGGCCGGACGCCGCCATCGCGGCGGCGAGCCGATGCACGAGGGCGGCCATCGCGCCATAGGAAACGTCGCGTCCCGGGAAACGGATCGCCGTGCGCTCCGGCGTCAGCGCGGCATGGCGGTCAATCCAGTCGGACAGGTCCATCGGTCTGCTCCTCATCCACAATGGGTGCTCCATACACCGCTTCTGGCTCCCTCTCCCGTCAGGCGCGGGCAGGGGAGAAAGCGCCTATTTCACGCGTCGCACACCTCCAGCACTACGGCCATCCCGGTATCTCCGGCGGCGCAGCCGGTGAACAGGCCGTAGCCGCCGCCGCGCTGCACCAGTTCCTCTATGACTTCGATGATGGAGCGCGTCCCCATCGGCGCCTGCGGGTGGCCCCAGACCAGCGAGCAACCATAATTGTTCATGGCCATCAGGTCGGCGCCGGTTTGCCGCGCGAAAAAGATGTCGTTGACCGCGAACGGGTTGTGGGTCTTGATCACCGCCAGGTCTTTGAAGCTGCGGCCGGCCTGCTCCAGCGCGCGCTGCGCCGCGGGCACCGTGGCCTCGGGCATGTAGGCCAGCGCCGCCCGCGCCATGCCGAATCCTTGCAGGCGCACCGCGATTTTCTTGTTCGTCGACAGTTCGCGCGCTTTTTCGCGCGTGGTGAGCACGATGGCCGCGTTGCCGTCGGCAGGATGCGTCTGGCCGCCGTAAGTGACCGTGCCGCCTTCGGCGACCGGTTTCAGTTTCGCGAGTCCCTCGGCGGTCGAGGCGGATACGCCTTCGTCGCCTTCGATCGTGACGGCGGCCTTCTTGAAGTTCGGTGCCGGGACTTCGAACGGCAGGGTCATGAAGCGCTTGAGAAAGGCCGAGCCGTCCTTGAGCGCGTCGCGGTACTGCTGCTCGCGCCGCAATACCACCTCGTGCTGTTGCGCCGTGCTGATGCCATGCTTCGCCGCCACGTTTTCCGCAGTTTTCAGCATGGAATGGCCGCCCAGCGGATCGCAGCCGAAGTTGTCCATCACCCAGTCCTCGGCTGCGCCGGTGCCGCCGGCGCCGCGCGGATTGGGGTAGTAAAGGTGAGGTCCGTTCGAGGTGCGGTCGCAGTTGACGACTAGCGCCGTGCCCGCCATCCCGACTTCGATTTCCTGCGCGCCGGCGAGCAGAGTGCGCACGCCGGTGGCGCAGGCCTGCATCAGGGTCGGGCCGCTCGCCTGTCCCGCACCCACCATGCCCGTCAGCCAGGGCAGGCCGAAGAAGGAGTGGTTCTGCGGCACCGAGAAGCCGAGCACGCCGTAATCGAACAGCTTCGGGTCGAATTTGCGTTTCGCGAGTTCCTTCTTCGCCACATGCGCCGCGAATTCGACGCTGTGCAGATTGGCGAAACTGCCTTGCCAGCGGGTGAAGGGGGTGCTCCAGTAGGCCCCGTAGGGGATTTCGGCTTTGTACGTCATTTGCATGCGCTCCTAAGTCAGGGCTATGGTGGCCTTGCCCAATTGTATGTTTTCGCCCTTCTGGTTTTGCGCGGCGATTTCCAGGTCGACCAGCTGCTCGCCGGCTTCGACGCGCTTGGCGGCGACCTTGCCGCTGCAGGTGATGACGTCGCCCGGGAACGCCATGGCGACGAAACGCGCCGACAGGCTGCGCACCCGCCGTTGCGGCACCCACCGGGTCAGCAACTGGCCGAGGAATCCGAGCGGCAGCATGCCGTGGGCGATGATGCCGGGCAGGCCGCCGGCTTTCGCCGCCTCCTGGTCGACGTGGATCGGATTGTGGTCGGCGCCGGCGCCGGCATAGAGCGCGAGCTGCAAATGGCTGATCGCGGGCGTGGTCAGCGCGGGAATCGCGTCGCCGACATTGATGTCTTCGAATTTGACCATGTCCGGTTCCTAGTTCCGGACCACTACGGTGGTGCGCAGGTCGCACACATGCTCGCCGCGCTGGTTGTCGAGCCTGATTTCCGTGACCAGGAATTCCAATGCACCGTTCTTCTTGTCGTAGACATCGACGACTTTCTGCCGGCCGGTGACGACGTCGCCCGCGCACAGGTCGGCGTGATAGACGAAGGACTGTTCCGCATGCATCGCCCGGCGCTTGTCGATGCCGAGTTCGTCGAGAATCATGAACGACTGATTGCGGTCCATGATCATCGCGAACGGAAACGTCGGTGGCGCGGGCAGGGAACGGTAGCCGGCGGCCCTGGCCGCTGCTTCGTCGTGGTAGACCGGGTTGTCATCGCCGATCGCTTCGGCAAAGCTGCGCACCCAGCGCTTTTCGATTTCCACGCTGAACGGCGGGTACGCCTTGCCGATGACGCTCTTGTCTATCATGGTACGCTGTCCTCCGCTGCAGAGGGGGCGGCTGCCGGATCACGATCCAGTCCCACCGCCGTGATGAAAGCGCGCTTTGCTTCGGTGAGATGGTCGCGCATGGCCTGGGCGGCGGCGTCGCCGTCGCCTGCCGCCAGCGCCGCGGCAATGCGCTTCAGCCCGCGCAGCACCACGTTGCGCACCTTGGCGTCGTCCAGCGTCAGCGCGCGCAGGTGTTGCACGTGGTCGGCGTAGAGTTCCACCGCGTGCACCAGCCACCGATTCTGCACCAGGGTCAGCCAGGCGGAACGAAAGCGGGCGTTGGCGTCCATGAACGCGTCGTTCTCGCCCGCCTTGTGGGCGGCGACGCTGGCATCGAGCGCCTGCATGACCGGCGCCAGCGCGGCAGGGTCGTTGGCCTGCTCGGCGACATGGCGCACGGCCTCGGGCTCGACCAGGAAACGCACCTCGTAGATGTCGTCCACGTTCTGCAGCGTTAGCGCCGGCACGGCGAAGCTGCGCCCGTCGGAGGAGATCAGTCCTTCGCTGGCAAGCCGGGTCAGCGCCTCGCGCACCGGCGTGCGCGACACGCCGAGCTGGGCCGCGAGATGCACTTCCTGCAGCGGGTAACCGGGGAGGATCTTGCCGTTGCGCAGATTCGCGCGCAGCGTCAAATAGACTTGGTCGCCCAGGGCGAGGGGGCGTTCAACCGGATTCAATGACGGGACCAAGGATCGAACTCCGCTAGCATGGATCGGGGGCTATATGAACACGGGATACTGTATACATTAGCCGGGCGATTGTAAATACCGGATATCATAGCGCCGGCCGGCGCCGATGGCGCCGGTCGCCATCTGCCGATCTGGCAGCAATTTTTCGCAACAGGGAGTCCCAGCATGAGCCGCAGCATTCTCGATGAAGCGCATATCCACCCGGCGATACGTGAAACGATCGGCAACAACCACGCCGATATCGTGCAGGAGGTAACGGACGCCGTCGCCAAGAACGATGTCGTGATCGTCGGCATGGCGCAAAATCCGATGCCGAAAAAGGCCAGGAAGCTCCTGGATCAGCAGCAGATCGCGTACCGATACCTGGAATACGGCAGCTATCTGAGCCTGTGGCGCCGCCGCAACGCGCTGAAGATGTGGACCGGATGGCCCACGTTTCCGATGGTGTTCGTGAAAGGCGTGCTGGTCGGCGGCGCGAGCGACTTGCAAAAGCTGATCCAGTCCGGCGAACTCGCGCAGCTATTGGGCAAGAAGGCCTAGGAGGCGACATGCCCCACATCACCGCCGGCGACGGCGTCAAACTCTATTACGAGGAAGCAGGCCAGGGCACGCCCATCGTGTTCGTGCACGAATTCATGGGCGAATACCGCAGCTGGGAAGCGCAGATGCGCTATTTCTCGCGGCGCTACCGCTGCATCGCCTACAACGCGCGCGGCTATCCACCCTCGGCCGTGCCGGATCGGCCCGAGGACTACGGTTTCGAGCACCAGCGCGCCGGCATCCTGGCGATGCTGGACGGGCTCAGGATCGAGAAGGCGCATATCGTCGGACTGTCGATGGGCGCGTTCGCGACCTTCTATTTCGGCATGCAATGGCCCGAGCGCGCGCTGTCGCTCACGCTCGCCGGCATCGGCTCGGGATCGATGCCGGAGGCGCGCGCGAAATTCAGGCAGGAATCCGAGGCGGCCGCGAACAAGCTGCTCGCCGAGGGCTGGGAGAAAAGCGCGGACGTGCGCGGCAATTCGCCGACCCGGGTGCAATTGCAGAACAAGAATCCGCGCGGCTTCGCCGAGTTCCTCGGCCTGGTCAGGCAGCACTCGGCGAAAGGGTCGGCATTGACGCTGCAGGGCTATCAGGCGCTGCGCCCGTCGCTCGGCGACTTCAGGCAGCAGATGGCGAAATGCACGTTGCCGACGCTGATCATCAGCGGCGACGAGGACGAGCCCTGCCTGGACGCCTCGCTGATGCTGAAGCGCCACATGCCCGCCGCCGGCCTGGTATTCATGCCGCAGACCGGGCATGCGTGCAACCTCGAGGAACCGGAACTGTTCAACCTGGTGTGCGAGAGGTTCTTCGACCAGGTCGAGTCGGGGCAGTACCGGATGCGCGATCCGCGGGCGACGCCGGAGCGCATGCTTTGACCGCGGAACCGGCATCGTTCCTGTCGGCGGCCAGGCTCGCGGGGGATGGGCGATGACGGACCGCGACATGCCGACGCTCGCCGACGTCATCGCCGCCCGACGCCACGTATACCGCTACCTGAAGCCGACGCCTCTGTACCGCTATTCGGGCCTGAGCGAGCTGCTCGGCGCCAGGGTCTGGGTGAAGCACGAGAACCACCAGCCGGTGGGCGCGTTCAAGGTCAGGGGCGGGGTAAACCTGGTGGCGCACCTGAGCGCGGCCGAGCGCGAATCGGGGCTGTATACCGCTTCGACCGGAAACCACGGCCAGAGCATCGCCTACGCGGCCGGCGTGCAGGGCCTGCGGGCGACGATCGCGGTGCCGGAAGGCGCGAATCCCGGCAAGGTGGCGGCGATGCGCGGCCTGGGCGCCGAAGTGGTGTTTCACGGCCGCGATTTCGACAGCGCGCGGCTGTGGATCGAAGGCGTCGCCAGGGAGCGCGGCGGCCGCTTCGTCGGTTCCACCGAGGAACTGCTGATCCACGGCGTCGGCACTTACGCGCTCGAAATCGTCGAGGAACTGCCCGAGGTCGACGCGATCATCGTGCCGGTCGGCGCCGGCAGCGGCGTCTGCGCCACCGCGATCGTGGCGAAGGCCGTCAATCCGCGCATACAGGTGATCGGCGTGCAGTCGGCACAGGCGCCGGCGATGCAGCTGTCCTGGGTATCGGGCAAGCCGGTCAGCGCGGACATGCATACCATCGCCGAGGGGCTGGCCACGCGCATCCCGTTCGCGAACACGCAGCGCATCGTGCGCGCCTACCTCGACGATTTCGTGCTGGTCGAGGACGACGCGATCGAGCGCGCGATCGTGCTGCTGCTCGCGCGCACCCACAATCTGGCGGAAGGGGCGGGTGCGGCTGCGCTCGCTGCCGGCCTCATGCTCAAGCAGCGGCTGGCCGGGAAGAACGTGGTGCTGGTGATGAGCGGGGGCAACCTGTCCGTGGAGCAACTGCGCCAGACGCTGGCGCGGGCGGATGTGGCGGAGGCTGCCGGCTGAACGTCGAAAAATCTCGCGCAGAAGCGCCCGCTCGGTCATAATGGCGCCGGCGGGCCGCCCCGCATTGCAGCGTAGTGAACCTGGTCAGGTCCGGAAGGAAGCAGCCACAGCTATTTACTGCAAGTGCCGGGGGTCCGGCTCGCCATTCCGGAATCCTTTCTCCGCAACCCGCGTGACGCTGGTAAAATTTCGGCATGAGTTACCAGGTTCTTGCGCGCAAATGGCGCCCGCGTAATTTCTCCACCCTGGTGGGCCAGGAGCATGTGGTGCGGGCGCTGACGCACGCACTCGATCAGAACCGCCTGCACCACGCCTACCTGTTTACCGGCACGCGCGGCGTCGGCAAGACCACGCTCGCGCGCATCCTCGCCAAGGCGCTCAATTGCGAGACCGGGGTCAGTTCGAAGCCGTGCGGCGTCTGTTCCGCCTGCACCGAAATCGACAGCGGACGCTTCGTCGACTTGATCGAGATCGATGCCGCCACCAATACCGGCATCGACAACATGCGCGAACTGCAGGACAACGCCGTCTATGCGCCGACGCGCGGCCGATTCAAGGTGTTCGTGATCGACGAAGTGCACATGCTGTCCAAGCAGGCGTTTAATTCGATGCTGAAAACGTTCGAGGAACCGCCCGAGCACATCAAGTTCATCCTCGCCACCACCGATCCGCAGAGGATTCCGGTCACGGTGCTGTCGCGCTGCCTGCAGTTCAACCTGAAGCAGATGCCGCGCGAGGCGATTTACGGCCACCTCGAATACATACTCGGAGAGGAAAAGACCGCTTCCGAGCCGGCGGCGCTGCGGCTGATCGCCCAGGCCGCGCAAGGCAGCATGCGCGATGCGCTATCGCTGCTCGATCAGGCCATCGCTTATGCCGGCGGCAAGGTGAGCGAAGAGGCAGTGCGCGCGATGCTGGGCGCCATCGATCAGGATTATCTGTTCAAGCTGCTGGATGGACTGGCGCAGCAGGATATCGGGGCGATGCTCGCCGTAGCAGACGAAATGGAGTCGCGCAGCCTTTCATTCGACGGCGCGCTGCAGGACCTGGCCACCTTGCTGCACCAGACTGCACTGGCGCAGAGCGCACCCGAGGCCCTGGAACCGGATCTGCCCGAGCGCGAGCGCATCCTCGGCCTGGCGCAGCGCTTGGATGCCGAAGAACTGCAGCTGTATTACCAGATTGCGCTGCACGCCCGGCGCGACCTGCCGCTGGCGCCGGATGAATACGCCGGCTTCAGCATGAGCCTGATGCGTATGCTGGCTTTCCGTCCGGCGGAACTGCCTGCCGCTGTGGCGCCGCCCGCTGCAAAAAAAAAGCCTGAAGCGCCGAATGCGCGAAATGCGGTCGCGGCAGCATCAGCATCGACTGGAGCGACCGCCCCGGGGGCGCGCCGCGCCGCGGAAGCCCCGCCCATGCCGGCAAGTGCATTCGATGGAAACTGGCCGGCGCTCGCCACTCAGCTCAAGGTCAGCGCTCTCGCCAAACAGCTCGCGCAGAAGAGCGAATTGCGCAGTTTCGACGGCGAAAGCATAGAACTGGGACTGACGTTCTCGGACAAGCATCTGGCGGAAAAGGTGTATCAGGACAAGCTTCGCGACGCGCTGAAGGCGCATTTCGGCAGGGCGGTCGCGCTCAAGATCGTAATCGGGGACATCAGCGGCAATACCGCCGCGATCCAGGCGCAGAGCGAGCGCCAGGCGCGCCAGGGCAAGGCGCTGGAGGCGATACAGGGCGATGCGTTCGTGCGCGATCTGATGGATACCTTCGGCGCGACCATCGTCGATGATTCGGTGAAACCCACCTAACAGGAGAGAGCTTCATGATGAAAGGTCAGCTGGCCGGCTTGATGAAACAAGCGCAGCAGATGCAGGACAACATGCGCAAGATGCAGGAGCAACTCGCCAGCGTCGAAGTGGAGGGGCAATCGGGCGCAGGCATGGTCAAGGTGGTGATGACCTGCAAGCACGACGTGAAGCGCATCAGCATCGATCCTTCGCTCATCGGCGACGACAAGGAGATGCTGGAAGACCTGGTCGCGGCCGCGGTGAACGACGCCGTGCGGCGCGTCGAGGCGACGGTGCAGGAAAAGATGAGCGGGGTCACTGCGGGCATGGGCCTGCCGCCGGGAATGAAACTGCCGTTTTGAGCGCGGAGACGGGAGGGGGCCAGGCCGAATTTTCCTCTTCCGCGCCCTTGCCGCCGCGCCTGCCGATTCATGAAACCCCCATCCTCTCTCGAAGCCTTGATTGAGGCCCTGCGCTGCCTCCCCGGCGTGGGGCCGAAGTCGGCGCAGCGCATGGCCTATCACCTGCTGCAGTATGACCGCGACGGCGCGCAAAAGCTGTGCGAGAGCATAGGCGGGGCGCTGCGAAGCATACGCCGCTGCGCCAGGTGCAATAGCTTCACCGAGGAAGAAATCTGCGCGCTGTGCAGCTCAAAGCGGCGCGACGCCACGCTGCTCGCGGTGGTCGAGACGCCTGCCGATCTGCTGATGATGGAACAGACGCTGGCCTTTCCCGGAATGTATTTCGTGCTCATGGGGCGGCTGTCGCCGCTCGACGGCATCGGGCCCAGGGAAATCGGCCTGGAGCGGTTGCTCGCGCGCGCCACCGACGGGGTCGTGCGTGAAGTGGTGCTGGCGACCAATTTCACCAATGAAGGCGAGGCCACCGCGCATTACATCGGCGAGATGCTGCGCGGCCGCGAAATTAAGGTGAGCCGCATTGCCCGCGGGGTGCCCGTGGGCGGTGAGCTCGAGTATGTGGACAGCGGCACCCTCGCGCAGGCGGTGGTCGAGCGCAGGCCGCTATGAGCGCGAAGAAAGCGCTGGAAGGCATCAAGGTCATCGAACTGGGCCAGCTCATCGCCGGCCCGTTCGCGGGGAAGATGTTTGCCGAGTTCGGCGCCGAAGTGATCAAGATCGAGGCGCCGCCCGCCGACGGCCAGCCCGGCGGCGACCCGCTGCGCCAGTGGCGCAAGCTCCATGACGGCACCTCGCTGTGGTGGTACACGCAGGCGCGCAACAAGAAATCGGTCACGGTCAACCTGCGCGTCGAAGCAGGGCAGGAGATCGTGCGCAGGCTGGCGCGGGATGCCGACATCGTGATCGAGAATTTCCGCCCCGGCACCATGGAAAAGTGGGGCCTGGCTTACGAGCGCCTGGCCGCGGAAAATCCGGGGCTGATCATGCTGCGTCTGTCGGGTTTCGGGCAGACCGGCCCCTATCGCGATCAGGCCGGATTCGGCGCGATCGGCGAATCCATGGGGGGGCTGCGCTATCTGACCGGCTATCCGGACCGGCCGCCGGTGCGTTCCAATCTGTCCATCGGCGATTCGCTCGCTTCGCTGCATGGCGTCATCGGCGCTATGATGGCGCTGCACCATCGCAACATGAACGGGGGTCGCGCGTCCGGCAAGGGGCAGGTGGTGGATGTGGCGCTGTACGAGGCGGTGTTCGCGATGTTGGAGAGCACCTTGCCCGAGTTCGACCTGTATGGCGTGGTGCGCGAGCGCAGCGGCAGCAACCTGTCCGGCATCGTGCCATCGAACACCTATCTGACCAAGGATGGACAGCACGTGGTGATCGCGGCCAACGGCGACAGCATTTTCAAACGCCTGTGCGCCGCCATGGGGCGCGAGGACCTCGGCAGCGACCCAGCGCTCGCCGACAATGCCGGGCGCGCGAGGCGCGCCGACGAACTCGATGCCGCCATCGGCGGCTGGGCCGCCGGGCATACCGCGGCGGCGCTGCTCGGCCTGCTCGATGCGGCCCAGGTGCCCAACGGAAAAATTTACAGCATTGCCGATATCGCGAGCGATCCGCAGTATCTGGCGCGCGACATGATCCGCCAGTTCACGCTCGATGACGGCACGCCGCTGAAGCTGCCGGGAATCGTGCCCAAGCTCTCCGCCACCCCGGGCGATGTCGGCTGGATCGGGCCCAAACTCGGCGCGCATACCGAGGAAGTGCTGCGCGCGCACGGCTACGACGCGGCCGCAATCGCAGAGTTGCGCGAAAGGAAGGCGATATGAAGGCGGGGGAGGATGCCGCGCGCGCCGTTCCAATCGCGTTCAAGGGGCGCGGTGCAGCGGACAATCCGCAATGCCGCTTCGATGGCCGGGGGCGCGAGGCGTGCGATGACGGCTGGGAAACCGAAGATGAAGAAGCGCGTGCTCCGCGCACCGAAGTGACCCTTACGCGCGCGCGCTCCATCATCAGCCGCAACGATTCGCCCGATATCCCGTTCAGCCAGTCGATCAATCCCTACCAGGGTTGCGAGCACGGCTGCGTCTATTGCTATGCACGTCCCAGCCACGCCTATCTGGGGCTGTCGCCGGGCCTGGATTTCGAAACCAAACTGTTCGCCAAGGTCAATGCGGCGCAACTGTTGCGCGCGGAATTGTCGCGTCCGGACTACCGCTGCGAGGTCATTTCACTGGGCGCTAACACCGATCCGTACCAGCCGATCGAGCGCAAATACAAGATTACCCGCGGCATCCTGGAGGTGCTCTCGGAGTGCGATCACCCGCTCGGCATCATCACCAAATCGGCCCTGGTCGAGCGCGACCTGGACCTGCTCGCGCCGATGGCGAAAAAGGGCCTGGTGCATGTGTTCGTTTCCATCGGCACTCTGGATCACGATCTCATGCGCCGCCTGGAGCCGCGCAGCTCGGCGCCGGAGCGCCGGCTGAAAGTCCTGCGCGCTCTGAGCGAGGCCGGCGTACCCTGCGGCGTGCTGGTGGCGCCCGTCATCCCGTTTTTGAACGACCATGACCTGGAAGCGGTGCTGGAGCGCTCGGCCGCACAGGGCGCAGGCACGGCGGGCTACCAAATTCTGCGACTGCCCTACGAACTGAAGGACTTGTTCAAGGAGTGGCTGGAGCGGCATTACCCGCTCAAGGCGGCGCGCATCATGAGCCAGATCCGGCAGATGCGCGGCGGGCGGGAAAACGACTCGCGATTCGGCGCACGCATGAGCGGGGAAGGTCTGTTCGCCGAATTGCAGGAAAGACGCTTTCGCCTGGCGTGCGGGCGCCACGGACTGAATCTTCGCGGCCGCGACGAGTTGGATGCGGCTCGCTTCAAACCGCCTGCCGGAACCGGTCAATTGAGCCTGTTCTAAGTACGTGCTGCGTTGACAGGCGGGCGTGGCTGTGTGAGCATGAAGCGGGATGGGCAGGGGGCAGCGCAAGCCACGCCCCGGGGGATATCAATGTGAAATCAAGGAGGATGAACATGTCGAAATGGATCAGGTTGGCGCTGGGTGCTGCCGTCCTTGCGCTGGCCGTGCCGGCCCACGCACAAGGCGCGCCGGAAAAAACCAAGGTGCATATCGCGGTCGGCGGCAAAGCGGCGTTCTATTATCTGCCGCTGACCATCGCCGAGCAACTCGGCTATTTCAAGGCCGAGGGCCTGGATGTCACCATCAGCGATTTTGCGGGCGGTTCGCAATCGCTGCGCGCCGTGGTCGGCGGCAGCGCGGACGTGGTCTCGGGTGCCTATGAGCACACCATCAATATGCAGGCCAAGAATCAGATCCTGCAGTGCTTTGCGCTGATGGGGCGCGCGCCGCAGTTGTCGGTGGGCATCGCGACTGCGAAGGCGCCTGCGTACAAATCCGGCAAAGATCTTAAGGGCATGAAGATCGGGGTTTCGGCGCCGGGTTCGAGCACCAACATGCTGGTCAATCAATTGCTGGCCAAAGACGGCCTCAAACCTTCGGATGTGTCCATCGTCGGTGTCGGCACCGGCGCGGGCGCGATCGCCGCGATGAAGAGCGGCCAGATCGACGCCATTTCGAACACCGATCCGATAATGACCAAGCTGGAGCAGGACGGCGCGGTAAAGATCATCGCCGATACGCGCACGCTCAAGGGCACCGAGCAGGTGTTCGGCGGCCCGATGCCGGCCGCGTGCCTGTATGCGCCGATCGCTTTCGTGCGCAACAACCCGAACACGGCGCAGGCGCTGACCAACGCCATCGTGCGGGCCGACAAATGGCTGCAGCATGCCTCGCCGCAGGATATTCTCAAAACCGTGCCTGAAAGCTATTTGCTTGGCGACAAGGCCTTGTACCTGTTTGCGTTCAGCAAGGTCAGGGAGGCGTTCTCGCCAGATGGGTTCATTGCCGACGCCGGCCCCAGGACCACCCTCAGGGTGCTGCCCGGTTTCAATCGCGAAGTCAAACCGGACCAGATCAAACTTGAGCTGACCTATACCAACGAGTTCGTCAAGAAGGCAAACGCGAAATATAAATAAGGTCAATACCGGACGCCTCGCGGCGCCGGATTGACTGCGCGGAATGGAACGGCGGTCTGAGAGGTAGTGATGCATCTGTAGTTTGCCGCGACGCCGTTCACCCTGCGCTCAACTGAACCAGCATGATTCACGCACTCGCCCTTGAAGACATCAGCTGTACCTTCATATCGCGCGACGATCGTACACAGCGCTACACCGCGGTCAAGGACACGACCCTGGTGGTGCAAGAGGGCGAGTTCGTCTGCGTGGTCGGGCCTACGGGATGCGGAAAATCCACGCTGCTCAATGTCGCCGCCGGCCTGCTCCAGCCGTCCAGCGGTTCGGTAAAGGCGTTCGGCGAGCCCCTGGCCGGCATCAACAGGCACGCAGGCTATCTGTTCCAGGCCGAGGCCTTGATGCCCTGGCGCAGCGCGCTCGACAATGTCATTGTCGGGCTCGAATTCCGCGGGATGGAGCGGGCCGAAGCAACCGAACGCGGCAACGACTGGCTCAAGCGGGTGGGGCTGACCGGGTTCGGCAATCGCTATCCGCACCAGCTGTCCGGGGGGATGCGCAAGCGTGTCTCTCTCGCGCAGACCTTCATCCTGAATCCGCAGATTCTGCTCATGGACGAGCCGTTCTCGGCACTCGACGTGCAGACGCGGCAGTTGATGGAGAACGAGCTGCTCGATCTGTGGTCGGCCGAGCGCAAATCGGTGGTGTTCATCACCCATGATCTGGAGGAGGCCATCGCGCTCTCCGATCGGGTGGTGGTGTTGTCTGCCGGGCCGGAGACGCATCCCATCGGCGAGTACAGGATCGATCTGGAACGTCCGCGCGACGTGTCTGAAATCCGCCTGACGCCGCATTTCATCGAGCTGCATGCGCAAATCTGGCACATCATGAAACGAGAGGTACTGAAAGGCTATGTTCAGCAACAACGCTAAGGCCAGGCTGCGGCTCTACCAGATGATCGTGCTGGCGGTGTCTTTTCTCCTCTGGTATGTGCTCACCAGCCCGACGCTGCTGCCGGCGGTCTATTTCGCTGACGCGAATCAGGCGGCGTTTTTCTTCGGCGAGCCGCAGAAAGTGCTCGCGCGCATCTGGGAGTGGTTCGCGTCCGGCAGCATCTATGAACATCTCGGGGTAACCCTGCTCGAAACCATGCTTGCTTTTGCCATTGGCACGGTGCTCGGCTTGCTGGTGGGCCTTTGGCTGGCGCTGAGCCCGACGGCCTCGGCCATTTGCGATCCGTATATCAAGGCGGCCAACTCCATGCCGCGCGTGATCCTCGCGCCCATATTCACGATCTGGTTCGGCCTGGGCATCTGGTCCAAGGTGGCGCTGGGTGTGACGCTGGTGTTCTTCATCGTTTTTTTCAATGTCTACCAGGGCGTGCGCGAAGTGAGTCCGGTGGTGCTGGCCAACGTGCGCATGCTCGGCGCAAGCAAGCGACAGCTGCTGCGGCACGTCTACTTGCCGAGCGCGACCAGTTGGGTGTTCGCCAGCCTGCACAACTCGGTGGGCCTCGCCTTCGTCGGTGCGGTGGTCGGGGAATACCTGGGGTCGGCGCGCGGCGTAGGCTACCTGATCCTGCAGGCCGAAGGTGTGTTCGACATCAACACCGTTTTCGCCGGCATCATGGTGCTGACCGGTTTCGCGCTGGCGCTGGATGCAGTGGTCGGCGTGGTAGAGGGCCGGCTGCTGGTGTGGCGCCCGAGTGCCGGAGAAACTGAACGCAGCATCTAGCCGGCGCGTGGGTTCATTTTCTCTGCGCTTCGCGGAAGGCATTGGGAGCCGCCTTTGTCCCGCTGCGAAGTGGATTTCAGTTTGACACTGGTTGCCTAAGCCAGCTATAATCCCCCCTCTGTAGTGGACGTAAGTTCGCGACGGACGGACGCGGGGTGGAGCAGTCTGGCAGCTCGTCGGGCTCATAACCCGAAGGTCGTAGGTTCAAATCCTGCCCCCGCAACCAAAAAGCAGCAACGCTCTTTAAAAATTTACAGCCGATAGGTGTGGGTGCTGGGTGTGGTGTGAAGGTGCCTGGGTGGTTTTTCGCACGGTTTAAGTGTGGGGGGCTGGTCGGGTGCTGACTCGCATAGATACACTTTGGTACTCGCACGAATGATTTAGTCAGTGACGTAGGAGACCCCTTTTGGGGGAGAACCTTAGTTGAGGACTTTGAGAGTAGTGTGAGCGCAGACTGGTAAAGCAGTTTGCAAACAGTTGCTTAGGTGAATATGCTTAGGCGATTATTGAATGGATTGAACTGA